>Ga0105240_10014790_pt1 | contig 10638 bp, 11 predicted proteins | sample KBSC54metaG_FD_80426 | JGI IMG/M metagenome (GOLD analysis project Ga0105240, IMG submission 80426) | Corn rhizosphere microbial communities from Kellogg Biological Station, Michigan, USA - KBS C5-4 metaG | ecosystem: Host-associated > Plants > Roots > Rhizosphere > Soil | place: Michigan, USA...
CATAAAAAGACTTCCCTTGATTGGGCGGCAGGTCTGGCCGCGCGAAAACGCCCCTAGGACCTGATGAAGTATGGGGTTATTGCAACCTTAATGTGGCGAACCTCTGTTTCCAATAGGGCGAGGGGCCGCAAGGTCGTCAGCCGTGTTGCACTGCAGCGTAAACAGGTTTTTTACCCTGTCGGTGTCAGCGTCGGGCGATGAAGCTGCCTTCTTTATTCCAGCTGGACGGCCGAACCGCCTTCATTTCGGCGGCGCGGGGACATTTGGGCACGGCGATGACGCGGGCCTTGGCCGAGGCCGGTGCCCATGTGATCGTCAATGGCCGCGACGACGCCAAGCTGGCCGTGTTCGAGCAGCAGTTACGGGGCGAGGGATTTTCCGTCGAGCGCGCTGCTTTCGATATTGCCGATACGGCTGCGGTCCGCGACTTTTTCGGGAACCTCAAGCGGCTGGACATCCTGGTGAACAATGCCGTGTCGATGCAGGTCAAAAGCTTTGCCGCGCTGGAACCCGCTGACTTCGCCGTCACCTATGAAAGCGCCGTTACCGCTTCGTTCGAAACCGCACGCGCCGCGCTGCCTGCCCTGAAGCAAGCCGCCGCAAACGGCGGAGCCAGCATCGTCAACATCGCCTCCATGTACGGACAGGTCGCGCCCGATGGCCGTCTCTATGCGGCGCGCGAAGGCCAAAGCCCATTTCATTACGGACCCGCCAAGGCGGCGCTGCTGCAACTCACCCGGCACCTGGCCGCCGAGCTGGGCCCCCACCGGATTCGCGTCAATGCCCTGGTGCCCGGTGCCTTTCCAGCCGATATCGATCCCGAACTGGCGAGCCGGCTTGCGGGCCGCACCATGCTGGGCCGGCTGGGCTCCGCAGCGGAAATCGCGGGTCCGCTTCTTTTTCTGGCGTCGCCGGCTTCCAGCTACATGACCGGGGCCGCGCTCAACATTGATGGTGGTTGGACCGCTTGGTGATACAAGCATGGTCATGTCGTTTCTCTCATCGTTCCGTATCGGCCAGCAGACGCTCTATCCGGATGAATTGCGCGAAAGACTTCAGGGTTTCGCGCTTCTGGAAAATGTGGGCGACGGTGCGCTCAAGAATCTTCTCGCCGAAGCCAACTGGTTCGGATTGCCGGGCGGCGCGCTGCTCGATCGCGACGGTGAAAATGATTCTGCGCTTTTCCTGGTCGTCACCGGGTCTCTGGGCGTGTTCGTGGCCGATGCGCAGGGCCAGCGCCGCATGGTCGCGCATGTGCCTGCCGGAGAGACGGTGGGCGAAATGTCCCTCATCGTTCGCAATCGCCAGCATACCGCGCAGATCGTTGCCCTGCGCGACACCGAATTGCTGCGCATCAGTCCGCAGGGCTTCGAGGCCCTGATCGCGCGGCATCCGCGCGTGATGATGAATCTGATGCAGGTGCTGGTGAAGCGCCTGACCGCCGCCACCCGCAATAGCGGCGATGCCCGGCCCAAAACTTTCGCCATCGTGCCGCTGCAGGACGATCTGGAAGTCGAGCCCATTGCGCACCGCATCGCCGACGCGCTGACCCAGATGGGCAGCCGCGCGTCCGTGCTGGACATCCAGGCCAGCGATCAGACCGCCGAATGGTTCAACAGCTTCGAGGCGGCGCATGATGTCATTTTCTATCGGGGCGACACGCCCGACAGTGCCTGGACCCACCAATGCCTGCGCCAGGCCGACCGCATCTTTCTGTTGGCGCGGTCCGACCGGCCGCTGCCCCTCCGACCGCTCGATCTGCCCGCGTTCAAGGAGCGGGCCAGCGGATTGCCGGAATTGCTGCTGCTGCATCCGTCCGGGGTACGCGCGGGCCTGCCGGAACATTTTTCGCTGCGCACGGGCCTGTTTGAATCGCATCACCATATCCGCGCGGGCAGCACCCCGGATGTGCAGAGGCTGGCCCGGTTCATCGCGGGCCGCGCCGTGGGCGTGGTCCTGGCGGGCGGCGGGGCGCGGGGCTTTGCTCACATCGGCATCATCAAGGCGCTGATGGAAGCGCAAGTGCCCTTCGATCATCTGGGCGGCACCTCGATTGGCGCGGTGATAGCGGCGGGCGTGGCCCAGGAATGGGGCGTGGAAGAACTGACCGACCGCATGCGCGCGGTGTTCGTGACCAACAATCCGCTCAATGATTTCACTTTGCCTTTGATCGCGCTGGTGCGGGGACGAAAGGCCAGCACGATGCTGCGGGCCAATTTCGGCGACATCCGCATCGAGGAACTGGCCAAGCCGTTTTTCTGCGTCTCCTCCGACCTTACCACCGGGCGTATTCACGAGCATCGGGCAGGTCGATTGTGGCGGGCCTTGCGGGCCAGCGTGGCGCTGCCCGGCATCCTGCCGCCCGTCACCTATCACGGTCATTTGTTGGTGGATGGCGGAGTGATGAACAATCTGCCGGTCGATGTCATGCGCGAACACGCATCGGGCGCGGGACCGATCATCGCCTGCGACATCACTGGCGAGCTGGACCTGCAGGCGCGCGATGAGCGTTATGGCGAGCGGCCGTGGTGGTGGTTGATCGCCCAACGCATGCAGGGCACTCCTTCCATTATCTCCATCCTGATGCGGTCCGGCACCGTGGGCTCGGAAGCTCAGCGCCGCATTGTGCGCGAACAGGCCGATTACCTGATCGAACCGCCCATGCCCACTATCGGTCTGCGCGACTGGAAGAAATTCGACCAGGCGATCCGGGAAGGTTACGAGACCGCCAGCGCCTATATCGAAAAAAACGGCGTTCCACTTACGCAGATATGGAGTGAGGGGCCTGCCATGGCCATACCCATACCCAAGCAAGCCAGATCATCTTCTCTTTAGCACGCTGAAGCATACTCGAGGGCTAAATAGTTTCAGGACCGCTCGGTTCTCTTAAAACAACATTGTGCAACAGATCATAACGGCCGCCATTGGGGGTGGTCAGGATCATGGAGCGGATTTCGACGCGGCCGTGCGGCGTGTCGGCTTCTACGCCGAGCGTCCCGCTGGCTTTGTCGCCTTCGACCGTCACTTCATAGCTGCTGTGGCTGCCGATGCCCGGCACGAAAGAAAACGCATTGCCCGCCATGCCCGTGACCTCGATGTCATCGCCCAAGATTTGATGGGCCAGACCGTCATGCCGTGTCAGCTCCGCGACGGCGATGAGGACGGGATCGTGACGAAAGCCCTGATAGAGAAACCAAGCGCCGTAGCCGCCGGCCAGGATCACGGGCAGGAAAATAAAGGCCAGAACCGCCAGGCATCCCCAGAGGCAGCCATTGGACCGGCGCGGCGTCTGTTGCGTCACCGTCATCACCGGCATGAGACCACAGGCTCTGGCTTCGTGCAAAGCGGCAAGGCACAATGACGGCAAAGGATGACGGCATGGCAATCGACTATGACGACATGATGCAAAGCGGCGCCACCGGGCTGGAGGCGCGCTATGACGAAAAGGACGCGATGCTCTACGCCTTGGGCGTGGGCTTCATGCGCGATCCCCTGGACGAAAAGGAACTGCCTTTCGCCTATGAAAATAACGGGCTGAAAGTGGTTCCCACCTTTGCCAGCGTGGTCAACCGGGGCGAGGCGCCGCCCGAACGCCAGCGCATGCCGCAGAAATCGTCCATCAACTTCATGATGGTGGTGGACGGCGAACGCCGCATCACCTTCCACAAGCCGCTTCAGCCCCGCGCCGAAGTGATCGCCGACGAGCGCATGATCGCCATTTTGGACAAGGGCGAAGGCAAGGGCGCCGTGCTGGTGCAGGAACGCGCCGTGCGCGACAAAGCCAGCGGCGAAAAGCTTTTCACCATCGTCTCGTCGATTTTCGCCCGCGGCGATGGCGGGTTCGGCGGGCCCAAGGAAGGCGGGCCCGAGCCGCATCCCATTCCCGAACGCGCACCCGATCTGATCAAGGAGTGCGACACCCGGCCCGACCAGGCGTTTCTCTATGCCCTGTCGGGCGACCGCAATCCGCTCCATCGCGATCCGGCTTTCGCCAGGGCGGTGGGATTTCCTCGTCCCATCCTGCATGGGCTTTGCTCCTATGGCACCGCCTGCCGCGCCATTCTTTCCACCGCCGCCGGTTACAAGCCCGAACGCATCCGCCAATTCGATGTGCGCTTTTCAAAGCCGGTTTTCCCCGGCGAAACCATCGTCACCGAAATCTGGGTGGATGGCGCCACGGTATCGTTCCGCGCCGGCGTCAAGGAACGGCCCGGGACGGTGGTCCTGAACAACGGGCTTTGCATTCTTGGAGACTGATCCCATCGCGGAAGCCGAAGCGTTGATTGCGTCAGGCCGCGCGGCGGAGGCGGCGCACAAGCTGCAGGCGCGCCTGGCGGCGGGACGCGGTGGCCTGCTGGCGCGGCTGACTTTGGTGACGGCGCTGCTGGAAGCGGGCGAGATGTCGGATGCCCTGGAAGAAGCGCGCGAAGCCGTTGCGCTCAATCCCAGCGTGGCGGCGGCCGTGATGGCATTGGGTGAAGTCCTGCTGCGGCACGGTGCCCTGCCATCCGCGATCGGGGAATTTCAGCGCGCGCTCCGGCTTGATCCCGGCCTGGAACGGGCTCGCTACCTGACTGGTTGCGCCTGGCTTGAAGCCGGGGAAGCGGAAAAATCGCTGGAGATTTTCCAGAGCCTGGAACCCACGCCGGATATCGAAGCCCGGATCGCCCGCGCCCACGCCATTCGCGAAGCGCCGCGATCCGATGCCGGTTATGTGCGCCATCTCTTCGATCAATTTTCCGCCGATTACGATACGCGTATGATCGGGCAACTCGCCTATGCGGCGCCGCAAATCTTGGCCGATCTGGCCGATCTGGTGATGCCCGGCCGCTCCCGCCTTCACATTCTGGATCTGGGTTGCGGCACCGGTCTTGCCGGCGCCGTGTTCAAACCCCGCGCCGCGCGCCTGGACGGGATCGATCTGTCGCCCGCCATGATCGAAAAAGCGCGGGCGCGGGACATTTACGATTCCTTGCGCGTGGGTGACGTCGAGACGGCACTCACGGACAAATATGATCTGATCCTTGCCGCCGATACGCTGGTGTATCTGGGCGATCTGGCGACTTTGTTCCGCGCCGTGGCCGCAGGACTGGCTGCAGACGGTTATTTTCTCTTCACCACCGAAGCGAAGGCAGGCAACGGATTCGAGCTGGGCCCCAAGCGGCGCTGGCGGCACAGCGAAACTTACATTCGTGACGAGGCGGCGGCGGCCGGCCTGGAGGTGGCGGGACTTGTGGCGGCATCGCCACGCACTGAAGCCAATCAGCCGGTCCCCGGTTTTGCCGTCGCTTTGACCTTGGCCTGAAAGGCACGTTTTTCCGGATTGCGCGTTTCTTCCATGGGCCCGGCAAATGGGGGGTACCTTGGTTGCAATCGAACAGGATGCGGCTCTTTCGGAGCAGCTTGCCGTTCCGCGGCTTTGGGGCTGGGCGGTTATCGCCATTCTCGCAATTCTGGCCGGCGCCAGCGGTCTTGTGGCGCGGGGCTTCACGGAAAGCGGCTGGCGCCTGGGCAGCGAACTGATCTGGCGCTTTACCTGCTTTGCCTATTTCGCCGCCGTCATCGCCGGACCGTTGGCGCGGTTGATTCCGTGGCAGAGATTGCGCGATGTCTGCGAAAATCGACGCCAACTGATCTGGGGCTTTTGCGCCAGCTTCGCCCTCTATCTGGCCGGCATGGTGATCCCCAATCTCTTCGTGTTCCCGGATCGCGGGGGGTGGATGACCGGCATCGGCACCTTCGATCTTTTCGGCGGCGGCTTGACGGTGATCATCGCCGGCGCGGCCAGCCGACGTGCCGCGCTTTTTATGGGCAGGAGAGCATGCGGCGTTGTACTGGGCGTCAGCCTCTCCTGTTTCTGGCTGTCATACGCGCTGGCCGGCCTGGAGCATCTTTCCGGTCCGCATCGTCCCGATGCATTTTACGGTTTCAGCCTTCTTCTGATGATCGCAGCACTGTTGCTGCGCTTCGCTGATCAATTTGCGGCGAAGATCCGGGCCGGCCACAATCCTGCCTGAAATTTTCCCAAACCGGAACGATCTTGGTTGCACTGCGATCTGGTCTGGCCAAAAAAAACATGCTTCACTCCCTCGGCCTTCGAAGGGCGCTTATTCAAGGGGAGTACCGGACCACATGCGGCTCAGATTCGGCCTCGTGCTTGGCATTTTAATGGTCGCGGGATCGCCCGCGGCTTTCGCGCAAGCCAATTGTTCCATGCCGATACCGCCCGCGGCCCCGGACGGCCGCACCGCCTCCGCGCAACAGATGGCGGCGGCGGTCACCGATGCCAAGAATTTCATCGCCCAGTCCGATGTCTACCAGAACTGTCTGCTCGATTATGTGCGGACGCAGAAGGAAGCGGCTGCCGAAGCCCTCAAGGACAAGGACAATAAGGACAAGAAGCCCTTCGATCCTTATATCGAGACCCAGATCCAGAAGCAGATCGACAACAATCAGGCCGCGAAGGTGCGCACGGGCGCCGAGATCAACGCCGCGGTCAACGACTTCAAGCTGGCGCATCCGAAATAGGCCTCTGAAGGGGCTGACAGGTTTTCGCTTGTTGGGGCGAATCACCTATCATCGCGCGCCATGAGCGAAGCGGCATTGGCACCCCTGGAAGCGGCCCCGGGCAGGCGCGGCAGGAAAACGCGTCCCGCCAACATGTCGAAAGCCGCATCACGGTCCTCCATCCTGGACGCCGCACGCCGGGTGGCCGCCCGCGATGGTGCCCGCGATCTTTCGCTGCGCGCCGTGGCGGCGGAAGCGGGCTTCGCGCCGGCGGGCCTCTATGGTTATTTCCGGGGCAAGGATGAATTGCTGCTGGCCCTGGCGGCGGACGATCTCACCCAACTGGCGCGCGCCATGCGCGAAGCCGGTGGATTGAAAGGCGCGAGCCTGGCGGCGCTGACCTTGCTGGGACGGACTGAAACCATTGCCGCGGCCTCTCAGGCCTTACCGCGCGAAGGCGGCGGCGGCGATGCCGAACGGCTTTTCAATGGTCGCATGATCGCGGCGCTTAGGGCGCTTTCGGAAGCCAGCGGCCTGCCGTCGGACAATCGCGAAAATCAGTGCGATGTGGTGTTGGTGGCGGCCGCGTTGTCCGGTCTTGCCTTGCTGGAACGTTCGGGCCGGCTGGGCGCGCTGGGCTTTCAGGCGGACGAGATCCTCGCCCGCCTGTCCAGCCGTTTCGCGAAATAAAAGCGGTTCCAGGAAAAGTGTATAGCGGTTTTCCGTCCGGAACCGCGACAAGGCAAAGCTATTTTCCTGCCGCGTTTCGCACCGGGAAATCCGCCGTTACTTTCGCGCCGTCTTTGAATATTAGCGTGACCGGTACGCTGGCGCCCGGCTTGATTGCGGGCCCCGGTTGCATGCACATCAAATGATAGCCGCCTTGCTTGAATTCCAAGGTGCCGCCGGGCGCAACATCGATACTGTCGACATGGCGCATGCTGCTCATCCCGCCCTGGTTCTCGGACAGATGCAGCATCAGCATGCCGCAGGCCGAAGATTGCGCGCCGGTCAGCGTTACCTGGGTTTTGCCGTCATTGTGCAGGATGAAATAGCCGCCGGCGGGCACCGAGCCGGGCAAGGCGCGCATCCAGGGCGCCTCGATGCGCAGTGGGGATGCGGGCGCCGCAATTGCCGGCGTCCCGACGATCATGGAAGCCAGCAGCGGAACGAAAAGAATCTTCATGGCGTGGCGTCCTTTGCCGTGACCGTCAGCGATGCGGCCGGATGGGCCGGGCGCTTGCCGCTGGCGTCGGGCAGTTCCGCCCAATTCTCGGCGCCTTTCTGGCAGCTCTGCAAGACCGGGAAGTTCAACGTCCCGGCCGTATCGGGCAGGCGCAGCATCACCACGAACTCATCATATTGATCGGCCGGCAAAAGCCCGCCCGACCAGCTGATGCTGCTCACCCGCTCGGTGATGGGACCACCCTCACCGGCGACGGGCGTGGCCAGCTTTGCGCGCGTCATGGTGAGGGTCCATCCCGCCTTGGGCTGCGGCCGCGCGGTGATGATGCTTTCGGGCACCGTGACCGTGATCGTGGTGGTGGGCGAACCGGCGCAGCCATGGCCGACCCGGAAACCGGCGATGAAGGTGCTGCCCGCTTTGGCTTGCGGATTGGCGATGACGACATGCGCCATGGCGGGCGTGGCGCCGAGCAAAAGCGCCGCCAAGATGAGTTTACTGCGCATAGTGAACCTCCAACACGAATGTCCGTTGCGGGAAGGGGTGGAACAGGAAGTATTTGTCGTTATTCAGATTGTCGACGCCCGCCGCGATGCTCCAATTGTCGTCCCATTGGTAATGCACGCGTGCATCGGCAACCAGATAGCCGGCAAAGCCCTGATAGGTCTGCGAGACCGGATCGGAATTGTCGATGGTGCCGAAGGTGCGGTCGCTGTAGCGCGCCGCCAGCGTGAAGGCGACCTTGCCCTCGTCCAGCCAACTTGGCCGGTAGGTCGCCACCGCCGTGCCGCGAAGTTTGGGAATCTGGGGCAGGTATTTGCCTTCCGCTGCCCGGAACGCCGTGTCCTTGACCGTCTTGCCGTCGGTGAAGGTGAGGCTGCCCGACAGATTGAGGCCATCAAAGATCACATTGTTCTGTTCCGCCACCAATTCGATGCCGCGCACCCTTGTGCGGTCCACATTCTGTACAAAGCTGAACAGCGTGTTCGAGCCGGGCACGAGCGGCGCAGATTGGGACAGAAGTGCGTTGGTGATGTCTTCCTGGAACAACGACACCCGGATGCGCCCATTTTCGTCGTGACGCTCGGCCGCCAATTCATAGGACCTGGCATGCTCGGGCTTCAGGTTCGGGTTGGGCACGGTGAGGAAGGTGCCGGTGGTGACGGCCTGATACAGTTCCGTCACGGTCGGCATGCGATAGGCCTGACCATAGGACGCCGTCAGCAACCATGGGTCAGAGACTTGCCAGGCCAGCGCCGCCTTGGGCGAGAAGGTGCTGGTGGCGAGTTTTGGCTGGCTCACATTCAAAGGCGGCGCGGCCGAGAAATTGATGCCGTCATAGGCCCGCCAATCCTCGACACGTCCGCCCAGCGTAGCCTTGAACCCTGGCGCGAAGCTCCAGACATCCTGGACCCAGAAGGCGTTGGTGGCGGTGCGGCCCTTGGCGACGGCGGCAAGCGATGTGGGTGTCCCCGCCGTCCAATCCGCCACATTGTAACGGAGCTGGGCAAAGGTTTCGGCATCGCGATGCGCGCCAACCGAAATGGAATGGTCCGCCCAGCCCGTCCACACCCCTTTGACATCCAGCGTGTACCAGCCGGTCCCGTTGAGGCGGTTGATGGTGCCCGCCCCACCTGCCGCGGCGCCTGGAAATGCCGTGGTGGGCACGCGCTGATTGTCGGTGAGGTAATTGTAATCGCTGGCGACGAACTCCCAGCCGAAATCATCGCCGGGCGCGGATTTGAGCGTCACCGCCTGGGCCAGGTGAGTCTGCTCGGTGCGATAGACGCTGTTGGAGATGGCGCTGGCGGGAATGTTATAATTATAGCCCGCGATATTGACGTTGCCGGCAAAGACCGGCGTGCCGGCGGCGTTACGCAGATAGGCCTGGGCCGAAGCATTGTCATTCTGGTGGAAGACGCTGGCGGTGTATGTCGCTTCCATGCCGTTGGCGAAATCGTAAGCCAGCTTCAAAGTGTCGGTATCCTGCACCTGATGCTCGATGCCGCCTTCGCCGACCACCACAATGGGCTGGCCCAGCCGGTTGAGATCGGCGAAAGCGCCGGTGACCGGCGTGCCGGCGACGCTGGTGGTGGCCGGGCGGGTCAGCGTGGCATAGGAAAGTGGCTGGCCGGTCGAATCCAGATGGTTGGCCGAGAAGCGCCACGAGAAATTGCCGTAAACGTCGCCGATGCCGCCCGCGATCTGGCCGGTATAGAAAGTGCGGTCGGTGGCGTATTTGCTGAAATCCTGCACCGCGCCCAGCACATCGGCATAGATTTCCAGATGGTCGGGCATGCGGGTGGTGATGTTCAGCACCGCGCCGATCGAGCCGCCGCCATATTCGGCGGCGAAAGGCCCATAGATCACTTCGAAATTCTTGATGTCCTGCGGCGCGGCGATGCCGAAATGCGGCGAGGCGCTGGTATTGTTGTTGCCGATGGGCGAGGAGATCAGGATTCCGTCCGCATAAAGCAGGCTGCGCGCCGAAGCGCCGACGCCCGAGGTGCGGGTCGCCAGCGGATCCTGGGTGTCGCCATAATGGCGCTTACGCACCACGATCGAGGGAATGTATTTGAGCATGTCCTCGGTATTGACTGCATTGACCTGGGTCTGCGCCTCGACGGCGGTGATGCCTTCGATCTTGTTGGGCAGATCGGCCTGGGTGCGTTCCCCGGTGACGATCACTGTTTCCGGCCTGCCGCCGGGTGCGGCGGCGGCGACAAGAGTTTGCGCCTGGCCGGATTGAACGGCGATGGCGGAAATGAGCGCAATGGCCGATGTACTCGCGCCAAGGCGTATTGAGACTTTCATGGGATTCCCCAATTGGAATGAGCGAACGCACGATCGCGACAGGCGCGAACGCGGCGAAAATCAACTCAGACGGGGATCGGGGGACCGCGCGGTGATTGCGGCTTGTAGGTGGCGGCCTTAATGGCGGCCTGTTC
>Ga0105240_10014795_pt1 | contig 10637 bp, 9 predicted proteins | sample KBSC54metaG_FD_80426 | JGI IMG/M metagenome (GOLD analysis project Ga0105240, IMG submission 80426) | Corn rhizosphere microbial communities from Kellogg Biological Station, Michigan, USA - KBS C5-4 metaG | ecosystem: Host-associated > Plants > Roots > Rhizosphere > Soil | place: Michigan, USA...
CGAACGCCTCGCGCGCGTGCTCGGGCGCGAGCGGGCCAAGGACAGCACGCTCGATTACCAAATGGCGCGCGACAGGTTTGCCGAACAGCGCGGCTATCAACGGTCCGCGATTCTCGACGCGCTCGCGAAGGAGCGGTTCGCCGACCCCGGCCATGTCCGTCACGGGCCGGTATCCAGGCGAGACATGTTCGATGGACTCAAGCTCGGTCGGGCCAATGAACAACGACCGACCCCAGCACGCGGAATATTCGACGGCATCCGGTTCGAACCCTCCGCCTACACACCCGACGGGCAGCCTGTCGATGCCGCGCGGCGGGTCGACGGCGCGGTACGCGATCATGCCCGTGCGCTGGCGGAGGCGGGCCGTATGACCGCCCGCAATCTGCCCCCGCTCGAATATCAGAAGGCAGCGCTTGCCCGCACGCGCGAAGCGCTCGACGCCATACGGCCGGACGCGGCGGCTGATCTTGGTGAAGCCTTCGCCCGCAACCCCGCGCTGGTTGCTGAGACGGCCAATGGCCGCACCGCCCAGGCGATCCGCGCGATGCAGATCGAGGCCGAGGTCCGCGCCGATCCGGAACTGCGCGCCGATCGGTTCGTCCAAGTGTGGCGACGCCATATGGCCGAGCGCGACCGGCTGAAAGGCTGGGAGCATGACGATGCGCGGGCCGCTGTCGAAGGCCGCATGAAGGCACTGGCGAAGGGTATCGACAAGGATCCGGCGATGGCAACAGCGCTCGCCAAGCGTGCAAACGAACTAGGCATTGGCAAGCAATGGTCGCTCGAATGGCGTCCCGGTAGCCGCGACGGTGGCATTGGTCGCGACATGGCGGAACGGATGCGTACGCCGCCGATGGCGCAGCAACTCATCGACTCGCTCGGGCGTGGCCGTGATCTTGGGATGAGCCGATGAACGAGACACCCGTCACCGAGGCGGAAGAACGCTCAGCGCCTGACGACGCGGCGGTGGCGTTCTATGCGATGCGCCGCCAGCTTGCGCTGCTGGCAGCGGCGGTCGAAGGGTTTGCGGGCCGGCAGGAGGCGATCGCCGCGCGTGACTACGCTCCCGACATGGAGAAGATTGCGGAGCGGATGGCGAGTGCAAGTCATATTATCGGGGTGCTCGCCGAACGACCAGCCATCGCCCTCACGCCAGCCGAGACGGCACGCCAGATCGAGATCGCGGGTAAGACCGTGCGCCAGGCCGATCACGTAGCGCTTGAAGAGGCCCGGCAGGCATTCGCCCACGCCACGCAGAAGCTTGATGGCGTGGTGACACGAGCACGGACGCACGAGAAGCAGGTCGATGCGCTGGTGTGGGCGGCGCTGATTGGTATGGTTGCCGCGATGCTGCTCATCCTGCTCGGCAATGCCGCGCTGGAGCGGCTGGGATGGGTTCCTTCGGCCGAAGCCCGCGCGGTCGCGCTGCTCGGCGGTGATCGCTGGAAAGCCGGGCAAGCATTGATGGCGGCCGAGAGCCCGGACCGATGGCGCGAGATGGTCGCCGCCGTGAAGCTCGCCGACGCCAACGCAGAGATCCTTGCGCTGTGCGCCGCCCGCGCCCGACACTATGGCAAGGCTGTGCGCTGCACGATCAATCTGCGGGCACCCGCAGCGCCTTCGACGGAGCACGATCGCCAGTGACAGTAGAGCTTTAAGTAATATCCCTTATCCCGTATTTTCACCATAGATTTACCAAGAGCCAATATTGAATATCCCGTCATTATTCAGATCAAGCATGCTGGTTGGAGGGATATTTGTTTGGGAGCCGTTTCTCATGGTTATGTGCGGCTTCTATCCTGGCTGGTACTGTAACGGCACAGCTGGCATCGGCACAAATGACCCCCAACAACGTACTTGCCGGTGCGCGCTCGCTTTCATTCCTGCAGCCGGCACTTTCGGGTTCCGTTACCGCAGCCATCGTCTACCAGCCCGGCAACGGGGCCTCGGAGGCCGAAGCGCAAGCCATCGAACACGCGCTGGGCAATGGGCTGGTGATCGGATCGTTGACTCTCAAGCCCAAAAAGGTATCCGCCGATGCTCTGGCCGGCCTTGCTGGAGCCAAGGTCGCTTTTGTGACCCGGGCCGCCAGTGACCGGCAGGTCGCGTCGGCAGCCGCCCAGCGCTCCATCATTACCATCAGTTCTGATCCCGCTTGCGCTCAGGCGGGCCTCTGCGTCGTTTCGATTAGTTCGGGCCCCAAAGTCCAAATCAGCGTGAGCAAGGCCGCATGCAAAGCCTCAAACGTAAAGTTCGGCGCGGCCTTTCTCATGCTGGTGAAGGAAATCTAATGTTGAACCTGCTTTCATCCGCCGGCCATACCGCCATCATGACCGCGTTCCGCGCGCCGGCTCCGGCAAGAGCCGGGAACGCCAGAGCGCTGCGCGAAAGGCTCGAAAGAAGGGTGCGGACATTTTCACTTTCGCTGGGCTCGATCTTGGCGGTCACAGTGACGCTCATGGCTCAACCCGCACGAGCCGAGTCGATGGATTACGGCGCTCTGGAGAGTCTTTTCGGTGAGCCGGTCACGACGGCCGCGACCGGCACCCCTCAGCGCGTTTCCGAGGCTCCGGCCAACATGACGATCATCACGGCCGACGACATCCGGCGATCGGGCAGCCGCAACATTCCCGAGGTGCTGTCGCGCATTCCGGGTCTGGACGTCATGAGAAGCGGCCTTTCCGCCTATGACATCGGCGTCCGGGGTTATCAGCAAGCCACGCAGCCGCGCATGCTGGTGCTGATTGACGGGCGACAGGTCTTCCTGGACGATTACTCGCGCACCGATTGGTCGAATCTTCCGGTCAATATCGACGATATCCGCCAGATCGAAGTCGTCAAAGGGGCGTCGTCGGCGCTGTTCGGTTCGAACGCGGCGAGCGGCGTCATCAATATCGTCACCTATAACCCGGCCTATAATGATGGCATCGTCGTCAACACGACGCTTGGCACGCAGCATCAGCGCACTATCGATGCTACCGCGAGGCTGAAAGGAGCCTGGGGCGGCGTCAAGCTGAGCGCCGGCGGTTTGGAAGCCCATGAGTTTCGCACGCCGCGATCTCCCTTTGACGGTAATATCACCCCTGAGCATCCCGATGGAACGGAGCCGCCAAAGCATCGCTATGTCTCGGCCAGCTCGGTGCTTGCCGTCGCGGAGAATCTGCAGGCGAACGCGGAGTTCACCTATACGCGCAGTGTCAGCAATTTTGCCGATAACACCGATTTCAATATCATGGGTGTTCAACGTGACAAATCCTATTCCGCGCGCGGAGGCCTGAATTGGGACAGTCAATTTGGATCTATCAGCACCAACGCCTACCTAAACCATACCTTTGTAAGGATATTGGAGAACGGAACCGGAGAAATCGGTTTTGGCACAAAAATGAATTTGTTCGTGTGGCAAATTCAGGATCAATTTAAGCTTGGTACAAGCCATATCATCCGCGTTGCGGTCGAGTATCGATACAGGGATTACAAACAATATAATCTTGAGACTGTCATTCAGCATCCCCACCTTGTACAGAATTTTGTGTCCCTTAGCGGGACCTGGCTCTGGCAGATCAGCGACAAGATGGCGTTTTCGAATGCGATCAGGTTCGACCATGAAACCATGAGACAGGCCGGAGAAATCAACACCACCGGTGTTTTTGATTATGCAGATTATAGGCATAAGAATAGCGCCATTAGCGCCAACTCCACTTTGACCTACAGCCCGACAAGCCAGGACCATTTCCGGGCTGGCTATGGGCGAGGCGTGATGTTGCCCAGTCTCATTCAGAATGGTTACAGCCAGATTACCGATTTTGGCGGGGCTTTTTTGATAGATGTGGAGGGAAATCCACGATTGAAGCCAACGATCGTCCAGGACTTGAGCGTAGACTATAGCCGCCGGGTCGACTCACTATCTTCAACCTTGAAGACATCTCTGTTTTTTGAGTGGAGCCAAAATATCACGGCGCCCTTTTTGAATGGAGCGACCGTCATCATCGACGGACTACCTGCCGTTTCAAACTACGCCCAGAATGTGGGTGCCAGCCATGGTTGGGGTGGTGAAGTGCAATTGCAGGGCAATCACCCGTCCGGCATCCGCTGGGACGCGAGCTACAGCTATGTGCGGGTCACCGACGGGGACGTGGTCAAGACTTTCATCAACTATCAGGGCTCGACACCACGACATCATCTGCGGTTTCTGCTGGGCTACTCGACCGGACCTTGGGAGTTCGACGGAAGCGCCCACTATGTCACGAGCACCGACATGCTGCGAAATAGTTTCGTATTCACGGTGCCGGTGCATACCGGTGGATATGCGTCACTGAGCGGCCGGATCGGATATCGTTTTAGCGATCGATATACGGTCGCGCTGTCGGGAACCAATCTTTCCCAAAGGATGACGCAAGTCAGCGCCTTTCCCGCGGTCGAACGCCAGGTCCTCGTTAGTCTCACGGGCAAGTTCTAGTGGATAGCATGAGGCAGATAACCGTTGCCGAAAAGGGAGCGTTCTTGAAGCGTATCCGCCGGTTTTCAGACTGGCCACTGATCGTGAAGTTCAGCATTGCGCCGGCACTTGCCCTTGGACTGCTGCTAATAATGGCCGTGATCGAGATATCGGCGTTGCAGAGCGTTCGCGACGATACGCGACACATCGTAGCGATCAACATGCGGGATTCAGCCAAGCTGGCTGATATCGAAGCAAGATTCGGACGGGCGGATGCTAACCTGTCGCGACTGCTGAACAGGGTCGCTGCCAACCCCGGCACAGTAGACATTCCTGCCCAAGCCGGTGCTGTCAAAGCGGCCCTGGGTGGTGTCAGGCGCGATCTGGAAACCTTTCGGAACACCGAAGCCGGCCGCGCCAATCGGAACCTCATCGATACGGTCCGGCGCGACGTAGACAAATATTCGCAAGCCGTGGATGTTGTAACCTCAATGCTTGCGATCGATTTCGCCAGCGCTGCGTCGATGGTGGAGTCCTTTCACAAATATTCCCAGCAGGTCACAGCAAACATCGACCACATCACCCAGAGCGGAATCACCGCCTCGAACAGTCGGGCCGAGGCCGTTAGCGCGGATGTTGAAGCGAAGACGACAATATTCTCAGCGCTTGCCCTGCTGGCCGTGCCGGGGATCGCGATCGCCTCGCTCCTTATCGGCCTTGTTACTATGCGATCGATCCGCGGCATCGCCGATGCCACCACCCGATTGGCGGCGGCCGACTATGATATCGACATCAGCAGCCTTTATCGCCGTGACGAATTGGGCGCCGTGGTAACGGCACTCGATACTTTCCGCAGAAACGCGCTCGAAGCTGCACGCCTGCAAGTGGAGCGTGAAGAGCAGCGCCGTGTGGCGAACGAGAGCGAACGCCGCCGGGCCGAAGAAAGCAAGGCGGCCGAGCTAGCGCAGCGACAGCGTGATGAGGAAAACAATAACCGTGCCCTGGAAGAAAAACGAGTCATGCTCGATACCCTTGCGCACGAGTTCGAAAGAAGCATATCGGCCGTGATCGAAGCGGTCAGCCATTCAACCGAGAGCTTGCTCGCAAATGCGGAACAATTGACACTGAGGGCCGAGCAGACCCGGCAGGAATCGACCCTGCTTGATGTGGAAAGCGGGCAGATGGCGCAATCGATGCAGGTCGCCGCGTCGGCAGCGGACGAACTCATGATGTCCTTTGCCGAGATCGGCCGTCAGGTCCGCAGCTCACACCAAGCTGCCTCGACTGCGCTCAAGGAAGCGGACAAGGCGCAGGGAAGAGGCGCTGTCCTCGCTGAAGAGGCCGAAGCCATTGAGGCTGTTGTTAGTACCATCAATCAGATTGCCTCGCAGACCAATTTGCTCGCGCTCAACGCGACGATCGAGGCTGCGCGCGCCGGCGAGACAGGCCACGGCTTTGCGGTTGTTGCAGGTGAGGTCAAGAGCCTCGCCGGGCAGACCGGTAAGGCGACCGATCAGGTCCGCGGTCAAATTAACAGCATTCAGGCCTCAGCCGCCGAGGTCGTCGACGCCACGAGAACGATCAACAACATGCTCGAACAATTGAACGAGATCGCGTCCATGGTCGCGGGCTCGGTCGAGCAGCAGGTACGGGCGGGGACCGAGATCACGGACACCGTCGTTTCCGCGCTCCACAAGACCGACCAGCTGGTGAACGCCAGCGGACAAATTCGCTTGTCTGCCGATCAGAACAGCAATGCCGCAAACGATATGCGCGCGGCTGTCAGCGAATTGCAGACCCATTTTCAGCGCCTGCGATCGGACGCCGAACAATTTGTCCGCCATATCCGGACCGCATAACTACTGAAGTGGTGTTTGTCGCTACACTGAAGACGACATGAGATGGCGTGATGCCGTCGCCCTGCAACGATCATATGGCAGATGGGGCCGCAACGCACTGCCGCCGCCAAAGAAGATGGTGAGCACTGAAGGCCTCGACGGTGACCGCTGTGGGCCTCAGGCAGTCGCCAAATAATCTTGAACGAATGGGTAATCAGGCCGTGGGAAGGCGAATCGTCCAGACCGTCCCTCACCTGGATTCGACCATCGCCGTTCCGCCGACCTGCTCGACCAGCCGCCAGGTTAGGCCGAGTCCGTGCCGCTTGTTTTCGGCTTTGGGGATAAAGCCTTGGCCATCATCGTAGATCGGTATGATCGCTGCGGCGGCATCGCCTAGCCACTAGAGGTAATAATGCACGGCCTATTCACTTTTAACGCAGCAGGTTGAGGCCAGCGCTAGTCCACTACCAGACGACCTGACCGAACACCTGAACCGCTTCGAGTAGCGTTCGCCCGCGTTGCGTAATCTTCCTGAATCCCAATGTTCTTGTCGAACGCTTCATGGCTTGTGGCATAGGGATTGAAATAACCAATATAGAAGTCTAGTGGATTGATCGGGACAGACGAGTCCTGTTGGGGATTCCCACCGCAGTTGTGGCATGCGACATTGCGGGATGCGCACAGGTATCAGCATTTCCGTCACGGCCTCCGACAAGACTCGGCTTGAAGCGATCGTTGCGGCGCGGAGTTCGCCGCAGAAGCACGTTTGGCGTGCGCGGATCATTCTGTTGACCGAGCAGGGTCTTGGAACCAATGCGATCATGGCGGCGACAGCCAAGTCGAAGACTTGCGTGTGGCGCTGGCAGGCACGCTTCATGGTCGAAGGGTTCGAGGGTTTGCTGCACGACAAGACCCGGCTCCGGGTATCGCGCCGCTCGACGCCGTGCTGGTCGATAGAGTCGCGGCGCTGACACTCGCGCCGCCCGGTCACGAAGCGACACACTGGACGGTTCGCGCAATGGCCAACGCGGTTGGCATCGCCGCGTCCTCGGTCGTGAAGATCTGGCACGACCACGGCCTTGCTCCCCACCGCTGGCGCAGCTTCAAGCTATCCAATGACAAGGCCTTCGCCGAGAAGCTTCACGACGTCGTCGGGCTTTACGTCTCGCCACCTGCCCACGCCATCGTGCTGTCGGTTGACGAAAAGAGCCAGATCCAGGCGCTCGATCGCACGCAGCCGGGGTTGCCGCTGAAGCGCGGTCGCGGGGCGACCATGACGCACGATTACAAGCGCAATGGCACCACCACCCTATTCGCCGCGCTCAATATCCTCGACGGCTCGGTGACCGGTCGCAACATGCAGCGCCACCGGCATCAGGAGTTCATCCGGTTCCTCAACGCCATCGAGGCCGAAATGCCCGACGACAAGGCCGTCCACGTCATCCTCGACAATTATGCGACCCACAAGCATCCCAAAGTCCGCGCCTGGCTGGCCAGGCATCCGCGCTGGACCTTCCACTTCGTGCCGACCTCATGCTCGTGGCTCAACGCTGTCGAAGGCTTCTTCGCCAAGTTAACCAGAAGGCGACTGAAAAACGGCGTCTTCCACTCTGTCGTTGACCTGCAGGCTGCCATCAACCGCTTCATCGCAGAGCACAACCAGGAGCCACGCCCGTTCGTCTGGAAGGCCGATCCTGATCACATAATCGGAGCCGTCAGACGCGGGCACCAAACGTTGGTATCAATCCATTAGCGTCGGGCGTTGCCCGGTATCTGCGGGTGGCGGCGACCCAGACCTGCTGACGCTGTCTCATTGGTCCCAGAAAATCGCCTCGATCGGCAGGTCGAATATGCGCGCGATCTTGAAGGCGAGCGGCAGGCTGGGGTCGTATTTGCCGGTCTCGATGGCATTGACACTCTGACGGGAGACGTCGAGACGCTCAGCCAGTTCGGCCTGGCTCCAGTTGCGTTCGGCGCGCATCGCTCTGAGGTGGTTCTTCATGAACAGTTGCCCTAGCGCTTCGCCGCCCACCACCCGACGCGGGCGACCAAGGAGCCGAGCATCTGGGCGAATACGAGACTTATCCATCCCAACGCGAAGAAGGCACCCGGCGTGCCGCGTGCACCGAGATGTTGGGCGAGAAACGCACCACCGTTCACCAGCCAGAGTAGCATGAATGGCGCGGTCAGCAGGATGGCCGCGGTGGAGCCGATGAACCAGGAGAACTTGCGCGTTTCCTGTTCCATCTCGTCGAGCCGGGGCCAGGAGATCAGCCAACCGACCGCTGCTGCGAAAGCCAGGCTTGCGAACTTGGCCAACGCCAGCCATGGTGCCGCCGCCGGCGCGTGGCGGCCGAAAACGGCCAGTATGACTGCGGCTGCGCCGAACCAGATGACGACGGCGCCGATGACGGCGACAGCAACAGACTTGATGAAAGCGACATGTCGGGGGCTGGGCATGGGTGTAGACTCCACTCGTCAACAAGACAAGCAAACTTGTCATTTTCGACGATTGAAGTCAAGCTTCCTTGTCATGCGTCTCCAGTCGCGCATATGGCCGCAGTGATTGGAGCCCATCAGATCAGCGTGTGTAAGCAGGTTTCGGCCATCGGACATTGTATCCGCATTCGACCCCTGTGCAGTCCTTCACAGCGTCTGCTTATAGGCAGAACTGAGTCGTGCTCACCCAGAGAGCTAAGGTCCATCTTGGCAGGGTACCAAACGTCAGATTCAATCCACTAGCTTGGCCTTTCCTGTCTCTCGTAACGGCGCCCTTAATATCCCAAATATTCGGCCCATCGTTTCATGACAGTTCGCCTGCGTTCTATGGCAGTACCCCGTCGATAGGCGCGCTCAGCCTTGTCGCTGATGGTATGAGCCAACGCCTGTTCGATCAGATCGCGGGGAAATTCCGTCGCATCGCCTGCCCAATCCCGGAAGGTGCTGCGCATGCCATGCGTCGTGACATTCCTGCCCATCCGGCGAAGCAACATCGCCATAGCCATGTTGGACCGCGCAGCGCCTCCCACCGCGAAGATCAGGTCCTGCGCTTTCGGCTCATCCCGCTTCAGCGCTTCCAGAATGGATATCGCAGCTTCCGACAACGGCACGACATGCTGGACGGCCGCCTTCATGCGATGGCCGGGAATGGTCCATAGCTTCTCGTCGAAATCGACCTCGCCCCAGGTGGCGCCGAGCGTTTCACCCGACCTGGCGGCGGTGAGTATCGTGAATTCGAGCGCCCGCGCTGCAAGGGCGTGTCGTTTGCGCAATTCCGCCATGAAGCTCGGCGCATCACACCAAGGCAGGGCTGCATGATGCCCTCGGGTCAACTTCAGCCGTTTCGGCAGGAGGACTTCGAGGTGCCCTTTCCACAAGGCCGGATTCGCCGCATCGATCGGACGGAGACCGCGCGCCTTCGCAGCGGCTAGAATCTTCTCGATGCGTCCACGCACCCTGCTGGCGGTTTCGGATTTGCTGAGCCAGATGGGCTGAAGCACGGCGAGGACATCCTCTGTGCCGATATCTGCGATCAGCTTATTCTTAAGAGTGCCCGCATGATCGCGAAGCGAGTTGCGCCACTGTTGGCGATGAATCTCGTTCTGCCAGCCACCCTCGACACTCGCGATATAGATTTCCGCAAAGGCGCCAAAGGTAGTAGGCGCAGGCGCTTCCGGTTTCGCGGCAATAACCGCGCGGGCGTCACTTCCGGTAGCCACGGCCTCCCGCATATCGCCGGCAAGCTTTCGCGCCGCAGCGAGCGATATGGCTGATTCAGCCCCTAACCCAATCTCCGCCCGCTTGCCGTCGCTAGCCGTCATGAACACCCAGGATCGCGCGCCCTTGGGCGTGATCCTGAGATAGAGGCCTCCGCCATCGGCGTGACGGCCGGGATTTTTAAGCGAGGCGACTTTCCGCGCTGTCAGCCGGTTGAGAGCCCGTGACAAAGGCAAACCTTCCATCGAACCAAGGAAGCCACACCATGCCCACTTTGATGCCCACTTTCAACTGCGCATTTGAGTGATATCCTGACACTTCAAAAGATCGGCGTTCCAGCTCCTCATCACATATTATAGTTTATTATCAACTGTATATATATGTTATCAGCATCTCAAGTAGTCCAGTTAGGTGTCATACTTCTAAGGACTCCGTCTCCGCCAGGCGACCCTCCGCAGGGGTCCGCGGAAGTTCACCGATATCGACTTTTCCCTCTGATAACTGACGTTTAGCAGGTCAGCTCCGCCACGACGGCCCGCACGCCTCCGGCAATGGCGTGGGTTCAGCGCGTGGCATCGGCTTGGAAAAACGTGGTATCGGAGATGACCCTTGCTGAACGATGCAAAAGTGCGAGCGGCAAAGCCGCG
>Ga0105240_10014799_pt1 | contig 10634 bp, 8 predicted proteins | sample KBSC54metaG_FD_80426 | JGI IMG/M metagenome (GOLD analysis project Ga0105240, IMG submission 80426) | Corn rhizosphere microbial communities from Kellogg Biological Station, Michigan, USA - KBS C5-4 metaG | ecosystem: Host-associated > Plants > Roots > Rhizosphere > Soil | place: Michigan, USA...
ACTCGCCCCCCGTCGAGCGGTTGCTTCGTTTTTATGAACGTCACGATGTCCGGATCACCCACCGCGCGGTGGGCCATCGGAGTGTCCACCAGGCCTGAGGCCAAAGCGTTGAAGCGAATACCCGACGGCGCATAGAGTGCCGCACAGGACCGGGTCAAACCCAGGACCGCCGCCTTGGCCGCCGCATACGTTTGCGTGGCGAAATACGTGGGCGAGGGCGACCACGCGAGCACGCTGGCCAAATTGAGAACGCTGCCCCCGGTCTTCTGCTTGAGGAATTGCCGCACGGCGGCGCGGTTGGAATAGAACACCGAAGTCAGGTTCAGTTCGAGAGTGTGGCGCCAACCTTCGTCCGTAATCTCGTGCAGAGGTCCATCGCCCCAGCGTCGCCCCGACCCGCCAGCCACATGATACAAAGCGTCGAACCCACCGAACGCGGAAAGGCATTCCTCAATAGCGGCAGGAGCCGTTTCCGGCAATGTGGCCTCGGCCCAAAGCAGCCGTGCTGAAGCGCCTAACGTCACCGATAGCGCCTCCGTTTTACCGGAGGGCAACCCCACCGCGACTACCCGTGCACCGGCGGCCAGAAAGGCCTTCACCGCCGACAGCCCCAAGCCCGAAGTGCCGCCCACCACGACGGTACGCTTCCCTTCCAGAGTGGCTAAATTTTGGCTGGCCATCCAGCGATCGTTGGATGCCGGAGCCAAATCGTCAATAGTATTTCAAAGGTCAGACCAGGAAGTGCTGAGGCCCCGCTCGCCTGGTTGCCTCGCTGGCACGGTAAGAAAGCGAAGGCGCGGACGGGGTCGTCCGCGCACCACGAACCGCGTAGCCGTCGAGGTCTCGGTGCGGAGGGCCGCTTGACCCACCATCCGCCTCGTACGGCTACGAGGGAAATACGAGAATTACTTCTCGCTCTTGACGGAATTCTCCATGTTCTCCGCCATGTTCAGATGGTCCTGGAGAATAGGTACCGCGCTCTGGACGAAAGCGCGCAGGTCAGGATCCTGGACGCTTTTGGCAGCGCTTTGGAACTCCTTGATGTCGTGCTTGTGGTCCTTGACCATGTCCTTGGCATAGCTTTGGTCGAACTTCACGCCGTTCTCATTTTGTAGGTGCTCCACCGTCGAATTCTCGTGATGCGAAAGCGAGGTCGGGACGGTCGCGCCCTTCTGCGACGCGAGTTGTTTGAGCTGGTTATTGAGTTTCCCGTGATCAGTAACCATCCGTTCACCAAATTGACGTACCGCCGGGCTGGCGGCCTTCTTTTCGGCCAATTGACCCAGCTCTACCTCTTCCATGCCTCCGCGCGCCGCTTTCTCCAGGAAACGATAGTCATTCTCGGAAAGCTGGCCCCGCTGGGCCGCCGTCACCGTTGAACCTTGTGGATTCGCTACGCTCTGCGCGTAGACAAGGGGTGCCGCACATAGCAAAAGCGAACTCGTTGCGAATGTGATGATTTTCTTTGCTCTCATAGTCTTGTGTATTCCTTGTTGCCACCCACCCGTTACTCGGGGGTGATTCTCCTTCTTAAACTTATGCCTCCTGCCCCGCTGGACAACGGGGCATAAGCCCCAACCCCCAGCTTCATCCGGTTACCACGCCCGAGGAACTCAGGTCACCGCCACTCACTCGAGGTCGCGCGCCCGGGGTGCCGGCTCGGGCACCGAGGTGAACCCTTGCCCAATAGCCGGCGCCCGTTTGATTTGGGGTTAAGATGTGGGAGGTTGGGCTATGGAAAAGAGGAAAGCGAGCCGGTCACGCAGGAAACCCAAAGCACGAACTCAGGATATCATTGGAGGCGATCAGAAACCGATCAATCCGAAGTGGCAAAAGTATTATAATCGCCTGGTCGAGTTGGGGGATGCCTTTCGGGAACGTCAAGCGGACCTTGCCAAAGATGCGCTGGAGGAGAAACCTACGATGGGGACTCACCTCGCGGATGCAGGGACGGACAGTTATGATCGGGATTTCGCTCTTGGCATGCTCTCCTCGGAACAGGATGCGGTGTACGAAATCGAGGAGGCGCTGGATCGGATCCAGGCCGGAACTTACGGGCGTTGTGAGTTGACCGGTAAACCCATCGAGCCCACTCGCCTGGAAGCCATCCCCTGGACGCGATTTAGCGCCGCAGCAGAAAGGCAACTTGAACGGGAAGGCGGGGTAAAGCATGCGCGACTCGGCCCTCGAGAAACCGTGGCGGACCGCTCCCGGGGTGGGAGCGAAGGCACATGAGGCGGTCCGGCCAGCTATGCCTGGGTTAACCACCGGAAGAAACCGAATGAAGGCATCGGATCCCCCCCCACCCACCGGGTCGCTCGCCGGGATGGCGGGCGTCGTGCACCGGAATATCGATTCTCTGCTGAAGCGGCGTCAGTTGGAGGAACGACGCCGGGGCACCGAAGAGCGCATTGCCGATGCCATCACGGGCTTCACCGGGAGCATGAATTTTGTTTACATCCACTTGGCCATCTTCGGGCTGTGGATCGTGATCAACCTGGGTTGGATCCCTGGGATCCCTCAGTTCGACCCGTCGTTTGTCCTCCTGGCGATGGCCGCCTCAGTCGAAGCTATTTTCCTGTCGACCTTCGTCCTCATCACTCAGAACCGAATGGCGGGACTGGCGAACCGGCAAGCCGATCTCGACCTGCAGGTTAGTTTATTGGCGGAGCACGAAGTGACACGGCTGATCACCCTGGTGCGGGCCATTGCCGGCCGCATGGGAATCCAGGAGGCCCAAGACCCCGAACTCAATGAGCTGGCCGAGGACGTCCATCCTGAAAATGTGTTGGACCGAATCGAGGAACGCGAGCAGCAGCAGAGACGGAGCACGGGCTAGGCTTGAGCCGCTAGTGGAGCATGGGGAGCGGATTGGGCTGGCGGATGAGTTCGGCGTCCAGGTCCAGATAGAAATCCAAGCGGCGTTGGGTCTCCGCTTCATCAATATCCTTCGCCATGAGCAAATACGCGGCGTAATGATTGCCTTCCGATTCCACCAGGCTCCCGTAGAATTTCGCGAGCTCCTCATCGGTGCGACTCAGCTCGCCGGCTAGAAGCTGGAACTTTTCGCAACTCCGCCCCTCGATCAAACTGCAACAGATGAGATGGTCGATAACCTGATACCGGTGCCCGTTGCGCAGCGACCGCATGAGGCCACTAATCCAAGGGCTTGGATACGGCTGGCCAAAGGGAATATTCCTGCGCCGAAGAAGATCGAGCACCAACTGGAAATGCTGCAGCTCCTCGATGGCGATGGCATTCAAATGGTCTACGCGAGGAAATAAATCCCGGAATTTCTCCAGGTTAAGCGCGCTCGTGGCCGCCTTGCGTTCGAGGTGCGCGTGATCCACCAGCACGGCCGGCAAATCCGCCAGTACCTTCGGCAGCCAGGACGCCGGCACTTTCTCGCGAAATAGTAACATAGGAAACTCTTAACGGAGGCCCGGACCCCCGCAAGCCGGAAGTGCTTGAATTTGCTTCGGGAGGCGCAGCAACCTTTGTAGCCTACCCCCCGGTGAGGCCGGAAGCCCCCCGAGGACCTACCGCCTGACCAGCGCTATGCAAATGCTCAACCATCCACCGGGTGAACCGACCAAACGCACCCGATTTCCCTTTGGCCAGGCGGTCGGCCGATTGCTCATCCTGGCCAGGCAAGCGGAGAGCGCGGGCGCGGCGCATCCGGGGTTCGCCACGGGCGCGGGCTTGCTCTTCATCGGCACTCTTGGCGCCGTTAATGCCTCCACTGTCAGAGGGCTGGACTTTGTTTTCTTCTACCTGTTCGCCTGCGCGCTTATCGGGTGGATCGCCGGACCACGCGCTGGGATGATGTGCGTTGCCGGTTCGGTTGGCCTGCTCTTTTGGGTCGAGGCCACGCAAGGTGAACTGGCTTCAAACCCTTGGATTTTTGCCGCCAACTCACTCCTCCGAATGGTGGCGTTCGCCGTCATCACGTGGTTTTCGGCTCGTGTGGGCGGTGAGTCTCGCGAGCTGGGCCAGGTGGTGGTGCAACACACCGCGCGGTTGCGCTCGGCGGTGAGACAGCGCGAAGAAACCTCCGAGCTGCTGAACGAAGCCACACAATTATTCCGGCAAGTTACCGACAACATCACCGACGTGTTTTGGGTCACCGATCCCTCGAAGCGCGAAGTCGAATTCATCAGCCCTGGTTTTGAACAGGTTTGGGGAAGGCCTTGCCGGGACCTGTACGCGTCGCCCAGTGTCTGGATCGAAGGCATTTATCATGAAGACAAAGAGCGGGTGACCCGCAGCATGCTCACCCGCCAGGCGAGCGGCGAATACGACGAGGAATATCGCGTCGTGCGGACCGATGGATCCGTCCACTGGGTTCACGATCGCGCCTTTCCCGTGAAGGACACCGGCGGGGCGGTCTACCGCGTGGTGGGTATCGCCGAGGATATTACCGAGCGCAAACACGCCGAGCAGTTGCTGCGTGCCGAACGCGATATCGGAGCGGCGCTCAGCTCCACCAGCAACCTCGAATTCGCCCTGGAACGCCTCCTGGATATTGCCCTGCAACTCGAAAGCGTCGATTGCGGGGGCGTTTACCTCATGGATCAACGGACTGGGGAACTTCACCTCCGAGCCCATCGAGGTCTGTCTAAAAGCTCCGTGGAACGGGTCGCGCGGTACAAATCCGACGCGATCGAGGCACGCCTGGCCAATACCGGCAAGGTGACCTATCTCAAGGGCGACCAAATCCCCCGGAGCCTGGAGGTGTTATGGGGAAGCGAAGGGCTGCAGGCGTTGGCCGCCGTCCCGGTTCAACATAAAGGAGCGGTCCTGGGGATGCTGAACCTGGGCTCGTTTCGGACCACCGAAATTCCGGCGCGAACGCGGCTCGCGATTGAAATGATCGCCATGCAGGTAGCCGGGGCAATCGCACGCATCCGGGCCGAGGAATCGCAGCGCCGCAGCGACGCGCATGTCCGCACGGTCATCAACAGCGCCCCAGTCGGTCTGGTGGCCGTCGATGCCGAAGGGGTTATCACGTTCGAGGACGGCCAGGCGCTCGCCGCCATGGGAGTCAAACCGGGTGAACATGTCGACCGGCCCATGGCCGAGGTCTACCAGGATTATCCGCTCATGCTCCACAACGTCCAACGAGCGCTCCGGGGTGAAACGTTCAGTTCGGTGATCGAGTTTGCCGCCACGATCTTTGACTGCCGGTTTACCCCACTGCGCGATCGATCGCAAAAACCGGCCGGGTTCATTGCCGTGGCCACCGACATCACGGAGCGGACGCGACTGCAGCGCCAGATCCTGGAAATCTCCGATAGTGAACAAGCCCGCATCGGCCAGGATATCCACGATGGCCTCTGCCAGCAGCTGATCGGCATGGGCTTCGGACTGAACGCCCTGGAAAAAACGTTAAACTCTCAACAACGCCCCGAGGCCAACTCCGCGGCCAAACTCACCACCCTGCTGGACGATGCCATCAACGAAGCGCGCCGCGTCTGCCGTGGACTTTATCCCATCCGGCTCAGCACGCTCGGGCTGGAGGCGGCCCTGGAAGAAATGGCCGCCGGCGCGGTCGAACGGTACGGAGTGCAATGTTCTTGCGAGGCCAAGCTCGAAGCTTTCTCCTGTGATGTGGCCACCGCGACGCACCTCTACCGCATCGCTCAGGAGGCCTTGAACAACGCCCTGAAACATAGCGCCGCCACCCGAATTTCCATCCGGCTCACTCGCGGACCGGAGGCATTAGTTCTCGAGGTGGGAGATAACGGGAAGGGATTCGACTACGGGAAATTCCGCGACGGCGGCATGGGGCTGCATACCATGGAGTACCGAGCCCGGCTGATCGGAGGCAACCTGCGCTTGCGAGAAAATGCAAATGGAGGCACCCTCGTTTCGTGTCTCATGCCGCTGACGCTATGACGCCCACTGCCGAACCCCGCCCACGCACCCGCATCCTCCTGGTGGACGACCACCCGGTGGTGCGCGACGGTTTGGCGGAGGCAATCCGCCTGGAACCCGACCTCGAAGTGTGCGGCACGGCCGATGACCGGCACGCCGGGTTTAAATCCGCCGAGACCTCCCACCCCGATCTCGTCGTCGTTGATTTGCTCCTCAAAAACTCCAGCGGCCTGGAATTGATCAAGGACCTCCACGCGCGGTGGCCAAAACTGTTCATCTTGGTGGTCTCCATGCAAGAGGAGCGGGTCTACGCGGAGCGCGTTCTTCGCGCCGGCGCGCGCGGTTACATCACCAAGCAACGCGCCACCCGCGACATCGTCGCCGCCGTCCGCCAGGTTCTGCGTGGGGAGATTTACCTGAGCGAGCAGATTGCCTCGACGGTCTTACAACGCCTCACCTCCAGCCCACAAATCGCTTGCGATTCCGTCACCGATTCCTTAACCGACCGCGAACTGCAGGTTTTCGAACTGACCGGCGTGGGCCTGAGCACCCGCGAGGTCGCCGAACGGATCCATGTCGACGTCAAAACCGTGGAAACCTACCGCGCCCGGATTAAAGAAAAGCTCAAACTCAAAGACGGAGCCGAACTGCTCAAGGTCGCCATTCGCTGGAACCAGGACCGCTCCTCCGGAAGCGAGTTGCCACGTTAGAAATGAGGCGGATAAAGGGGAGTTGCAGGAGGGACTTTCAGGTTAGTAATTGAATTGTGGCTTACCGCTGGCCGCATCCAAATAGCCCGTGTGTTCCAGATACCAGGCAAAATCCTTCCTTCCCAAGGCATCAAAAGTTTTTGGGAGAGGATAGTTGTAGTTGACCTGCCCGTAGTTGGAGGTGTGGCTGAGCCACTTTCGCATTTCGGCATGCCCGTCCGCAAACGAGATCCCGCAGGCACCATCGTGTAAGGAAGCGGGCAAATCCTGCCAGGAGGTCGCGCCGGGTGAGTTCAGGAAAAACCCGTCATTAATCGAGTCGGGGTGTTCATCGATCAGGACCCAGGTCTTGGCGGGTTTTGGCACGGTGCTCTGCTTCAGGTATTGAAGGTACTGAGGGAAGGCCCAATTCAACGGGGGCGTTTTCCAGGTAGAATCACCGGCGAGGCTGAAATGACCAAAAACAGAATTCATCGAGTAGCTCCGCGCTCGCCGTTGATAACGCGCCGCTCTTTGCACCGAACTCAGAAAATGATCCGCCGGGCATTGATAGACACTAACCGAGCCGTTCAAATAGGGTCCCAGGGGTCCTCGCCTAACCCAATTGAGATTGGTGTTGCTTATGTCTATGGTCTGCGCGCTGGCGCTCCACGTCATAACGTTGTTGGCCCAGTTATTAAAGAACCCGTTCTGAATCGCCAGGGTGGTGTCGTTCACGCCAAAATTGTTGACTACCTGGTCCTGTGCGTCCGCAGCGTAGGCTTTCCACGCCACCCCGAGTTGCCGAAGGTTGTTCAGACACTGAACCGCAGAGCTATTCGGCCGGGCCGCCCCCAGGCTCAGCACGACCAGGCTGCCCAGAAGAACAACCACCGTCACCGAGGCCAGCAGGTCCCAACGCCCGAACGCAAGCACACGCGTATTGTGGGGGCTCAGCCTCCTCGGAGCCAAAGTCCCGCAGGCGCGCTGCCGCGAGAACTCCTGATTCCCGGGCCGCTGATTTGTGTGTTCCGAAAGCATGGGATTAATCTCCAAGCGTTTAATTCCTCACGGTCGTGTTGGCCGCCAGCCAATGCATATCAACCCATGAGTCCAAAGCGGCAACGTTAAGCGGGATCGCGGTAAACGTGGTCGGCATTCGCGCGATCTTGTTTCCGAGCCATTTATGAATATCGGCGTGGCCGTCGGCGAACGAGAAACCACAGGCGCCGTTATGGTAATTGGCGGGATAATCGATGATCGAGGAGACGCCTGGCGAGTCACCCGGTTGGTTCCCGGTGCAGGCGCTCGATAACGCACTGTCGTTCATACTGTCCGGGTGTTCATCCGCGAAGACAAACGTTTGCGTCGGCCGGATAATGCTCCCCAGGACCTGGTAGGTTCGCCAAACTTTTTGGTTGGGGTTGTAGCTCCGATCCAGCCACGCCCCCGCGCCGAAGACATGGCTCATGGAAATGCTGCGCACCCGTGGCCGTCTCACCCCGTTATTGATGACCGTGGCCGGGTCCGCCGGACACCGGAACACGGATGGGGCTCCTCCCACGTAACCCCACAATGGGCTTTTGACCAGGTCTCGATTCGTATCCCAGTTGGAGCTGTTGGATCCGCTGAAATCCAAATTCCCAGTCACCCAATTAGGCCGAGCGCTTCCGTCCACACAGTCAAGCAAACCACCGTTATTGTCTTCGGCGTACTGATGCCAGCCCAATGTCAACTCCCTCAGATGATTGACACATTGAGCGGAACGACTGCCGACCTGGGTCCGAGCCAGACCGGGCGCGAGCACCGCGCTGAGCAACCCGGCCATGGCCAACACAACCGATAGTTCGATCAACGTAAAGCCTGACTGAGTTTTCGCTTTCACGAGCAGCTTTCTTCCTCGGCCTTCAGAACGAATTAATCCGGTAGAACCTCTGGCCAGGAGCCGGCGCCGAATCCGGCTGGTAAGCCTTGCTCCCGCTGTTGGTCTCGGTCCCACTCAGATCCGTCCAGGTCGGATCCCCCAAATCATCTTTGAACTGGACCCGATAGTGTTTGCCTGGCGTAAACGGCCATGAAATCCAGGGGCCCTGACCGGGGGCGCTGGCAGGCAAAAGGGTTGCGGTCAGAAAGCTGAAAGCGAATACGTCACTACTCTGGTTGAAATCCAGCGCGGTGAGATCCGAAGCCCAACTGACGTAACAAAGGGTGCTCCCATCCCCGCTAAACACGGGGGTAAGCGATCGATTGTTCCCGCTGGAGCCACCCGACGGTGTGACGGTCAAAAGCGTGTTCAAACCGGTCACCGCATCGTACACAAAAATGTCCGGCACCCCGTTCCCGTCGTTAGCGACAATATTCGTGGCGGCGCTGCGGTAGGCCACAAACCGGCCATCGCTGCTGATGACACATGAATCGGAGGCTCCATTCGGAGGTAGGGCCGGATTGAAGCTCTGATTGACCAGCAAGTTCGTCCCTGCCTCGAGATCGTATAGATAGATCTGATTGCTGGCCACCTGGCTTGTCCGTTTGGCAGTCGCCAGCCAGCGTCCGTCCGCACTCAAGCTCAAGCTGGAATACCCATAGGCGTTCGGGTCGATCAACCGCTGGGTCGCTCCGGGGAGGTCCACGGCATATAACCCGGCGGTCCCGGCCAGCACGATCCGTTTCCCGTCCGGAGTGATAGCGAGTCCGAACACCGGGGCCAGGGCATTGGTGTAAATGAGGGCGGCGGGTTGCGAGTCCCAAACGCCGAACTGCGCGGGCGCAACGGATCCATACGCGACGTAACGACCGTCGGGCGTCATCGCGGCCAGCGAGGCGCCGGATTTCGTGAGCGCATAGTTGGTTCCCAATTGCATGTCGCGCAGGAAGAGGTTTTCGCCAGAGAGCACCCCCGCCGCCAGGTTGCCGGAAACGCTCCGGAACAGCACAAACCTCCCCCCCGAACTGATCAACGGTGTGTAGGACCCCTTGGCGCCTGGCGCGGTCCCAGCGCTGTTGTAACTAACGAGCGTGGTCGTGCCGGCTACCAAGTCTCGTACGAAGACGTCTTGAGAATTATTATTGTCACCCGGCACGAGATTATCCGCGTAGCTGGTGAACGCCACGTATCGCCCGTCCGGGCTGATTGCCGGCTCCGATGAGGTGGTATCGCCGCTAAACCCGTTGGTGGCAACACTGGCCAGGATCCTTTTCCCGGTCGCCAGGTCCTGCACGAAGATGTCGCGGCAAAGATTGGTGTCATTGGCCGCCAGGTTATCCGCCTCACTGGCAAAGGCGATGAACCGGCCGTCGGCGCTGATCGAGGCCAGGGCGAGAGAACTCGGTCCGTTCGCCGTGACCGTCGGCAGCCCTGGATGATGCGCGGAGACTAAGTCGGTGGCCCCGGCCCCGAGGTCGCGCACAAAAACGTCGGATGCATGGTTGCGGTCGTTGGGAACGAGATTCCCATCCACACAATCGAAGGCCACGAATAAACGATCCGCCGTCAGGCTCGGAACGGATATCGGGCTCAGCGGGGACCCGACGCCGTTCGTGTCTGCGTCCAGGAGAGCGGTCGTCCCGGCTTGGAGATCACGAAGGTAAAAATGGTAGTCCCCGGCGAGCGCGTTGGTCGTAAGGTTGAGGGCACTGCTTTGGAAAACAACGAAGCGTCCACTGGAATCGACACTGGGAAAGTCGCAAGTCGAGTTCGTCGGCACTGAACCATCCAGCCCCGCGCTGACCACCGTGAACGCGCCGGTCCCCGCCTCCCAAAGTTGAACGCAGGTCGACATTATTCCGTTGGTATTGGCAATGAACACCGCGGTTTGCCCGTCCGGCGTGATGTCGATCGTGTGAAAATCTTCGAACGCGGCGACCGGGGTTGCCGCATTGGTGTGGAGCAGGTCGGTTGTGCCAGTCCCCAGGTTGTAGCGCAGAAGGACCCCCGCGTAGCCGTTAGCCGGGCTCGCCTCGTAAAAAACGATTTGGCCATCATCGCTGATCACCTGGTTATACGAAACCGTGCTCACGAGATGAAAAACGTTGGAGACCACCCCGCGCGCACCGGCGCTGGCCCAGGTG
>Ga0105240_10014800_pt1 | contig 10634 bp, 6 predicted proteins | sample KBSC54metaG_FD_80426 | JGI IMG/M metagenome (GOLD analysis project Ga0105240, IMG submission 80426) | Corn rhizosphere microbial communities from Kellogg Biological Station, Michigan, USA - KBS C5-4 metaG | ecosystem: Host-associated > Plants > Roots > Rhizosphere > Soil | place: Michigan, USA...
CATAACCGGCGTTCATGCGACCATTCGACCCCGGCCGGATAGCGATGGCCGATATGGTCGCCTGCAGGCAATCGATCTAAGCAGGCGGCAAACAGTTTGGATCGACCGGCAACGAGCGCCTCAGACAACGGGAGTGTTGTCCACCGCCGGTGGCGTTGTATTTGCCGGCGCATTAGATCGTTGGTTCACGGTCTACGACGGCGGTACAGGCAAAACCTTGTGGAGGACTCGCCTAAGTGACGTGGCAAATTCCGCGCCGATAAGTTATCTCGCGAACGGCAAACAATATGTAGCAATGGTTGTTGGGACTGGCGTCGGACAGCCAAGCTGGCTCTACCCGCTGGTTCCGGAAATCCGCCCGCCAGCCGGCGAGAGCTCTACGCTTTGGGTCTTTGCGTTACCACCGAAGTGAGCGGTGAAAGAAGCCACACCTTGCGGTGTCCTAGATCGCTAGTCCAACAAGACCTGGTTAAGGAGGTGGTAGGTGGGGAGCCGCTCGCAGCGCCCGCTGTCAACAATGCTCGGACTCTTCCGTCGCGGGCGTGCGATGTCCTCGAGTTCACGCAAATGGAGCCCGAGGGCTCCTTCATCACTTTCGGCGAGTGCGCTTCGGCAGCTTGTGCGTCGGACGCGCTTGGGAGCTCGAATCCATGGGGTCCGCTGGTTTCGCCGATTCTAAGAAAATGGGATCAGGCGTTGAGCAGACGCACAGAAGGCGCGCGGGTTCACTACCAACCGACACGTAAACATGGGGCATTGTGCTGTCGAAATAGACTGAGGCGCCCGTCGGCAAGGTCAATGGTTCGTAGAATTCGGTGTGTAGCTGGACCGTTCCTTCGAGCACGTAGCCGAATTCTTCGCCCTCGTGCTTCGTCAACCCATGGGACTCCGCGAGCGAGTGAGCGTTGACCACGCACAGCTGTGGTGTCATTTTCTTGCCGGCGAGTTCGGTGCACAGGTACAAATATTCTTGCGCGCTCACGGTCACCTTGCGGCCGGCTCCTGGCAGGGTTACCGTGCGGCGGCCGAGTTCACGCGGGCGCTGCGCAGCGGAGTCCGCTGAAAACAGGGCTGCAAGATCGACGTTCAAGCCCCGGCAGAGTTGCACGAGCTTGTCATAGGTGAGCGATAACTGATCACGTTCCACACGGGACAATGTGGATTGCGAAATGCCCGTTGCGGCAGCCACGTCGGTGATCGAGAGGCGCCGCTCGAAGCGGAGCCTGCGTAGGCATTCGCCCAGCTTTGGACCCTGGGGTGTCGACTCCGCCTCGGCGCTGAGCCGGATCGGTGATACCGGCGGAGCTTTATCGGCTTTATCCATGTGCGTTCCTCATTCCCCCCCCGCGAGCTGCCGCACGCGTTGTGGAATTATCGGTCAGTACGGGTGGGGACCCCCGTATGATGCCTGTCTATCGCCGAGTATGCAACGGTAACCGGATTTGAGCATACTTCATGCGTTTGCGCAAAAATGCTATGGTGAGTACTCGATGTAATGTCGAACAGTCCCAGTGCGGGTTGGGAGCTGAGTAACGGCGTACGATGGGGGTATCAATCCAAATGACTACTGCACGCCTAGCGGCGTTGATGTTCAGCGCATATGTCGGAATCGCCATGGGCGCTGCTCCTAGTCAGAGCGAAGTCAGTGTTCCCTTAGACCCCTATCCGAGCACCTATCATCCTTTACCCTCGACCTCCTTCGCGATCGCTCACGTCACTGTGCTCACGGGGGCGGGAACTCGCATGGACGACGCCACGGTACTCATCGAGCACGGCAATATCACGGCGGTGGGCGAGAGGGTAGCTCCACCATCATCAGGAGTAACGGTCGTCGACGGAACCGGTAAATGGCTCACACCCGGTTTGATCGACGTGCACTCGCATATGGGCGCCGAGGCCGAACCAGCGGTATCTGCGCACGACAATATCAATGAGATGACCGATCCAAACACCGCCGGAGTATGGGTCGAGCACAGCGTGTGGCCGCAGGATCCCGCGTTCGCTCGTGCGCTGGCCGGCGGCGTGACGACCATGCAGATCTTACCGGGCTCAGCAAACCTGTTTGGTGGGCGTAGTGTGATCTTGAAGAACGTACCGGCCACCACAGTGCAGGCAATGAAATTTCCCGGCGCACCCTACGGACTCAAAATGGCGTGCGGAGAGAATCCCGATCGAGTGTACGGTGCCGAACAGAAACGCGCACCCATGACACGCATGGGTTCTTTCATGGGCTATCGCGCGGCCTTTATCAAGGCACAGGCGTACCAGCGCAAGTGGGACAAGTATAGGGAGGAGGTGGCAGCGGGAAAGTCACCCGATCCTCCCGAGCGTGATTTGGGTCTCGAGACCTTAGTAGGTGTTCTGCGCGGCGAGATTCTCGTGCATATGCATTGCTACGAAGCTGACGAGATGGCAGAGGTCATCGATCTCTCGCGAGAGTTCGGCTTTCACATCAGCGCCTTTCACCACGCCCCGGAAGCTTACAAGATTGCAAATCTACTGGCGGCCAATCACATCTGCGCTGCGATATGGGCCGACTGGTGGGGATTCAAAATGGAGGCTTACGACGGCATTCGCGAGAACCTTGCCATGGTGGAAAGCGCCGGCGCGTGCGCCATTGTGCATTCTGACTCACCAATTGCTATCCAACACTTGAATCTGGCCGCGGCACAAGCCGTTGCGGACGGTCGCCGTGCTGGCATCGACATTGCCCCCGAAAAGGCGATTCGCTGGATCACACTCAACCCGGCCAGAGCACTCGGAATCGGGGGACGAACAGGGTCCATCGAAGTGGGTAAGGCAGCCGATGTTGTTCTGTGGGGCGGCGATCCTTTCAGCGTCTACACGCACGCCGAGCAAGTGTATATCGACGGAGCACTGGTCTACGACCGTGCTGATCCTGCGTACCAACCGCTAAGTGATTTCGAGCTCGGGCAGAAAGCGCAGCGAGCTCTCCCATGAGCGGGGAAATCAACATGGTACGCATCTTCTCCATGACGCTCGTCCTCTGCGGTGTCATCGTCGCTGCCGCCGGTGCCAACGCTGATGCAGCGACTCTTGCGATTTCCGACGGCACGGTTTTCACCCTCGGGTCCGCCGGGAAACTCGAGCACGCAACGGTCCTCGTCGAGGACGGCAAGATCAAGGCGGTTGGCACCGCGGTGAAGATTCCAAGCGATGCGCGTGTGATCGAAGCAAAGGGGCGCATCGTGACCCCGGGCCTGATGAATTCGTATACGGACTTGGCGCTTGATGAGATCATCGAGAATGCCAAGCAGACCGTCGATAGCCGTACGGAAAAAGGCTCGACTGCGGCTTCCTTCGATGTGCGCTACGGACTCAACGCAAACTCCCCAGCGCTCGCGGTGGCGCGCATAGAGGGGCTGACTCGAGCAATTACCGCGCCGGCGGTAGGACACAGCATATTCGCTGGCGCCGGCGCAGAGATTTATTTGGGCGACGGCGCTGATGTGCTTGCCACTCCACGCATCGCTATGTTTGTTGATCTCACTTCGGCGGGCCGGGAGGCGGCCGGAGGCTCGCGAAGCGCCGCATGGGCGACGATGCTCAGTGGCCTAGAGGAGTCTCGTCGCTACGATCAGAATCGCGTGGCGTACGAGCGCGGAGCGCAAGCCCCCTATAGTTTGAAACGTGAGGAGCTCGAGGCCTTAGGTCCGGTCGTACGCGGCGAGCTGCCGCTCGCCATCCTCGCCAACCGTGAGTCGGACATCCGCAACATCATTGCGCTCAAGGCCGAGCGGCACCTGAAGATTGTCCTCATTGGCGGGGCCGAGGCGTGGCGCGCGGCTCACGAGCTGGCGACCGCGAAAATACCAGTCGTCCTGAACCCTATTGATGATCTGCCGGGTAGTTTTGACCGCATCGGCATGACATCGAGTAATGCGGCTCGCCTCGCCAAAGCGGGCGTAATGATCGCCTTCTATGGCAGCCCGAGTTTTGATGACGGCCCCTACGGGGTGGGCAAGATCGCAGCGCTAGCGGGGATTGCCGTGTCGAACGGAGTGCCTTGGACGGACGCACTGGAGGCGATGACCGCGAATGCCGCACGCATCTGGGGGATCGAGGCTCACTACGGCACGATCGAGCCCGGCAAGGATGCCGACCTCGTCGTGTGGGACGGCGACCCGCTCGAGCCATCGAGCGCGCCAGTGTCGGTGCTCATTCGGGGCTCTGACATTCCGCTTGTCTCGCGCCAAACCGAGCTTCGGGACCGCTACCTGAAAGCAAATCCCAACCACTTGCCTCCGGCCTATTCCAAATAACGTTTCGATAACCAAGGCACTACGCACCGCTGCGGATCAATGCATGAAAGTGCTCAACTCGACGGCACTCACAGCCGTTTTTCTCCTGCTAATGTTGGATGCTCTTGCACCGGTTCGAGCGGATGAGGGCTTCTGGACATTCGATCGAGTTCCCGTCCAACTGATCGAGTCGCGGACCGGTGTGCACCTAACTCCAGAGTGGGTCCGTCACGTGCAGCAATCGACGGTCCGCTATAACGGAGGTGAGGGGGGCTCGGCGAGCTTTGTGAGCGCCGATGGACTGCTGCTCACTAACTTTCATGTCAACCGCCCGACCCTTAGAAAACTTCAGACCCCGCAACGCGATATCATTCGGGACGGATATCTGGCCCGCAGCCTGGATCAGGAGATCCCACTACCCGAGGTGAGTCTGGATGCGCTGATCTCGACGGAGGATGTGACGGGACAGGTTCGTGGCGTAGCGGCCGCCACGGAGCAGGCCTCGGATGATGAGAGCGCACGCCTCGCGAGAATCCAACAGATCGAGCGGAGCGCTACGCGGGGACCGAACGATGTCGCAGAGGTCGTTCCGCTGTTTGATGGCGGTCGCTATGTCCTCTACCGCTACAAGCGGTATACCGACGTGCGACTGGTCTTCTCTCCCGAATACTCCGCTGTCGGGTTAACGACGCTGGATTTTTGGTATGAACGCCAATATCCGGCGCCGACCGTAGATTTCGCCTTCATCCGTGCCTATGAGAATGGCCGCCCCGCTCGCCCTGAACAATATCTCCGCTGGTCAGATACGGGGCCGCGTGCGGGTTCGATCATCTTCGTCGCGGGTGCGCCAACATATTCCCGTCACCTCGGCAGCGTGGCGGAGCTCGAGTTCCGCCGTGATGTCTTATTTCCGCAGGGGGCTGACGTTTACGCGCGGCTGGAAAACGCGCTCAGCGCTTGGGCCAATCGCAGCCAAGACCGGCGCGAGGCTGCCAAGACGCTACTCATACTATCAAGCATGCGCCGTCTCCTTTTCACCGGGCCACTAACGACGCTGCGCGACCCGAAGTTCTGGGAGAGCAAACATGCATGGGAGAGGCAGATCCGTGACGAGCTGAGTGAGCAGGGGGCGGCGCAGGCTCTGGCCGCCTATGCCGCCATCGAGAGCATCAATAACAACAACGACTACGTCGAGGCGTTCACCCGTAGTCATGTGCTGCCGATCGGCGAGCCCACCTGGCAACTCTACCCGATCGAACAAGCCTGGGATTCCATGCCATCCGAGGATTTGGTCGGGCCTCTCTATTTGAGTGGCCTCACATTGTTGCGCAGTCACGCCGAAAGCCAAAAACCGGATGGCAGCCGTGCACGAGGCTACCGCGATGCCGAGCGCCAAGGCTTGCGGCGGTGGCTAGAGTCATTTGCCCAGATCAACCCGGACATCGAGACGGTGCGTCTCAAGGTCTGGCTCGAAAGCTTGATTCTGCAATTGGGTGCAAACGACCCGATTACCCTAAAGGCGCTGCACCACGAGTCTCCGGCCGTGCGCGCAGCACAGCTTGCCCACGGCACCAAGCTCATCGATCAGAGTACCCGGCAGAAACTCCTCGGCGCCGACGCCGCAGCTTTCGATGCCATGAGAGACCCGATGATCGATCTCCTGCGTGAGCTCGAGCCGGATATCGAACGCATCGATCGTCCCTACAGAGTCCTCGCGGAGCGCTGCGAAGCGGCGCGCGAAACGATCATACAGGCAATGGCCAATCTTCGGCGCACACCCGTCTATCCCAACGCGAATCGAACGGTGCGTCTCGAATACGGCACTGTCGAAGGGTATATGACTCGCTCTCAGCTCGTCCCGGCGGTGACCGACCTGAAACAGGTCTATGACTGGAGTGAGCATCAATACGAATCCGTGCCCTACACATTATCCCCCGCATGGAAAGATGCCCGGGCGAAGATTGATCTCTCCGCGCCACTGAATTTCCTGACAAATGCCGATTCTCTGGGAGGTAACTCGGGCAGTGCCACGGTCGACTCTGAAGGCCGACTAGTCGGAATCTTATGCTGTGGAATAAACCTCGATTTGGCTGGGGCTGAGGAATTCGCCTTTTACGCGCAGAAACGCAGCGGACACGTGGCCACTGCGGCCATCCTCGAGGTGTTGAAGCAGGTGTATGACGCACGCGAGCTGCTGCAGGAGATCTCGCAAGGGCATCGGTGAGTTATGTCACAAATCGAAACGCGTATGTCTCGAATGAAAAGCAGTCTGACCAATCGCATCGCACGCGCCGGATGCAAGGTGTTTGGATTAGGTCTTTCAATTATGCTCCTATCTTGTCTCACAGCTCACGCTGCGGACATTGCAGGCACTTGGGTTTTAATACCGGATGGCTCCGTACTTCATGAGCACGGACCCGACTCTCTTCTCGAGAGAATTGAGTTGAAAAGAGAGCATCGTGTTCTCACCGGAGTGTCTATAGGCGCGTCCGGAATACTACCGTTAAAGAATCTTCAGATTCGAAACGGTGTGGTTACCTATAGTGAGGACGCGGGTGGTCATCTCCTCACTGCGCGCGGCATGATGAAGGGAAATGAGCTAGGAATCGAGCTCCGATTTGAGAACGGTCGCGCTTGGACATTCACTTATCGGCGCCCGTCTCATCAGGATTTGGAGAGAATCAAGGCAGAACCGACGTATACCTTTGCGAGACTTCCCTTACCGGCACTGCATCATGTTGCGACTAACGGGCTTGCTCGTACACCGCCGATGGGAGTTGGAAACTGGATTGAAGGCAACGACGCGGCGGCGAGGAAAGTTGCGGATCTAATGGTTTCGAACGGCTTGCGCGACGCGGGGTATGTGTATCTGCAGATTGATGAAGGATGGGAGGGGCGTCGTGATGCGCAGGGTAATCTTCATCCCAATAAGAATTTCCCGGACATGAAAGCACTGGCGGACTATGTACATTCCAAAGGTCTAAAACTCGGGATTTACAGTTCTCCGGGTCCGACGGCCTGCGTGGGCTATGCAGGCAGCCATGGTCACGAGGAGCAGGACGCCAAGACCTTCGCGGGGTGGGGAGTCGACTTGCTGAAATACGATTGGTGTACCGCGGACGTGCTGTACCACACGCAGGCGGAGATGCAGGCTGTCTATCAGAAAATGGGAGATGCCCTCGAAGCCACGGGACGCCCCATTGTGTACAGTTTATGTCAGTACGGCGAGTATGATGTTGGATCGTGGGGACCAGACGTCGGAGCCAACCTCTGGCGGACGTCGACTGACGGCGTCGATAGTTGGAAGTCCATGACTAACAATGGCTTCGAGAAAAACGGTAAGCCCAGCGACGCCGGTCCCGGCCATTGGAACGATCCCGATAACCTGCAGATCGGTAAGGGCCACATGACAACGCAGGAGTACCGCACCGAAATGACGCTGTGGTCCATGATGGCAGCGCCGCTCTTCATTGATATCCACGGGCCCGACATGGCTTTCAATGACATGGCTAAGTGGAGTCCGGAGGTCTTGCAAATTCTCTTGAACGCCGAAGTCATTGCGATCGATCAGGATAAATTAGGGATACAGGGTCAAAGAATCTCTAAACAAGGTGAAATCGAGATATGGTCTAAGAGGCTAGAGGGGGGCGCCATTGCCGTGGCTGTGTTCAACCGCGGAGCAAGCGAAGAAAAGACGATGTTGAATTGGAACGATTTGGGATTGAAAAATGTGCGCAGCGTCCGTGACGTTTGGCGCAAGACGGATTTGCACGACCCTGTTAGGAATCCTGAAATGACTCTTCCGGCGCATGCATCGGTGCTTCTAAGGGTTGCCGTCCAACAGTACGATTAGAACATGAGCGAGGCAAACCTACTACAGAGCTTCAAGAAATGAAATTCCAGCTTCATTCGCGGTTCACGAACGTCATATTTCTTTGCGCGCTGACAGCGGTTTTCTATACCTCAGGCGCGGTCGCTGAACAACAGAATAGGGCGTCATCGGCGCAACCCGTGACATTTTCGTCGCCGCTTTCAAATCTGGCACTTCCTCGGGCCGGGAAAGCGATGCATGAGGGATCGTGGGACCGAGAGCACAAAAACAACGACTTTCGCCCGTTAGAGCCTGGTGAGACCCTGACAATCTTTGAGCATAGAGGCGCAGGAACCGTCCATCGTTTCTGGGTGACCATGTCACCAGCCCGGGACGTAGGCGTTCTGAGCCAAGTGATTCTCAAGATGTATTGGGATGACGACACCTATCCAAGCGTGGAGTGTCCTATCGGGGCATTTTTCGGTGTCGGATTCGGAGAACAGAAGGACTTCATCTCCGTGCCGCTGAACGAGACTTCCGGCGGCTATAACAGTTATTGGCCGATGCCTTTTCACAAGTCTGCGCGCTGGACATTGACCAATGGGTCTAACAAGACCGTAGACCGCTTCTTTTACAACATCGACTACACAGCTCTGAAATCACTGCCGGCGGATACGCGGCATTTCCACGCGCAATTCCACCGCGAGAACCCCACAACCCCTGGCAAGAACTACACGGTTCTGGAGACCACAGGCGCAGGACATTACGTCGGAACCGCGCTCTTTATGTCAGGGCGACGCCTCGGTTTTCTCGAGGGCAACGAGATGGTCTACATCGATGGGAGCGTTGCGCCAAACATCGAGGGGACAGGGACGGAGGACTACTTCGGGTCAGGATGGTATTTCGACCGCGGCGTCTATAGCGCACCGTATCATGGAGTTGTGCTGAAGGAGGAACATCCGGCTCGAGTCTCTGCTTATCGCTGGCACATCGAAGACGCGATCCCATTTACCCAATCCATTCGCTTCACCATCGAACATGGCATACAAAACTCGGTAGCGGCTGACTACTCATCGGTTGCCTATTATTACCTTGCCGGTCCCGCGCCGAAACCCGCGCCACTTCCGTCAGATCTTCTGCCATCGCGCGTGGTGCTCCCGACCCCGAAGAGCATTCCCGGCGCGATTGAGGCCGAGTCTCTCAAAACAACCGCAAAGATGACAAGCGGAGATCTCTACACCGTATATATGGACGACCTTGAAGGGCAAAATTTTTGGTCAAACGGGCAAGTGCTGACGTGGGCTCCTGACGACGACGACAAGAATGCAGAACTAACTCTACAGTTACCCTCCACCGTGGCTGGAAACTTCGAAGTCACTGCGCGGGTCGTTACCGGCCCGGATCTCGGAATCGTTCAATTCGCCTTTGACGACAGGTCTGTCGGAGACCCGATCGACTTATCTGCTGCGAAATGGGGGCCGAAAGAAGTGTCGCTCGGCATTCTCCCCCTCAAAGCGGGCACGAATCCGCTTATCGTTCGCTCTGCAGGCAAGAATCCTCAGTCCACAAGTCTCGCCGTTGGGATCGATGCCTTCATCTTGAAGAGGAGCCCATAGACCCCTTGGTGACGACCTCGCGGAGCCGCGATCCCATGACTCGTTCATCAACGGCAGGCTCGAAAACTCTGGCTGCGAGCCTGCTGTTACTTCTGAGCTCCGCGTATGGCGGGACACAAGACCTTCCCGTGGTTCCTGTCGGAGACGACGCCTATTTAATGTGGGAGCGCTGGCCATATCAGCGCGTGGGTGTGCGCTCCTATATGCGTAGCACTTATGACCGGACTGGCGGTAACTCCGACGCCTCAAACTTCTTGTATCAGCTTGCCGACGACCGCAACGTCACACTCGACGTCGCCGGCCCAGGGATCCTCTATTTCACGCGCTTTAATCATTGGCATGGCAGCCCATGGCACTTCGAAGTAGACAGCGCGGATCAGATCGTTCAGGAGAGCAGCACCGCGGATCCGACCCATCCCGTTAGCGGGTCGGTTTTCCTTCCCGAGGCGTTGTTCCCGGCGCCGCTTGCGCTGACCTGGTCGATCACCAAAGGCGCCGATCTGAGTTGGGTGCCGATCGGGTTTCGAAAGTCCTTGCGCTTGGCCTATGGCCGCACGTTCTACGGGACCGGATATTACATCTATCACCAGATCGTGAATGGAATACCGTTATCGCGGCCGATCACGACCTGGGACGGGAAGACCCCACCGGATCCTCGCGTGCTCGCGTTCGTCAGCCGAGCCGGCACCGACATTGCCCCACCTGCTGGCACTGCGGGTGTTGTCCACGCTGGAGGTCAGTTCGATCTTGCCGCGCGCTCTAGCCGCCTGGTTTGGACTTCCAGAGCGGGCCCCGCGATGGTGCGCGCGCTCGAATTTTCTGTGCCGCGCGCGCAAGCGCTACACTTCTCGGACGCACGGCTGCGTATCACCTGGGATAGACGCAATACGCCGTCAGTCGACGCGCCCATCGCACAGTTCTTTGGCGCTGGCGTGCTCTTCAATC
>Ga0105240_10014801_pt1 | contig 10633 bp, 10 predicted proteins | sample KBSC54metaG_FD_80426 | JGI IMG/M metagenome (GOLD analysis project Ga0105240, IMG submission 80426) | Corn rhizosphere microbial communities from Kellogg Biological Station, Michigan, USA - KBS C5-4 metaG | ecosystem: Host-associated > Plants > Roots > Rhizosphere > Soil | place: Michigan, USA...
ACAGCGTAGTTTGCAACGGTAGTTTGAAACGCTGGATCCGGGCATTGCGCAGGGGCATGCGTCGCACCCATGCCCAGCCCAGCGCTGCCGTTATAACCGCAACTTTCCCGCCAACAGCCGCTCGTGCGTCGGCTCGTCCAGGCTCACGTAAGCCTGTTGCTGTCGGTCATCGACGTACAGGGCGTCCCTCACCCGCCCCAGGTCATGACTCTCCAGGGCCAGCTCCTGCTTTTTCAGCTTCAAGGTACCGGTGAGCTCCAGCGTGGGAACAATGCGTATAAACACCGGTCGCGCATAGTCCGGCAATCGTTGGGCCAACTCCCGTCGGAATACGGTCAGATCGAACCTCGCCTCGACAACCACCGCTGCCATGCCGGCCCGACCATCGGCCCCCGGCACGGTAACGCCATAGACCGCTGCGTCCGTGACGCCCGCGCAAGCCATGATGGCTGCCGTGACTTCTCCGGTCGAGACGTTCTCGCCCTTCCATCGATACGTGTCGCCCACTCGATCGACAAAGTAGAAATAACCCTGCGCGTCTTTGCGCATCAGGTCACCGGTTCGATACCACGCATCGTCCGGTGCGAAGACATTCCGTAACACTTTCTTTTCCGAGGCCTCGGCATCCGCGTAGCCTTCGAAGCGGCCCCCGTGCGCGCCGGAGATCTGGCCGATGGCTTCGCCGACCTCGTTTACCCCACAGCGTATGCAAAGTCCGGCCTCGTTCCGCAGCGGTGCTCCACTTGCCTCATCAAACTTCACCAGGGCGACCGGCATGCGATGCGACAGGAAGGGCGGAATCCGACCGATCGCCCCCGGCTTGCCCTCGCAGTTATAGAGAGAGAAACTGCCCTCGGTCGCCGCGTAGTACTCCAGTATCTGTGGGATCTGGAAGCGTTGCCGGAATCGCTCCCAGACCTCCGGCCGTAATCCATTGCCACAACACAGCCGTAAGGAATGTTGCGTCTCGTTGGTGTTTGACGGTTGGGCTACGAGATAGCGGCACAGCTCGCCGATGTACTGAAACAGGGTGCAGCGCTCCTGGACAATATCCTGCCAGAATTCGCTGGCTGAGAATTTCTCACGCAGCACCACGGTACCGCCACGGACCAGGACAGCTCCCGTTGCAACGATGCCACCGACGCTGTGGTACAGCGGGAGACAGTCATACATCCGGTCGGTGGGTCGAGTGTCCATCAGCCCGGCAAACCAGTGGCTCCATTGCATCACGCGCAGGTGGCTGACATTGGCGGCCTTGGGAAGTCCCGTGGTCCCCGAGGTGTAAATGTAAAGCGCCCGGTCATCCAAGGTCGGAGCAGGACATTCCCCGTGTGTCAGTTTCGCGGTGTCGAGGCGCATGGCCTCGGTGTCAATTCGTGGCAAGTCGCTGTTCCCGGCCCCGTGAGACCCAAAGCGGACCGACTCGGGAACGTGCGACCGCGCACTCTGTGCGGCCTGCGTCAGCTCGCTCGCGACAATGACATAACGTGGATGAACGATATTGATGGAATGAGCCAGCGCGGCGCCACTCGAGTTGGTGTTGAGCAACGCCACGACGACACCGGCGCGCGTCAGTCCCAGCCAGACGGCCAGGTAGTCGGGACGATTGGGCATCAGCAGGCACACCACATCGCCCGGGGCGAGTGCCTGCTCCCGGGCCCAGCGCGCGTATTGGTTGACGGACTCTCCCAGCTTCCGATAGCTCAATGCGGTGACGCGGTCGGTCAGTGCGGGGGCATCCCCGAAACGCTCCGCCAAAGTATCGATCAGAGCGGGTAACGTCGGGGCGGCGCGGCGGTCGATCGGTGCCGTCAGCTCCAGGGCTCGCACCCACGCTTGCAGTGGCGATTTACTGTTTTCGTCAGTGCGAGCCGTCATAATAGGCATCGGAAAGTGTGAGGCGCAATAATGAAAAACGAGACCATTGCCCTTCATGGCGGCTTTGATGCTGACCCTACCACTAAAGCGGTAGCAGTGCCGATCTATCAAACTGTCGCGTATTCGTTCGACAGCGCCGAGCATGGCGCGGCACTGTTCAACCTCGAGGCCGAGGGCTATCGCTACACCCGTATCGGTAATCCAACCAATGCGGTCCTCGAGCAACGTGTGGCCATGCTCGAGGGTGGCATCGATGCATTGAGCTGCAGTTCCGGCCAGACGGCGCTGTACTACACCTCGTTGAATGTGGCGGATGCGGGTCGCAACATTGTGTCGGTCCCTCAGCTCTACGGCACGACTCACACCTTGTTCGCGCACCTGTTGCCGCGAATGGGAGTCAAAGTTCATTTTGCGAAATCGGATCGGCCCGAAGACCTGGCGGCGCTGATCGATGAGAACACGCGGGCGTTATTCTGCGAGACCGTGGGAAATCCCGCCGGTAATGTCTGTGACCTGGAGGCCATGGCGGCAGTCGCCCATCGTGCCGGGGTACCCCTGATCGTCGATAACACGGTGCCGTCGCCTATCCTGATCCGTCCGATCGAGTTCGGTGCCGACATCGTGTTGCATTCACTCACCAAGTTTCTCGGCGGTCATGGCACCAGCCTGGGCGGAATCATTGTCGACAGCGGGAAGTTCGACTGGCAGGCACATGCCGCGCGGTACCCGATGTTCACGCAGCCGGATGAGTCTTACCACGGGCTGGTGTATACCGAGCACTACGGAAACAAGGCATTTCTCGGACGTTGCCGCAGCGTGTATCAAAGGACGATGGGCGCGGTGTTGGCTCCTCTGAATGCATTCCTGCTGCTGCAGGGGATCGAGACCGTCGCTCTGCGTGTCGAGCGTCACGTCGAGAATGCACGGCAGGTCGCGAAATTCCTGCGTGATGATCCGCGTGTTGCTTCGGTGAGTTATGCCGGCTTTCCCGACAGCCCCTACTATCCCCTGGTACAGAAATACCTGCGCGGCCGGGCCTGCTCTTTGTTGACCTTTGCCATCCGGGGCGGTTTCGACGGCGGTGTCCGTTTCTACGATGCCCTGAAACTGTTCAAACGCCTGGTGAACCTGGGCGATGCGAAGTCGCTGGCCTGTCATCCGGCCTCGACCACACACCGGCAGATGTCTCCGGAGGAGCAACGCGTCGCCGGTATCGGCCCGGAAACCATCAGGCTCAGTGTCGGCATCGAGCACATCGACGACATTATCGCGGACCTCGACCAGGCGCTTGCGGCTGCCAGCGGCGCATGAGGAGCATTGTATGGGCAGCGAGTTTCTGGCCGAGCCGTTTCCGATGTTGTTTCCTGGCGATGCTACACGTGAGCGCATTGACGACTGGCTGACTCGCGAGCTGGCGGCCGCGAGCCGGAGAGTCACCTTGGGGTCGGTCATGCCCACTGTGGACATGGCGCAGTTCCGCCAGGAGCTGGCCGGGTTCGATTTCAACGTGCCACGGCCGGTCGAGAGCGTACTGGCCTGGAGTATCCGGCAGCTCGAGCACGGCGCGGTTCATATGACCCATCCGCGCTATTTTGGCCTGTTCAATCCGGCACCGGTGGCGCCTGCGCAGTGGGCGGATCGGATTGCCGGCGCCTTCAATCCCCAGCTCGCCAGCTCCGGCTCATCTCCGGCGCCCGTGGAGATCGAGGCGCATGTCATTCGTGCTATCGCCCAGCGCGCGGGGTTTCCGCCAGGCTCTGTTGGACACTTCACGACCAGCGGCTCTGAAGCCAACTATACGTCGTTGATTTGTGCCCTGACGCGCGCGGAACCGCGTTTCGGGACCGATGGTGTGCGGGCGTTTCCGGGGCCGGTCGCGCTCTACACTTCGCGGGAGTGTCATCCGGCATGGTTGAAAATTGCTCACCAGGCCGGCGTGGGACGCTCGGCGCTGCGGCTGGTTCCAACCGACGGCAGAGGGCGGATGGACGCCCGGGCATTGGCGGATACAGTAGCCCGTGATCGACGCGATGGGGTGACTCCGGTTTTGATTGTGGCCACGGCAGGTACGACTGCGGGTGGAATGATTGATCCGCTCGAGGACTGCGCTGTCATCGCACGGAAGCAGGGTGCCTGGTACCACGTCGATGCGGCGTGGGGAGGCGCGGCGCTGGCGTCCGAGAAGTTGCGCTCCGTGCTGGTGGGAATCGAGTTGGCCGATTCGTTGACCATCGATGCCCACAAGTGGTTTGCCACGACCATGGGCTGCGGCATGTTTGTTTCACGAGACGCGGCTGTGTTGAGTGAAGCGTTTCAGGTGGGCGGGGATTTCATGCCCTCCAACGCCTCGAGCCTGGATCCCTACTTGAACACGGTGCAATGGTCGCGTCGTTTTCTCGGTCTGCGCCTTTTTCTATCACTGGCCGTGGCGGGCTGGCGAGGGTATGCGGCCCACGTGGAGCGTGCCACGGAAGTCATTGCCCAGACGCGCGAGCGACTGGCTGCCCGGGGCTGGGAGACCCTGAATGACTCGCCCCTGGCGGTTTTGTGTGCTGCGCCCCCGGCGTCCCTGGGGGACGTCCGCGGGATTGTCGGCCGATTGTTGGCCTCGGGGCGGGCCTGGGTCGCGCGCACGAAGTTTGAAGGTCGCGAGGTGGTCCGAATCTGTGCCACGCACGGCGAGACCCGCCTGGCGGACGTGGAGGAGCTGGTCAGCGCATTGAGCGCTCCGGCCGCGAATTAGTTGCCATCGACAGCCAGGCACGATGCCCGGATCCAGCGTTTCATCCAAGTAGTCGCACCACCAACGTTTCGACCGAGGCGATGGAATCGAAGTTATCCGGGGTGATGTCGGCCTGGGGGATGGTGACATCAAACTCCACTTCGATCGCCAGCATGAGATTGATCATTTTCATGGAACTCATGCCGAGCTCGTTCAACCTGGCTCGGGTGTTCAGCGGCGCGGAGTCGGGCTTGCGCTCCAGGATCCGCTCCACCAGGGTGATGATGCGCTCGAGCGGGCTCGGGACGGCGGCCGCCTGGGCTGGGAGCTCGCTCATCGGGGGCGCGCAGCCGTTTGCTGTCGGTTGGCTAGCAGTGCCAACCAATTCCGATAGATTCCGATCGCGCCTTCACCCCAGGTGCTCTGCAGTGTATCCGCTATGACGTTGGTCGGGAACTCGGCGAGCAACTCGGCATCCGGTGCCGCCTTGGCGCGTGCCTCGAAAGCATTCAGTAACTCGAGCGCTGCAGGCGTGAAATAGCCTGCGGGCCGGGTCGGGTAGTGGGCCTGTTGCCCGCGCAGGAAACGCCCCACGTCGCGCCGGTATTCGCGCAATAAGGTGGTCTCTTCGTACTCGGGGTGCCCCTGAAAAAACACCAGCAGGCTGCTCGACTGTTTAATAAACATATCCGCGCCGGATTCGGGCGATGCGCTCAGGATGGTATATCCCTCATCGCGCAGGGCTTCCAGCGGCAGCTCATTCCAACGGGAGTGTGGAGTCTGTAGCGGGGCGGCGACTCCCTTCAGCAGCGGCTGGCTCTTGTCGAGGGTATGCGCGAATACTCCGCAACGCTTGTATTCCAGGCGGCGGCGACGGATGCCGTCCAGAATCTCGACGGCCGCATGCGCCGCCAGGCAGCTCCAGATGCTCGAGGTGGTGTTGACTTGCGCCCAGGCCAGAAGTTCCTGAAAGCGCTCCCAGTAAGGCTCGTCACTCAACAGGGGCGCAATCGGCTCGGTGCCGGTGACGATCAGCCCATCTGGAGGATTACGCCACAGCGTATCGATAGACCAATATCGGTCACCGCTCAGGTGCTCCAGGCCGGCCGTGCCGCGGGGTACTTCCGGCAAATAGTAAAATCTCAGTCGTACCGGTAGCGGGCCGGAGGCCGCGCCCAGCAACCGCGCGAACTGCGCTTCGGTGGCTTCGAGCGCCGTATCGGGCATATTGTTGACCAGCCCAACGATTATCGGGCGCGTTGCCGCCCCGGCAGGAGTGGGTGAAGGGGAACGGAAAGGTTCAATCTCGAGCGCCATGGAGGTTTTTTGATACAACTCCCTGTACCGGATGCTTGACTCTTTTTGTGTACGGAACGCGCTGCAATGCTACTCTTCTTGGCGTATGGTTACAGCATAATTAAAGCGTAAACAGGTCGATACATGGAATCGCCTCAGACACGCGCACGCGCGGTAGCAACGGTTGCAGCCAACAATGCGGTTGATGTAGATAATGCATCGCGCTTTCCCGCTGAAGCCGCCGCTGCGCTCAAGGAGCAACGCCTGCTCGGTGTCATGGTGCCGCGTGACCTGGGCGGTGAGGGAGTGGGAATCGCGGACGTGGCCGATGTCTGCTACGTGTTAGGCCAGTCGTGCTCGTCCACCGCCATGATCTATGCAATGCATCAGATCAAGGTGGCTTGCGTGATGCGTCACATGCACGCTAACACAGTGCTGGCCGACATCATGCGCCGGCTCTGTGCCGAGCAGCTACTGCTGGCATCTTCCACCACGGAAGGACAGAGCGGCGGTAATGTACGCTCGAGCGAGGCACCGGTTGAATACGCCGAGGGTCGAATCAGCCTCGAGCGCAAGGCCAGTGTCATTTCCTACGGCGCCTATGCCGACGGTATTGTCACGACGGCGCGTCGTTCGGCGCAAGCCGCCGGCTCCGACCAGGTGTTGGTTGCCTTCTTGCGCGGCGACTATACCCTGACACGATTGCAAGGTTGGAATACCTTGGGTATGCGGGGTACGTGTAGTGAAGGCTACACCCTGAAAGCGACCGGAAAGGTGGGGCAGATTCTTCCCGACGCTTACGAGCTCATTCACGCCCAGACCATGGTGCCCTTCGCGCACCTGTTGTGGGGCTCTGTCTGGACCGGCATTGCGGCCGGGGCGACCGCGCGCGCCCAGGCCTTCATCCGCCAGGCGATGCGCGGCTCCAACGGCCAAATGCCTCCCGGGGCTCCGCAGTTTACGCAGGCGCTGCGCACGCTGCGCACCTTGCGCGGGATGTTGGCCAACTCGTTGCGCGCCTATGAGAGCCGGATGAATGATCCGAAAGCGCTCGCGGCGGTGGATTTCCAGTCGCTGATTACACTCACCAAGGTCGAGGCCTCGGAGCTTGCAGTTTCGGTTGTCATGAGTGCCATGCGGGCCTGCGGCCTGTCCGGGTATCGTAGCGATGGCGATTTCACCATCGGCCGTTACTTACGCGACGTGTTGTCTTCCCCCATTATGATCAACAACGATCGGATTCTGGCGAGCCTGGCGAACAGCTCGCTCATGAGCCCGATCCCTGCTTCGATGCGTGACTGATGAGTCTTACAGACTATGAGCCCTACAGCCACTGAGCCGCTGGTCCCGAGTATCGATCCGCTCGAACCGCTCAGGACCACGTTGTTTCGTCCGATGGGCAGCGACGGCGTGTATGCCCGTACGGCACTGTATGAGGACGTGATCGAGCGCCTGGTCGCGTTCATTTCCCGTCAGCGTGACCCGCACGCCGAGATTCTACGTTTTCCCCCGGTCATGAGTCGGCACCAGCTCGAGAAATCCGGGTACCTGAAGAGCTTTCCCAATCTGTTGGGTTGTGTTTGTGCACTGCACGGCACCGAGGCGGCAATCCGCACGGCAGCCGATTCCTACTACACGGGTGGGGATTGGACGAAAAGCCTGACTTCCGCCGACCTGGTGTTGTCGCCGGCGGCCTGTTACCCGGTGTATCCGTTGGTAGCAGCCCGCGGTCGGCTGCCGGGCGGGGGGCTGAGTTTCGATGTCTCGGCCGATTGTTTCCGCCACGAGCCGTCGCGCTCGCTGGACCGGCTGCAGTCATTCCGTATGCGTGAGTTCGTGCGGATCGGTACGCCCGCGGAAATCATGGCGTTTCGCGAGCAGTGGATGCAAAAGGCGGAAGGATTGGCGCGGGAGCTGGCCTTGCCGTGTACGCTGGATGTTGCCAACGATCCGTTCTTTGGCAAAGTGGGCCAGATGATGGCCGTGAGCCAGCGCCAGAATGCCTTGAAGTTCGAGCTGTTGATCCCGTACTACACCGGCGCGAAACCCACGGCCTGTATGAGCTTCAACTGTCACCTGGAGCACTTCGGCGAGATCTGGGGCATTCACGACCACGTGGGGGCGGTGGCGCATACGGGTTGTGTTGCCTTCGGAATGGATCGGTTGGCCGTGGCGCTGTTTGCGAATCATGGTGTGGACGTGGCGAGTTGGCCGGCCTCCGTGCGGCAGGCCCTGGCATTCTGACGCCGTGGCACCCTCCCGCAGTGGCCCTTCATGCCCCTGGATCTGAGCGCCAAGCGGTTTCTGGACCGGCTCGCCGCCCTGAATCCGCCCAGTGTGTTGGCCCTGACGGTGAGCGAGCGGCGCAGCGGCTTACAGCAGTTGCTGCGTTTTTCCGGGCCCGGGCAGAGCATCGCCCGGGTCGAGGAGCGGATCGTGGCGGGTCCGAGCGGCATGCCCCTGACACTGCGGCTGTATTGGCCCGCGGCGGCCAGGCCGCCGGCGCCCGCACTGGTTTATTTCCACGGTGGCGGCCTGGTCGCCGGCAGCCTGGATACGCATGATCCCGTCTGCCGCGCCCTGAGTAACGCGAGCGGCTGCGTGTTGCTCTCGGTCGACTATCGGCTCGCCCCGGAATTCCCGTTTCCCGCGGCGATTGCCGATGGCTGCCACGCAACCGCCTGGGTTGCCGCGCACGCCGAAGAATTGGGTATCGACCGCGGTCGGTTGGGAGTTTGTGGAGATTCCGCCGGGGCGACGTTGGCGGCCGTGGTCTGCCAGGCGGTGGTCGAGACCGGTGAAGTGAAGTTGGCCTTGCAGTTTCTGTTGTGTCCGATCCTGGATTTTTGCGCTCTGACTCCGTCACGGCGTGACTATGCTTCGGGGTACTTGGTTGACCTGGCGACGTTGGATCACGATCTGCAGCACTACCTGGGGGCCGATGGCGATCCGGCCCACCCCCGCGTTTCGCCGTTGCGTGCGGCCGATGTCAGAGGGTTTCCTCCCACCTGTATTCATACCGCTGAATTCGATCCGTTGCGTGATGAAGGTGCCGCATATGCGAGCCGGCTGCGGGAGGCGGGCATTCAAACCCTCTACACCTGTCACTCGGGTATGATTCACCTGTTTTACGGTTTGGGACAGCTCATTCCGTATGCGGCGACGGCTTATCAACTCTTCGGCACTGACATCCGGACGGTGCTCGGGGGACCTCAATGACTCAGCGCCTCGAGATCGAAAAGCTCCTGGAAGATCTCTACGCGGCCCGTGTCGAGGGCCAACTCGACCGCCTCTGTGGCCTGTTTGCCGCCGATGCGAGCTTCAGGATCGCCGGCGCCAGTGACGGTAAGCCCATTGCCATTGTCGCCCGGGGGACCGGGGAGATCCGGACCTGGCTGGCGATGATGCTCAAGACCTTCAAGCTCAGTCGGTATCAGCAGCTCATGGTGGTGATCGAGGGCACCCGGGCGGCTGTCCATTGGCGTGTGGACATTCATTCCAAGATCACCGGCGTGATGGTCCCCACCGAGCTGGTCGACCTGGTCGAAGTCAGTGACGGGCGGATCGCGGGCTATCGGGAGTTCTTCGCGCCGTGCTAGGCATTGGGCTGGGTCCGGGGAAGGGGCTTACGGGGTAGCCTTCGCCCGTGACGGCTCAGCAGCCTCGGTAGCCTCCGCGGCGCCGGCCGCTTCAGACTCCGTCTTCCAGATGTCATAACAACGAGGGTGGAAGTGGAGTGTCAGCCGCTGGTCGTCCAGGTCGGCATCCACTTCGTACTCGACTTCGGTGTCGGAAATCAGCACACGACAGAAGTCGCAGGGGACGCCACAACCCTTCCCGCCCCAGAGACGGATGGGTGTAGCACGGCGCAGGGCCGCCACGGTGAGACGCTCGGTGCGGGGCGTCTCCGGGTAATTGTTACGGTCAGCAGAAGCGGTCCCGTTCATTGGTTTACCTTGCAGTCGCCAGAATCTGCAGTTGGCCGCTTGGGTCAGGCTCACTATGCGCCGGCCTGGATGACAGAGCAAGCACTGCTACGCTTGCGGCAGGTGCACCTGTGCTCCCGTGTTCACCAAACCGTCACACGGTGCCCGACCACCAGGCTCACAAAACCGTAATTTCTTTGCCTGTATAGCTACTTTCGTTTATTTTTCGCGCACGCTCAGTGCGGATTAGAACAAGTATCGGTTCGGGGCTACGAACGTCGCACGGACGATCCCATCGCGAATTGCGAATTGTCGGAGATTCTTCCGTGATCAAGGAGCTGGCCATCGTGCTAGCGGCTGGCGTGCGCCTGCGCGCGCCGCATCCTGCCGGGATCCTCACTTCCCTGCGCTATTTCTGTGTGGGCGGAAGTGGCCGTGTGCGCACACACGGTATTCATAACTGTGGAGCCAGGTGATGCAGATTCAAGAAAAGGCACGTCGTAACGCCAAGGCGGGCCAGAAGGTCGAAAAGACAGGCAATCGTAAGAAGATCGAAAACGGTGGCGCAAACGGGGGCGATGGTGCCCATGCCGACTCGAGCGGGCTCGATGTCCGCAAACTCCTGCGTGCCCTGCAGGCCGTCCGTGACGGGGATTTTTCGGTCCGCCTGGCGAGCGATCAGACCGGTTTGGCCGGCAAAGTCGCGGATACCTTCAACGAGATCATCAATTCGAACCAGCAACTGGCCCGTGAGCTGGAGCGTGCGGGCCAGATCGTTGGCAAAGACGGCAGAACTCGCCACCGTCTCTCG
>Ga0105240_10014802_pt1 | contig 10632 bp, 11 predicted proteins | sample KBSC54metaG_FD_80426 | JGI IMG/M metagenome (GOLD analysis project Ga0105240, IMG submission 80426) | Corn rhizosphere microbial communities from Kellogg Biological Station, Michigan, USA - KBS C5-4 metaG | ecosystem: Host-associated > Plants > Roots > Rhizosphere > Soil | place: Michigan, USA...
CGATCGGGGCGGTGTTCGGCGCCACGGTGGCACGCGCGCCCGAGTTGCTCCACGGCAAGACGAGCGACGTGCTGCATGACGGTGCGGCAGTACTCGACGGTTTGCCGTCGCCGTTCACCGCCACCCGCTATCACTCGCTGGCCGTCGAGGAAGCGACGTTGCCGGGCGAGATCGAAGTGACCGGGCGCACCAAGTCGGGTGTCGTGATGGCGTTGCGACACCGCTCGTTGCCGATCGACGGCGTGCAGTTCCATCCGGAGTCGATCCTGACGCAGGGCGGGCATCGCATGGTGGGCAACTGGCTGGCGACCTGCGGCGCGGACGTCGACTGGGCGCGGGTGGCCGAACTGGGGGCTGAGGTCGAGGAGCTGCGCGCGTCGGCGTTCGCCGTGGCTTGAGTGGTGATCGTTGTCGCGGCGGCGATCCGCCGAGCCGGCCTGGTACTGGTCGCCCGGCGCAGGGAGCCGCCCGGGTGGGAGTTTCCGGGCGGCAAGATCGAGCCGGGCGAGACTGACGAGGAAGCGCTGCGGCGTGAGTGCCGCGAGGAGCTGGGCGTCGACGTCATCGTAGGCGAACTCCTGGGCGAGACGCCGATTCGGTTCGGGGTCGACTTACGGCTCTACGCCGCCACGATCGTGCGGGGCGAACCGGAGCCGCTGGCCGATCACGAGGAGCTGCGCTGGGCGCGTGAGACGGACCTCGGTGGCGTCGAATGGCTGCCGCCGGACCGAGCGCTGCTGACGGCCCTCGTCGCCCCCCGCACCGCGGCGATGCCGGTCGATCCGACACGCTAACGTCGTCTCGTGCGCGCCGTCGTCATCACTCATCCGGGGGGACCTGAGGTCCTCGAAGTCCACGACGTTCCCGACGCCACCGCCGGGGCGGGCGAGGTCCTGATCGACGTCGCGGCAACCGCGATCAACCGCGCCGACCTGCTCCAGCGCCAAGGCAACTATCCACCGCCGCCCGGCGCGTCGCCGTATCTCGGCATGGAGGTCTCGGGCGTGATCGCCGCACTCGGCGAGGGAGTGTCCGGTTGGCGAGTCGGAGACCAGGTCGGGGCGTTGCTTGCTGGTGGCGGCTACGCGGAGAAGGTCGCCGCGCCGGTGGGCCAATTGCTGCCGGCGGCTGAGAAGGTGGGGCTGGTGGACATGGCGTCACTGCCCGAGGCCGCCTGCACCGTGTACTCGATGGTCTTCCAGCTCGGACGGCTCGAACCCGGCGAGTCGATCCTCATCCACGGCGGTACGAGCGGGATCGGAACCCTGGCGATTCAGCTCGCCAAGGCTCACGGCGCGCGGGTGCTCACGACGGCCGGCACGGCGCGCAAGGTCGAGTTCTGCCGAATGCTGGGTGCGGATGTGGCGATCAACTATCGCGAGCAGGACTTCGTCGAGGTGATCGGCCCGGCCGGCGTCGACGTCATCCTCGACAACATGGGAGCCGCTTACCTCGAGCGAAACGTCCGCGCCCTGGCGATGGGCGGGCGGCTGCTCGAACTCGGACTTCAAGGCGGCCGCAAGGCCGAGCTCGACCTCGGCGCGTTGCTCGCCAAGCGCGGCAGTGTCCTCGCCGCGAGCCTGCGCGGGCGATCGCTCGAGCAGAAGGCCGCGATCGTCGCCGGAACCCACCACATGGTGTGGCCCTTGCTCGAATCTGGCGCGGTCCGGCCGATCATCGATCGCGTCCTGAGTTTGGACGACGCCGCCGAGGCGCACCGGTTGCTCGAGTCGAGCGAGCACATCGGGAAGGTGCTGCTGCGGGTCCACTGAGCGTCGCCCTGGCCGCGACGGGCACACTGGACTCATGACCGAGACCAGTGAGCCTGATCAGCCGTCCACCGAGCTCGAGCACGCCAGCGATCCGACGGAACTCTCCGCGATGGTCGAGCAGCCGGCCAAGGTGATGCGCATCGGGACCATGATCAAACAGCTGCTCGACGAGGTCCGGCAGGCGCCGTTGGACGAGGCCGGGCGTCAGCGCCTGCTCGAGATCCACCAGGTCTCGGTCAAGGAGCTGGAAGAGGGCTTGGCCCCTGAGCTGCGCGACGAGCTCGAGCGGCTCACCCTGCCGTTCGGCGCCGGAGTTCCGTCGGAGGCGGAGCTGCGGGTCGCCCAGGCCCAGCTGGTCGGTTGGCTGGAAGGACTGTTCCACGGCATCCAGACGGCGCTGTTCGCGCAGCAGATGGCGGCCCGGCAACAGCTCGAGCAGATGCGCGGCCGGGCGCTGCCGCCGGGAACCGGTCAGGGCGTGGTCATCGGACCGGGTGGGCAGATCGTCAGCGGTCCGCCCGCCCACCAGGGTGAGCCGGGCGGGATGGGCCAGTACTTATAGGACCTGAGGACCTGAGGACCCTAGAGGAACTGCTCGATCAGGAGGGCCACCGCGTCCTCATCGTTACTGCCGACCACGTGATCGGCAGCCGCCTTGGCCAGGGGGTGCGCGTTCGCCACCGCGTACGACGTGCCGGCCCACTTGAGCATCGAGACGTCGTTGGGCATGTCCCCGATGGCGACGATCTCGTCGGCGTCGATGCCGTGAGCAGCGGCGATCTCGGCGAGACCGGTCGCCTTGGTCACCCCAGGAGCCGCGATTTCGAGTAACCCGATAGACGACGAGTGGGTCACCGACGCGCGTCCGTCGATCAACTGCCCCCCGGCGGCGAGGAAGTCGTCCGCGGACGCCTCTCGATCCTTGGCGAGCAGCTTCACGCCCGGCCGGGCGATGATGTCCGCGAGTGAGCCTTCGACCGGGGCCGGTGACGGGCGGCCCTGCCGGTCGACCAGCGGCGAGATCTCCCAGTCGTGGATGTAGCCCGGCTCGTACGCGAACTCCAGGCCGTACTCGACGGCGAACCGGACCCGCGGAAAGGCGTCACGCAGCTCGCTGGTCAGTTCGTGCATTCTCTCCGGCAGCAGCGGATGCTCCGACACGGTCGTCTCTGAGTGAAGGTCGTAGATCAGAGCGCCGTTCGCGCTGGCCGCGACCCCGCTGTGCCCGGTCGCGTCCGCGATCTCGTGCAGCCAGCGCGGTGGCCGACCCGTGACGAACGCGATGACCAGGCCAGCCTCTTCGGCAGCCACGATCGCCGCGCGGGTGCGCGGCGAAACAGTCGAGTCACTGCGAAGAAGCGTGCCGTCCAGGTCGCTGGCAATCATTTTGATCACGGGGGGGTGAGCACCTCGCGTCCCCCCAGCCATGGCCGCAACGCGGCCGGGACGTAGACCGTCCCGTCCGGCTGCTGGTGATGATCGAGCAGGCAGGCGATCGTCCGGGCGACCGCGCAGAGTGTGCCGTTGAGGGTGGCCACCGGCGCAGGTCCGGAGGCGGTCCGCGCCCGGATGTTGAGCCGCCGCGACTGGAACGTCGTGCAGTTCGACGTCGAGGTGAGCTCACGATAGGCGCCCTGGGAAGGGAACCAGGCCTCGATGTCGAACTTGCGCGCGGCGCTCGATCCCAGGTCGCCCGCGGCCACGTCGATGACCCGGTAGGTGAGCTCCAACTTGTCCATGAACTCGCGTTCCCAGGCGAGAAGTCGCTGGTGCTCGTCTCGAGCGTCAGCGACCGGGACGTAGGAGAACATTTCGACCTTGTCGAACCAGTGGACGCGAATGATCCCGCGCGTGTCCTTGCCGTAGGAGCCGGCCTCGCGGCGGAAGCACGAGGAGAAGCCCGCGTAACGCAGGGGGAGCGACTCGAGAATCTCGCCCGAGTGGTAGCCGGCCAGCGCTACTTCGCTCGTGCCGACCAGGTAAAGGTCGTCCTCGGCCAGTCGGTAGACCTCGGCGGCGTGGGCGCCCAGGAAACCGGTTCCCTCCATGGCTTCGGGCTTGACGAGCGCCGGAGCGATCATCGGCGTGAAACCGGCCCCGCGCGCCTGTTCCATCGCCAGATTGACCAGCGCCAACTCGAGCTCGGCGCCGACTCCGGTCAGGAAGTAGAAGCGGGCGCCGCTCACCTTGGCGCCGCGCTCGGTGTCTATCGCCTTCAGGGCGGCGCCGATCTCGGTGTGGTCACGGGGGTTGTCGATCTTGGGCGGTGCTCCCACCACGTCGAGGGTCACGAAGTCGTCCTCGCCGCCGATCGGCACGCCGTCCTCCACGACGTTCGGGACGGCAAGGTGGGCCGCTCGCAACGCGGCCTCGGTCTCGGCTTGTAGCGATTCCGCTTCGCGCACCTGGGCGGCCAGCTCCTTGGCGCGGTGCAGGACAGCCGGTCGTTGCTCGGTTGAGGCGGTGGACACCGACCTGCTGACGGCCTTCTGCTCGGCCCGCATGGTGTCGGCCCGCGAGACCGCCGCACGGCGGGCGTCGTCGGCGGCCAGCAGCGCGTCGACGAGCGACTCGTCCCCGCCCCGGGTGCGCTGGGACGCCCGGACGGCATCCGGATCGTCGCGGACCAGTCGGAGATCGATCACGTCATCACGCTACCGGGGCAGGTCGGGCTGGCCCGACCGGATGGGCCCGACCGGATGGGCCCGACCGGATATCGACGAGCCCTACGCTGTGCAGGTGAGCGATCCCCGTCTGCCCATCAAGCTGTTGCACGATCGCGTCCTCGTGCGGATCTCCGCCGAGGACGGCGAGCGGCGGTCCTCCGGCGGCATCCTCATACCGGCGACCGCTCAGGTGGCAAAACGACTGGTCTGGGCCGAGGTCCTGGCGATCGGCAACCACGTCCGCGCTGTCGAGGTCGGGGATCAGGTGTTGTTCAGCCCGGACGACCGCCACGAGGTGGAGATCGCCGGCGACGACTATCTGATGCTGCGGGAGCGCGACGTGCACGCCGTGGCTGCCCACCGTAACGACGCCAACACGGGTCTGTATCTCTAGCTGATGCCGCTCGCCCGCACCTGAGCCAGCCAGTCGCGCGCGCTGGCGAACTCGGGGTCGGTGCGACCGGGCGGAACGGCTGACTGGGTACCCTCGCGGCGCGGATAGGAGCCCAGGAAGCGGACGTCGGCGCACACGCGATGCAGGGCCGCGATCGCGTCGCCGACCCGTTCTTCGGCGATGTGGCCTTCGCAGTCGATCGAGAACGAATACTGGCCGATCTGGGATTTCGTCGGCCGCGACTCGATCCGGGTCAGGTTGACCGCTCGTGTCGAGAACTCGCTCAGGATCTCCAGCAGCGCTCCGGAATGATCTTCGCGGAGATACGCGACGAGCGTGGTCCGATCGTTCCCCGTCGGGGGCGGCGGCGGCGCGGGGTTGGTGAGCAGGACGAACCGGGTGACGGCGCCGCTGTTGTCGGCGACGTTATGGGCGTAGCTGGCCAGTCCGTAGATCTCCCCGGCGACCACCGGAGCGATGGCGGCGTCGTACTCGCCGGCGGCGACCGCCTCGGCTCCGCCGGCCGTCGAGCCGACCAGTACGACGCGGGCGTCCGGCAGGTTGTCGATGATCCACCGCCGGGTCTGCGCCTCGGCGTGGGGATGCGTGGCGAGAGTCTCGATTCGCCCCGACCCGGGACGGACAAGGACGTCGAAGACGACTGGCAGGTACGTCTCTTCGGCGATCACCAGCTGCTCGCCGCCGGAGAGCTCGTCGAGCGTAGCCGCAACAGCTCCCTCGACTGAGTTCTCCAGCGGCACGAGGGCGCCGTCGGCGTCTCCCGCCCGAAGAGCGTCGATCGCCAGCGTGACGCTGGCCAGGGGCAGCAGGTCAGCGCCCTCGGCCGCCGGCAGCGTCCGGACGGCGGCGTGCGCGAAGGTCCCGACCGGGCCGAGGAAGGCGATGCGCAGCGTCACGGGCAGAGCCTAACGACCGGTCAGAGCCACTTTCAGCTGGCGCGGCGGCGGGTGTCCCGCTCGACCTTGGCGCTGGTCGAACGCAAGGCGGCTCCCACGGCCTGGATCTCCTCTGGCGTGAGGTCGGACTGCCCGGCGCCGCGGCTGATGCCTTTGGCGTAGATCCGGGTGTCGCCCCGGGCGGCGATGGACGTCAAGGTGACGCCGTCGCCCTGGTCGTCGAGCAGCGCCAGGGAGAACGACATGCGACCGGCCATGTCGTCGAACGCGTCGTAGCGGATCAGCGCGACGTTGCGCAGCGATCGGGCGGCGTCCGCGTCGATTCGTTTGGAGATGTAAGACAGCTGGCGGCTCGTGGTCGACTTTTCGGCGGCCAGGTCTTTCGACGTCGCGTCCCGGGTCTGCGCGAGCTCCACGTCGAGCGCGGCCCGCGTTTCGGCAAGCTCGGCCCGCAACGACTCGATCTCGCCCGCGACGGAGGCGGTCATCGCGATGTGCCGTTCGGCCGCCTCGACGATCGATTCGTTTCCGTCCGGGCGGGCCAGGATCGCCGCGGCCCGCCGAAGCCGGGCCAGCGTGCGCAGAGCGAGATACGCCGCGACCAAGGCGATGTAGGCCAGGACGAGGGCGAGGACGGAGACGACGGTGAGCATGTCGGGTCTCACGCTAGGGCTCGATGACCCCTGAACCGCGGCGACACGCTTGGAGAAGATCCAATGAAGCAGGTTGCTTGGTAATGGCCCGATTTAGTCAGTCAAGTTGCGCACGCTGTCGGGGTCCTACTGGGCGAGTTGCCAAGCCGGAGGCGTAGTCGGATGCTGAAGACGCCAATCCGGGCAGTTCGCTGGAAAGTCCACTGCGCGGTTCACTGCGCAGTTTCATCAAGGAGGCTCCCATGAGCGTCGAGACGCCGTTGACCCGCCCGGAGCAGGACGCCGACCTGTCCGTCGAGCGCCTGAAGCAACTCGTCGGGCTAGTGCCGTACGACGAGTCGAGCGACCCATTTCCGGTGACCGCCCTCGACGCCGTGGTCCTGGTTGCCGGCAACGCCACTCAGAGCGCGACCTATTACCAGCACGCGTTCGGCATGACGTTGGTTGCCTACTCAGGTCCGGAGACGGGCAACCGCGACCACCGGGCGTACGTGCTCAAGTCCGGGTCCGCCCGATTCGTGATCATCGGCGCAGTGTCCCCGGCGTCGCCCTACCTTGATCATCACCGTAAGCACGGCGACGGCGTGATCGACCTCGCCCTCGCCGTCGCCGACGTCGATCGGTGCGTCGCGCAGGCCCGCTCGTGCGCCGTGACGATCCTCGACGAGCCGCATGACGTGTCAGATGAGCACGGGACGGTCCGCACGGCTGCCATCGCCGTCTACGGCGACACCCGCCACACGCTCGTCGACCGGTCCCGCTACAGCGGGCCCTACCTGCCCGGTTTCGTGCAGCGGACGTCTGCGATCGACACCGGCGATCGGTTGTTCCAGGCCGTCGATCACTGCGTCGGCAACGTCGAGCTGGGGCGCATGGACGAGTGGGTCGCCTTCTACAACCGGGTCATGGGCTTCACGAACCTGGCCGAGTTCATCGGCGACGACATCGCCACCGACTACTCCGCGTTGATGAGCAAGGTGGTCTCCAACGGCAACCACCGGGTCAAGTTCCCGCTCAACGAGCCGGCGATCGCCAAGAAGAAGTCGCAGATCGAGGAGTACCTCGAGTTCTACGACGGCCCGGGCGTCCAGCACATCGCGCTGGCGACCAACGACATTCTGCGGGCGACCGATGAGATGCGCGCCCGCGGCGTGGAGTTCCTCCCGACGCCCGACTCCTACTACGACGACCCCGAACTGCGCGCGAGGATCGGCCAGGTCCGCGTTCCGGTCGAGGAGTTGAAGGAGCGCGGAATCCTGGTCGACCGGGACGAGGACGGGTATCTGCTGCAGATCTTCACCGCGCCGGTGTGCGACCGGCCGACGGTCTTCTTCGAGCTGATCGAGCGGCACGGCTCGCTCGGATTCGGCAAGGGCAACTTCAAGGCGTTGTTCGAGGCGATCGAACGCGAGCAGGACCGTCGCGGCAACCTCTGAGGGTTCGGCTGACCCGCTCGACAGGACGGCTGGCCCTATCTGCAGGGTGACTCGCCTCGCTAGTCCCGGCAGCGGGGCCAGCAAGGGGCGTGCGATTGTTGTTGGAAGAAATCGGGGGCCCGACGGGCCGGGAGAGGGGTTGGCAATGACGGTGCGGTTGCGGCCGGTGCTGGCGTCGTTGCCGGCGTACGTCCCAGGGCGGACCGTGCCCGGCGCGATCAAACTCGCCAGCAACGAGACGTCCTACCCGCCGCTGCCGCACGTCGTCGAGCGCATCGCGGCGGCCGCGGGCAATATCAATCGCTACCCCGACACATTCTCGACCGAACTGACGCAGGCGATCGCCGACAAGTACGAGCTCGACTTCTCTCGGGTCGCGGTCGGCGTCGGGTCGGTGTCGCTGTGCGGACAGTTGGTGCAGTCGGCGGCGGACGCCGGCGAAGAGGTGCTGTACGCCTGGCGTTCGTTCGAGGCTTATCCGATCGTGACCGCCGTGGCCGGCGCAGTGAGCGTCCAGGTGCCGCTCAAGGACTACGTTCACGACCTGGACGCGATGCTCGATCGAGTCACCGACCGAACACGGTTGATCTTCGTGTGCAACCCGAACAATCCGACGGGGACCGCGGTCGGCCGGGTGGCGCTCGAGCGCTTCCTGTCCCGGGTGCCCGACGATGTCCTCGTCGTGCTCGACGAGGCGTATCGGGAGTTCGTCGACGACGATGACATCCCGGACGGAACGCGGTACCTCGACGCGTACCCCAATGTCATCGTGTTGCGGACGTTCTCGAAGGCTTACGGCCTCGCCGGGATGCGGGTGGGTTACGGTCTGGCCGGCGATCCTGCCGTGGCGACTGCCCTTAGGCAGACGCAGACCGCCTTCGCCGTGACCAGCCTGAGCCAGGACGCGGCGCTTGCCAGTCTCGAGCCCGAGGCCGAGGTCCAGTTGATGGAACGCGTGGGCGAGATCGTCGGCGAACGGGCGCGGGTGCGCGAGGAGTTGCTCAAGATGGGTTACGCGGCGCCGCCGAGCCAGGCCAACTTCGTGTGGCTGCCGCTCGGCGAGCGAACGGTTGAATGGTCACGCGCGTGCGAGGACCGCAAGATCATCGTCAGGCCCTTCGCCGGCGATGGCTGCCGGGTGACCATCGGCTCCAAGCCGGAGAACGACGCGTTTCTGGAAGTCGCCGCTCAACTCCTCTAGTTGCGCGGGCCGCCGCGGAGGAGTAAACCGGATATCCGTACGGATGTGCGGATGCGGTGGTGAGAGATGTCCTTCTGGCACGGGGCCTGGCACGGACTCGACGAGGCCTTCTTCATGCTCTGGGAGACCTTCTGGGCTCTGGTCTTGGGTTTCGGCCTCTCCGGAGCGGTTCAAGCCTTCGTCTCGCGCTCCGGCATGCGCCGCGCGCTCGGCGACCACCGTCCCGCCGCGCTGACTCGCGCGTCATTCTTCGGCATGATCAGCTCGTCGTGCTCGTATGCGTCGTCGGCGTTGGCGAAAACGCTGTTCGTCCGCGGCGCCGACTTCACCGCGTCAGTCGTCTTCATGGTCGCCAGCACGAACCTGGTCGTGGAACTCGGGATCGTGTTGTGGCTACTGCTCGGGTGGCAGTTCGCGCTCGCAGAGTTCGTCGGCGGCGTCATCATGATCGCTCTGCTCGGCCTGGTTCTTCCTCGCGTCATCCCCGCGCACTGGCTTGCGACCGCCCGCTCCCGGCTGGCCGGCGACGACGCCGAACCCGGGTCCGCTTCCGCGCAGGCGCCGCTGAGGGAGCGACTGCGCAGCCGCGACGGGTGGCGCGACGCGGCCGGCTACCTGGTCAGCGATCTCACCATGATCAGGCGTGAACTCGTGCTGGGCTTCGTGGTCGCGGGCTACCTGGCAGCGCTCGTGCCCATGGACTTCTGGAGCTCGCTGTTCCTCACCGGGCACGGTTTCTGGTCCTCGGTCGAGAACGCGGTGCTCGGACCGTTGCTCGCGATCCTGAGCTTCGTGTGCAGCGTGGGCAACGTGCCGCTCGCTGCCGCCCTGTGGCAGGGTGGCAGCAGCTTCGGTGGTGTCGTCAGCTTCGTCTTCGCGGACCTCATCACCCTGCCGCTGCTCATGATCTATCGCCGCTACTACGGATCGGCCATCACACTGCGACTCGCCGCCGTGTTGTGGGCGGTCATGAGCACGGGCGGCTTGGCGACCGAGTACCTGCTGCGGGCGGTGGCGCTCCCAATGCCCGATCGCCCCCGCGCCGTGGTCGCGACGACGATCTCGTGGAACTACACGACGGTCCTCAACATCATCGCTGCGCTCGCCCTGGCCGCTACCTACCTGCTGTACCGGTCGCGTCCGGCGGGCGGGCGGTTCGCCAAGGACCCGGTCTGCGGCATGCAGGTGGACAAGCAGCACGCTCCGGCGACGACCGAAGTCGCCGGGGAGCAGTATTGGTTCTGTTCCGATCACTGCATGCACCGATTCAGCCGCGAGGGAGCGCCGGATCGATGACCGATCACGCCCATCCCATCGACGCGGCCGGGGTGGCGCACGCGGCTTCGCGGGTGCCGGGCTCCGCGGACACGGCCCGGCTGGTGACCGTGCTCGGGATGCTGGCCGACCCCGTCCGGCTGCGCCTGATCTACGCCCTCGACGTGGCCGAGGAGCTGTGCGTCGGCGACCTCGCGCTCGCCCTGCAGGTGAGTGAGGACTCCGTCTCCTATGCGCTTCGACTGCTCCGTGGAGCCGGGCTGGTCGTCACACGGCGCGACGGTCGGGTGATGTTCAACCGCCTCGCCGACGACTTCC
>Ga0105240_10014804_pt1 | contig 10631 bp, 10 predicted proteins | sample KBSC54metaG_FD_80426 | JGI IMG/M metagenome (GOLD analysis project Ga0105240, IMG submission 80426) | Corn rhizosphere microbial communities from Kellogg Biological Station, Michigan, USA - KBS C5-4 metaG | ecosystem: Host-associated > Plants > Roots > Rhizosphere > Soil | place: Michigan, USA...
AGCGGATATTTGAACAGTGCTGTGAACCTCCATGCTGACTATGAATACGCTAGGAATATCGTGTTCACAGCTGGAGCCGGATATGGTCACAATGAGTTCAAGGGCATCGATCGGCGAGATAATCGCTTCAATGCCGACGCTCTTGCCCGCTGGATCTTGAACCGGGCGATCGAGGTTGGCGCGAAATATAATTTCCAGAACCAGACGTCGAAGGGCGTCAACGAAGGTCGCACCTTTAACGATCATCGGATTGGCCTCTACCTCACCTATCGAGGAACCTTGTGATGCTGCACGATCGCATGGAAGAATATGGGCTGCCGAAATCGGCGGCTGAGCAATATGGAATGTCGGGCGGGACGGGTGATGCGCTCGATCTCACCGGCATCCTCCAGTTCCTTCGGCGTCGCCGGGCGACGATCCTGGGAATTTCCCTCGCCGTTTTTGCGATCGCTACGATACTCGCCTTCGTTTTGCCCAAGCAGTACACGGCGACCTCGTCTCTGCTTCTCGACCGGAGCAAGACGAACGCTGTCGACGCGAAGGACCAGGTCGCGCAGGATCAGGTGCTCGACTCGCCGGCCGTGGATACCGCCGTGCAGGTCTTGCTTTCGCGCGATCTTGCCGCGAAGGTTGTCGATGCCCGCGCTAACCGGAATGATGCCCAGGTCAAGGCGCTTTCGCCGGATGCGAAAGCCCAGCGCGATCAGGACATCATCTCGTTCCTCAAGAACGTCTCGGTGCTCCGCCAGGGGCTAACCTACGCGATCAACGTGTCCTACACTTCGCCAGATCCGAGCGTATCGTCCGAAACGGCGAACATGATCCTGCAGCAGTACCTGCTCAATCAGATCGGAACGCAGGGTCAGGCGACCGAGCAGGCCAGTGGCTGGCTCGCCCAAAAGCTCACCGGCCTGCGGACCGACGTCGTGACCGCGGAGGCCGCGGTTCAGCAATATCGCTCGTCGCATGGTCTGCTTGAAGGCACTTCAGCGAATGCAACCGGGCTTGCGGATCAGACGCTCACCCAGCAGGAAATCTCGGGGCTGAACGCGCAGCTTGCGCAGGCCCGGGCCGACAGCGCCGAAGCATCGGCGAAGCTTGCGAATGCGGAGCGTCAGGCCGCCGGTGGCGTCAATGGCGATGGTGTCGGTGCGGACGCCGCCAGTGGTTCAGTGATCGGCTCGCTTCGCTCCCAGCGCGCCCAGATCACCGGGCAATTGGCCGATCTGACGTCTCGCTATGGTGAGAAGTATCCCGGTCTGATTGCCCTGAAAGAGCAGCTCAACGACATCAACACGCAGATCTCTCAGGAGAGCGACCGCGTGATCTCGTCGCTGCGTTCCCAGGCAAGTGTCGCCGCTCAGCGCGTCAGCTCGCTGCAAGGCAGCTTGGGTGCTTCGCGTTCGACCTTGGCTTCGACAAGTGCGGCTTCGGTCAAACTCGCCGAGCTCGAACGGAACGCGGACTCGGCGCGCCAGGTCTATCAGTCCTTCCTCGACCGTTACCGTCAGACGGCGGCGCAGCAGGGTCTTGATGTTTCGAACGACAAGATCATCGCCTACGCCGTTCCGCCACTTACCGCGAGCTTCCCAAAGAAGCCGCTGTTCATGGCTGCCGGCCTCATTGCCGGTATCATGCTTGGCGTCGGCGTCGCTTTCCTCTTCGAGCTTCTCGAACGTGGTCTGCGGACATCGGAGGATGTTGAGCGCTATCTGAAGCTCAAGGCGCTGGCGAGCATTCCGGATCTGTCGTCGACGCTTCGTCGCCGCGATCAGGCGCGCGAAATCTGGCCGCCGGACTATCTCGCAAAGGCGCCGCTTTCCCGCTTCACCGAAACCTTCCGTTCGCTGCTGACGTCTCTGTCGCTTTCGGCGGGCGAGGGCGAGGGCAAGGTGATTGCGCTCTGCTCGACCTTGCCGGGCGAGGGCAAGACGACATCGACCATTTGCCTCGCTCGTACCGCAGGCATGGCGGGACTGAAGGTCCTGGTGGTCGATTGCGATCTTCGTCGCGGCGAGCTTTCCAAGCTTTTGTTTGGAGAGCGGAAGGTCGGTGTGGTCGAGGTTCTGTCAGGCCAGGCCAACGTCGCCGACGCGATGCTGCCGGACCCCACGGTCAAGGGCGTGTACTATCTGTCCTCGCTCGCCGGTGAGCCCGGCGCGCCTGATGTGCTCGCAACAAATGCGATCGACACCATGTTCGACCAAGTGCGCAGCGCATTCGATCTCGTCCTGATTGACACGGCACCGGTGCTGGCGCTCGCTGAAACCCGCGTCATCGCCCGCAAAGCGGACTCGGTGGTGTTCATCGTGCGTTGGGCCGAGACGGCGATGCAGAACGCCCGCCGCGCGGTGGTCGATCTCGTTGACTCCGGTGCGAACGTCGCCGGCGTAGCGCTCAGCCAGGTCGATGTTCGCAAGGCCGCGCGAGCGGGCTATGGCGAAGCGATGTATTATTCTGGCATGTCCAAATACTACAGCTCCGAAGCCACGGTCTGAGTTTTCGCAATTTCAGAAGGGCGGCTGGTGAGATCCCAGCCGCCCTTTTTGTTTGCGGAAGCAGCGTGCGATTTGGAAAGCAGGCAACCTGGGTCGTGGCGTTGATAAGGCGCGAGGGATCAACAGTTGCGTTGGCTTTGCAAAGCTGGGGGACAACCAGGCTTCCGCGCACCGGATCGAAACAAGAGCGTCGCAATAGGTTCCGTTCGTTGTTTCAAACTGTCCCAGGCAAGCCTGAAGTCGACGATCGATTACGTTACGTTTGCGTAATAACCGCTTGGTGGGCGCTCGAACCGTGTACGTTCGATCAGTGCTCAGCGACGTACCGGAGCTGATCCTGCCTTGGCAGATGTTTTCGCGGCCTGCAGCTTAGCCAGATGGCGGAGTGCCATGCGTACGACGCGCTTCGAGTTGCTCCGCCGCCTGGGATCGTCCAGCCGGGCCTGCAGATATTCCGCAGCATTCTCCCCATGGGATCGCAGTGCCAGCACCACTTCAGCCTCGGCCAACCTGCGATCTGCCTGGCTGGAGAGTAAGCGATCAAAAATGGCCTGCATACCTTTACCCTTTGGCCCCGTTTCCCGGAGCCCGTACTGACATGGTCCAATCTCTAAACCGGCTGGTCTGAATGCCAAGTTAAGCTTTTGTCAGGCGGCCGCCCAAGCCGCGTGGGATCGTGCGTGGCTGGCCGCTTTGAGGACTGAGTGGCTCGTCATGGCGAGGATCGGTTTGAGACTTTCAGGTGCCAGATTGTATCAGAGGCGTGATCCTCTCCGCGATTTCCAAAGCCTTAAATTTTCAGACACGACATTTGCAGCGCTCACATCCGCGTGTAGTTCGGCTGCGTCGGGTCTGGACGGTTCGTCTCAAGTGCCGGTTGGACACTCACACGGCCGTTCCCTGTCACGATGTCACGATCTAGCAGGGATTTAGAAGCTCGGCGGCATTCAATCGGATGTCGGCGAAGGGCGACGGTCGTTCAGATAGGCGACACTCTCACGCCAGATCGAGAAGTTCCTCGATTTTCAGGTTAAGGCGGTCGATCTGGGTGCGAACCTTTGGCCATTCATTCTCGAGGAATGTCTTTCGGGCCTGCTGGAACAGCTTTGCGGAAGCACCATCGGCGACGAACATGCCGACGCCCCGGCGCACGATGACCAGCCCCTCATCCTGGAAGCTTTGATACGCCTTTGCGACGGTGAGCGGGTTCGAGCCATGTCGTGCAGCCAGAACACGTACCGACGGGAGGGGATCGCCATCTTCATAAACGCCATCCAGGATCGAGGCGGCAATCATCTCACGCAGCCGGATATAGACGGGGCGATCGTCGTTCATCATGGAGGCATGCTGTACTAACACAGCAGCGCAGGTCAAGTTGGTTCGCCTTTACCGGGGTGAAACGTTACTATATGCGGCCAGGAGCCGCTGAGGTCCTGTGCCAGGGCTGGCGTTCGCAGTTGCACAATGGCATGATGGCTTCGCCCGCAGGAGCGCGGCGAAGGTCCAGGAGAGATTTTCGACTGGGTCACCCTTAAGAGCCGTTGCAGGTGCCTGCCCGGCTTGATGGTTGCGGATGACGTATATTGTTCGAGCCGTCGGGTTTCCGTCTGTAGCGAGAGTCTTGCCGTACCTGCGCGTATGAACGGGCAGCGACCTATGCCGGATAGGGACACTGTGAGTTTGTTAGCGCTGGCCCAAGGGGTGGAATGCATGCACGCAACGGCCATGAACCTGACTATGGACCTCGCGGTAGATAACCGTCGTTCGCCGTGGCCAAAGCTGCGATCCCTTGAGATCTGGTTGTTCCTGATCGTCATGTCCTTTGCCGCATCGGGCATGATCGGAATGATCACATCGACCCGCAATCACGTGCCGGCGCAGAACGTCGCTCCGCTGCAACGCCGGGGAGGGGACGCGGTACAAATCGCTTCCCTTCCGCCAGCTATCGCTCCCGTCGTCTTTGCGGACATCCAACCCGATGATGCGCGCGCGTCAAATGCCGCTGTGCCTTTGGTCACTGGACGCATCGCGCCCGCGCCGGCCTTCCTCTTCGAAGGAACGCCTGCCGACCGGTCTTCGGCCGAAACCTGCCTCGCGGCCGCCGCCTGGTATGAAGCGGGGGATGATCCGGATGGCGAGCGGGCCGTCGTACAGGTCGTGCTCAATCGGGTGCGCCACCCGGCCTTCCCGAAGACCGTCTGCGGAGTTGTATTCCAGGGCTCGGAGCGGGCAACGGGGTGCCAGTTCACCTTTACCTGCGATGGATCGCTGGCACGCAAGCCCGGAACTGCCGCCTGGGATCGGGCCAAGAGCATTGCCGATGCAGCCTTGCGCGGGCATGTTTTCAAGCCGGTCGGGACGGCAACGCATTACCACACCGATTGGGTCGTTCCCTATTGGCGCGACACGCTGGACAAGATCGCAATCGTTCACACCCAGATATTTTATCGCTGGAAAGGCGGATGGGGACTTCCCCGCACCTTCGTGGGCCAGCTCCAACCCTTTGAAATCCTTGACCCTCGCCTCGTCGCCCTTGCGGGTCCCGAGCAACTGACTGCGGGCGATGGCGCGGCCATCGACGGCGATACGGTTGGAAGCCCGCCGGCACCGGCCGCGACAATTCCCTTGACGATTGACGGCGTGTCCGACGCTGATCTGAAGGGGAATGTCGTACGGTTGATGGACGCTGGCTCCGCGCAATATGTGTTGCAGCTCGATCCCAACGCTTATCCAGGCAGCTACGCTCTCGTCGCGCTGGCGATCTGCAAGGACAAGCCGGACTGCATTGTCATGGGCTGGCGCTCGACCGACATGCTCCCCCGGTCATTGCCGGTGTTGCCGACGGGCATGCGAGGCATGTCGTTCATGTTCAAGAAGAGCAGCGCCTCCAAGACGGAAAAGCCCTACTGGAACTGTCAGCAAATGACGCGCCGCGATGCAGCGGAATGCCTGCCTGAAACGAATTGACGAACGCGCCGGTACTAGCATCGACGCTCGTTGAGCGCGGGCCTCGTCTCCCGGCAAGCGCCGCCTGGTTGGGGAGGGGTGGGCTGATTGGTCATGTTCTAGCATCCCGTTTCGCGCTCGTTTTTTTACAATCGAGGCGATTTCCCAAGGGTTTAAGCGATTGCTCCCGGGTGTCGGTAACGAATGACGAGGGCGACGCCTTGAAGCTGACGCCGCGCCAAATACCGCCAGACTGGCAGTTCTGACGCTCGCGGCTCGGCGCGTTTCTCAATGGCCGTGCTATCGCGCCGTGCTGGAGCAGCAAGCGGTAACCGCAAACAGCGCGGATGGGGAAATGGCCCTTCCCGGAAACGCTACGCGTTCGCTGATGTCCTGATGTGCTTCCCGTGTGTCAGCGCCATCACGCGGCTGTGTCGATGCCGAGGTCGCCAAGCTTGCGATACAAGGTCGAGCGTCCGATCCCGAGTCGGCGCGCGACCTCGCTCATGCGGCCACGATAGTGACTGATCGCAAGGCGGATCACGTCGCCCTCGATATCCTCCAGTGGCCGCAGATGGCCTTCCGGCGTGTACAGCAGGACCCCGCCCGTCGCGACCGACGGCAGCCGGTGGCCTGTCTCAACGCGCGGACGGCGCCGCGAAAAGCTTTCCTGGGCGATTTGCGGGAAGTCGGCGGTTGTCAGCGACGAGGCGTCGCACAGCACGGCGGCGCGAAACAAGGCGTTCTGGAGCTGACGGATATTGCCCGGCCAGTCATAGCCGCCAAGCAGGGACAGCGCGTCATCGGTGATGTCGATCTCGCGCAGACCCGGCTGGCGCGCGATGCGATCGAGCAGGTGGTGGGTCAGTGCCGGAAGATCCACGATGCGTTCGCGCAACGGCGGAAGGGCAACGTGGACACCCGCCAGGCGATACAGAAGATCTTCGCGAAAGCGACCTTGCGCGACCTCGTCGGCCAGCGGCACACGGCTGGCCGCGACGACCCGGACGTCAACCTCGCGGCAACCACGGGCCCCGAGTGGCCAGATGCGCCCCGATTCGAGCACCGCCAGCAGCCGCGCCTGGGTGTCGAGCGGCAGAGCCGCAACATCGTCCAAAAAGAGCGTGCCGCCGTCTGCCTCGACGAAACGGCCATGTTTGCGCTCGAAGGCACCGGCAAAGGCACCCTGCTCGTGGCCGAACAGGGTCGAATCGACAACATTGGCCGGCACCACACCGCAATCCACCACGATCAGTGGACGCTGGGCGCGGGGAGAGGCGGCATGTATCGCTTCTGCGAACATCTCTTTGCCAGTCCCGCGCTCGCCTTCGATAAGCACGGGAACACGGCTCTCGGCGGCGCGCTCTGCTGTCGCGTGCGCGGCGCGGAATGCAGGGACTGCACCGACGATCTCATCGAAGCTGAGAGGCTGCCACAATTTCTCGGCCATCGGGCGCAGCTCGCCCTCGATCGATTCGCGATTGGCCGCGGTATCGAGCGCAGCCATCAGCCGTTCGGGAGCGATGGGCTTGACCAGATAATCGGTCGCCCCCTGGCGCATGGCCTCGACCGCAATCGCAAGGTCCTCGAGCGTGGTCATCACATGGACGGCCTTGTCGGGATGCGCCTCGCGCAACTCCGCGACCGTCCCGGGCGTGTCGGCGCTCAGGTCGATCAGCACGGCCTCGACCGTGACGCTCTGGGGCGACTTCAGCACCTTGAGCGCGGCAACGCTTGAATCAGCGACCACAGTGCGCCAGCCTGCACGCGCGGCAATCGCCGACACCAGTCGGCGTTGCCCTGCATCCTGATCAATCAGCAGCAGGCTCCGGATCGTCTCGCGCGGCATCCTGTTTCCCTCGAAATCCGAAGGCAGGTGCTAGCGCGGTCGGGTAAAGACAGGCTTAAGCGCCGCCAAGCAAGCCCTACCTGTCACAAGAGACGATTGCGCTTGCAGTAGGAGACAGTGCACGCCAAACCGCGCGAAAGGCTTGAGGAGGGCGAACATGGCAGACCACGGCGAGATGGAAATTCGGGCGCATGAGCAGACCTATGGCGGCTTCCTCACGCTACTGAAGTTCGGCACGGTGGCTTGCCTGATCGTGGCTTTCCTCGTCGTCTATCTGATCTCCCACTGAGCCCGGCGATCATGGGGGTGAAGATCGCAGTCCTGCGCGAGCAGGCCGAGGGTGAGCGTCGCGTCTCGGCGACGCCGGAGACGGTGAAGAAGTTCATCGGCCTGGGGGCCGAGCTGGCCGTTGAAGCGGGAGCGGGCGCCACGGCGTCGATCGCCGACCAGGCCTATGTCGATGCAGGCGCGACCGTCGCGGATCGGGCGGCGGTGCTGGGCAATGCCGATATCATCCTGGGCGTGCAGGGGCCGGAAGCGGCCTCGATCGTCGGCGCCAAGAGCGGCGCCTGGCTGGCGGCGGGCCTCAATCCCTTCGGTGAACGCACCCGTGTGGACGCCTATGCGGCAGCCGGCATCGAGGCGCTGGCGATGGAATTCATGCCGCGTATCACCCGCGCACAATCGATGGACATCCTCTCCTCGCAGTCGAACCTCTCGGGCTACAAGGCGGTGCTGGATGCGGCTGGCGAATATGGCCGTGCCTTCCCGATGATGATGACGGCCGCGGGCACGGTTTCGGCAGCGCGCGTGTTCATCATGGGCGTCGGCGTGGCGGGCCTGCAAGCGATCGCGACCGCCCGTCGCCTCGGCGCGCAGGTCTCGGCGACCGACGTGCGGTCGGCGACCAAGGAGCAGATCCTCTCGCTCGGCGCCAAGCCGATCTTCGTGGAGAGCGTGAAGGGCATCGAGGGCGAGGGCTCGGGCGGCTATGCCACCGAGATGTCCGAGGAGTATCAGAAGGCCCAGGCCGAGCTCGTCTCCGCGCACATCGCCAAGCAGGACATCGTGATCACCACCGCGCTGATTCCGGGGCGACCGGCGCCGCGCCTGATCAGCGACGCGCAGATCGCCTCGATGCGACCCGGCAGCGTCATCGTCGATCTGGCGGTCGAGGCCGGTGGCAATGTCGAGGGCGCGAATGCGGGCCAGGTGGTCGAGCGCCATCGCGTCAAGATCGTGGGCCATAAGAACGTGCCAAGCCGCCTTGCGGCGGATACCTCGGCACTCTTCGCCCGTAACCTGTTCAACTTCCTGTCAGCCTTCTGGGACAAGGATCAGGGGCGCCCTGTGCTCGATGCCGAGATTGGCGATGCCATCCGGCTGACGCAAGGCGGTAAGGTCGTCCATCCGAGGTTGCTGACATGAACGCGCTGCTGCTTTCCATTTTTCTCGCATCCGGACAGGCCAATGGCCCGATCGTCCACGCCACAGACGTGAAGTACGACGCAACGGACGCGCTCACCGACAAGTTCGCCGACGCGCTGCGCAAGGCGATCCCCAAAGCCAGGCATATGAAAGCCTGGAACGGGGACGAAGCGGACGATCTGTATCTGACGATCCTCTGGCCGGTGACCGAGGACGGCAAGCGCTTCAGCTATGCGGTCGACTTGATGAAGAAAACCCAGGACATGGTGACGCCGGATCGGCTGGCATCGCTCACCGGCAGCTGCCGCACGGCCGAGATCGATCCCTGCGCCGCGGGCGTCGTCGCTAAAGCGGACAAGAGAGCCGGCGACTGATGGGAATTGGGGGGCACACCATTCGCCGGACCATCCGGTTCGCCATCCCGGCGGGGCTGCTTGCGCTCGGCTTTCCGGGATCGGGCGTCCGAGCATCGCCGCTCGCGGTCTCGTTGATGCGAGCCGGCGACGACCGGCTGACGGACGATCTGGTTGACGCGATTCACATGGCCTCTCCGACCGCCGGCGTGGCGCTGGTCGGCGCCGAAACCGCCGGAAGCGTGCCGGTCGAGCTCGGCGTTCCGAAGCCTTATGGGCGGCACCATTTTACGATCACGGTCGGTCCGCCGCACGGCAAATTGGCCAGGCAGGTGCGTTTTTCCGGCTTTCGCGTGACATGTGATCGCCGACGTCCGGATATGTGCGCCGCGGATGTGCTGGCGACGCTCGACAAACGGTTCAAGGGGAGGGGCTAGGCCCATGGATTTCATCTCGATCCTGTCGATCTTCGTGATGGCCTGTTTCGTGGGCTATTACGTGGTGTGGTCGGTGACGCCGGCTTTGCACACGCCGCTGATGGCGGTGACCAACGCGATTTCCTCGGTGATCATCGTTGGCGCGCTGATCGCCGGCGCGGCGGCCGGGAGCGCTACGTCCAAGTGGCTGGGGCTGCTGGCGATCGTGCTGGCGAGCGTCAACATTTTCGGCGGTTTCGCCGTCACCGAGCGGATGCTCGCCATGTACAAGAAGAAAGAGCGCAAGGGCTGAGGCTCTTCGCCACCCGGTAGCACGCCGGATCATTGAACGGGGTTGGGGGTAAGAATGTCGGAAGCCGTAGCCGTAAATCCGTGGGTGGCCCTGGCCTATCTGATCGCGGGTATCTGCTTCATCATGGCGCTGCGCGGGCTGTCGAGCCCGGAGAGCAGCCGCAAGGGCAATCGCTACGGCATGGCGGGCATGGCGATCGCGGTCGGCACCACGCTGGTGACGCACGGCGTCGCTAGCCTCTTGGAGATCGTGATCGCCATCGCGATCGGCGGTGGCATCGGCTTCGTAACAGCCCGCAAGATCAAGATGACCGACATGCCGCAGCTGGTCGCGGCCTTCCACTCGCTGGTCGGCCTGGCGGCGGTGCTAGTTGCGGTCGCAGCCTACGCCAATCCGGATGCTTTCGGCATTCTTGACGCCGCGACCGGACATATCCACCACGTCAGCCGCATCGAGATGGGCCTCGGCATCGCGATCGGCGCGATCACCTTCTCCGGCTCGGTGATCGCCTTCCTCAAACTCAACGGCAACATGTCGGGCAAGCCGATCATGCTGCCCGGCCGCCACGTTATCAACCTCGGCACGCTGGCGCTGATCATCGGCCTGATCGCCTATTTCGTCACCGACGACAGTCTGCCCGTCTTCGCCGCGATCACAGCACTCAGCTTCGCGATCGGCTTCCTGTTGATCATCCCGATCGGCGGCGCGGACATGCCGGTCGTGGTCTCGATGCTGAACAGCTATTCGGGCTGGGCGGCCGCCGCGATGGGCTTCACGCTGCACAACACCGCGATGATCATCACCGGCGCGCTGGTCGGCTCGTCGGGC
>Ga0105240_10014805_pt1 | contig 10631 bp, 7 predicted proteins | sample KBSC54metaG_FD_80426 | JGI IMG/M metagenome (GOLD analysis project Ga0105240, IMG submission 80426) | Corn rhizosphere microbial communities from Kellogg Biological Station, Michigan, USA - KBS C5-4 metaG | ecosystem: Host-associated > Plants > Roots > Rhizosphere > Soil | place: Michigan, USA...
TCACTCGGCCCGGCTTGACTGCCGCCTATGGCGAAAAACGCGCTCATTGCATGTCCTTGCGATCCCATTCATCGCATCACACCCGATTACCTTCTTTCTCGACCGCGCGAAAAAGTTCGATAACCGACCTACCACAAATGCCGCTCAAAATTCCGTATTTCTCGATCGGATGAACCCGCAGGTCCTTGACACACCGAAGGATCTCGACTTCCGGAACATCTAACAACTCGGCAACGTTGCGAACGGACAGACAGAGAACCAGGTCGCTACAGACCGCGCAATACGCCGACCTGCGAGGCGGGTATGCGATTCGGATCGATCTGCTCGTTAGCTTCTCAACCGTGATCTCCGTGGTTCTACGAATTTTCATTTTGTGAAAAACCCTTGTTTGTCGGGTTTGCGCCCTGATAAAATCTGTCAGCACTTAACTCGGTCAAAGATTCTGTTGATGTTGTGAGTTTCAAGGTGTCATCCTAAAAAGTCATAAATCTCGCAATAAATTTTTCTAAATTTCGCCAAATCGATGGACCGCACCGTCAAAAAAGGCATTTCATTTGCCGAGTTCGAGATCGACCCGAAGACGCGCAGGATGCGGAGGGGCGGTCAATACCTGGCGGTGAATGCAAAGGCGTTCGACGTTCTGGTCTATTTGATCGAGCACGCCGAGCGTGTTGTGGCAAAAGAAGAAATACTGAACGCGGTATGGGAAGGCCAATTTGTTGAGGAAGCAAACCTCGCGGTCCAGGTTTCGTCACTTCGCCGGACGCTTGGCGATCGAGCTGCGGACCCGAGGTTCATCGCAACGATCCCGGGAAAAGGGTACCGATTCATCGGCGACATCGACGCCCAGAACGAGATCGTTATAACCGACCACAGGTTGTCGAGGATATTGGTCGAAGAAACGATAACCGACGACGAAGCGATCGCCGGAGAGAGGGTTGCGGGTAGATCTTTTTTCGATCGTCCCGGAATGCAAATTCTTCTTATCGCTGGAGTCAGCTTGGCCATTGTCGCGGGCACATTGCTAGCCTATCGAGCTTACAGTGGCTGGTCGAAAGGGATTACATCAGCGATTCAGAAACGCGTATTTCCCGTCTCCGGCGGGACGCCATTTTACGCCGGCATTTCGCGCGACGGTAAAAGCCTCGCCTACGTCGTGTATCACAGCGGTCAGAGCTCCCTTCGGATCGGAGAGATCGCAGGCGGAAATTCTATCGAGGTGGTGCCATCGAGCGATCGCTTGTTCGGATCCGTGGTTTTTGCACCCGATGGCAAAGACCTCTACTTCACATTTCGAGATCGAAACCATGCGAGATCGACGCTGACACGCGTATCGATCTTTGGCGGCCCCATGCAGGAACTGATCCAGGGGGTAGACAGTTCTGTCACGTTTTCCCCGGATGGAAAATATCTAGCCTTCATCCGCCGCGACCCCGAAATGGAAAAAAGCTCGATCGTTGTCGCTGAGGCCGGAACCGGCCAGAATGAGCGCGCTCTTGTTACGAGAGAGAACAGCGAGAACATTCTGGGTTACGGCGTATCATGGTCACCGGACGGAGCAAAGATCGCTTTTTCGGGTCAGATCGGATCTGCCCATGGAAGCTCGATTTTTGCCGTGAACGTCACGGACGGAGTCGTCGACAAGATCGCCGACGACGTGGACGATCGGATAGTCAACGTCTCATGGTCGCCTGACCAAAACGGGTTGATCGTGAATAGAAACACGAGCAATGCGGCCGGCGACGGCCAGATATGGTACGTCCCATCACCGCATGGAAAACCTGAAAACCTTTCGAACGATACCCTTAATTACAGTCTGGTCAGCCTCAGCATGTCGGTCGACGGCCAGGTAGCGGCTGTTGCCTCACGCACAGATCCGGAAATGAGCATTGCCCCGGACGGCGACCTGGCGAGCTCCCGGCTGATCATCGGCGGATCTCAGTCGCGACGTGAAGGCAACGCCGGGCTTTTTGCCGCGCCGAACGGCAAGATCGTTTTCTGTGCCAGGTCAGGCGGAGGCAGGACGATCTGGGAGATGGACGTCGACGGCGGCAACCAGCGGCAGTTAACAGTGTCCGAGGGAAATTCATCCGACGAACAGATCAGTGTTACGAGCGACGACCGGTTCCTCGTGTTTCAATCGGATCGGTCGGGTTCCGTGCAAATATGGCGTGCCGACCGAGATGGCGCGAACCTTACGCAGTTGACCAAAGCAGGCGATAACGAAGAACCCGCGGTAACGCCCGACGGGCGCAGTGTCGTGTACTCGAGCACTCGCGACGGGCTGAGCACTCTTTGGCAAGTTTCGATAGAGGGCGGCGAGCCCACGCAAATCACGACCGACTTTGCGTCTTGGCCCGCGGTTTCGCCTGACGGTCGATTTGTCGCCTACGCAGACGGCAAGCCTCTCGTCAGCGTGTACAACGGAATATCAGTCATTTCCAGAGGGGACGGTCGGCGCGTAAAGTTTTTCACCGTTCCTCCGAGCGCCGTGCTTTACAATCGGCTGGCATGGACACCCGACCAGGCTGCGATCGTGTACAAGGACGATCTGCAGGGCCTCTGGCAACAGGAATTAAGCGGCGGCAACCCGCAACCACTGATCGGCGCCGAAGATTTTCGATTTACGCATTTTAACTTCTCGGGACGGAATATTATCTACTCGGGCGGGACCACCAAGCGCGATATTGTACTGTTCGACGCGCGCCGCTGACGCCTGGGACCAAACCGAGAGTGAGCAATTGAAAAAAAGGCCGCCGATTGCCGGCAGCCTAAGTAGTGGGCCTTCAGTTGTGAATTAGAAATTTCCGGCGTTAGCTTCGACCGTTGTACCGCAGACCGTAAGCGTTCGCTATCGTGCGAAGATCGCTTTCGATCTGGCGCCACTGGCTGTCGATCGCCTGCATGTTTCGCCCTCGTCCGCGTGTGTCGCTCATCTCGCGATCGATCTGCGAAGCCAGATCGAGTACCCGGCGCGCTTCGTCGCGGCTGTTGCCGACGTTGCGTCCGCGTCCGAAAGCAGTCGCAAGACTGACGGTAGCGTTCTTAAACCTGCCGGTCAGATCGCTGAGCGTGTCGAACCGGTCGTTCCTATCATTTCGACGGCTATCACGGCGGTCGTCGACGCGGCTCACCTGACGGTCTAGAGTGATAGCTCGATTTCTGAGACCGTCGATCGTGCTGCGGACCTTTAAGATATTCCGTCCGCCGCCCCAAAAATCGTCACCTCTGTTCTGTTGTCCCTGCCACTGCGCCGAAGCCGCGACCGGCAGCGCGATCATTGCGAACGCAAATGCCGTAATACTAATTAATGATCTGATCTTGTTCATCTGTTTTCTCCCATTGTCCAAAGAATTCAGGCAATGGACGTGGGCCATTGCTCGGGAGAAGAAATGGGCAAGGGGCGTGCCATAACTATGACAAGATTTCCAGCGAGGCGATAAGCCCTTTATTTTGATATATTTCCGGATACGCGGCCGAACGATCTTCTCGGCACATTGCGTCTGGGATATCCCAAATGCGGCGAGGCTAAACAGGAACGTCGGCGACGCGAGACTTAATTGGCAGCAATGAAGTCGGCGCCGCCATCACGCAAAGCGTTCCCCGCTTTTAGCTTCGCGACGATGGCGGCGCAAGTAGCGCGCGAGGATCAAAATGTCGGCTCGGTCGTCGTCGCGGTTGATTCGAGCACGTTGCCTGAATCGTCCAGTTGAATGTGAAACCTGATCGACTGTGTCAGGTCGTCGCCCTTGATCGGAGATGGCGGGATCAGTCGGTAGCTGCCGGAGAACGAGAGATTGTCCAGCGCGTTCGCCGGGAGCTCAAAATTTGCCGAACCGGTCAGCTCATAGTGAAGCCCGCTGGTCCGTCCCGTGCCGCTGACGCCCATCATATTGGTATGAATTTTGATCGGACTAGGCGGAATGATCGGGCTGGGCGGAATAAACTTCACTACGAGGTGAATCGAGCCCGTAAAATCAACTTGCTCAGAGGCGTCACCGTTGTCTACCAAGGCAGTATCATTGAAAGGGAGAACCAGATCAGTCACCACTTCCCCGGACTCTGCCGTACTGCCGCCGGCCGCTCCCGCCAATAAGAACGTCAAGCCGAGCAAGGATGCGACGGCTCTTAACCAGGTATTTTTATTCATTTTCTTTTCTCCTTTATTGTCACGGTCTCGTTGCGATCTTGTACCCGGCGCAACAAAAGAGTTGTGTTTTCGATGAACCAAATGCCTAAACGATTTAGTTCTTCCTAAGGGACCACAGCTAATGAACCTTCGAAAATACTAAAGGGCGTTCTGTGGCCGGTCACCGGATCGATCTTGCAAGTCCCTTCTGCGCAAGGCGCGAAGATGGTACCGTTCGCCACCACCACTCCAGAGTCGATTGGAATAGAACCAACAGTGCCTTGCGAGGCGTCACCGTAATCGGTCACGATGATCCGACTGCCGGTGGTTGGGTTCACACGAAAGAGCGCTCCTATCCCGGATGCTCCCGCAAAATTGTCAAGAATGAGGAAGCTGCCGTCCGCGTCGACCGCCAGCGCATTTGGGCCGGTTCCGCCGAGCGGTCCCTGAGTGGGATCTCCGAAATCGCTGACGATGGTCCGCACACCCGTGCTTCGATCAACACGGAAAAGCGCTCCGCAGCCACCGAACCCGCGGCAGTCCGTTCCAGCCAAGGCGTCGACGACCAAAATAAAACCACTTGCATCCAGAGCTACGCCCATTGGCGATGCTCCAACCGGCCCTAACGCAGGGTTGTTAAAATCACTGATCCTTGTTCGAGCGCCGGTGAGCGAATTCACCTCAAACAGTCCCGGCGAATACCCGCCACCCGGATTACTCCGGTCCGTCACAAGAATGTTTCCGTTGCCCTCGATCGCCAGCCCGCGAGGAGTTTGCGCTATAGGCCCTTGACTAGAGTCGGCGAAATTGGAAAGAAGCCTGCGGTTACCGGTTGCTGTGTCGATGGCAAAAACGACAGCCAGGCTGGCGTCACCCTCGGTCGCAAAGGCGGTCCCGGCGGAGTTGATCACTGCCGCCCAGGGAAAACCTGTAGGACCCTGTCCGGCATTGGTGAAATCGCTCAAGCCAGTCGGTTGCCCGCTGGCAGGGTCGATCTTCGTCAGGCTACGAGAAAAAATGCTGGTACTGATCAGATCGCCGCTTTTGACCGTCGGGGGAGGTGTTGGCGTCGGAGTCGGTGGCGGAGGCGGCGGAGGCGGCGTTCCATAAAACATGATCCCGCCAAGTGAGGTAGTTGTAGTGGGTCCCTGTGCAAGGTCGCTAAGATCGCTAAAGACAGTTCGATTACCTGTGACCAGGTCAACCTTCACAACTACAGCTCCATTCACCGATTTGCCAATCTTGTTGATACGCGTGGCGAGACCGGTCGCCAATATATAAGTCCCGTCCGAGGACGTCACTAGGGTCATGGAGGGCGATACTAAGCCTAAACTTGCTGATGGGAAAACGAGACCCTGCGAGGCATTGTTAAAATCACTGACGATGGTCCGCTGACCGCTGTTTACGTCAACTCGAACAATTTGATCCGGGTTTACTCCCCGCATGAGAATTGCGTTCGCCGACTCCTGGACGATGGCCGTTGGACCGGCTCCGGCGATTTGAACGGGGCCTTGCGTGGGGTCCTCCGAATTTGTGACTTCATTCAGACGGTTTCCGCTTCGAGAATCGATCCGGACAACGCCGTTAAATGTCTCTGTTAAGCCGGAAACAGCGTTACAACCGACGAAGAAACTACCGTCACTAGACGGAGCGATGCTTTCAAGTTCAAAATAGGTCGAGCCTTGTGCGGGATTATCCCAATCAGAGATCAAGGTACGCGACCCGGTTGTCGGGTCTACTTTGAAAGTTGACTCACACGTCTCTAATCCGTTGGAGCACTGGGATGAGGTTATAAAACCATTCACGTAAATAGACCCATCTGCGGCGATGGCCATTCCCGCGTCTCCCCCAGTGACGGCTAGCGGTCCTTGCGCAGGGTTGCCAAAGTCGCTTAATAGAATTCGCGTGCCCGTCGAGGGGTCGACTCGGATGACGGCTTCGCTTTTGTTTGTTCCGGCCTGCGAAAGAACGAGCAAGATGTTCCCATCGCTCTCCACGGCGCCGTCATGCGGAAGCATACCCTTCGGCTGTTTCAGCGCCCCACCGACCTTTATATTCGCTCCAAAATCGGTAATGATCGTGCGATGGCCGGCTGAATCGATCGATAGCAGAGCTCCCTTGCCGCCGGTTCCCCCGTGGGCGTCGATGAGGTAGACCACATCCGCATATGCCGATATCTGAGCGGTCACGCAGAAGCAAAGGATCATCGCTGCATTCATCAGGAACCTGATGGTCCCGCTACCATTTGCCAGTACGACTCCACTGATACATCCTTTACGATCGCATTTCATAATTTTATTCCTCCGGCCCGGCGCAAGACTTGATTGCTTTCGCCGTAACAACATCGCGAGCACAGAACGGTTTTCTTACGATGCCCGCTTAAGTGTTCGCTTCCCTGTGTCGGCGTTCGCAGCGCGTACACGATCGGCTCTCAGCCCTTTGCTTGGACACACACCGTAGCCCAGCTATCAATGAAACGTAACTACGTAAATTGGTAGGTAGGCTAGACCAGGCGTTCTCGGAGGGCTTTGGCGACGGCTTCGGTTTTTGAGTGGACCTGGAGCTTTTCGTAGATATTTTTGAGGTGGAATGAGACTGTGTTGGTGGAGATGCCAAGCTCGGTCGCGGCGGTTTTGTAATGGTGACCATCGGCCAGCAGCCGGAGTATCTGGGTTTCCTGAGATGTAAGGCGATAGTCGGCCGACTCGGGCGGTGAGAATTTTCTGAACAAAGAAACGACACGCCGGGCCACGTCGGGCGACATCGGAGCGCCGCCGGCCATGGTCTCTTTCATAGCTTCAAGAATGCGGGTAGGCGGGGTATCTTTCAGCAGATATCCATTCGCTCCGGAGCACAGCGCGCGAAAGATCTTGTCGTCTTCGCCATGAACGGTGAAAACAATGATGGGCAGCGACGCATATTTTTCGCGTAGCCGCCGCGTTCCCTCAATGCCGTCCATTTGCGGCAACCCGATATCGGTCAGAACAAGGTCGACCTTGTTATCGCTGATCGAGCGGAGAGCTTCCTCCATCGTCCGAAATGCTCCCGCACATGAAAACTCAGGCGTTAGCTCTAGCAGAGCCCTGACGCCCTCACGAAGCTCGCGCTCGTCTTCGACTACGGCAACGCGAAGTGGCTGAGATTCAGCTTTCGTCGCAGATTCGGTCATCTTGCGGTAACAGATTACATTCGACGGCGGCCTCGGGTGTCCTACGCATTTCGGCAGGTAGCTATTCGCGGCTCATGATCGTGATCCGCGTTCCTTTGCCGGTTTCCGCCACTACTTCGAGATCGGCGTTGATCTTTTCGGCCCGCGAACGCAGATTCGCCAGGCCGTTGCCCTCTTGCGTCCGCGCCGGGTCGAAGCCCGCGCCGTCGTCGGCAACCGCCAGCGACAGGCTGCCGCGAGACGTTCTGAGATCGATAGAGACGCTTCGGCAACCTGAATGCCGCGCGGCATTATTGATCGCTTCCTTAAAGATCAGCAGCAGCTCGCGCCGCACATCCATTGAGATAGTTCGTTCACCCCCGCTCTCGTCCGTTTCGAACCTGACCGCGATGCCGAGCGGAACGAGCGTCTCTTCGGCATGCTCGCGCATTCGGCGGGTGAGCTCGAGCACGGAGTCGCGAGCCGGGTTTATCGACCAGACAATATCCCGCATCGAATTAACGGTTGAACGCGAGACATCGGCGATCGTCGCCAGCATTCGATTATTTTCATCGTTGCCGTTCGTCAGTTTCATCTTCACGAGTTCGCTCAGCAAGGCGATCTTTGATAGGTTCGAGCCGATATCGTCGTGAAGATCGGTCGCGATGCGGGTCCGCGTCCGCTCGAGCTCGAGCAATTTATTGACGCGGCTCCGGTAGACAAAATAGACGATGGCCGCTCCGGCGATCGAGGCGAGCAGGATGAACCACCACCGCTGCCAGATGGGCGCCGCGATATGAAAATCAAATCGTGCCGGGATGTCCGAAACGATCGAGTCGCGCGTTACAGCCCTGATCATAAGGACATAATTTCCATTCTGCAGATCGGCGAAATTAATCGTCCGGTCGACGGTCGGCTGCCAGTCGGCATCGTTGAGCTTGTATTCGTATCGCAGCTTTTCGCCAAGCGTTGCCCCGAGGCCGACAAAGTCGACCGACACCGCCCGTTCGGAGGGTGCAAGGTCCGTTTTTGCGACCTGAGTTTCTCCCATGACCGAGATATTTCGCGGTTCGCCATTCACCCTCAGTCCGGTGATCAGGATCGCCGGTGGCTGGCGTGACCGCGCGGGCGGTGGAACGTATCGAGCAAGACCGTGGCTGGTCCCAAACCAAAGAACGTTATTCCGGTCGCGATAGCATATCTCGACCGTGCTGTCGGGCAGGCCGTCAAACGTCGTGAAATTTTCCACGACGCCCGTTGCAGGATCGAGGCGGTCGACGCCTCTGCCCGTGCCGGCATATACATTTCCTGACGCGTCGTCGGTCACGCAGTAGACGCCCGTGCTCGACGTACCGTTTGCTGTCGAGTATCTGGCGATGGCCAGACGGTCGGCGTTTGGGTCGTCGATCCGCAGCAGTCCGGTCGCCGTACTCGCGACCCACAGCCGGCCTTTCGCGTCAAAATGTTCATCGCGAAGCCACCCTCGGATCAGATCGCTGGTTGCTGCATCGAAAACGCGGACAATGCCGCCGCGGATCTCGATCAGCGCGGTGTTGCCCGCGTCGCTGCCGGTCGTGATCCAAATATTTTTCTGCGCATCCTCGGCAAATGCCGTGACCGCGCGTGTCGGTCCTATGCCTGTAGCTTGCGTGAAGTCCTCCCATTTATCCTCCGCGCGTTTCCAATGCCAAAGCTCGACATGAGCACCTGTCGTCGCAAGCCAGACGTCCTCGTTCGAATCTTCAAACAAGCGAAAGACCTCGTGATCGTTTTGCGGGAATTCATTTCTCGACAGCACCAGTTTTTGCAGATCGTCAAACGAAGTATCCGCCCCAGAGCGGTATAGGCCCGCACCGGTCGGGACCCACCATGCGCCGACGCTATCGTGGAGGATGGTTTGCTTCCAGCCCCATCCAAAATATTTGATACGGTCGCCGAGCCGGGGCACGAACGATCTGAACGAATCGCCCTCCAGGCGGCTGATCTGTCTCCCCTCGGGTAGAATGATGCTCGTATAAAGCCAACCAGTTCGGTCCTCAAAGATCGAATTGATAAGGCCCCGGCCAAGCCCGTCGCTTTCGTTGAAATAACTAAACCCATCGCTTGAGACCTTTTTTAATCCGCAGCGCGAGCCGATCCAGAGATTGTTGTCCTTGTCCTGGACAAGGTCCCAGACCTCGGCACCGCAAATATCGTCATTCGCCGTGGATAGCCGGCACACGCTCGAACCGCCTTCACCCTGCCATTCGCAGACGGATTTGGTTGTGCCTATCGATATCTGTCCGTCATTCGATTGGAAAATGCTTGTCACCCATCCGGACGGCAATCCGTCTGCTTTGGTAAAACACCTCTCTACGCTCTTTGAAGCTGCATCAAGCCTGCACAAGCCGCCATCGCCGCCTGGCCGCAAACCCACCCACAGTTTGCCTTCGCGGTCTTGTGTTATGGTTGTCGCGTTGATTTCAGGCAGCTCGGGTCCGGCCCTGAAATGAACGCCGTCGTCCGAATAGAAAATGCCGTGCGTCGCTGTCGCGGCCCACACGCCGCCATCAGCGGAACGTTTCAGATCGTTGATCTCGGCCGTCGCGATTCCGCCGGGAAGGGAGGCACTGGCCAACACCTGCCCGTCGAATACGAATATGCCCGCATTTGAGCCGCCGAGAATATGACCATCGGGCAGCTCCAGCAGGACCTGAAATTTTGCTGCAGGCTTATCTTCGGGCTCAAAAACGGTGAACAGCGGATGATCGGCCGAGCGCGGATTCCCGTCGGGCTCAAGCCTAACGATGCCGCCGTCCGTTGCGAGATAAATGGCACCTGTCGAAGCCTGCAGAAAGTCGTTCACATGCCGATCGGGCAGACCGTCGTCGGTGGTGAAATTGGTGAACGAATAGCCGTCGAAACGAGATATCCCCTCAGGCGTGCAAAACCAGAGAAATCCGCGCGAGTCTTGTTTGATCTTATAAACCGAGTCGCGGAGTAGGCCGTCGGCAACGGTGTAAGTCTTTATTGGAAAATGGACGGCGCTGATCGATTCAGCCAATGCGAGCAGCAATAGCACTGCGGACGCGATCTGAAGGTGTGGAGATCGAATGCGCAGCACGCGGCGAAGCATAATCCGTTCGTTTGAAGCGAACGAATTATTACACCGGGACCGGGCTTTTACAAGACCCCTGTCGTCATTTAACGACTATGTTCACAAGGCGCTTTGGGACGACGATGATCTTGACGATCTTTTTGCCGTCGATGTGCTCGCGGATCTTGTCGTCAGCCTGGGCCATTGCTTCCAGTTCATCGTTGGGCGTTTCGGGCGACACCATTAGGCGCGAACGCAGCTTGCCATTCACCTGGACA
>Ga0105240_10014806_pt1 | contig 10631 bp, 9 predicted proteins | sample KBSC54metaG_FD_80426 | JGI IMG/M metagenome (GOLD analysis project Ga0105240, IMG submission 80426) | Corn rhizosphere microbial communities from Kellogg Biological Station, Michigan, USA - KBS C5-4 metaG | ecosystem: Host-associated > Plants > Roots > Rhizosphere > Soil | place: Michigan, USA...
AGCGCCGCCTGCGGCCTGCTGATCCAGCGGCTGCCGGTGGAGGGCCAGGGCAACCTGGCCGGCGAAAGCTCGCTGGCGAGCAAGGCCGAGATCGACGACGAGGCGTTCACGCGCATCGCCCACTTGGCCTCCACGCTGACCGCCACCGAGCTGCTGACGCTGGACGTGCCCACGATCCTGCACCGGCTGTTCTGGGAGGAGCCGCTGCGCGTGTTCGAGCCGCAGTCGCCGAAGTTCGCGTGCAGCTGTTCGGCCGACCGCGTGCGCAACATGCTGCGGAACCTGGGGCGCGACGAGGCGGAGTCCATCCTCGAGGAGCGCGGCGACATCGAGATCGGCTGCGACTTCTGCGGCACCCAGTACCGGTTCGACGGCGTGGACGTCGGCGCGATGTTCGCCGCGCCCGACAGCCGGCCGGGCGGGGCGTCCAGCGTGCACTGACCACGAGGGCCGACGGTCGGGCGCCTGGAGGGCCGGACCGACGAGCGGCCGGGCCGCTGCCGTTCGTCGGACGCGGCCGGCCGTCGGTCATCGCCGCCCCCCCGGGCGAGGCGCGGACGAGTTCAAATGGCATCACGTCATCCTCGTACGCATCCCCCGTCCGCGCCCAAGCATGAACCGACACCCGATCCCCGTCCGCGCCGCGTCGCCCCGGCTGGCCGACGCCGCCCGGCCCCGCGAGCGCGGCGTCACGATGCTGGAGTTGCTGGTCACCGTCGCCATCGCGGCCATCCTGATGGGCCTGGCCGCGGCGCCGATGAGCCGGATGTTCGGCTCCAACCGCGTGCAGACCGAGGCGAGCGCCTTCATGGGCGACCTGATGTACGCGCGCAGCGAGGCCATTCGCCGCGGCCAAGCCGTCAGCCTCTGCCCCTCGTCCGATTCGTCGACCTGCCTCACGGGCCCGAGCGCCAACGCCTGGAACAGCGGCTGGATCGTGTACGCGGAGACGACCCCCACGGGGTGTGCCACGCTGCCGGCTTCGGGCTCCCCGGCCACGCCGCTGCGCGTGCGAGCCGGCTTCAAGGGCGGCGACACGCTCGGCGGGACGTCTTCCAAGGGCTGCGTCAGCTTCAACCGCGACGGCTTCAGTACCAACCTGGGCAGCGCCCGCTTCGTCTTCCAGGTGCAGACGTCGCCGGTCGTGACGTCGTCGACGCGCTGCGTCGGCATCGATGTCGGCGGGCGCATCACCACCACGGCGATCACATCGGGGACGGCATGTTCGTGAAAGTCAACCCCCGCGCGCGCCGTCACGCGGCCGGCTTCACGCTGGTCGAGCTGCTGGTGACCATGGTCATCGTCGCGGTCGGCATCCTGGGCATCGTGAAGATGGAGGCCGCGGGCGTCGCGGAGTCGCAGGTCTCCCGCGTGCGATCGCTGATGACCTTCCAGGCGGAATCGCTGGCCAGTTCCATGCGCGCCAACCGCGGCTACTGGGCGTCGACCACGGCCGCGTTCACCACCAACTGGACCACCGCGACCTCCGGCACGCAGGGCTATCCGATGTCCGCCAATGCGACTGATGCCACCTGCCAGTCCGCCGCGTGCTCGAGCAGCGAAATGGCCTATGCCGACGCGAAGGCCTGGAGCGACGCATTCGCCACCGCCTTTCCGAGCGCCTCGTTCACCGTGGCGTGCTCGGCGGCCTGTGCCGCCGGCAGCACCACGGTGCCGCGCAGCTACGACATCACGCTGATCTGGAGCGAGAAGACGCTGGCCGTCAACCGCTCGGGCAACAACACGTCGACCGTGCCGGCCAGCATGGTCCTGCACGTCCAGCCATGAAACGCTTCCAGCCAACCCAATCCCTGCGCCGCCGCGGCGTTCGCGGCCAGCGCGGCTTCACGCTGGTCGAGATGATGGTGGCCGTCACCATCGGCATGGTGGTGATCCTGGGGGTCACGGTGACCTTCGTCCAACTCAAGGGCGCGTGGGGCACGCAGGACAAGCTGGCGCAGCTGCAGGACAACGAGCGCCTGGCCATGGCCTTCCTGACCTCGGCGGTGCAGGGGGCCGGCTACTACCCGGATCCCACCAGCGCGACCCCGATCACGGGATTCACCGATCTCACCTACGGGAACACGTTGGCGGGCCAGATCATGGTCGGGACGACCGACACGACGACGAGCTCGGACACGTTGAGCACGGTCTACGCCACGACTGGCGGCGATGGCCTGCTCACGTGCCAGGGCGCGACTTACGCCACGGGCAGCACGATCAGCGTGCGCAACACCTTCTATGTGGATACCACGAACAAGACGCTGAACTGCAAGGTGGATGCGCCGTCGGGCTCCTCGATGAGCGCCACCGCCGCGCCGCTGGTCACGGGCGTCGCGTCGATGAGCGTCCTGTACAACGTCAACACGAGCAACAGCCCGACGCCCGCCTACCAATACTACGCGGCGGGTTCCATGACGGCGGCTCTTTGGCCGCTGGTCAAGTCGGTGCGGATCACGCTCAACTTCGTCAACCCCAACGCCTCGCTCGGCGGAAACGCCACGATTCCCTGGGTGCAGACGGTCAACCTGATGAACAACCAATGAGCGCCGGAATGCCCTCTCGCCGCACGCCGCGCAGGGCGACGCAGCGCGGTTTCATCCTCGTCACCGGGCTGTTGTTCCTGGTGGTCATCACGCTCGTGGCGGTGGCGATGTTCCGCGGCACCGGCCTGATGGACCGGGTCTCGGCCAACGCCCGCGACAAGCAGCGTTCGTTCGAGGCCGCGCAGTCGGCGCTGCAGTACGCCGAATGGTGGCTGGGCACCACCAAGCCGGGGACGACGTCCTCGGCCTGCAGCACGCTCGCGAGCGGCGACACGGTGTCCAACATCCATGTCTGCTCCAACCAGATCCAGTCGGACTTCCTGACCACCGCTTGGACGGGCGGCTTCACCTACACGCCGCCCAATCTCACGTCCCTCTCGGGTACCGGGAATGCCGGCGGCCAGGTCTCGGCCAGCACGGACAGCGACGTCAAGTACTACAACCTGCCGGGCTTCTACTTGTGGCGGATCGGCAGCTCCACAGTCACGAACGGCGACGTTTACCAGGTGACGGCCTATGGCTATGGGGGCAACACGACAACCATGACGGTGTTGCGCAGCACCTACCTGGTACCCAAAGCCGGCACCGGAGGCCCCCCGGGCGGACTGACAGGCCCGTGACCACGGATCCGGCAGGCATTTCTCTGATCTGATTCCGACGGCGACTGCCACCGCGATGCGTGGCGGCGGCGTCCTGGGAGAACCACGATGAAGGTATTCAAACTCGGTCGGCTGTCGCTGGCGATGGCGTCGGCATTCGGCTTCGCGAGTGCCGCCCATGGGCAGGTCGTCATCAACGACACCCTGACCGGCGGCCACTCGCTGTTCAACTGGAAGGCGCTGAACGGCGCCTGCCTGACGGCCGGCGACAACAGCCTGACGCCCAGCGACGGCACCCAGCTCACGCCCAGCACGTCGGCGCTGACGATCCCGAAATGCTCCGGGCTCAGCTATTACACCAACGTCGGTTCGACGCTCGTCGGCGGCGCGAACGGCGCGTTGCCCGATCCTTCCGGGCAGGGCGCGCTGCGCCTGACCAACGGCGACACCGGCACCGGCTCGAACGGCAACAACCAGACGGGTGCCGTGGTCTCGAACTTCACCTTCCCCACCACGGAAGGCCTGCAGGTCACCTGGACGAGCGTGACCTACGGCGGCAACGCCTACCAGAACAACCACGGCAGCACCAACCCCGACGGCAGCGCCTACAACAACAAGTCCGGCGCGGACGGCATCAGCTTCTTCCTGTCCGACGGCGGCACCGCGAGCAGTCCCGTCGCGCCGACGGTCGGCGCGCTGGGCGGCAGCCTGGGCTACAGCTGCTCGAACGGCAACGCCACCTACGACGGCGTCGTGGGCGGCTACCTCGGCATCGGCATGGACGAGTTCGGCAACTTCGCCAACGCCGGCGACAACACCAGCTCCGGCCCCGGCCAGACACCGGGTTCGATCACCGTCCGCGGCGCCGGCCACACGGCGTGGTCGTGGCTGAACGCCAATTACCCGAGCTGGTATCCGAGCAGCCTCAGTTCGACCGCCCGTGCGACCGCGGTCCGTTCCACCTGCAAGACGGGCCTGCTGTACAACTTCAGCGGCGGCGACGTCACGGTGACGGTTCCCACCTACTACACGGCGACCTACACGTACCCCAAGAACGGGGGCGGCACGGCCACCGGGACGGTCTCGGGCTCGAGCCCGTTCCCGTCCTCGTCCAAGTGCAACAGCGACGGTACGATCGCCACCTCCGGCAACCGCACCTGCACCTACACGAACCAAGCGTCCTCCACCAGCCAGACGGTCTCGACCGGCAGCCAGATCCCGTCGAACATCGTCGGCGGCGCCTACAAGCTCGACTACAACTATCCCTGGATCTCGACGAGCACGTTCCCGTCAGGCACGTACATCTTCAACCAGGAAGCGGCGGGCACCAACGCGTCCGGTGGGTCCAACGCCGTTCGCGGCAACGCCACGCCGATCACCTATTCGCTGCAGATCACGCAGGCCGGTCTGCTGACGTTCACCTACTCGATCAACGGCGGCTCGCCGTTCACGGTGCTCAACGGCGTCAACATCACGACGTCCAACGGCCCGCTGCCCTCGAGCTTCCGCTTCGGCTTCTCGGCCGGTACCGGCGGCGGCAGCAACGTGCACGAGATCACGTGCTTCAAGGCCGCGCCGGCCAACACCAGCGGCAGCACGGCCGGCTCCAACGTGCAGTCGGGCCAGGTGCAGTCCGACAGCCAGGTCTACCTGGCCTACTACCACCCGACCAATTCCTGGGGGTCGCTGACGGCGCAGAACCTGGTGTTCACGCCGGCCTCGGGCAGCACGTCCGCGACGCTGGTCGTCTCGCCCACGGTGAACTGGGACGCCGGTTGCGTGCTGACGGGTGGTGCCTGCCTGTCCCAGGGCAACGCCAACGTGAACGCGCCGCTGAACGACAGCTCGCGCGTCATCCTGAGCCATGACGGGAGCGCCGGCGTGCCGTTCCGCTGGGGCAACATGACCAGCGGGTCGAACGGCCAGCAGGCCGCGTTGACCGCCGGCGACAGCACGGCGACCTCGGATCGCCTTGACTACCTCCGTGGCAACCGCACCAAGGAGGTGACCAGTGGGGGCGCCTTCCGCAATCGCAGCAGCCTGCTGGGCGACATCGTGGATTCCAGCCCGGTCTGGGTCGGCCCGCCGGGCCTGAACTACAGCGCGGCCTGGTCCGACCTGCTCTACCCGACGGCGACGATGCCCGAGGGCACGTCCTACGCCACGTTCAAGACCAGCAACGCGGGTCGCCTGAACGTGGTGTACGCGGGCGCCAACGACGGCATGCTGCACGGCTTCCAGGCCGGCGCCTACAGCAACGGCACGCTCGTCCAGACGAACAACACGGGCAAGGAAGTGCTGTCCTACGTCCCGGCCCAGGTCGTCTCCACGATCCACTCGACGACGGCCGCGCTGGATTTCTCGAACCCGTCGTACTCGCACAACTTCTTCGTCGATGCCACGCCCGCCACGGGCGACCTCTACTACAACGGCGGCTGGCACACCTGGGTGGTCGGTGGCCTCGGCCCGGGCGGCCAGGCCAACGGCCCGATCGCCGACACGACGACGACGGCCACCGGCACGGTGTTCGCCCTCGACGTGACCGATCCCAGCACCTTCGCGGAAAGCGCGGCGCAGGCCATCGTCAAGGGCGACTGGTCTTCCGCCAGTCTCAACAGCGGCAGCCTGTGCAGTGCCAGCAACTGTGGCGACAACCTCGGCGCGACGTACGGCACGCCGTCGATCCGCCGCCTGCACGACGGAAGCTGGGCCGTGATCTTCGGCAATGGCCTGAACAGCAAGAACGGCAAGGCCGGCGTGTTCATCGTGCACATCAACTCGAGCACGGGCGCCGCGTCGAGCGTGCAGTATCTCGACACGAACACCGGCGGCAGCAGCAGCAAGAACGGCATCGTGCAGGTCACGCCGGTCGATCTGGACGGCGACCACGTCGTCGACTATCTCTACGCCGGCGACCTGCAGGGCAACGTGTGGCGCTTCGACCTGACGTCCTCCACCGCCTCGAGCTGGGCGGTCAAGTCGACGCCGGTGTTCACGACGCAAACGGGGCAGCCGATCACCAGCGGCATCGCCGTCGACGCCGTGACCACGATGACCGACACCGGCGCACTGAGCACCCAGCCTCGCGTCATCATCGCCTTCGGCACCGGCAACAAGCTGCCCCAGACGCTGACCGCCGATACCTCCTACCCCACTGTCCGGCAGAGCATCTACGGCGTCTGGGACGCCGACATGACGAGCTGGAACAGCAAGGTCGGCGGGCAGTACCAGTACGCGTCGCTGGCGTCGCCGCCCACCATCGTGCCGGGCACCGGGACGAACGGCAACATGCTGGTCCACTCGATCACGACATCGGCCACCGGCGTCCGTTCGACGGACCAGAAGGTCGCCGTCTGCTGGCAGGGCTCGACGTCGTGCAGCTCCGGCACCAACAACCAGATGGGCTGGGAGCTCGACCTCAGCTACACGGCGGCCTCGGGCAGCGTCGCGGCGGTGGCCGAGCAGGTGCTGTTCAACCCGCTGGTGGCCGGCCACTACTTCAACACCAACACCGACATCCCGACCGTCGCCCAGGCTCTGACCTGCGATTCGAGCAAGCAGACCGCCTATTCGATCGGCATCTCGATGGCCACGGGCGGCGCAGGGGCGGGGGTAGCGGGAACCACGACCACGAGTTCGTCCGGCACCGTGACCAACAACTGGGCCTACTTCACGAACTACGCCGCGGGCACCATCGGCGTGTCGACCGGGGCGACCGGTACGTCCTCCATCGTCTCGGCCCCGGACGGGTCCAAGTACATCGTCTTCCAGAAGAACGACGGCACGGGCGGCACTGGCGGGGTGAATCCGCCGCCCGACTCCAGCAGCGCCGCAGCGCCCTCGCGCCTGACCTGGACGAAGCTGCGTTGAGCGACAAACCAAAGGCCAAGCAGATGTCAATCTCCTCCGCAATCGTCCGCCGCCCCGCGCGCGGGTTCACGCTGATCGAACTGATGATCGCCGTGGCCATCATCGGCATCCTGGCTGCGGTGGCCTTTCCCGCCTACAACCAGTCGGCGCGCAAGGCACGCCGAGCGGACGCGAAGGCCGCCCTGCTGGATCTGGCGCAGCGGGAGGAGCGTTACCAGAGCACGACGAACGCGTACACCGACGTGGCAACCGCGCTGGGCTACGGCACCGGCACCACCGTCACGCCGGCCAACCCGTTGGACATCGTCTCCGGGTCCAAGGCCTACTACCGGCTGCAAGTCACTGTCGTGGCCGGTACATCGACCAATCCGCCGTCGTTCACTGCGACCGCCGTCCGCATCTCGACGACCGACCAGAACAAGGACACGCAGTGCGGCGACTTCACGCTCACCAGCACGGGCGTGCAAGGCGTGTCGAACGCGACCGGCACCGCCGCCGATTGCTGGTGAGCCTCCCGTTCGGGCTGCGGTCAGCCGCCGGCTGACCGCGTGCCATCGCTGCTCGGGGTCGGAGGCGCTCAGCCTCGAGCCGAGGCGTGCTCGCACCCCGGATCATCGCAGCGCTCGCACACCCACACCGGGCTCGGGGGGCCCGACAGGCTCCCTTGCAGGCGGGTGAAGAGACCGGCGGAGCGCTGCCACCGCGCGCGCCGGCGCAGCGGCGGACGCAGTGCGTCGACCGCGCAGTCCACGCGCGCCGCGCCCGAGCCGCTGACCAGTGACCACGCCACGCCCCAGTCGGCCAGGCGCGCGCGCACGCGGGCGTCCACGGGCGCGCGCACGTGGGGGCCGTCGCGCATGTGGCCGTCGGCGACCCAGGGCAGGTCCAGCGAGGTGAGCAGGGTGGCGTCCATCGTGCGCTGGCAGTCGCGCGCCAGCGGCTCCAGCGAGCGGTCGTCGAACAGCAGGTCGCTGTAGACGGCCACCATCAGCGGCGTGGTGTCGCACAGCAGCACGTCCAGGCCCGGGCGGGCGGCCGCCTCGTCGATGCGGCGGGCGTGTTCGCGCGCGAGATCGAGTTGCTCCTCGGCGCGCGGCGTGCGGCCGTGGATCTCGCACCAGTCGCGCAGCCATTCGTCGACGATGCCGGCGCACAGGCCGAACTCGCGCGCCAGCGCGCCGGCCAGCTCATGCGCCAGGACGCTCTTGCCGGTGCTCTCGGCGCCCACGATGGCCACCCGCAGCGGGCCCATTCCGCCCGTTGCGTCGCCGGCCGGCGCGGCGGGCGCTTCAGTGTCGTGCATCGACATGCCCCCGCAGCCCGCGCCAGGAACGCAGGCCGGCGCCGGACAGCGCCGTGAACAGCGCGTACAGGATCACGGTGAGCCACAGCTGCTTGTAGCCGAACAGGGCGACGCTGAAGGCGTTGACGGCGATCCACGTCCACCAGCTCTCGATGAACTTGCGGCCCATCAGCCAGGTGCCCAGGATGCTGCCGACGGTAGGCAGCGCATCGAGCCACGGCACGGTGGAGTCGGTGTAGCGGATCAGCATGCCGGCCACCAGCGGCCACGCGAGCAGCGTGACGGCGACCGCGAGGACGGCCTTGCGCGCGGTCAGGGCATGCACGACCAGCGCGGCGCCGTCGTCGTCGCGGCCGCGCAGCCACTGCCACCAGCCCCACAGCGACATCGCGACGAAGAACAGCTGCAGCGAGGCTTCGCCGTACAGCTTGCTGTCGGCGAACAGCAGCGCGTACATCAGCGATGACAGCATCGCCAGCGGCCACGCGAGCGGATGCACGCGCATCTCGCAGCCCACCATCCACAACGAGACCGCGAACGCGACGATCTCGATCCAGGTGACGGGCACGCCCCAGGCCATGAAGGCCGGCGCGAGCACGGGTTGGGCGAGGGTGAGGAGCGACTGCAGCATGGGGGGGTCAGCGGGAGGATCCTGCCGGGTCGCCGCACAGGACGCGTGGATCCTGCGACTGCGCGCAGGATGACATCCACCGGCCGGCGGATGTCACTTGCCGGGCGTGAGCACGACCAGCAGCTCGTCGGGCTTGGTCATGCCCAGTTCGGAACGCGCCTTTTCCTCGACCATCTCCAGGCCTTCCTTCAGGTCGGAGACCTCGGCCTGCAGCTGGTCGTTGCGCTGCCTGGCGGCGTCGTTGGCGGCCCGCAGCTTCGCCAGCTCCCGGCTCATCTCGTGCACGTGCGCGACGCCCGCCTTGCCGAACCACAGCTCCGCCTGCACCCAGGCGATGAGCACCATCAAGGCGATCGTGACCAGTCGCATGGGCAGGTTCAGAAGCAGGGCGCGCGCATGGGGGCGAGTCTACCGCCCCCGTCGCGGGTTCAGCGCAGGTTGTAGAAAGCGGCGCGGCCCGGGTAGGTGGCGATGTCGCCCAGGTCTTCCTCGATGCGCAGCAGCTGGTTGTACTTGGCGATGCGGTCGGAACGGCTCATCGAGCCGGTCTTGATCTGGCCGGCGTTGGTGCCGACGGCGATGTCCGCGATCGTCGAGTCTTCCGTCTCGCCCGAGCGATGGCTGATGACGGCGGTGTAGCCGGCGCGCTTGGCCATCTCGATGGCCTCGAAGGTCTCGGTCAGCGTGCCGATCTGGTTGACCTTGATCAGGATCGAGTTGGCGATGCCCTTGTCGATGCCTTCCTTCAGGATCTTCGGGTTGGTGACGTACAGGTCGTCGCCCACCAGCTGCACCTTCTTGCCCAGCACGTCGGTCAGGTGCTTCCAGCCCGCCCAGTCGCCTTCGTGCATGGCGTCCTCGATCGAGATGATCGGGTACTTGTCGACCCAGGTCGCCAGCATCGACGTCCATTCCTCGGCCGACAGCTTCAGGCCTTCGCAGTCGAGGTGGTACTTGCCGTCCTTGTAGAACTCGCTGGCGGCGCAATCGAGGCCGATGGCGACCTGCTCGCCGGCGGTGTAGCCGGCCTTCTCGATGGCCTGCAGCAGCAGCTGGATCGCTTCCTCGTGGCTCGCGACGCTGGGCGCGAAGCCGCCTTCGTCGCCGACGGCGGTGGAGATGCCGCGCTCGCCCAGGATCTTCTTCAGGGCGTGGAACACCTCGGCACCGTAGCGCACCGCCTCGCGGAAGGTGGGCGCGCCCACCGGCAGGATCATGAATTCCTGGATGTCGAGGTTGTTGTTGGCGTGCTCGCCGCCGTTGATCACGTTGATCATCGGGACGGGCATCTGCATCCTGCCCATGCCGCCGAAGTAGCGGTACAGCGGCAGGCCCGACTCTTCCGCGGCGGCGCGCGCGACGGCCATCGAGACGGCCAGCATCGCGTTGGCACCGAGGCGGCCCTTGTTGTCGGTGCCGTCGAGGTCGATCAGCGTCTTGTCCAGGAAGGCCTGCTCGGAGGCGTCCAGGCCCAGCACGGCTTCGGAGATCTCGGTGTTGATGTGCTCGACGGCCTTGAGCACGCCCTTGCCGAGGTAGCGGGCCTTGTCGCCGTCGCGCAGCTCGATGGCTTCGCGCGATCCGGTGGACGCGCCCGACGGCACGGCCGCACGGCCCATCACGCCGCTTTCCAGCAGCACGTCGCATTCGACGGTGGGGTTGCCGCGGCTGTCGAGGATCTC
>Ga0105240_10014807_pt1 | contig 10630 bp, 8 predicted proteins | sample KBSC54metaG_FD_80426 | JGI IMG/M metagenome (GOLD analysis project Ga0105240, IMG submission 80426) | Corn rhizosphere microbial communities from Kellogg Biological Station, Michigan, USA - KBS C5-4 metaG | ecosystem: Host-associated > Plants > Roots > Rhizosphere > Soil | place: Michigan, USA...
CGTTCCGCTCCTTCCAATTGTCCGGGTTCATCCTGATCAGCAGCTTCTGCCCGCTCACCTCTTTTAGGATCACCCCAAAACTGGTGCTGTCATCGAAGATCACCGTAGAAGAGAAATTCGAGGCGATGATCTCGCTCCGGCTCTTGCTCCCCTTGATATAAATGGTATGAGTGGCGTTATCCCCGCTGGAAGAAGGTTTTCCGGTACCGGCAGTATAATCATATACGAGGGTCATCTCGGATATCTTCCGCGGTTGCGCTGAAACAGAAAAAACACTTAGCTGAAAGAGTATTCCTGTGATGCCTATGATGATGAGTGGTTTCATGTTCGCCTTAACTATTCATTAAAAATAGGAAAGACTGTTGACACCTGCAAGCCCGGTTCCAACAGGCCTGCCTGCCCGGATGGCCGCCCACCGCATCGCCGAATGACTATTTCCGTGCCTTCTGCGCCTGCTTCTGCTGCTCCTGCATCTGCTCGAGACGCTCCGCCCACTTGGACTTTGTCTTAGGCTTGTTCCTGTTCTGCTGTATCTTGGCCAGTATCTTATCGTGGTCGATGATATAGTGCTGGATGACAAATTGAAGTATCAGCGTGACGACGTTGGACACCGTATAATACCAGGTCAGCGCGGATGCCAGCCCGTTAAAGAACAGCAGCAGCATCACCGGCATGATGTATGGCATATATTTCATGGCCGGATTGCTTTGATCAGGCGTCATGCTCATACCATACAGAGAGATGAGGAAGCTGGTAACCACCGCCAGCAGGGCAAAAAGGCTCACGTGATCCCCATACCCCGGAATAGAGAACCCAAAGTGCAGAATGCTGTCATAGGCGGACAGATCATGACTCCAAAGAAAGCTTTCTCCTCTCAACCCGATATTGGAGTTGAAAAAGCTGTAAAGGGCAAAGAAGATAGGTATCTGCAGCAGCGCCGGTATACAACCCGCCGCCGGATTGACCCCCGCCTCACGGAAAAGTTTGATCTGCTCCATTCCCTGTGCCTGCTGGTCACCCCCTACCCGTTTCTTCATAGCCTCTATCTCCGGACGTAGCGCCTTCATTTTGGCGCTGCTAAGATAGCTTGTGTATACGAGGGGGGAAGTTACCAGACGGATGAACAATGTCAGTAAGAGAATGCATATGCCAAAGCTGGCAATATTCCCCTTGAAAAAGTTGAAGATGGGCATGATAACATACACATTGATGGGGCGCACAAATGAATACATGCCTCGTCCTAAATCAATGATCTTCGTCATCCCCTTCGCCTGCTGATCAAGAATATGAAAGTCATTGGGACCATAATAGATCTGGAAAGGCAGCGTGGCCGATGCCGCTACGGGGAACTTCGCCTGAAGGGCGATCTCAGCCTTGGCCAGCGTATTGCTGCTGTCAACATTATCCTTCGTTACACGTACCGTCCCGGATGAAATGCTGGTGCCTTGTCCCGCTATCAGCGTAGTATTGAAGAACTGCTGTGTAAAGGCCAGCCACTGCACCGGCTTTGTAAAGGATTTTTCAGTACCCCTCGACATATAGTCGAACTCACCGTCCTCGGACCAGCAGGTGCTTACCAGTCTCCTGTCAGTGGCCGTATATAATTGCGTACGGCCCAGATAAGCATGCCAGTCAAGATTGAAATTGCCCTGGCTGAACAGCTTGTCGGCGCCTCCTGCGATCACATTCCAGTCTATACGATAGTCATTGGGACGTATGGTGAATTGATGTATGAGCGATTCCCCATCGGATGCCGGCAGGCTAAAGCTCACTGTCTGGCTGCCATCCGCATTCTTTACCACTTCGCCTTCCTTGAAATAAAGGTCATTGATATGAGCCGACTGGTTAGTGCCCGTATTGATAGTATAGGAAAACCCATTTCCCGTAGCCGCATCCACCAGCTTCACCGGCGTGCTGTCATAGGACTTGAATTTTTTCAGCTCGACCAGCACAGGCTGACCACCCTTATTACTGAAAACGATCTTCAACAGCTCGTTCTCCACCGTTAGTTTTTTCTCGGTGCCATTTATTGCTGCATTAATTCCGATAGAATCCGCCGCAGTCTTGGCAACAGTTGGATTTTGAGCCTGAGCTGTCGAATCCTTCCGCCTGGCTTCCGAGGCCTGACGGGCCCTCACGCGGTTGACGGAATCCTCGTAATGCATACGCTGCGCTTCCAGTTCGTGGCTGTTCTTGGTAGAAATAAATATATAGGCAATTAATAAGACCCCCAGTAGCACAAATCCGATCACGGTATTACGGTCCGTTCCCATTATGATAGCTTTTTAAGAAGTGCAAATATAGGGGGTTTTACAGCGGGAAGCAGCACTTTCTCGGCCAAAAGCCCCCTAAAGGCGGCAGGAGTCCGCTAATCCTCGGTCGCCATCCCGGTCTGAAGCCCGTTTATATCATTTCGCTCTGCAGCAGTGGATTACGCACCGCATTCTTCATTTCTGCGAACTCCTTGGCTGCCTTGATGAAATGGACGAAGATAGGCTGGGGACTTTCCACCGTACTTTTCAGCTCCGGATGGTATTGTACCCCTATAAAGAAAGGATGATGCGGCAATTCGACTATTTCCACCAGCCCGCTTTCCGGGTTGGATCCGCTGGGTATCATGCCCGCCTGCTCAAACCTGCTCAAATAAGCATTGTTGAATTCCCAGCGGTGACGATGTCTCTCGCTGATCTCGGTCTTGCCATATATCTGCTGGGCCAGCGAACCCTCCCTGATGACACAGGGATAAGCTCCGAGCCGCATGGTACCACCCTTGGCCGTCACCTTCTTCTGCTCTTCCATCAGGTCAATGACCGGATCAGGAGTATGAAGATCCATTTCCGTGGAATGCGCATTCTTAAGCCCCAGCACATTACGGGCATATTCTATGACAGCCATCTGCATCCCCAGACAGATACCAAAAAAAGGCAATCGGTTCTCACGGGCATACCGTACGGCAATGATCTTCCCTTCCACACCACGATGGCCAAAACCCGGAGCGACCAGCAGACCATCCAGGCTGCCTAGCTTTTCAGCCACATTCTCGTCCGTGATGAACTCACTGTGTACGTTTACTACCTGGACCTTGCATTCATTGATGGCGCCCGCATGCACAAAGGATTCCAGAATAGACTTATAGGCATCCTGCAGCTCGATGTACTTCCCGATCAGTCCGATCGTCACCTTGTTCTTGGGATATTTCAGCTTGTCCAGGAACTCCTTCCAGCGTCCCAGCTCCGGCTCATGATAATGGGTGATATTGAGTTTTTTGAGACAGATAAGATCCAGCTTCTCCCGCATCATCGTCAGCGGGACCTCATAGATAGTAGACGCATCAGCCGCCTCGATGACAGCTTCCGGCTTTACATTGCAGAAAAGGGCCACCTTCTTCTTAATATCGGGTGACAACGGCTCTTCCGTACGACAAACGATGACGTCAGGATGTACTCCCTCCTGGCTCAGCAGTTTGACGCTATGCTGTGTGGGTTTCGTCTTTAGCTCTTTGGCAGCTTTTAAATAAGGTATCAGCGTGAGATGTACTACTACACAATCTTCTTCCGGCATCTCCCATTGCAGCTGACGAACGGCCTCGATAAAAGGCAGCGATTCGATGTCGCCTACAGTACCCCCCAGCTCCGTAATGATGATGTCATATTTATTACCCTGTCCCAGCAACAGCATCCTCCGCTTGATCTCGTCCGTAATATGAGGGATCACCTGCACCGTCTTGCCCAGGTAAGCGCCCTCTCTTTCTTTATTGATCACCGTCTGATAGATACGGCCCGTCGTCACGTTGTTGGCCTGCGAAGTATACAGGTTAAGAAATCGCTCATAATGCCCCAGGTCCAGGTCAGTCTCAGCGCCATCTTCCGTTACATAGCACTCCCCGTGCTCATATGGGTTTAGCGTACCAGGGTCTACATTAATATATGGATCAAACTTCTGAATGGTAACCCTTAGTCCTCTTGCCTGCAGCAATTTTGCAAGCGAGGCCGCTATGATTCCTTTTCCCAATGATGAAGTTACTCCACCTGTAACAAAGATGTACTTAGCCATAAAATGGTCAATTAATTTATTATTAAATGCATTGTTTTGTTATTAGGCGACAGGCAAAAAACAATAACTTACATCACCGATCCTTACTGTCAAAAGAACCGGAGGCTCTTTGTCCGAAGGATCATCATTAGATCTTTTCGAAAAACGGGTTAAATTCATAGGAGAACACGTTTTTTCGAATATATATGGCTCAAATGATCTGGGGTCTTACTTCCTCACATACGCCATACAGGAAGTAAATAATGACAATTGTAATTTTGATTCTTTTTTTCTGTAAACCTGTCTGAAATTGACCTGCTGAGAACCAACAGAAAAGAAATTCCTAGAGGTCGTGTAAAGGTACAGCTATTTGTAATGCTGTCAAAAATTAGTCTTGCGGACCTCCTTCCTAATCCCCACATTTTCCACATCCCGCCCGGCCAGAGGCCGGCGGCCTCGCTAAGGCCACCCAACAAAAAAAGCCGCCCACCGGACGGCCATCATTTCTATTACATTAGAACAATTTCTTATTTGTACGCTGCAAGTGAGAATACAGATCCAGATTTGGTATCCGACTGATTTTCTGACGCCTTAGAGGCATTCTGGAAAGTTTCCCTCGTAGAAGTCACTTTCTCGGACTGACTGATCTTTACGGCATGTAATACCACAATAGTGAGTATCTCTACAGCTAACACGATAAGGGTCGTCTTCTTACCTTTTTTCATGGTGCGATTGGATTTACAAGTTGTTTCTTTAGGAATTGATTAACTGTGCTTTAGGTTTCATTAAGCAATAACCTAAACGCAAGATATCCTTAATTTATTTCCCTCACAATCGTAAAAATCCAGGTAAACCACGATGATTTTAACATCATTTGTCTTATTTAATGGGATGGGTTACGATTATTTATATTTATAAACGAATCAAGCACTCAGGAGCCGCTGAAAGCGGCTCGTCCATAACCGAGGCGGGTCCAACACTGTTGGAACCAACGATGGTTAGAGCATGCCCGAGCCCAGCGAAGGGCACGAACGAGGAAGACCGTGTCAAAGCAGGTCTGACGAAGTCCTTCCGTGTCAAAGCAGGTCTGACGCAGGCCCGGTTTGCAGAATTGGACTATTTTTTGGGCTGACCAATTTCTGCAAATTTAGTCCTTCGCAATTTTGTCGTAGCTCGCAACAAGCCCTTTAATAAGAGAAGAACTAAAACCCTGGTGCTCCATCTCATTCAGCCCCGCAATAGTGCATCCCTTGGGGGTAGTTACCTTGTCGATCTCCTGCTCCGGATGGGATCCCTTCTTCAACAACAGCTCCGCAGCGCCCTTTACCGTCTGGGCAGAAATAAGCGTAGCCGTCGCCGCATCGAATCCAATCTCGATCCCCCCCTGGATATTGGCCCGGATATACCGCATGGCAAAGGCAGTCCCGCAGGCTCCCAGTACCGTAGCAGCATCCATCAGCTTTTCATCGATCTTCACCGCCTTGCCTAACTGGTCGAAGATATCCTGCACATACTGCAATTGCTCCTCATTGGCATTTTGCGCCGCCAGACAGGTCATACTCTCCTGGATGGCAATGGCCGTGTTCGGCATGGCCCGGACAATAGGCACCTTCTTTCCGATAGTGGCGGCAATGCTTCCAATGCTGATCCCCGTTACCACGGACACCAGCACGTGCTGGTCCTCCTTGAATTCGTCCCGGAGACTTCCCAGGATATCGTTCACCTGGAAAGGCTTCACCGCCAGGATCACCAGGTCGGCATAACGCAACGCCTCCTCATTCTTATCGCTCACCAGTACCCCTTTCTTCTCCAGTCCATGCAGGGTCTGAATATTCCGCTTGGTCACCAGGATATGCTTGGGCTGAACAAAACCACTCTGGATCAACCCTTCCGCAATGGCAGTCCCGAGATTTCCACCGCCAATTATGGCAATTTTCTTATTCATAGCAATGATTTAGTAATACGCCCCCCTGGCAAGATAGTTTCGCACATAATCCCCTACCCCTTCCTCCAGGGTGTAGAACGCATCCTTATACCCGGCAGCCCGCAGCTTATTCATATTGGCTTCCGTAAAATATTGGTATTTATCCCGGATGTCCTCAGGCATATCTATAAAAGTTATATGAGGAGACATATCCAACCCGGCAAACGTTGCTTTTACAAGGTCCTCAAAGCTTCTGGCCTTGCCTGTCCCGAGATTGTAAATCGCGGAAGCAGGCTGATGCTCCATCAGCCAATAACATATTTTCAGCAGGTCCTTCACATACACAAAATCACGCAGCTGCCAGCCATCCTTATAGTCCGGCCGGTGACTTCTGAACAGTTTCACCTCCCCATCCTTTTTGATCTGGTTAAAGGAATGGAAGATCACGCTCGCCATACGCGCCTTATGATATTCATTGGGACCATATACATTAAAGAACTTCAGCCCCGCCCAAAAAGGGGGCTGCTCCTTCTGTACAAGCGCCCATTTATCAAATTCGTTTTTGGAAATGCCATACGCATTCAATGGCTTCAGACGGGGAATGATGGCATGGCTGTCCTCATATCCAAGCTCCCCCGCCCCATATGTCGCTGCCGACGAAGCATATACCAGCGACACCTTTTTTTCGGAACAGTATTCCCATATTTTCTGGGAATACTCGACATTCAAATGTTCATGGATGGAATAGTCGAACTCAGTGGTATCCGTCCGGGCGCCAATATGGAAGATGAATTTGATCGTAGGCTGATGCTCACGAAGCCAGTCAAAAAATGTCTCCCTTTCAACCCTGAACGCATACCGTTTGCCTTGCAAATTCTTCTCTTTATCCCCCCTCCCGAATTCATCCACAAGGATCAGGTCCGTCAGCCCCTTTTCATTCAGGTATCCGACAAGACAGCTGCCAATAAATCCGGCTGCACCCGTCACCACGATATATTCCTTATTCAGATTGATAGTTCCTTCCATATCGTTCCATTTTTCCGCCGGCAGAACACTATTCCCTCTACGAACCAACGGTTCGTAGTCCGAAGGGCAATCATTAGATCTCCACCAGCTGGTTCATATAATTTTCTATCGCATGATCATATTTCTCCTTCCAGTCCGATACATTACCCCATTTTACTCCATCCACTTTAAAAGTCCCTTCGGTGACTACGCCCAGCTCCTCATACGGCAGGCTGCCCAGCGCCCTCTTAAAGGCGGCTGCCACACCTGGGCTCACGCTCACCACCACGCGGCTTTGGGATTCCCCAAACCAGTAAGCGTCCTTCCGGACAGCCGCATTTCCAGCCTTCACATCAAATCCCAGCCCGTCCGGGAACGCTGATTCAGCCAGGGTAATAAACAACCCGCCCTCGCTGACATCATGAGCGCTTTGGACCAGCTTCTCCCTGATCAGCTTTGCCACCGTCTCCTGCAGCAGCACCTCTTCCTCCAGTTCAAAATGAGGAGCAGGACTGTATTCTACACCTTTTATTTTATGCAGATATTCAGAGGAATTGATATCGTCATTGCTTTTCCCAAGCAGGAAAATAACATCTCCCTCTTCTTTGAAGTTCAAGGTCATCTTATGCTTCACTGACTCCAGCAGCCCTACCATGCCAATGGTAGGGGTAGGATATACAGCGCCGCCCGGGTGTTGGTTGTAGAAGCTCACATTACCGCCGGTCACAGGCGTATCGAACTTCCGGCAGGCATCTCCCATCCCTTTGATAGCATTCACGAACTGATAATATACTTCAGGCTCGTATGGGTTCCCAAAGTTCAGACAGTTGGTCACTCCCAGCGGTTGTCCCCCACTGCACACAATGTTCCGGGCGGCTTCCGCCACGGCGATCATCGCCCCCTTATATGGGTCCGCAAATACATAGCGGCTATTGCAATCCGTTGTCACGGCCAGCGCCTTGCTGGTTCCTTTTGCCAGCACCACGGCCGCATCGCTGGGCTGATTGGTGGATGAATTGGCAGTACCTACGGTGCTGTCATACTGAACAGCCACCCATCTCTTGGAGGCAATGTTCGGCAGCGCCGCCAGCTGCTCGGCAATGGCCTGCAGATCCCCTGGCACTGGAATGGCAGAAGGATCAAAACTCTTTATCTTAGCCAGGTACGCCGGCTCCTTATAAGGACGATCATACTGAGGAGCACCGCCGCCCAGCACCAGCTCATAAGCCGGTATCTCGGCTTCCAGCTGCCCAGCCATATAGAATCTAAGTATCCCGTCATCTGTCACATGTCCTATCTCCGCCGCGGGTAAATCCCATTTTTCAAAGATGCTCACCACTTCCGCTTCTCTTCCTTTCTCAACCACCATCAACATACGCTCCTGGCTTTCGCTCAGCAGAAGCTCCCATGCCTTCATATTCTGTTGACGCGCCGGCACCTTGTCGAGATCGATATGCATCCCCACCTCACCTTTGGCGCTCATTTCCGAAGTGCTGCAGATAATGCCCGCAGCACCCATATCCTGCATGCCTACTACCGCGCCCGTCTTGATGACTTCCAGGCAGGCTTCCAGCAGCTTCTTCTCCTGGAATGGATCACCCACCTGTACTGCCGGCAGCTCCTTGGTGCTTTCGCCCGTGATATCGGCGCTGGCGAAAGAAGCCCCTCCAATACCATCCTTACCCGTAGCGCTGCCTACAAAGATCACCGGATTACCCTTCCCCTTGGCCGTAGCCGAAATAGTTTCCCCATTCCGCAGGATCCCGACACTCATTGCATTCACCAGCGGGTTGGTATGATAACAATCCTCGAAATAAATTTCGCCGCCTACGGTAGGCACGCCAAAACAGTTGCCATAATGCCCGATACCATGAACCACCCCCGACAGCAGATGCTGCGTCTTCCCTTCCTTGAGATTCCCAAATCGAAGAGAGTTGAGCGAGGCGATCGGCCTGGCGCCCATGGTGAAAATATCCCGGTGGATACCCCCTACCCCGGTCGCGGCGCCCTGGAAAGGCTCGATAGCGGAAGGGTGATTATGGCTCTCGATCTTAAAAACAACGCCAAACCCATCCCCTATGTCCATCAATCCGGCATTCTCCTCGCCGGCCTTGACCAGCATCTTCTTCCCCTCGCGCGGAAGGGTCTTCAACCACTTGATGGAATTCTTATAACTACAGTGCTCGCTCCACATGGCGCTAAAGGCGCATAGCTCCGTAAAATTGGGAGTGCGGCCAAGTTTCTGTTTGATCAATTCAAATTCTTCGGGAGTGAGTCTAAGCTGTGCGGCTGTTTTTGCGCTTATTTCCATGATAAATGTTGTGCACCAGTGATGGCTGACTCCGAAATATACCCATCCCCGGTGCACGTCTAATGATGGGCCTTCGGCCAGCGGACCCGTGGTCCGCTTGGGTGCCCGGGAACCCGGGCTTTAGAAGCCGCAAAGGTACAAAGACCGGCGCAATTCTCCCCCTCCACGGGAAAAATTGAATAAATCAATACGAATCAGTAGGTTTGCTCCGTATGCCCCCCAATAAAAGAATTGCTTTTGTAGCCAATACCAGTTGGAGTATCTACAAATTCAGAATACATCTCCTGGAAAAACTCATCCAAAACGGCTTTTCCGTTTTTGTACTGGCGCCACGGGACAGGTATACAGAAAAGTTCGAGGATATAAAAGGGCTCACCTTTATCCAGCTGACAAAATTCCGGGCAAAAAGCATTTCCCTCTTCCATAACCTTCAGCTAAGAAAAGAGCTCGCCCGGCATTATAGCCAGATTAGGCCCGGCCTCATATTTCATTATACGGTCAAAGCCAACCTCTACGGCTCCAGGGCGGCCGCGAGGACCCATTGCCCCTCTATCAGCGTCTTTACAGGACTGGGCTATGCCTTTTCCAATAGCCTGCTGCGGTCTTTCGTCCAGACAAGGCTCCGGCCCGCGCTAAAGAAAAATATAAGCAACTGGTTCCTCAACAGCGATGACCAGCAGCTCTTTATAGAGAAAAAGCTGGTAAAAAAAGAAAAGACCTTCCTCTTGCCGGGTGAAGGCGTGGATACAGACAGATTTTATCAAGCTCCCTACAATGACGGCCCCGAGGTCACCTTCCTGCTCATCGCCAGGATCATAAAGCATAAAGGCATTTATGAATTCATCCAGGCAGCAGAAATATTACAACGCAAGGGGCTGCCGGTAAAATGCCAGCTGCTGGGCTTTTTCGACGAAGGCAGCCGGATAGCCATCTCCCGCCGGGAAGTAGAAGAATGGCAGCAAAAGGGTCTGATACAGTATTTGGGCGACACAGATGATGTAGCCCCCTTTATCCAACAGTCGGATTGTATCGTGCTGCCCTCCTATCGCGAAGGTATGCCCCTGAGCCTGCTGGAAGGGGCCAGCATGTGCAAGGGACTCATCGCCGCCGATACCCCTGGCTGCCGGGCCATCGTCCGGGATGGGGTCAATGGCTTTCTTTGTAAGACCAAAGATGGAGCAGACCTGGCTGGCGCAATGGAAAAATATTACCGCCTCTCCGCCGAAGAAAAAAGAAAAATGGGACTGGCAGGCAGAGAGCTGGTCCTGGAGAACTTTACCCGGGACATCGTCACCCATATCTACCTGGATAAAATAAAGGCGCTGCTGGCCACCCGGCAGGAACATCGATAGAATGCA
>Ga0105240_10014808_pt1 | contig 10629 bp, 7 predicted proteins | sample KBSC54metaG_FD_80426 | JGI IMG/M metagenome (GOLD analysis project Ga0105240, IMG submission 80426) | Corn rhizosphere microbial communities from Kellogg Biological Station, Michigan, USA - KBS C5-4 metaG | ecosystem: Host-associated > Plants > Roots > Rhizosphere > Soil | place: Michigan, USA...
CGGCCGATCAGCACGACGTGCGTCGGCAACTCGCGCTGGTGCCGCAGGACCCCGTGTTGTTTGCCGCCAGCGTACTGGAAAACGTTCGTTATGGTCGTCCTGACGCGAGCGACGCCGACGTGGCGGCCGCCTGCGATGCGGCGTATGCGACGGATTTCATCGAGCGGCTGCCTCAGCGCTTCGACAGTCCGCTCGGTGAGCGGGGCGTGCGGCTGTCGGGAGGCCAGCGGCAGCGACTGGCGATTGCGCGCGCGATCCTCGCCGACCGGCCGATCCTGCTGCTGGACGAGGCGACGAGCGCGCTCGACGCGGAGAGCGAGCGCATCGTGCAGCGTGCGCTCGAGCGATTGATGGCCGGGCGCACGGTGCTGATGATCGCGCACCGGCTCGCGACGGTCCGCCATGCCGATCGCATCGCGGTGATGGAGCGCGGCCGCATCGTCGCAATCGGCACCCACGACGAGCTCGTTCGCGACAACCCGCTCTATGCCCGTCTCGCGGCGTTGCAGTTCGCCGTTCCGGAAGCACAGCCGTCTGCAAATGAGCCGTTACCCGAATTAAAATGATCGGTTCGCCAATCGAATCGTGAGGCCATGATCGTCAAGTATCCCGATAGTCCGTACGAGCTGCATGAGCCTTTCCAGCCTGCAGGCGACCAGCCGGAAGCAATTGAAAAGCTGACCGAGGGCCTGACCGACGGCCTGTCGTTCCAGACGCTGCTCGGCGTCACCGGCTCGGGCAAGACGTACACGATGGCGAACGTGATCGCGCGAAGCGGCCGCCCTGCGCTCGTGCTCGCGCCGAACAAGACGCTCGCGGCGCAGCTCTACTCCGAATTCCGCGAGTTCTTCCCGAACAACGCCGTCGAATATTTCGTCTCGTATTACGACTACTACCAGCCGGAGGCGTACGTTCCGTCGCGCGATCTCTACATCGAGAAGGACAGCTCGATCAACGAGCACATCGAGCAGATGCGCCTGTCGGCGACGAAGGCCATCCTCGAGCGGCCCGACTGCATCATCGTCGGCACCGTTTCGGCGATCTACGGCATCGGCGATCCGACCGAATATCACAGCATGATCCTGCATCTGCGGCAGGGCGACCGGCTCACGCAGCGCGATGCGATCAAGCGGCTTACCGAGATGCAGTACCAGCGTTCCGAGCTCGATTTCCGCCGCGGCACGTTTCGCGTGCGCGGCGACGTGCTCGACATCTTTCCGGCCGAAAACGCGGAGAACGCCGTGCGCGTTTCGCTCTTCGACGACGAGGTCGAGACGCTGCAGCTCTTCGATCCGCTGACCGGACATCTGCGGCACAGGATGGCGCGCTACACGGTGTTCCCGTCGTCGCATTATGTGACCGGGCGCCAGAAGGTGCTCGACGCGATCGAAGGGATCAAGGGCGAGCTCATCGCACAGAAGGATTACTTCGTCTCGCAGATGAAGCTGATCGAGGCGCAGCGCATCGAGCAGCGCACGCGCTTCGACCTCGAGATGATGGCGGAGATCGGGTTCTGCAAAGGCATCGAGAACTACTCCCGGCATCTGTCGGGACGCAAGCCGGGCGAGCCGCCGCCCACGCTCATCGATTACCTGCCCTCGCGCGCGCTGATGTTCGTCGACGAAAGCCACGTGACGATTCCGCAGGTCGGCGGAATGTACAAGGGCGATCGCGCACGCAAGGAAAATCTCGTCAACTTCGGATTTCGCCTGCCTTCCGCGCTCGACAACCGGCCGCTCCGCTTCGACGAATTCGAGCGCCTGCTGCCGCAGACGATCTTCGTGTCGGCGACACCGGCCGACTACGAGCACAAGCACTCCGGGCAGGTCGTCGAGCAGGTCGTTCGCCCGACGGGACTCGTCGATCCAACGCTCGACGTGCGGCCGGCCGCGACGCAGGTCGACGACCTGCTGTCGGAAATCACGCTGCGGGTCGAGCGCAACGAGCGTGTCCTCGTGACGACACTGACGAAGCGCATGGCCGAGGATCTCACCGACTATCTGGGCGAGCACAACGTCCGCGTACGCTACCTGCACAGCGACATCGATACCGTCGAGCGCGTCGAGATCATCCGCGACCTTCGCCTCGGCGAATTCGACGTGCTGGTGGGCATCAACCTGTTGCGCGAGGGCCTCGACATTCCGGAGGTGTCGCTCGTCGCCATTCTCGATGCGGACAAGGAGGGGTTTCTGCGCGCCGAGCGCTCGCTGATCCAGACCATCGGCCGCGCGTCGCGGCACATCAACGGCAAGGCGATCCTCTATGCGGACCGGATGACCGACTCGATGAAGGCCGCCATCGGTGAGACGGAGCGGCGGCGCACGAAGCAGATCGCGTGGAACGCGTCGATGGGCATCACGCCGAAGGGCGTCGAGAAGCGCATCAAGGACATGATCGAAGGCGTCTACGACATCGACGAGGAGCGCGAGGAGCAGAAGGCGGCGCAGGTAAAGGCGAAGTACGCCGCGATGCCCGGGAAGGATCTCGAGAAGGAACTGCGGCAGATCGAGAAGCAGATGGTCGACGCGGCGAAGAACCTCGAGTTCGAGCACGCCGCGGAGTTGCGCGATCGCCTTTACAAGCTGCGCGAGGCGCTGTTCGGCGTGGCGCTGCCGACGGAAACGTGAGACAACAGGCAGGAGTCGACATGAATCTCGAGAATCAGGTTGCAATCGTCACGGGTGCGGCAAGCGGCATTGGCCGCGCCATCGCGCATCGATTTGCAAAAGCGGGCGCGCGCGTGGTCGTCGCGGATCTCGACCGCGGCGCAGCCGCCGCGACCGCGCGCGAAATCGATCCCGATCCCGGCAAGGCGATCGCCATTGCGATGGACGTGACCGATGAGCAGGCGGTCAATGCGGGCGTTGCGGAAGCGGTTTCCCGCTTCGGCGGCGTCGACATTCTCGTCAGCAACGCCGGCATCCAGATCGTTCATCCGCTGGAGGAGTTCAGCTACGCGGAGTGGAAAAAGCTGCTCGCGATTCACCTCGACGGCGCGTTTCTCACAACGCGCGCGTGCCTGCCGCACATGTACAAGGCGGGCCGCGGCAGCCTCATCTACATGGGATCGGTGCATTCGAAGCTCGCGTCGGTGCTGAAGGCGCCGTATGTCACCGCGAAGCACGGCCTGATCGGTCTTGCGAAGACGATGGCGAAGGAAGGTGCTGCGCACGGCGTGCGCGCGAACGTCATCTGTCCCGGATTCGTCCGCACGCCGCTCGTCGAGCGGCAGATTCCGGAGCAATCGCGCACGCTCGGCATGTCGGAAGAGGACGTGATTCGCAAAGTGATGCTGAAGGACACCGTCGACGGCGAATTCACGACACTCGACGATGTCGCCGAAGTCGCGCTGCTGTTCGCAGCGTTTCCGAGCAATGCCCTCACCGGACAGTCACTGGTGGTCAGCCACGGATGGTTCATGCAGTGAGCGCTGCCGGGCCGCCCAGAGGTGCAAAGCGCCCCCCGGGGGGCAGCGCAGCGGCGAAGCCGCAAGCGTGGGGGGATCACACCAGGCGTGTGGTTCGGTCGGCGCCCGCGAATGAGCGGCTGGCGTCCGTGCTGTTCGTCTGCATGGGCAATATCTGCCGCTCACCGACCGCGGAGGGCGTATTCCGCGCGCAGGCAAAGCGCGCCGGGCTGCTCGACCGGTTGCTGATCGAATCCGCCGGCATCGGCGATTGGCACGTCGGTCAGCCGCCCGACAACCGCGCTGTCACGCATGCGCGCCGGCGCGGCTACGATCTCGATGCCTTGCGCGCGCGGCAGGTTCGCCGCGAAGACTTTGCTCGCTTCGATTACGTACTCGCGATGGACCTTCGCAACCTGCGCGACCTCAAGGCGTTGATGCCCCCGGACCACCCGGGATACGTCGGACTCTTGCTCGATTTCGCGCCCCGGCTCGGATTACGCGAAGTGCCCGATCCGTATTTCGGCGGCGGTGATGGCTTCGAGACGGTGCTGGATTTGACAGAGCGCGCGTGCGAGGGGCTGCTCGCGCACGTTCGCGACCTTCAGCCGCGGGCCTGATATCGAAGACCCGCAAGGCGCGGCCCCGTCGCGCCCCGGCACGCCCGGCCGCTTGCATGGCGAAGGCCAAGTGCCGGCACACTTCGACGCGGTCGTCATCTTCCCCGAGGACGAAGTGTCCCTTGTCAGGCGCCGTCGTCCTTCCGCGTTTCGACGATCTGCAACGGCTCGTCGGGGATCGCTACGCGCGGCGGACGCGCACGGCGCGGACGCGGCGTGTCGACCTCCTGCTCCTGGACGGACGGCGCCGTGAAGCGCGTCTCTACAAGCACAAGACCCGAATCGGGCGGCAACTGGAAGCTCGTCGGCACCGCGGCTTTCGGCCCCGGTTGCTCCTCGCGTTCGGCGACGGGCGCGTTCATGGGCGCTTCATCTGGCATTGTCGTTTTCGATGTGAGCGCCGGCTGCTCGACCTCGCTGCCTGTAAAGGCACCGACTTGCGCGGTCTCTTGGTCAGCTGCCACGGCCTTCCCGTGTCGCGTCGTACCATCGTCAGCGCCGGGTTCGGCAAACGAGCGCCCGGTCGGCACGACGTCGCTGCGCGTGTCCGACTGAAGTGCTGATGCGACTGGCATCGATGTCGACGAGACAGGCGCTGGCGACGTCTCGCCTTGTGGTGCCGCGGTCAGCGGCGACGGCGTCGCGCTTGGCAGATCGGCATGTGCAAGGCCCGGAACCGAGGTTTCGACGGTCGTTGCTTCGTCGGCAGGACCGCGACGCGGCGCTCGATCGGCACGCTCGCCGCGCTCATTGCCGCGGCCACGCCGGCCGCGACGTCGGCGGCTGCCGCCTTCGCGGTGCTCGTCTGTGCCGTTGCCCGCCGCGACAGGACGCATGGCCTCGCCCGGCGCCGCAGTGGCGAGGGCGGCATTGGAAAGCTCGGCTGCTTCCCCGGCCTGCGGACGAGGCGCTTCCCTGGCTTCAGTCCGCGATTCGCGCGGTGGCCGGCCCGCGGGCTGGCCTTTGGCCGCGCGCGGCTCGCGTCGTCCTTCGCGGCGCTCGCCGTCCTTTCGCGCCCCTTGCGCCGGGCGCGGTGACTCGACCGCGCCATGCGCGTCGGGGCGGCGCGAGTCATCGTTGGCGCGCGTGTCGCGTTGCTCGCGTTCCGGACGGCGCTCGTCGCGGCGTGGCTGATTGACGCCTCGCCCTTCGCCGCGACCGCGTCCTTCGCGACTCGCGTCGCGGTTCCTGGCCGGGCGGCTTTCACGCACGCGCTCGGCGGCCGGTTGCGCGACCGGCACGGATACCGGTTTTGCCTCCGAGGCCGGCGGCGTACGGAACCATTCCAGCATGCGGGAAAGCCACGAATGTGCGTGAGGCGCCGGGGCGGGTGCCTCGGGCGGCGCAGGCGCGCGCGGTGCCACGATCGGCGCGGGCTGCGAGGGCGTGATGCCCTTGACGACCGCCTCCTGGCGGGGCTCCTTCGCTTCTTCCTTGCGCGCGAAGGCGTCGATGTCTTCCGGCTGCTCCACCATCTGGAACGACGCGGGCAGCGGCTCACCCTGGTTCAGCTCATCGTGGCGCATCCGCTGCACGCTGTAGTTCGGCGTTTCCAGATGCCGATTCGGAACCAGCAGCACGTTGACCTTGAAACGCGTTTCGACGGTGAGGACTTCGGCGCGCTTCTCGTTCAGCAGAAACGTGGCGACATCGACCGGCATCTGCGCGACGATCTGTGCCGTGTTGTCCTTCATCGCCTCCTCCTGAATGATGCGGAGGATGTGCAATGCCGTCGATTCGGTGCCGCGAATGTGGCCGATGCCATGGCAGCGCGGACACGGTATGTACGCGGATTCGGCGAGTGCGGGGCGCAATCGCTGGCGCGAAAGCTCCATCAGGCCGAAGCGCGAAATCTTGCCCAGTTGCACGCGCGCACGATCGTACTTCAGCGCATCGCGCAGCCGGTTCTCGACTTCGCGCTGGTTCTTCGTGCTCTCCATGTCGATGAAATCGATCACGATCAGCCCGCCGAGATCGCGCAGGCGAAGCTGGCGGGCAATCTCTTCGGCGGCTTCGAGGTTCGTGTTGTACGCGGTCGTCTCGATGTCGCCGCCTTTCGTCGCGCGCGCCGAATTGACGTCAACCGCGACCAGCGCCTCGGTATGGTCGATGACGATCGCGCCACCGGAGGGCAGGGGCACCTGGCGCGAGTACGCGGTCTCGATCTGGTGCTCGATCTGGAAGCGCGAGAAGAGCGGCACGTCATCCTTGTAGAGCTTTACGCGCGACACATTCGCCGGCATCACGTGACCCATGAACTGCTGCGCCTGCTCCTGGATCGCTTCGGTGTCGATCAGGATCTCGCCGATATCCGGATGGAAGTAATCGCGGATCGCGCGAATCACCAGGCTCGACTCCTGGTAGATGAGGTAGGCGCCGGACTGCAATTTCGCGGCGTCCTCGATCGCGCGCCAGAGTTGCATCAGGTAGTTGAGATCCCACTGCAGCTCTTCGGCGGTTCGGCCGATTCCGGCGGTGCGCGCAATGACGCTCATGCCGCTCGGAACGTCGAGCGAGGAGACGGCTTCACGAAGCTCGTTGCGCTCTTCTCCTTCGACCCGGCGCGACACGCCGCCGCCGCGCGGGTTGTTCGGCATCAGCACGAGATAGCGGCCGGCGAGCGAAATGTAGGTCGTGAGCGCGGCGCCTTTGCTGCCGCGCTCGTCTTTGTCGACCTGCACGATCAGCTCCTGCCCTTCGCGGAGCTGATCCTGTACGCGCGCGCGCGATTCGCCCTCGCTGTCGTCGCCGTTGCCGTCGGCGGCGCGGCGCGAAGGTTTAAGGAATTGCCGGGAGATTTCCTTGAACGGCAGGAAACCGTGGCGCTCGGTGCCGTAATCGACGAAACACGCCTCGAGCGAAGGCTCGACGCGCGTGATGACGCCCTTGTAGATGTTGCTCTTGCGTTGTTCCTTGGAGGCGGATTCGATGTCGAGGTCGATCAACTTCTGACCGTCGACGATCGCCACCCGGAGTTCCTCCGCCTGGGTGGCGTTGAACAGCATGCGTTTCATGGACTGAGTTCCCCGGCGCAACGCCCGGGACAAACGGCTGGAACGAAGTCGCGCGCCGCAATCGAGGCGGCGCGGTTGACGCTTACGCGGCGGTTGCGGACGAAGACGGGCCGTCGCCCGGCACGGGCCGGTAGACGCGAGGTGAGCGAGACGGCTTACACATGGTTTCGCAATGCCGGCTCCAGGGCCGGGTTCTCGTCGTGCGGTCTTCTTCTTCGCAGACTAGCGGAGTTATCCGATCGGTTGCGGCCGCGTAACGTGGCAGCAGCAGCCGGGGCAGAATGGTTCGCTTTGGCGCCGCGCAGCGGCCGCTTCGAACCGGCCTTTGCCGGGTGCAGGAGCTGCGCTGTTCATTTACCATCGCTACTTGTTCGCGTGACAACTTCGCGCGGCGAGCGACTTAGCCGTTTTTTGCCCGGCGATACACGCCGAGGCTCCACTGCGTCGCGCACACGCCTCGCGCGTCGTTCCGACGCCGTTGAAGGCGGGGCGCGCGTTCGCGCGGTCCGATGACAATTATAAGCGAATGAACGGGTTAAGCAAGGATTCCGTGTCGTGGCTCACGGTCGACGAAAATGCGACGGGCCAGCGGATCGACAATTTTCTGTTGCGCACCCTGAAGGGCGTGCCGAAGAGTCACGTCTACCGGATCCTGCGTAGCGGTGAAGTGCGGCTCAACAAGGGGCGCGTCGGACCCGACGTGCGGCTTGCGCCGGGCGACGTCATTCGCGTACCGCCGGTACGTACCGCGGCGCCACCTCGGGCGCCGATCGCGCGATCGTTCAAGCCGGGGATTCTGTTCGAGGACGACTGGCTGATCGGCATCGACAAGCCTGCGGGACTCGCGGTGCATGGGGGCAGCGGCATCGCACTCGGGCTGATCGAACAGCTTCGGGCGGCACGGCCGGATGCGCGATTCCTCGAACTCGCGCACCGCCTCGACCGGGAAACGTCCGGCGTATTGCTGGTTGCCAAGAAGCGTGCGGCGCTTACCGGTCTGCATGCGCAGCTTCGGGACGGCGAAATCGACAAGCGCTATCTGGCGCTCGTGCGCGGGCCGTGGAAGGACGCGATGCGCGTCGTCGACGTGCCATTGCATCGATTTTCAACGCGCGAAGGCGAGCGGCGAGTCAGGGCGGAGCCGAGCGGGCGGGCGTCGATGACGATCTTCCGGCTCGAGCGCGCGTGGCCGGCGCGCGTGCCGCCCGTTGCGCTGCTCGAAGCGGAGCTGAAAACAGGGCGCACGCATCAGATCCGCGTGCATCTCGCGCATCTCGGGCACGCGCTGGCGGGCGACGACAAGTACGGCGATTTCGCATGGAACCGGGAACTCGCCCGCGAAGGCCTGAAGCGGATGTTCCTGCACGCGCGTGAGGTGACGTTCGCGCATCCCGCAAGCGGCGATCCGATCGTCGTGGCATCGCCGCTGCCCGAAGCGCTCTCGCGATTCCTGACGGGCCTCGGCCGTGTGTGACTGCGTGACGGCAGCCGCCCCGAACCGAAACTCATGCGGTCATCGCGCGCGGCGTTGCGCGCGATGACCGGCGATGCGACCCATCGTGACCGGGTTGGTACGAATGAGCCCGCGCGCAATTCCCATCGCGATTGCTTCCTTGCGATTGAGTACGCCGAGCTTCGTCACGAGCTTGCCAAAATGGAAATTCGCCGTCCGCGGCTTGATTCCAAGCTTGAGCGCGATATCGACGCTCGTCATGCCGTTGGCGGCCATCTCGAGGCATTGCGCTTCGCGCGGCGACAGCGGCGCGATTCGAACCATCAAAGCCAGCTTGTAATCGACCAGGTGAGCCATGAAGAAATCGTGATACGACATCGCAAGAAGAATGAGCTCGCCGAGCTGCCGAGCAACGAACTGTTTGCGCGCCTCGTCGACAGGCGTGAGGCTCGAGTTGATCGCGACGACGACGCGACCATGGTCGGGATCGCGAAACGACACCGCCACGCCGCTGCATATCCCGAAGCGCGCGGCATCGTTCAGGAAGTCGCGGCACAACGGGTCGTCCCTGAACTCGGCGGCGTCCCAGACAAGCGGGACATTGCGATTGTAGGTTTGCGTGACCCGCGGGTCGACCTCGATGTAGCCCCGCTCTCCGTAGAGCACCACCCATTCCCGGGGCGAGGTCGTCCAGACGAATGTTCGCGTGTCGCGCCGGCTGGGGCTGGGATCGGCCGACATGCCATACATGAAACTGTCGAAGCCGAGCTCCCTGACGATCGACTCCATGATCGGCTGCAGCGGCTGCTGCTTCAGCGCCGCCTTCGACAGGCGGGCGATGTGATCGTTGGCGACATAGCCCCGGATGACCGCGGGCTTGCCCGGATCGATGACAGACAGCATGACATCCTCCCCGATTGTCGTGCTTCCGAATCGATGATACTCGGAACCTTTGCGTCGTCGATCCCTGGAATCGCGGAATATTCGCACCGGCAATCCGCTGCGAGAAATGCGGAAAACGGTCGTTCTACTGTCACAATTGACGGCTGGTGAAGCGGACATCCGGATGGTGCCCGCGCTCCGACCCGTTCGAATCAATGGGCCTGCAATCCTTCGACGACGTCGCCTGCGCCGATTCCCTTCGACGCAAACCATCCTTGCCGCATCTCGATCGCAAAAAGCGCGGGCCCCTTCGACCAATGCGTCGACTCGTCCTTCGGCCGCATGTCCTCGACGTTGAGGATGCGCCCGCCCGCATCGACGAACGCGATCGACAGCGGGACGTACGTGTCCTTCATCCAGAACGCCAGCGGCTGCGGCGCCTCGAAGACGAACAGCATTCCGTGATCCTGGCGCAGGCTGAACCGGTTCATGAGCCCGGTCTCGCGCGTCTGCGGCGTCGAGGCGACTTCGACGGTCAAGGCCTGGCCGCGGATCGTCAGCGTCCGGGTGGGAAGATCGGCGGACAGGGCGAGGCGCGGCAACGCCAGCGCGCACGCGAAGCACAGCGATGCGATGTGACGGATCATGAGGATCGCCTCGAGGGGAAATTTCTCATAGTGATTCGTTCGGAGGAACGTTTCCCGTGAGCGCCGCATCGATGGCGGCGCGGGTGTACTGGCCGGCGAAAAGCGAAATGAACTCGTACACGAAGCCGCGCAGGAATACGCCCTTGCGAAGGGCGAGCCGCGTCGTCGATGCCGCGAACAGGTGGCTTGCGTCGAGGAGCTCGAAGCCCGCATCCTTCGCGTGGTCGAAGGCCATCCTGGCGACGATGCCCACCCCCATCCCGAGCTCGACATAAGTCTTGATGACGTCCGAATCGAGCGCGGTCAGCACGATGTTCGGCTCCAGGCCCCTCGCCGAGAACGCGGCGTTGATCGCCGAGCGTCCCGTGAACGAGAAGTCGTACGTGACGATCGGGTATTGCGCGAGCGCTTCCAGCGTCAGCGGATGAATCGCCGCCAGCGGGTGACCTTTCGGAACGAGGATGCCGCGGTTCCAGCGGAAGCACGGCAGCGCGACGATGTCCGGATAATCGTCCAGCGCTTCGGTGGCGATGCCGACGTCGACTTCTCCGGAACGCGTCTGCTCGGCGACCTGCGTGGGGTTGCCCTGATGCAACACGAGCCTGAC
>Ga0105240_10014810_pt1 | contig 10629 bp, 7 predicted proteins | sample KBSC54metaG_FD_80426 | JGI IMG/M metagenome (GOLD analysis project Ga0105240, IMG submission 80426) | Corn rhizosphere microbial communities from Kellogg Biological Station, Michigan, USA - KBS C5-4 metaG | ecosystem: Host-associated > Plants > Roots > Rhizosphere > Soil | place: Michigan, USA...
CACTGGAGTCCCAACAACGGCTGGGCGCTCGAGCACGAGGTCCGCGGCTGGAACGAGTGTCTGATCACCTACGTGCTCGCCGCCGGCTCGGCGCGCTTCGCCATCGATCCGCACATCTATCACCGCGGCTTCGCCACGGGGCGCGATTTCCTGAACGGCAGGAACTGGAGTGGGATCGAGCTGCCGCTCGGTCCGGCGTTCGGCGGCCCGCTCTTCTTCAGCCACTACTCGTTCTGCGGCCTCGACCCGCGCGGGCTCGCGGATCGTTACGCCAACTACTGGGAGCAGAACCGCAGTCACGTGCGGATCAACTATGCGCATTGCGTCAGCAATCCCAACCGGCATCGCGCGTACGGCGAGCACTGTTGGGGGCTGACGGCAAGCGACGATCCGGACGGCTACGCCGTGCATGCGCCCGATAACGACAACGGCACGATCGCCCCGACGGCGGCGCTCGCGAGCTTCCCTTATGCGCCCTCCGAGGCGATGAAGGCGCTGCGGCACTTCCTCGGCACCTTCGGGGAGAGGATCTGGCGGCGCCACGGATTCGTCGATGCCTTCTGCCCGCAGCGCGACTGGTATGCGGATACGCACCTCGCAATCGACCAGGGTCCGATCATCCTCATGATCGAGAACTTCCGCACGGGGCTTGTATGGAAGCTCTTCATGAGCGTGCCTGAGGTCCGCACCGGGCTGCGCCGGCTCGGCTTCTCGAGCCCGCATCTTCAGGGTTGAGGCCGGCCGTGGAGATGCTCGGTGCCTGGATCGACCGGCAGCATGCGCATGCGGCACGCGAGATGTTGCGCAGCATCTCCCCGGTCGGCATCGTCAAGGTGCGGCCGGGCTTCGACCAGATCATCCGGCCGGTGCACGGCGCCGTGATCGCATCGCCCATTCCGGCTTCCTACGATCCCGACCCCGACTATTTCTTCCATTGGTATCGCGACTCGGCGATCGTGATCGACGCTCTGCGGCTCCTTCATGTAGGGGCACGGTTCGACTCGCGAGAAGGGGGCCCCGAGGCGCTCACGCTCTTCGGCGACTTCGTGCGCTTCAGCGCATCGCTGTCACGGCTCGATGGCCGCCAGCTCGCATCCGCCTCCGGCGAGTGGCGCCCGCGGATTGCCGCGGACTTCGTACAGTTTCTGCGCCCGGATGCGGAGCTGCAGGGCGTCCACGGGGCGGCTGTCGCCGGGGAAACGCGCGTCAACCCGGACGGGACGCTCGATATTTCCAACTGGGGCCGGCCGCAGAACGACGGCCCTGCATTGCGCGCGCTGACGGTTCTGCGTTGGCTGGACAGCGTCTCCCTCGATACGGACCTGCAGGCGATCTGCGCCGGGTTGCTGCGCGAAGATCTGCGCTTCGCGGCCGATCATTGGCGCGAGCCGTGCTACGACATCTGGGAGGAGGAGCGGGGACGGCATTATTTCACCCTGCGTGTGAGCGCTCAGGCCCTCGATGACGGCGCCGACTGGTTCGCCGCGGGCGGTGAGGAGCGCCAGGCGCGGGCCTATCGAACCGAGAGTCAGGCGATTCGCGAGACGCTCGACGGCTATTGGCTGGCGGATCAGGGTTACTACCGCTCGCGGGTACTCGATTCGGGCGAGCGATCGGCGAAGGAGCTCGACATCGCGGTGGTTCTAGCGGCCCTGCATGCCGCGGACGACTGCCCCACCCACTCGGCAGGCGATCCGCGCACGTTGGCCACACTCGGGGCCCTCGATAAGGCGTTCGAGGCGGACTATCCCATCAACCATGGACGGCCGGCGGCGCGGGGCCCTGCGCTTGGGCGTTACCGTGGCGACCGCTATTATTCCGGCGGCGCCTACTATTTCTCGACACTGGCGGCCTCCGAGCTCTGCTTTCGCGCCGCCAGCCGTGGTGGCGATCGTGAAGCGCTGCTCTCGCGGGGCGACCGGTACCTCGAGACGGTCCGTGCGTTCACCCCTGAAAGCGGCGACATGTCCGAGCAATTCGATCAGCGTACCGGCGAGCAGACCTCCGCCAAGCACCTCGCCTGGAGTTATGCCGCCTTCATCAGCTGCGTGGCGGCGCGGCGGGCGGCGATAGGCCTGCAGGAAAGCTCCGGTCCCCGGGGAGCGACCCGGTAAGGGCCGCGCGCATGCGCAAACACCTGTCCATCCTCCTGTCGGCTCTCCTGCTGCCGGGGCTCGCCGCAGCGCAGGGCCTGGAGTTTCGCGCTCCGGTGTCCGTCTACGATGCCGCGACGCCGGCGGTCATGCGCGATCTGGCCTCGCGCATCATTCCGGTGTACCGGAACGACAACCGCGAGCAGTACCTCGCCAACATGTCGGCGCTGCAGCTCGTGGCCGAGAACTTCGAGCCCGCGTACTCGGCGCGCCTCGAGCTGCGGCAGATGCACGGTGAGAATCCACGCCGGCCCGCCGTCGATCCGGAGTTGGTCTACGATCTCTTCGCACACACGAAGTCTCTGCAGGCGCAGTACCGGCTGCCTTTCTCCCAGGCCTTCGATCTCGCCTTCTGGGAGACGATTCCGATATTCAACAACCTGGACGCCTTCCGGCTGGAAACCTGGCTGCAGGCGCCGGTGGATGCTTACGCCAGGGCGCTGCAGGCGAGCTTCGATCGCGCGCGGGGTCATCCGCGCATCAACCAGCGCGATGCGCTCGGGATCATCTGGCAATACCTCGCCTTCGATGCGTACCGCAACTTCGCTCCCATCGCTCCCGGACTCATTTCGCTCGACGAGGACCGGCGATACACCATCCAGGAAAACGTGCAGATCGAGACTCCTCAGCATCATGGGGAGGTGGTGGCGCTCGTCGTTCGCCCCCGCAGCTCGAGCGGTCACCTACTGACGACGCTGCTCGAGTACCGTATCGCTCCGGGTGGTCACGAGGATGCCATCGAGGCAGCTGCCTATGGCTTCACGGGCGTTGTCGCTTTCACGCCGCGGGTGCGCGCGGGCCGGCACGGCTGGCAGGTCATTCCGTTCGAGGGTGAGGGCGAGCGCGCCCGCGCGGTGATCGACTGGATCGTCAAGCAGCCGTGGAGCGATTCGCAGGTGGGGATGTATGGAGACGGCTACAGCGGTTTCGTCACCTGGGCGGCGGCGAAAAAACTGCCGCCGCAGCTCAAGGCCATTGCGACCTTCGATGCGATGGCGCCGGGAATCAACTTTCCGATGGCCGGCGGCATTGGGCTCAACTCCGCGTACTGTTGGTTGCAACGGATCGAGGCGGAGCGGGACGAGAGCGCCGGCGCGCCGGATGCCAGCGTGGGCCTCCTGCCTCAGGTCGGATCGGGGAGCGGGGACTCGACGTCTCAGGCCGGCGCGATGGATTCGGGAGGTGCCGCAGCCGCAGGGAGCTCGCATGCCGCGAGTGCAGGCAGCGCGAGTGCCCCAGCCGCGAGCAGTCCGAGTGCGTCAGCCGCGAGCACGGCGAATGCCGCGCTGCCGATGGCCGCTCCGGGCACGCGGGCCTGGTGCCGCGCGCTCGATGCCAAGTGGTACGCGAGCGGCAAGCCGTTCCGCGATCTGCCACGGCTCGCCGGGCGGCCGAGCCCGATCTTCAGCCGCTGGCTCGCGCACCCGTCCTATGACGATTTCTGGCGGAGCCTCGTGCCCTCGCCGAGCGAGTTCACCCACATCGACATTCCCATTCTGTCGATGACCGGCTATTACACCTCCGGGGAGGCGGGCACGCTCTTCTATTTCCTCCAACACTACGGGCACGACAGCCATGCGGACCAGATCCTGCTCGCAGGCCCCTATGATGGCGGCGCGATGCGCGAGGGCAGGGCGAAGGGGATGGTGCGCGGCTATCGCACCGACTCTGCTGCGGTCATCGACCTGCGCTCGCTCGAGCTGCAATGGTTCGCCTATCTCTTCCTCAACGAGACGAAGCCGGCGGTGCTGTCGGACCGCGTCAACTTCGAGGTCATGGGCGCCAATGGCTGGCAACACGCCGGCACGCTCGATGCGCTTGCCAAGGATCAGGTGCGGCTCTATCTCGCCGCTGAGCCGCGCGCCGGCTCCGGTCTGCTCACTCCGCGCGAGCCATCGGGCCGAGCAGCCATCCATCTCACGGTCAACCTGGCAGCCCGCCACGATGGCGGTGAGCCTGCACCGGACGAGCTGGTGACGGCCAGCGTGCCCGTGGAGAATGGCTTCGCCTTCGTGAGCGGGCCGCTCCCCGAGGGCCTCGAGATCGACGGCCGCTTCAGCGGACGGCTGCACGTGAGCAGCAACAAGCATGACTTGGATCTCACGGTTTCGCTTTACGAGCTACAGACGGATGGCACCTACTTCCATCTCTTCGCGCCAGCGGAGGAGTTTCGGGCGAGCTACCTGCACGACCCTGCCCACCGGCGCCTGCTCACCCCGGGGCAGGCGCAGTGGCTGAGCTTCACCAGCTCCCGCATCACGGCGGTGCGCATGGAGTCAGGAGCGCGTCTGGTCATGGTGTTGAGAGTCAGCAAACGGCCGAACCGGGAGATCAACTACGGGTCGGGCAGGCCGGTGAGCGGTGATTCGGTTGCCTCGGGACGCGTACCGGTGAAGCTCAGCTTGCTGCGCGGCAGCTATGTCAGTCTTCCCATTACGGAGGAAGCTGTGCCGCCGCCGCGGCCTGTTGCCAGGCACTGACAGGGAACTTTTTTCGCACGGAACCGCCGCCACCGCCGAGACGTTGGCCTGACATGTGCCATTGGCGGCCCTAAGGGCCGAGGAGCAGCTTATGATGACGGCGCGACAGGTCGGATGGCTCACGGCTTCGCTCATGGCCGTGGCTCTTGCCGGCTGTGCGACGACGCACGGCGGCCTCGACACCTCTGCGGACCGTCTGGACCGGAACGCACAGGCGTTTGCGGAGGATAGCGGCGCGGCGCCACGCGGCTACTCGGACTCCGAGAATACGAGCTATACGGAGGACGCTCGGGCCTTCGCGGATCGCGCGCATGAGTTTCATCGCGTGGTAGAGGACCAGGACGAGGGTGCGGACAATCGGGACGTCAGAGAGGCTTTCGAAGAGCTCTCGCGCAGCTACCACGCGCTGCGGGATGACGTCGAGCGCTCGGATGACCGCGAGGCCAGGCGCGATCTGCATCCGGTGACCCAGGCCTATCTCGATGTCGAGGACAACATGGGCGGCGCCGGGCCGCCGAGCCGGTACTCGGACAGCGACGACGATCGTGGGCCGCCGAACTGACGCAGGCCCGGACTCCGTAAAGCAGGAGGAAGCGCACCGGGATTCAGTCTAGGATACGCGTATCACCGCGCCCTGGATTGAAGACCGGATGACGACGCCACCTCGCTCAGACGCCATTCGCGTCATTGACTCGCACACCGAGGGCGAGCCTACGCGGCTCGTCATGGAAGGGGGGCCGCACCTCGGGGAGGGGCCGCTGGCGGACCGGCTGCAGCGCTTTCGACAGCAGCACGACGCCTACCGTCGCGCCATCGTCAACGAGCCGCGCGGCTCGGATACGCTGGTGGGCGCGCTGCTCTGCCGGCCGCATCGGCCGGACTGTCAGGCAGGGGTCATCTTCTTCAACAACGTCGGCTATCTCGGCATGTGCGGCCATGGCACGATAGGCCTCGTCGCCTCCCTCGCGCATATCGGCCGCTGTGCACCGGGGCCGCTGCGCATCGATACGCCGGTCGGGCCTGTGGATGCGCGCCTGCATGCGGACGGCCGCATCGACGTGATCAACATCGCGAGCTTTCGCAAGGCGAAACAAGTAAGCGTTTCGGTTCCCGGCATCGGGGAAGTTCGCGGCGATGTCGCATGGGGCGGCAACTGGTTCTTCCTGATGGATGCGGCATCACTCGAGGTGGATCTAACCAATCTCGAGGGTCTGACGGCCTTCGCCGCGCGCGTGCGCCGTGCCGTCAACGAGCAGGGCTTCCCCGAGGTCGATCACGTGGAGCTCTTCGGGGCACCGCGGCTCGCAGGCGCGAGCAGCCGCAACTTCGTGCTCTGCCCGGGTGGTGCCTACGACCGCTCTCCCTGCGGCACCGGAACCAGCGCGAAGCTCGCCTGTCTCGCTGCTGATGGGAAGCTGGCGGAGGGAGAGCCTTGGGTGCAGGAGAGCCTCATCGGCAGCAGCTTCACGGGGCGCTTTCGCTGGCTGGATCGGGGCAAGGGGGAGGTGGTCCCTACCATCACCGGACGGGCGTACATCACGGCGGAGGCGGTCCTGCGACTCGACCCGACGGATCCTTTCTGCTGGGGCATCGTCCCGGAATGATCCGCGCCGTCATCATCCCGGTCACGCCATTCCAACAGAACTGCTCGCTCGTCTGGGACGAGCAGAGCCGTCTTGGCGCGGTGATCGACCCGGGTGGCGATCTCGACCGGGTACTCGCCGAGGCGGATGGACGCAAGCTCACTCTGCAGAAAATCCTCCTCACCCACGCGCATCTCGATCATTGCGCAGCGACGCTGGATCTCTCGCGCGCGCGGACGCTCCCGATCGAGGGACCGCAGCGGGAGGACAAATTCTGGATCGAGGCGCTACCCGAGTTGACCGCGCAGTTCGGCTTTCCGCCCGCCGAGTCCTTCGAGCCGGATCGGTGGCTCGAGCACGGTGACCTGGTGACCGTGGGCGCCCAGAGCCTCGAGGTGCTGCACTGTCCGGGCCATACACCCGGGCATGTGGTGTTCTTTCACCCGCAGGAGCGTTGTGCTTGGGTGGGCGATGTGCTCTTTGCCGGCTCCATCGGGCGCACCGACTTCCCGCGCGGCAATCATGACACACTCATCAGGTCGATCCGCGAGCGCCTCTTTCCGCTCGGCGATGACGTGCGCTTCGTGCCCGGGCACGGGCCCATGTCAACCTTCGGCGCGGAGCGCAGGGGCAATCCCTTTGTCGCGGATCGGCTATTCACTCGAAGTTGAAGTGAGCATCCAATGAACGGTGCGCAGCTTCTGGTAGCGGCTCTCGAGAACGAGGGCGTGAAGCGGATTTTCGGGGTCCCGGGCGAGGAGAACCTGGATGTCGTCGAGGCGCTGCGCCGCTCGGGCATCGAGTTGGTGTTGACCCGCCACGAGCAGGCGGCGGCCTTCATGGCGGCGACCCACGGAAGGCTGACGGGGCAGGCGGGCGTTTGTCTCACGACGCTGGGCCCCGGTGCGCTCAACCTCACGACCGGTGCAGCGTATGCGCAGCTTGGCGCGATGCCGATGGTCATGTTGACTGGCCAGAAAGGCATCTTGAGCCGCAAGCAGGCACGGTTTCAGATCGTCGACATCGTTTCGACGATGGTGCCGCTCACCAAGATGGCGCAGCGGATCGTCGGCACGGCGACCATCCCATCGACCGTGCGCGAGGCGTTCCGCATGGCGCAGCAGGAGCGGCCGGGTCCGGTGCACCTCGAGCTGCCGGAGGACATTGCCGCGGAAGTGGCACCTGACATGCCGCTCGTGCCGCCGCTGACCATGGCGCTACCGATTGCCCCTCCGGCCTCGCTCGATCGTGCTGCCGAGCTCGTGAAGGCGGCGGAGCGGCCGCTGGTGATGCTCGGGGCGGCTGCGAGTCGCCCGCGCCTGGCGGAGGCCCTATCGGCCTTCATGAAGCGCGTCCCGATTCCGTTTTTCAACACCCAGATGGGCAAGGGCTCGGTCGCCGGCGGATCGGGGCTGTACATGGGCACGGCCGCGCTTTCCGAGCGCGATCACATCCATCGGGCGATCGATCGCGCCGACCTCATCCTCTCGATCGGACACGACACGGTCGAGAAACCGCCCTTCCTCATGGGCCCGAATGGGCCGAAGGTCCTGCATGTCGGCTATCTGCCCGCTACCGTCGAGGAGGTGTACTTCCCGCACGCGGAGCTGATCGGGGACATCGGGCCGAGTCTCGCCCTGCTTGCTGACCGGCTCGAGGGCAAGCTCCCGAGGGCCGGTGCGCTGCTCGACCTGCGGCAGGAGATTCTGGCGCGAATCGCCGAGCGGGCGCAGGAGAGCCGTTATCCCCTGACTCCGCAGCGCATCGTCCACGATGTGCGCCAGGTGATGCCGGAGGACGGCATCGTCTGCCTCGACAACGGCATGTACAAGATCTGGTTCGCCCGCAACTATCGCACACGGGTTGCCAACACACTGCTGCTCGACAACGCGCTCGCGACCATGGGCGCGGGGCTGCCCTCGGCCATGATGGCTGCGATGCTCCACCCGCAGCGGCGTGTCCTCGCCGTCTGCGGCGACGGTGGCTTCATGATGAGCTCGCAGGAGCTCGAGACCGCAGTCCGTCTCGGGCTGAATCTCGTGGTGCTGATCCTTCAGGATGATGCCTACGGCATGATCCGCTGGAAGCAGGCGGTCGACGGCTTTGCCGATTTCGGCATGAGCTTCGGCAATCCCGACTTCGTCGCGCTCGCGCAGGCGTACGGCATTCGCGGCACTCGCGTGGCAAGTGCCGAGGGCCTGGCGCCGGCGCTCGAGGCAGCGTTCGCGGGCGGTGGTATGCACCTCATCACCGTTCCGATCGACTATTCGGAGAACATGCGGGTGCTCGTGGAAGAGCTGCGCGGCGCCGGGCATAGGTAGGCGGTTAGCCGGCGCGTGAAACCCCGGACCCACGGTTGATCGATGCCCTCATCAAGCTCGGAAAGTCTCGCTTCTTGCTCGTATATTCTAAATAGGATATTCTGAGTAGGTCATTCGAAGAGGAGCCAGGTGCCATGAAGACCCGTGATATCCCCGTTCTCATCGTCGGCAGTGGCCTTGCGGGGCTTACGTCGGCCGTAACGCTGGCTTGGCGCGCCATACCAGTGCTTCTTGTGGAACGTCATGCCGGGACGCTGAAACACCCACGTGCCCGCAGCGTGAACCTGCGCAGCATGGAGCTGTTGCGCGTCGCGGGATTGGAGTCGGACCTGGTTGCCGCGGGTGGGCACTCTTTCGAGGACTTCACCATTCATATCGCAGAGTCGGTCACGGGGAGGGAGCTTCAGACTCTGTTGCCACGTGCAGGAGCGCGCGCCCGCGGCGAGTTCGACCTGAGTGCACTGAGCCCCGCGGTACCCAGCATGGCCGGCCAGGAACGGATCGAGCTGGTTCTGCGTCGTCACGCCGAAGCGCTCGGCGCGGAGCTGCGATACTCGACGGAGCTGGTCGCGCTCGAGCAGGACGCCCGGGGTGTCTCGGCGCGGATCCGCGATCTGACGACCGGGGAAGAATCGCTCGTGAGGGCGCAGTATCTGATCGCCGCCGACGGGCATCGCAGCCGGATGCGCGAGCGTCTCGGCATCGGCACGCATGGCTACGGCACTCTCTCTCACAATGTCGCCGTCGTCTTCGAGGGCGACATCGAGAGCCTCATCGGCGAGCGCCGCTTCGCGCTCTATTATCTGCAGAACCCCCGCTTCACGGGCGTGTTCGTCAACGGCGATGACCCTCATACCGCCGCTGCGGGCATCGAGTACGACCCGTCCCGCGAGTCTACGGGCGACTTCGACCACGAGCGCGCGCTGCAAATCGTGCGTGACGTGGTCGGTGTGCCCGACTTCGAGGCCCGGATCCTCGAGGTGCAGACCTTCGAGTTTGCCTCCCAGGTCGCCGACCAGCTCGCGCGCGGGCGGGTATTTCTGGCCGGCGATGCGGCGCACACCATGCCGCCCACCGGCGGGCTCGGCGGTCAGACCGCCATTCAGGACGCCTACGACCTCGCCTGGAAGCTCGCTTTCGTTTTGCGCGGTGATGCAGGTCCAGCACTGCTCGACACGTATGCAGCGGAGCGGCAGCCGGTTGCCGAGATGACCGTGGCACGCCAGCTCGCCAACTACGTGGAGCGCATGCGCCCGGACCGCGCCGAGGTGGCCCGGCATGTGTTGGAATCCTCAGGCTCGCCGATCCCCGACTACATGAGTGTGGCGTTCGGCTACCGATACCGCTCCGCCGCCATCCTCACCGAGGCGCCCGATGACGGCGCCCCCGCCGAGAGTCCCTTCGTGCCGAGCGCGCGACCGGGCACGCGCGCGCCTCACCTGCCCCTGCTGCACCGTGGCGCGAGGATCTCCTCTCTCGACCTCATGGGGCGGGAGCTGGTCCTGCTCTGTGGTCCGGGCGCGAGCGCTTGGGCACGCGCCGGCATGGCGGTGGCATCGCCGGCGGCCGCTCCGCTCATCACCTATCGCCTCGGTGCGGATCTGATCGACGTCGAGCGACGATGGCAGTCCGCGTTCGGTGTCGGCGACTCGGGAGCCGTTCTCCTGCGTCCCGACGGCTTCGTCGCGTGGCGCTCGCAGGGGGAGGTGAGCTCGCCCACTGACGTTCTGACGGAGATCCTCGCCCGCGTGTTGTGCCGCACCCCCGAGAGTCTGCGGCGCCCGGTCGCCTGGGGAGGTGGCGCACATGAGGCGGCGGCGTGAGCAAGCGCAAGGTCTCGAACCCCCTTGCCCTGGCGGTGCTCGCCTGTCTCTACGAGCGGCCCATGCATCCGTACGAGATGGCGAGCACCATGCGCGAGCGGCACAAGGACGAGAGCATCAAGCTCAACTACGGGTCTCTCTATGCAGTGGTGGAGTCGCTGAAGAAGCACGCGCTCATCGCCGAGCAGGAGACCGCGCGGGACGGTCACCGCCCGGAGCGCACGGTCTACTGCATCACCGATGCCGGACGCCTCGAACTCGTCGACTGG
>Ga0105240_10014813_pt1 | contig 10628 bp, 5 predicted proteins | sample KBSC54metaG_FD_80426 | JGI IMG/M metagenome (GOLD analysis project Ga0105240, IMG submission 80426) | Corn rhizosphere microbial communities from Kellogg Biological Station, Michigan, USA - KBS C5-4 metaG | ecosystem: Host-associated > Plants > Roots > Rhizosphere > Soil | place: Michigan, USA...
CGCGAGTTGCGCCACGATATCGGTGCGCACCCGCGGCGTCGCCGTGGCGGTGAAGGCCATCATGGGGACGTGCGGGTGGCGGCGGCGCAGCGAGGCCAGTTGCCGGTATTCGCGCCGGAAGTCGTGTCCCCACTCCGAAACGCAATGTGCCTCGTCGATGACGAAGGCGTTGATTCCGGGACTCTGGTTCAAACTGCGCAGGGGTCCGTCGAGAAATTCCCGAAGCAGCAGGCGTTCCGGCGCCAAATAGAAGAGCTTGAAGTCGCCGCGCAGCAGCGCCGCGGTGCGCCGCGACACTTCCATAGGCTCCAGGCTCGAGTTGATGAAGCTCGCGGCGATGCCGTTATCGCGAAGCAGCCGCACCTGATCCTGCATCAGGGCGATCAACGGCGAGACCACCACCGTGACGCCGGTTTGCAGCAGCGCCGGCAATTGAAAACACAGCGACTTTCCGCCGCCGGTGGGCATGAGAGCGAGCAGGTCGCGCTTCGCCAGTGCATCGCGCACCAGCGCTTCCTGTCCGGCCCGAAAGTGATCGAAGCCGAAGATCCGCTTCAACGCCCCCCTGACATCTTCCTCTTTCCGCGGTTGCTGCACGCCGGGGATTATCTTTGCGCCGGGCTGCGATCGCAATGCTCATGAGCGGATGGGCTATGATATAGCCTGCGCATCCGTTCAATTATCGAGGAGCTGCCGTGAAGCTACACCTGCACGCCATTTGGCCCATCCTGCTGGGCTGGGCGCTGTGCGCCGCAAGCGCGCAGGCGCTGCCCGTCTCCCACCTCGAGGTACGCATCGTGACCGGCGCCCAGGAATTGAGCGCAGGCAGTTCCTTGGAGCTGCGGATATACGAGGCGGGAAAGGACATGCGGCGCTTCCAGCTGGTGCATGGCGAGGCATGGCCGCGCGATTCCACCCACCTCATTCCGGTGAAATTGGGCGAGGCGCTCGATCCCCGCAATGTGCTGCGCTTCAGTTTGTATTATCGCAGCGCGAGTCCCGTGGCGCCCGCATTGGATATCGTCTCCGCCGAGGTCGAGCTGCCGGCGGCGAAGGGGCAGCCGGCGCGGCTGCTCGACGCCACGCTCTCGGGCGTGATTCCCCGGCAGGGGGAACTCGCGAGTCTGGAGCGCGATCAAGGCTCGCTGGCCTGCAAGAGCGATGCGGATTGCGACGATAGACGCAGCTGCAACGGACAGGAGCGTTGCGCGCCGCACTCGCCGGGCGCGGATGCCCGCGGCTGCGTGAAGGGCACGCCCGTGGTGTGTCCCGTCAATCAGGTGTGCGAGGAGGGCGCGGGCTGCCGCGGCTTGTCCGAGTCGCCGAAACCCTAGGGTTTCAAAAACCCAGGGCGTCGTGCAGCGCGGCGAGCTGGGATTCGGCCTCGGTCAGTATGGCTGCGCATTGGGACTCGTCGAGACCGATGTTGTGGAAGGCGCTGATGCCGGGAGGCATCGCAATTCGCGGCGCGGGATTCCCGAGCGCCGCCGACAACGCGACGCTGACGATGAGTATGTCCGACAATTCCTCGTCGTGCTTCCAGCGGCGCTCGTGATCGTTCTGGTCGCCCACGGCGTTGCACATCTGCTCCACGAAGCCCCAATTCTCCAGCACCGCCTTGCCGATCGACGCATGCCAATCGGCCACCAGATCGAGGAAGGACTGATCGTCGCCGAACCGTCCCGCGAATTTCAAGGCGCGGACCATGATGTACAGCCGGCCGATGCCGTGCAGCAGTCCGGTCAGGAAGGCCTGGTCGGGGCTGACCTTGGTGCGCCTCGCCACGGCCTGGCTGACCGAGGCCACCGAAATACATTCCCTCCACAAGGCGCTCAACGGTTCGGCAATGGGGCGCAGCGAGTCCGCGTGCTTCATTTGCTGAACCGCGAAGGCCATGGCGGCGCTCTGCACCATTTGATGGCCCAGGCGGGTGACCGCCGCGCGCAGATCGGTGAGCGGCTTTCCCGCGGGATTGAAGGCCACCGAGTTCGCGGTCTGCAGCAGCCGCGCCGCCAGGCGCGGCTCGGCGCCGATGATGGTCACCGTTTTCTCGGGCTTTGACTTCGGGTCGGCCAGGGCGGCGCGAATGCGGATCACCACGTCCGGGAAGCAGGGCAGATCCACGGTACCCTTCGACACTTCCATGGCGAGAAGGCGCAGAAAATCAAGGGCGGTGCCCTGCATGGGCGGCATGGACGGTGCGCGTGACTCATGAGTCGGCGCCGCTGAGGCATTCGGCATGTGTAATCCGTCGACGGTAAGGCGGCATTATGTCCGCGATATAAGGGTTTTCGGCGGCACCGGCCTAATCTTAAATCCTACACGCGTTGCATTATGTTCAATGGTCCCATGCGCCGATCCGGCCCGGCGTCTAGGGTTGCGACCGGCAGTGGGCCCGAAAGTCGCCGCGATCAGATCGTGCCCGCTGCGAGTGCCAGTGCGCCCAGCGGCCCGGCCATCGATCCCAACCCGGGGGGTGTCGCATAGCCATCGATGCCGCCCATCAGTTCGTCCAGCGTCAAGTAGCCGTTGAGACTGTCCACCAGTTCCCGCCGCACGCTGCGCAGAAGTTCAGGCCGGTTTGCAACGACTCCGCCGCCGATCAGGATGCGCCGCGGCGCCGTCGCCAGCACGATGGTGTGCAGCAGCTGCGCCAAGGCATGTGCGACCAGTTCCCACACTGCGTCATCCGCCGGCAGCCGGCCGGCGGATATCCCGGTCCTCGCGGCGATGGCCGGGCCGGAAGCCAGGCCTTCGACACAATCGCCGTGAAACGCGCATGCGCCGCGCCAGGCATCGCCGGCTTTCCGGGCGATGCGGATGTGTCCGAGTTCGCAGTGGCCAAAGCCGTATGCAGGCCGTCCGCCGACCACGAGGCCGACTCCCACGCCGGTGCCCACGGTGACATAGGCGAAATCCGTCAGATGCTTGGCTGCGCCCCATCGACCCTCGGCGAGCGCAGCGCCATTCACATCGGTATCGAATGCCACGGGTACGGGGAACAGTTTGGCGAGGCGTCGGGCCACGTCGGTATTTCGCCAGCCCGGCTTCGGCGTCGAAGTAATCGAACCATAGTGCGCAGACGCTCGGTTCAGATCGACCGGGCCGAAAGAGGCGATGCCGAACGCCGCGATCGGACCATGCTGTGTTTTCCAATCGCGAAGAATGGTCTCGATCCGGCTCAAGGTGGCCTCGGCGTCCTCGCCCGTGGGGATCGAGGTCTGTGCGCGGATGTCATGCGGGCCGGTGCCGATCAGACATACGCACTTCGTCCCGCCCAACTCCACTCCGCACAACAACGGCTCGAGTGCCGTCATGTCGCTGAGCGCTCGCGGATGAGGATTTTAATGCGCAGACCCTGGTGTTGCGAAACGCGGCCGCCGTGCGCCGCTTTCCTGTCGCTCACGATAGCAACACCCACAGATGTTGTCGATCAAAGCCACACGGAGCAACGAACACGAACGTATCCATGACCAGGCCCGAGGTGTAAGCTTGGGTGACGTCGACAATGCAGGTATAAATCCACGACGCCACCCACGGCAAATACGGCGGCCATCGCGCCGCGCCGAAGTTCGAGAGCTCCAGACTGAATGTCCCGCTCGACGGGCTCAAGCAAGGACTGTACGAGTGGACGAGCACAAGTATTGGGCGTTCATCAGCTACAGCCACCGCGACACGCGGTGGGCGGACTGGCTGCACAAGGCGATCGAATCCTATCGGCCCCCGCGCCGGCTGGTGGGAACGTCGACCCCTCACGGAGCGGTGCCGAAGCGTCTCACTCCCGTATTTCGGGACCGCGAGGAACTCGCGAGCGCGACCGACTTGGGTTCGGTCATCAATGCGGCGCTCGGGGCCTCCGCCTGCCAGGTCGTGATCTGTTCGCCCCAGGCCGCTAAATCGCATTGGGTGAACCAGGAGATTCTGGCGTTCAAGCGGCTCGGCCGCGAGGATCGAATTTTCTGTCTCATCGTCGGCGGCGAGCCCAATGCCTCCGACCTCCCTGGACGGGAGGATGAGGAATGCTTTCCGCCGGCGCTGCGCTTCCGGTTGGGTCCGGACGGCGAGCTTGGCACCACGCGCACCGAGCCCATCGCCGCGGACGCCCGTCCAGGCAAGGACGGCAAACAAAACGCCAAGTTGAAGCTGATCGCCGGCGTCCTTGCCGTGGGTTTCGATACGCTCAGGCGACGCGAACAACAGCGCCGAAACCGCCGCCTTGCGTTCATCACCAGCGCCGCGCTCATGGGCATGGTCGTGACCAGCGGCCTCGCGGCCTTTGCCGTGATCCAGCGACGGGCGGCCGAGCATCAGCGAGCCCGAGCGGAAGCGGATGCCGAGACCGCCAAGCAGACGACGAACTTCTTGATCGATCTGTTCCGGATCTCCGATCCCAGCGAGGCACGCGGCAATGCCGTGACCGCCCGCGAGGTGCTGGACAAGGGTGCGGCCCGCATCGAGCGGGAACTCAAGACGCAGCCGGCCATCCAGGCGACGCTGATGGACACGGTGGGCACGGTGTACATGCGGCTCGGCCTTTACAGCCAGGCGAGACCGTTGCTCGACGGCGCCATGGCGACCCAGCGCAGCGGCGGCGCCGCGCAGGCGGCGGCGTTGTCTCATACGCTCGAGCATGTGGGGGACCTGCGCACGCTGCAGGCGCAATACGGCGACGCGGAACGGGCCTATCGGGCCGCCATCGCCATCGATTCCGCACGGCCCAAGGATGCGCAGAGCCAGGTCGATCTGACAAATACGCTGCATGGGCTCGGCACGCTGTTGCAGCAGCAGGGCCGATACAAAGATGCGGAACGCACCCTGCGCGATGCGCTCGAGAAGCAACAGAAGCTCTACGGCGACGCGCACGGCGACATCGCGCTCACGCTCAAGGATCTCGCGCGGGTGAAGGCGGACGAGGGCGATCTGAACGGCGCCATACCCCTGATGCGCAGCGCCCTCGCCATGCAACGCAAGCTGCGCGGACCCGAGCCGCATCCGGACACGGCTGAGTCGATCAATGATCTCGGTCTGCTGCTCGAGGAGCGCGGGGATTACGACGAAGCGGAAACGCTGATGCGCGAGTCGATCGCAATGAACCGCCGTCTGCTCGGCGAGAAACACCCGGAGATCGCGACGGGGCTGCAAAACCTCGCGTCGGTGCTGTATGACAAGGGCGACCTCATGCAGGCGGAGACGACCTACCGCCAGGCGCTCGCCATGCGGGAGGAATTGCTGGGACCGGTGCATCCCGACATTGCCGTGACTCTCAATAATCTGGCTTTCGTGCTGTACGACCGCGGCCGCACCGGCGATGCCCTCGCGATCGAGCGCGAGTCACTGGCCATGTACCGCAAGCTGTTCCCCGGCGACCATCCGGAGGTGGCGCGCATTTTGAATCGAATCGGCTTCTGGCTGACCGAAAACGGAGATTACGCGGAGGCCGATCAGGATCTACGCACGGCGCTCGCCATGCGTCGGCGTTTGCTCAGCAACACCCACCCGGACGTGGGCGCCAGCCTCGTGCATCTCGCCATATTGCAGGTGGCCACACGTCAATACGACGACGCGCTGACCTCTGCGCGCAGCGCCGTCGGCATTCTGTCGTCGGCGCTGTCCCCGACGCATTGGAAAACCGCCGTTGCGGAATCTGCGCAAGGTGCTGCGCTCGCGGGCCTCGGCCGCTACGCGGAAGCCGAGCCGCTGCTGGTCCAGAGCCTGAAAATTCTCGGCAAAGACGGAGGAGCCCCGCCGGGATATCGCCGCCTGACTCAGCAATATCTGGACAGGCTTCATGCGCAGGAGAGCATGGCGCGGCGTCGGGAGCAGGGGGCGCGGTCGGCCGATAATGCCGGCGGCGCCTAGTCGGGTCCGGCTGGTGGACAGCCGATAAAACATAACGCGTTGATTCCTTTTCCTTCGGCTCGTCGGGGCGATTCGCTGCTCTCCGGGCTATACTATGTCGGCAGATGGCGACATCACGCCCGACGATTCCCCTGGGTGGGGTGCAAATGAGTCGAATAGTGAATGGGGTCACAGACAGCCGCCGCCGGTTGCCGCAGCGGCCGCAGCGCCGGTAATTCGGGCAACAGAAGAACGAGAACGACGGGAGAAGCCATGTCCATCCATTCGACATTGCGCGCGGGCGCCGCAGCGCGCGCAGCGTGCTGTGTATTGGCGGCGTTTGGGTTCACGACCGCGCACGCGGAATTCGTGCGCGTCACGGCGGCGAATTCCGCCGGCAATCTACTCTATGACGTGACCTCATTTTCCCCGCCGCCGGGGACGATCAGCCCGCTGAATTCGGACGGCGCGAGCCACGGCAGTTTCAGCGCGGTGGTGCAGGTCGAGAATCCCAAGACGCTCACGGTCGATGTGCTGGTTGCCGACGTCAAGACGGGCCAGATCATCCGCTACACGCCCGCGGTCGGTGCGACGCCGGCCTCCGAGACCGTCGTGTACTCGTACAGGAGAGGAGGCCCTGCGCACCCGGACGGCCTCTCCGTCGACGGCGCCGGCAACCTATACATCATCACCTCGAAGCTCAATGACTCCACGACATGTGCGGTGTATGTGCTGCGCGCCAATACCGCTTCCGCGACGGGCTATGACGCAGCGCCGCTGCTCATCGACGCCACCTTCTCCACCGCCAATGGCGTCCAGGTACTGCGCGACACGGCCGTGGCCACGACCGCCACGGCCGCTTGGAATCCGGGTGACCTGCTGGTTCTCGTCGGCAATAACAGCAGTTCGAATTCCCAGAACAACTCCAACAATGCCGACGTGCTCGTGTACAAGCAGCAAAGCATCGCGCGCGTCCTCAGCGGCGGCGGAGCGCGGACCGCACCGGATTTCATACTCGTCGGCCCGACTCAATTTCCGGCGGGCGAATACCCCGCCGGGCTGGATTTCTGGCCGGCCGATGCGCTGATCAATCATCCGACGCTGCTTATTGCGACCGACGCGGGCAGGATACTTCGTTTCGATTTCAGCATGATTTCGGGCGCGATCGCGCCGAACCTCGCGCAGGTGTTCGCCAGCGGCCTCGGCAGCGGCTTGCACAAGTTGAAAGTCGGGCTGCAACTCGAGGTTCCCTACGCCTTCCTCACCCAGACGCCGGCTTCGAACGGCGGCCAGATCGTGCAGATCGGCGCTCCTTCGACTTCAGGCGCCACGAATGTCATCGGAATCGCGACTCAGGGCGTCAACGGCGCCAACGCCCTCGCGGTTGCCCGCGCGCGCGCGGTGCCGGCGACGAGTTGCCTCGTACCGAGTTCACCGCCGCCCGCGATAGGCTCGCCGGGCTCGGGCTGCACCATCACGGGCGCCATGGGGCACGGCATCTATCCCAGTTCACCGGCGGTGCGCGCGGCCGTGTCCGGCAATGTGGCCGAAAGCACGTGTGTGGTGCTTCACGACCCGCGCGTCGTCAATGGCATTTGCAACGGGCTCAATCTCGACGTCGCGTCGGTGTGTCCCGCCTTTGGCCACGAGATCATTCCGGGCACTTTGTGCGGAGCCTCCGGCAATTCCGGGAGCGGTTTCGCGTTGGTGAGAACCGACGCTCCGGGCGTCGACGGTATTGCCGGTCTGCTCGCCTACGGCGAGGAGACGGTCGATCAAATCCTGCCGGCGATCTCACCGGCCGTCAATCCGGGGTGCCCCATGGCCACGACCGCCTGGGCGCCACGCTCCGACGCGGCTCCGAGCGAAGGCTCCATCGTGGAGATCGATCCCGCCACCGGCTTCACCGAAATGGTCGAATTGACCGGATTTTGCGATTCGGCGGGCAGCATTAGCCGCGGCATGTCCATCGTCGGCGTCGGATTGACGCTCAATACCAGTGCCTTGAGCGAGGGACTGCCCGGCTACGCGCAAACCAAGTACAGCAACCTGTTCGCGACCACGGACCGCGCGTCCATCGTGCCGGCTACCAAGGCGACTCTGGAAGCATCGCTCAAGCTGATCAACCTTTATCTCACCGCCGGGGATTACGCCTGTGCGGTCGCGGAAACCGCGCAGGTCGACACGCAGGTCGGCGCCGATCCGAATCCTGCCGGCAACTATCCCGGCGACTCGGCAAATCCCAATCCCTGGGGCGAGATCCGCGGGCGCCTCGCGAATCTTTACTACACGCTCAACACGCGCATTCTCGCGCGTCCGGCCAACGCCGAGTGGCCTCTGACGACCAGCAGCCCGCCGCTTTGCGCGCCGCCGGCCGTGACCCTGACGGCACCGGCCAGCATTGAACTCGGCAAGACCGCGACCATCGCCTGGACCACGCGGCATGCGACCTCGTGCCAGGCTGCGGACGGCGACGCGGGCTGGAGATTGCAGACGGGCCTCAGCGGCAGCTATGCCGCAAGCCCCACGGTTAAAACCAGCTACACGCTCATTTGTCAGGGTGCCGGCGGCAGCGATGGCGACACGGTCACGGTCGAAGTAGTGCCGGCACCCATGGTCGGGATCAGCGCAACCCCCACCAGCGTCACGAGCAACAACGAAGCGGTGACGCTCAGCTGGACGGTGTCGGATGTGAGCGCCGACGGCACGTCCAATCCGGTGTCGTGCTCGATCACGGCCGACGACAGCAGCGTGAATCTCACCGGAATCGCCGCTTCCGGCAGCCGCAATATCGGTGCGCTCAGCGCCGCTATTCCGGCGATCAGGACCTACATCCTGACCTGCAAGAACTCTCTGGGCTACTCCTCGGCGGCCCAGGCTCGGGTGAACGTGGTTCCGCAGGCGCAGATCCTGTCATTCACCGCCAGCGCCTCCACCGTCACCAGCGGCGTCGATCCGGTGACGCTCTATTGGAGTTCTGCGGGCGCAGCCTCGTGCTTGCTCACGGGCAGCGGCGGCGTTGCCGCCAATCTGCCCGCCGGTCCCCTGTTGATTGGTCCGATCCCGAACTCCGTGACCAGCCCGGCTACCTACCAGCTCATCTGCAGAAACTCGCTGGGCTTCCCGACGCCGGCTGCCACCGTCGCCATCAACGTAGTGCCGCAGGCGGCGATCGGGGCGTTCAGTGCAAGCCCGTCGACCATCACCAGCGGCGATGTCGCGAGCCTTCGCTGGACCGCCGTAAACGCCACATCGTGTACCGTCACGGGAGGCGGCGCGACGACCAGCATCGCGGGCGCCAGCGGCAATTTGAACGTGTCGCCCGGTACGGGCACGACGACCTACGCATTGGTGTGTGCCAACTCGCTGAATGCCCAGACGGCACCGGTCTCGACCACGGTAACCGCGGTAGCGCCGCCGACCATCGGCACCTTCAGCGCCAGCCCGTCGAATCTGGTGAGCGGCATCGGCTCCTCCACGCTGACCTGGAGTGCGCCCGGTGCCGCATCCTGTTCGCTGACGGGAGGCAGCATCAACGCCTCGGGAACCCAGGGTTCGGTGAGCACCGGACCGCTGACGATGACCACTACCTACACGCTGACCTGCGGCAACTCGCTCGCCGGCACGCCCGCGGCGACGGCGCTCGCAAGCATCAGCGCCAGCGTCACCGTGCAAGTCAGCGCGCGCCTGACCGCGGCGAATTCGGTGGGCGATTTGCTCTACGACGTGACCGCGTTTGCGCCGCCGCCGGGGCCCGGTTCGACCACGCCGCTCAACACCGACGGCGCCGGCCATGGCAGTTTCACCTCGCTGGCCTACGTGCCCAACGCGGCCGGCACGCTCGACGTGTTGGTCGCCGATGCCGGGAAGGGCCAGATTCTGCGCTACCGGCCGGGAAGCTCCAGCTCGACGCTGGTGTGGAGCTACGCGTCGCCCGGCAGCGGACCGGCGCATCCCGATGGCCTGTCCGTGGATGCCGGCGGCAACCTGTACGTGGTGTCCTCGAAGCAGAACGACAACACGATCTGCTCGATATGGGTGCTGCTCTCCAGCCCCGCGTCTCCGACCGGCTACGCCGCGGCGCCGCTGCTGATCGACGACACGTTTGCCAGCGCCAACGGCGTGCAGTTGCTGAAAGAAACCGTGGTGGCAACCTCGACCACCGCGGGCTGGAGCGCGGGCGACTTATTGGTGCTCGTGGGCAACGGCAGCAGTTCGAAGTCTCAGAACAACGCGAACGATGCCGACGTGTTCGTGTACCGTCGGGCCACCATCGCGAGCGTCATCGCCAATCACGCCGCGGCGAGCGCGCCGGACCTGATTCTCATGAACCCGGGCCAGTTCCCCGCGGGCGAATATCCGGTGGGCATGGATTTCTGGCCGGTGACCGACTCGCTGTCCAGCGGCACGACGCTGCTGGTGGCGACCAATCTGGGCAGAATCCTGCGCTACGACTTCTCGACGTCGACGCCCAACCTGGTGCAGGTATTCGCAAGCGGTCTGGGCAGCGGCCTGCAGAAAGTGAAAGTCGGCCGGCAACTCGGCGTGCCCACGGCTTTCGCGAGTCAAGTGCTGTCAACGGGGGGCCGAATCCTCGAGCTCGGCGCACCGGGCAGCTCCGGCACGAATCTGACCGGCGTCGCGAGCCAGGGTGTACAGAGCCCGGACGGTCTGGCCGTGACTCGCTGAGCGTAACGGCAGCGATCCGGCTGTTCATCATGCTCTTCATCGACTTGCGCAGCGATACGGTGACGCGGCCGACGCCGGGCATGCGCGCGGCCATGGCCGCG
>Ga0105240_10014814_pt1 | contig 10627 bp, 9 predicted proteins | sample KBSC54metaG_FD_80426 | JGI IMG/M metagenome (GOLD analysis project Ga0105240, IMG submission 80426) | Corn rhizosphere microbial communities from Kellogg Biological Station, Michigan, USA - KBS C5-4 metaG | ecosystem: Host-associated > Plants > Roots > Rhizosphere > Soil | place: Michigan, USA...
AAGGCGGCACCCCCACCACCGCCGCCGCCCCCACCACCCCCGCCACCTCCGGCGCAGCCCGCCCCGGCACCGCCGCCGCCCCCGGTGGTCGCCATCCCGGATAGCGACGGTGATGGAGTGCCTGACAATATCGATCGCTGCCCAGACACTCCGCACGGTGTAGCGGTTGATAAGTTCGGGTGCCCGCTCAAGAGCTCGATCGTGCTCGAGGGGGTCACTTTCGAGACCAACTCGTCGATTCTGACCGCGGACTCGCGCCCGGTGCTCAACGAGGTTGCGGACGGAATGGTCAAGCATCCGCGGCTGCGGGTCGAGTTGCAGGGGTACACGGATTCGACCGGCTCCGACAAGTACAACCTCGTGCTTTCGGACAAGCGAGCGAATGCCGTGCGGGAATACCTGATCAACCAGGGCGTCAAGGCTGAGCAACTCAGCGCGAAAGGGTTTGGCAAGGCCGATCCGGTCGCCAGCAATGCCACGCCGGCTGGCCGAGCCAAGAACCGCCGCGTCGTCATGAAAGTTTTGGACAACCCGGGCGACGTGACGGTCAAGGGGGAAGGTCAGACGCAGTAGTTGGGTCGCCGTCACAGCGTTGGCCAGGTTGCCCTGGCCTTCGCGTTCCTTTCCCGGCGCCCCTCCTCGAAAGCCAACCGTTGGGGCGGTACCGGCTCGTCTTCCGGTATCGCCGCCAACACTTCCTCAAAAAGAGCGCGCAGCTCTTGTTTGAACTCGGGGTGCGAAAAAATGTAGAAGTCATTGCGTTGGATAGCGCGCAACACCTTCCCCCCTATCTCCTCGGGGGTCATCCCGAACTCATGGATCCGCGCCAGACTCTCGAGAAACTTCGGGTCGCTCGGCACAGCATCAGCCGATAGCTCGGGCGGCCGAATCGTCTCGCTCTCGTAGATCGTGCTCTTGACCAAGCCCGGACATAACACCGACACGCCGATCCCGTGGGGCCTAAGGCTCCAACGAAGCGCCTCGCTCATCCCGCGGACCGCGAATTTCGACGTGCAGTAGATCCCGGCGATACCACTCGCAATGAACGCAGCCATCGAAGCGGTGTTGACGATGTGCCCACCTTCGCCGTGTGCTTTGATCCGTGGCACGAATGTCTGTATACCGTTTACCACCCCGCCCAGGTTCACTCCGAGGATCCAATCCCAGTCGTCGTAGCTCGCCGCGCCGATGTCGTTGAAGAGATTGATCCCGGCGTTGTTGCAAACGACGTGCACCTTTCCAAACACACGCTCGGTCTCATCCGCCGCGCGTGCCATAGCATCCCGATCAGTGACATCGACCCGGATCGGGTGTACGGCGGCGCCTGCGAAGCTCTTCATGGCCTCGTCGAGATGATCCTGACGGATATCCGCGATCGCCACGCGCATTCCTGCGGAGCAGAACGCCTGTGCCATTCCAAAGCCGACACCACTCGCCCCGCCCGTGATAAACGCGACTTTCCCGGCTAAGTCTCGCATGGCTATGACCCTCATCTCACTTTATTGAGGGAAGCCTGCGACGCGGAGTATGGATTGTCGAGTGTTCGTTATCCGCACAGTGGCGTGGCTAGCACGGGGGGCGCTGGCTATAATTTGTGTTTACTGCAACCTGAGTCGGAGCCGTTATTAACAAGCACGTCGTCATGCGCGACATTGCGCGCCCGGACCCCGCCGCTACGGAGGCGTTGGGAAGCTATGGAGTTGCCACTGTTCACGAGGCGCAGGGGCGAACCGGTCTTCTGGCCGCATACATGCGCCCCATCTATGCGGGTGCTGCGGTGTCGGGCGCGGCCGTTACGGTGCTCATGCCTCCGGGCGACAACTGGATGCTGCACGTCGCCGTTGAAGTGTGTAAGCCCGGCGACATCCTGGTTGCCGCGCCGAGCTCTCCTTGCTCCGATGGTTATTTCGGCGATTTGCTCGCGACATCACTGCAAGCACATGGAGTGAAGGCACTCATCATTGATGCTGGCGTTCGCGACGTTGCCACCCTCACACAAATGAAGTTCCCGGTGTGGAGCAAGAACATCTGGGCGCAGGGGACCGTGAAGGCGAGCCTTGGTGCAGTGAATGTGCCAATCATTGTCGCGGGACAACGTGTCGAGCCGGGTGATGTCATCGTCGCGGATGACGACGGCGTCGTGGCGGTAAACCGCACCGAGGCGGTGAAAGTGGCTGAAGCCGCCAAGAAGCGCGTGGCGAATGAAGAGGAAAAGCGCAAACGGCTCGCGGCTGGCGAGTTGGGGATGGATATCTACAAATTCCGCGAGAAACTCAAGGAGCTGGGGCTCGAATATAAGTAAGCGCTCGGCGCCAGGTGAGTGAGGAGCACCTGGCCTGCGGAGCGCCTTGCGCCAGAGGTGGCCGTGGCGCTCGGTTTCTCAGCCGTCCAACACTTTCATCGCAGGCGCGTGGCGTTTGCCACGGGAAACCGATAAACGCACGCAGTTTCGATGTGGAACCCCCTTCGTTATGATGGCCCTCTGCTGCCGTTTTCAACCCAAGCGAGCTCGACCTCATGATCATTGATTGTCACGGGCACTACACTACGGCCCCCGGCGAGTTGCAGAAGTTCCGCGACGCACAGATCGCCGGGCTCAAAGACTCTTCCCTAGCTGCGCCCAGCGACAAACTGAACATCAGCGACGACCAGATCCGCGCTAGCCTCGAGGGCGCGCAACTCAAGCTGCAACGCGAGCGCGGTACGGATCTGACCATTTTCTCTCCACGTGCCTCCGCAATGGCTCACCACATCGGCAATGAGGCAACGAGTCTGAAATGGACGCGGATCTGCAATGACCTGATCCATCGAGTCTGTACGCTCTATCCGGAAAACTTTGTCGGCGTTTGCCAACTGCCGCAGTCTCCCGGTGTCGCGCCCGTCAATAGCTCGGCGGAGCTCGAGCGCTGCGTGAAAGAGTTGGGTTTCATCGGGTGCAATCTGAACCCCGATCCTTCGGGCGGTCATTGGAACTCGCCGCCCCTCACAGATCGCCATTGGTATCCGCTCTACGAGAAGATGGTCGAGCTCGACGTGCCCGCGATGGTTCATGTCAGCTCTTCCTGCAATCCCAATTTCCACGCCACCGGTGCTCATTACATCAATGCCGACACGACGGCCTTCATGCAGTTCCTGACATCGGACCTGTTCAATGACTTTCCGACGCTGCGGTTCATCATTCCCCATGGCGGCGGCGCCGTCCCCTTCCACTGGGGCCGTTATCGCGGACTCGCGCAGGACCTCAAACGGCCCCCGTTGGAAGAGCTGTTGCTGAAGAATGTTTTCCTGGACACCTGCGTGTATCACCTTCCGGGCATCGAGTTGCTGACCAAGGTCATCCCGATCGACAACATCCTGTTTGGGTCGGAAATGGTCGGAGCGGTGCGCGGTATCGATCCCCGGACCGGGCACTACTACGACGACACGAAGCGTTATATCGATGCTCTGCCGTTGAGCGCTGCGGATAAGAAGAAGATTTTCGAAGACAATGCACGGCGCGTCTATCCGCGCTTGGCGAACAAACTGGACGCGGTGAAGGCGGCGAAGCGGTAATTCGAGACGCCACCGTCACCGGAGGGAGGCTATGGACGCCGCCAGTGCCGCTGTCATTCCCGCACGCCGCCGTCTCATAGGGCAACTCTGGTTTCAGGTGCTCGCCGCCACGGTGGCAGGCATCCTGTTGGGACGGTTTTACCCCGCGGTTGCCGAGCAGACCAAGCCACTTGGCGATGCGTTCATCAGCCTCGTGCGTATGCTCATCGGGCCGATCATCTTCTGCAGCGTCGTCCATGGCATTGCCGGTATGAACGACATGAAGCGTGTCGGTCGGGTTGCCCTCAAGGCGCTTGGTTACTTCCTCGCTGTCACGCTCGTTGCCTTGATGTTTGCGCTCGTCGCGGTGAATCTCTGGAAGCCCGGAGCCGGGATGAACGTCGACGCGAGCGCGATCGACACTCACGCCGTAAGCACCTACGCCGCACAGGCCGGAAAGCAGAGCGTCACGCAGTTCTTGCTCAACATCATTCCTGAAACGTTCGTGGGCGCCTTCACCCAGCCTAATGTCCTGCAGGTACTGCTCGTCTCCGTACTGTTTGCCTTTGCACTGATGCTCGCGGGCGAGCGGGGACGGCCGGTGTACGCTCTCATCGAGGCGCTCACGCCGGTGTTCTATCGCATCGTGGGTTTCATCATGTGGGTCGCGCCAATTGGCGCGTTCGGCTCGATTGCGTTCACCGTGGGCAAGTTCGGGACGAGTTCGCTGCTGCAGTTGGGCGCTCTGATCATCGAGTTCTACGTCGTCTCGCTGATCTTTGTGGCGGTTGTGTTGGGTGGCGTCGCATGGTGGGCCGGGGTCAGCTTGCTCCGGCTACTGCGGTACATTCGCGAGGAGATCGTCATCGTCGCGGCCACGACGTCCACGGAGACTGTGCTCCCGCGACTCATGCAGCGCCTTCGCGAGCTCGGGTGTGAGGAGTCTGTCGTAGGCTTGGTGATTCCGACCGGGTATTCGTTCAACCTGGACGGCACCTGCCTGTATCTGGCTACAGTGGTTGTGTTTCTGGCGCAAGCTACGAACACGCCTTTGGACCTCACTCACCAGCTCATTGTGCTGGCGGTGCTGCTCCTGGCCTCCAAGGGCGCTGCCGGTGTCGCCGGCGCTGCGTTTGTCGTTTTGGCGGCTACGCTGGGCGCGCTCGGCACCGTGCCAGTTGCGAGCATTGCGCTCGTGCTCGGCATCCATCGGCTGATGGCCGAGGCACTCACGTTTGTGAATCTCGTCGGCAACACCGTCGCGACCATCGTGGTGTCACGATGGGAGGGAGCGCTGGATGTTCAGGCGTTGAATGAACGTGTGGGATTACGCTCCGCACGTTGATCCTTCCTTTCGACGAACGCGTGGGTCTCGGCTCGCGCAATGCTCCCTATTATTTGACGCCAAAAACGCGTCGGGCCGCGTAATGCGGCCCGACATTGTCTGCGGATGTAGCGAGCGACGCTCGCTGGAACGTGATTAGGACGGATTGTTCAGCACGTTCTCGAGCCGACCTAGAGTACGCATAGCGGGCAGCACCTGTTGCACGCTGGCGTTAGGCTCACGCTTTTCGCGGATCGCAGCGACAAACTCGCGATCCTGGAGCTCGATGCCGTTCATCGACACGTCGACCTTCGATACATCGATCGGCTTGTTATTGCCGTCGACCAGCTCGTCATAGCGGGCGATGTAGGTTCCGTTATCGCAGATATAACGGAAGAAGGTACCCAGAGGGCCGTCATTGTTGAATGACAGTGACAGCGTGCAGATGGCGCCAGAGGGCACCTTCAGCAAAATCCCCATGTCCATCGCGATACCCAAGTTGTCGTGCTTGGGACCCTGCACCGCGAATGCCTGAGATGCCGCCTCGCCTGTCTGGTAAGCAAACAGGTCGACCGTGTGACAGGCGTGATGCCACAACAGATGATCTGTCCAGCTGCGCGGCTTGCCGAGCGCGTTCATGTTGGTGCGCCGGAAGAAGTAGGTCTGCACGTCCATTTGCAGCACCTTCAACTCACCGGCTTTGATGCGCTTGTGAATCCATTGGTGGCTCGGGTTGAAGCGCCGTGTATGTCCAGCCATCGCGATCAGGCCGGTTTCCCTCTGTGTCTTGACGACACGCTCGGCGTCGGCGACGCTATCGGCCATCGGGATCTCAACCTGCACGTGCTTACCGGCGCGCATGCACTGCACCGCCTGATCGGCGTGCATCTGTGTCGGCGTAGCCAGGATCGCAGCCTCGACGCCCGGCTGAGCGAGGCTCTCGGCCAGATCGCCGCTCCAGTGCGGAATGCCGAATTTCTGCGCCACTTCTTCCGTCTGCTGTTTGTTCCCGCCCGTCAGGGATACAACCTCCACACCCTCGATCTTCTGCAACGCCTCCAGGTGTTTCACTCCAAAGGCGCCCTGTCCTGCAACAACGATTTTTACAACCTTAGCCATGATGCATTCCTAGCGCTTGTTCTCGAGAATCAGGTGCCCCAACGCCGTGTTGGACGAGGGCACGTGATAGAACCGATAGACCTCGCGCACGTCGCGCTCCAAGGCACCCCGCGAGATCAGCCACATCACGAGCTCTATACCCTCGGAGCCGGCCTCGCGCACGTACTCGATGAAAGGGATCCTTGCGTCCGCTTCCGGATCCTTCACCAGGTTGTCCAGAAAGCGCGCATCCCACTCCTTGTTGATCAGACCGGCGCGCTTGCCTTGCAGCTGATGCGACATGCCACCGGTGCCGAAAACGACGACGCGCAGATCCTCCGGAAAGGACTCGACGGCCTTTTTGATCGCCTTGCCGAAGTTGTAGCAGCGGTTGCCCGTCGGGGGTGGATACTGGATCACATTCACCGGCAGCGGGATGATCTTGCAGGGCCACTCTTTCGGCTGTCCAAACATCAAAGTCAGCGGGACGGTCAGGCCGTGATCGACATCCATCTTGTTGACGATCGTGAGATCGAACTCATCGAGAATCACGGACTGCGCGATGTGGGCGGCGAGCACCGGATGCCCCTTCACCACCGGCACCGGCCGAGGTCCCCAGCCCTCATCCGCCGGCTGGAACTCCGCGGCGCAGCCGAGCGCGAAGGTCGGGATGATCTCGAGGGAAAAGGCCGAAGCATGATCGTTGTAGACGAGGATGATGACGTCGGGGGCAAGGTCGGCAATCCATTTTTTGGAGAAGTCGAAACCTTTGAACACCGGCGCCCAGTACGGCGTCTCGGTCTTGCCCGTATCCCACGCCGCACCGATCGCCGGCACGTGAGAGACATTTACGCTTGCGATGATCTTGGCCACTATGACTCCAGGGCTTCGCCCGACTTTCCTGCGTCCGGTATGCCGGCCAGTCGAGTCGACCCGCGACATATAGCGGCGCTGCGCGCCGGGTTAAGAATTCTTTCGTTCATTTCCTGTTGTTCCATTCTGACTTGCTGCGATTGCCGTCGACGGGGCGGCCGCCCTTCAGCATCATCTCGGCATACTGTTCCTGGGTGAGCCCCGTCATGGTTGCCGCGACGAACTGGAACGAGAGCCCATCGGTGGAGAACAACTTGGAGAGAAAATAGATGTTGCCACCCAACTCGATCATGCGGCCCCAGTTACGCTCGAGGATGGCGGCGCGCTGCTCCTCCGTCATGGGCCACTTCCGGAGGTAAGCCGCTTCGTCCTTCTTGAACTCTTCGCGGTTCGCGGCCTTCATCAATGACATGCAGAACATGTTGACGTGATAACCCTGGCGCGAGCGTTGCGCATCGAACAGGGTTGTGCCGGGAATGTCGTCGAAGCCCTGGGTCGGTTCGAGCCGATCCGGTCGTTTGCTTTCAGTCATGATTCTCGATTTGCGAAGTTTTGCAGGCGCCTAGGCGCCGAACCCATAGAGGCGATGGGGGTTGTCGACCAGGATTTTACGCTGGACGGCCGGATCCGGGGCCATCAGCGGAATGAGGTCCACCAGATCGCCATCATTCGGCATGTGCTTGGAGATATTCGGGTGCGGCCAGTCCGTGCCCCACAGGATCCGGTCCGGGATGGCCTCGATGAGCGCCTGTGCAAACGGCACAGCATCCGTGAACGGCGGTCCGGAGCTGGAAATACGTTCCGCACCTGAGACTTTGACCCAGCAGTGTGGGTGCCGCCGGGCGAGGTTGAGCAGCGCCTTGAACGGGGGCTGATCGAGCCCTGCCTTCGTGGGCACGCGTCCCATATGGTCGATGATGAACGGCACCGGCAGCTTGTGCAGAAAGTCGTCAAACTCCACGAGGTCACCCGCGTCGAAATGCAGGTCGATATGCCAGCCCAGAGGTTTGATGCGGTCCAGGATACGGTGGAACTCGCCCATGTCCGGCATGCCGCCCAGGTGCTTCACGAAGTTGAAACGCACGCCGCGGAAACCCTGCGCGTGTAACTTCTCGAAGTCCCGAGTGCTGAATGAATCATCCGCGTTGGCCACGCCGCGATACTTGCCTCCGCTCTGCGCGATTGCATCGACAATAACCGTGTTGTCCACGCCATGACAGCTCGCGTTCACGAGCACAGCCCGCTCCAGACCGAGGATCGCTTGCAATTCCTTGAAACGCGACAACGGCGCATCGGGAGGCGTGTAGGTGCGGTCAGCGGCGTACGGATAACGGTCGCCCGGGCCAAAAATGTGGCAATGAGCATCGCACGCGCCCTGCGGCGGGCGGTATTGCGGTTTACGCGTATCGGGATCGGGCGCTTTACAGGTCGGAATGTTCATCGTGCTGATTTACAAGGGTGGAGAGTGCCCGCTGCCCACTGCCGCGGCGGGGCTCATTTGTTATCGTAACGGGCCGCTTCCATGGGCACAATGCAGTCGTCTAGACACGTGCGATGTTCGTACGTGAACGGCTTTCGAACGCCGCGCGCGAGCCCGTGCGAAAGAGGCTTATTGGAGGATTTATGTCAGTTGCACCTAACGTCGGCGCGGCGCGCCTCAGGTCGGATTTCAAGCTCCTCATCGGTGGGGAGTTGGTCGACGGCGAGGAAGCACTGGAGGTTATCAACCCGGCCACCGGTGCGGTGTTCGCCCGCTGTCCTGCCGCTGGCAAGGCGCAGTTAGATCACGCGGTCACGGCCGCGCGGCGAGCAAGCCCGGCGTGGGGCTGCACGTCATTCGAGGCTAGAGCTGCCGCGATCACGCAGATGGCAGCTGCGCTGCGCAACCATCAAGACACCTTGGCGGAGCTCCTCACTCGCGAACAAGGCAAGCCCATCGGGCAATCGCGCGATGAGATCGGCAGAGCGGCCAGCCAGTCCGAAGGCATGGCCAACATCCGCATTCCGGTGGAGAGGCTGCTGGAGGATGCCGAGCGACGGATCGAGCTGCACTATCGGCCGTTAGGTGTGGTCGGGATCATCACGCCCTGGAACGCTCCGATCAACCTGGCGGCGGGGCCGCTGGTGTCCGCTCTTTATACGGGCAACGCAGTGGTGCTGAAACCCTCCCCTTACACTCCGCTGTGCACTTTGAAGCTGGGCGAGATCCTGCGCGATTTGTTCCCGGCAGGTGTCGTCAATATCGTTGCCGGCGGCGATGAGTTGGGTCAATGGATGACCGAGCACCCCGGCATCGACAAGATTTCCTTCACCGGCTCGGTGGCCACGGGTAAAAAAGTCATGGCGAGCGCCGCGGGCACTCTCAAGCGCGTCACACTCGAGCTGGGAGGAAATGATCCGGCCATCGTGTTGGACGATGTCGATCCGAAAGTCGTCGCTCCGAAATTGTTCTTCGCCTCCTTCGTCAACAGCGGTCAGGTCTGCATGGCCATAAAGCGCATCTACGCGCACGAGCGGATTTACGCGGCTCTTTGCGATGCGCTTGCCGAGGAGGCCCGTAAAGCCCGCATCGGCGATGGCCTCGACCCACAAACCCAATACGGACCCATTCAGAACAAGATGCAATACGAGCGGGTGCTCGGGATTCTGGCGGACACCAAGCGCAGCGGCGCGCGCATCATCGCGGGCGGCGAGCTCCCCTCACGCCCGGGATACTTTTTTCCGCCCACCATCGTGGCCGACATCGACGAACACAGCCGACTGGTGCGCGAGGAGCAATTTGGCCCGATTGTGCCGGTCCTCAAATTCCGAGACGTCGATGATGCCGTCCGGCGCGCCAACGATACACGCTATGGCTTGGCAGGCTCTGTATGGAGCCACGACCCCGAGCGTGCAGCAGCTATCGCCGCACGGCTGGAGGTCGGCACCGCCTGGGTAAATCAACACCGTGCCACTTCGGCCACCGTCCCCTTTGGAGGTGCCAAGGAGTCCGGTATCGGCCGGCAATACTCCGTACTGGGGCTCAAGGAGAACATGGAGCCGCAGGTGCTCAGTGTTTTGAAGCAGGCGATGTAGCCAGGCTCGATTGCGCTCATCTGGCTATTGATAGGCGACGAACTGGTCGATCTGCACGTAGTTGTCGCGCGCGCTGCTGTCGTGTTTACCCGCCACGACAACTTTGATCGTATGCTGTCCGGCAGGAAGCTTGCGTGCAAAAAGCATGTAGGAGTTTAGTGTGTCGTCGTCGGCAGAGCCCCAGTGGCCGTTGACCGACGCCACGGGCTTGGGACTGCCGTCGATATAGACGTCCATATAGCCGTTTTCGTAGTCCGGCCGACCAAATATCTCGATCAAACTTCCGACGAACGTCCAGGAGACGCTCGCATTGGCCTCCTTCGACCAATAGTGTCCGCCCGATAGGTCCGATCCATCGCTGACCCAGCCGCCATCCCATTTTCCTGTAAACCTGAGCTCGGCCGAGTTGTACCCCACGGAGGTTCCTTGAGCAGGTGCCAAAGGCGCGCCCTCGATGTCGAAGCCATCGATCGTTTGCCAATAGCCAGTGGCCGACGCCTGCTTCTGGTCGAGGAGCGTGATGGACAGGACATGTGAATCCGCGGAAAGACCGGAGACCGTGACGAGCGCAGTCTGCGCGACCTCCTTGGAGTTGTAATTGTCCACCGACTTAGGCGCACCGCCATCGATAGAGTACGAAGCGATACCATACTGAGGTCCCTTCTTCCCCAGCCACGTTATGCCGGTACCGTTGAAGTTGATTATCGCTCCGACCCCGGTGATCGC
>Ga0105240_10014815_pt1 | contig 10627 bp, 9 predicted proteins | sample KBSC54metaG_FD_80426 | JGI IMG/M metagenome (GOLD analysis project Ga0105240, IMG submission 80426) | Corn rhizosphere microbial communities from Kellogg Biological Station, Michigan, USA - KBS C5-4 metaG | ecosystem: Host-associated > Plants > Roots > Rhizosphere > Soil | place: Michigan, USA...
ACGGAGAGGTGGCAGAGCCCGGTTGAATGCACCTGACTCGAAATCAGGCATAGGGGTAACTCTATCGGGGGTTCGAATCCCTCCCTCTCCGCCATAAACTCTACAAAATAGGTGCGAAGCCAAGGAAAAGAATTTGAGTTTCAAATTCTCGCGAAGCCAATCCACCCCATGGATTTGATGGACCACATCAAGAAAGTTTTTGAAGAGCGACGATCAGTGACTCACGGAATCCTGTTGGGAGTTCTCAAGGGTGGCTATGTGGCGTTGAAGGATGGTCTTGAGGGCAGTCAAATCAGGGTCTCTGGATGAATTTGCGCAGCATAAGGGGTCTGGCGCGCTGGGATCTGAGCGATTTTGAACAAATTTCCAGTCAGTCAGGTCGGTTTACCGCCGGATTTTCTGTTCCAGTTCGAACGCCACGCGGAAGTTCTTGAGCGTTCTGTCTGCCAGTTCCGGATCGAGCGCAGGTTGACGGCGCTCTCGGCGGTGATCCGGATCATACTGCCGCGCTGTGAGGGTTGCATCTCCAGCCATTCCCCACATGCTCATTCAACGTTCTTTGCATGGTCTTGCCTTACTTCGGAGGCTTCTTGCCCTCAGGTTTTACCAAGACCTGTTTAGGTGTGTGAATGATCTTGTGCACTGCATTATTGAATCGTTCCCACTCGGTCTTGCCTGCTACTGGCGGAGGCGTAAGGGTCTTCATGGCTCAGTATAACGCCTATGCAAATAACTGCAGTCATTAATAAATCGAGGATATTTGCGCATCTTATTCGCCTATACCCCTTGCCATGGGTTTGGATGTCGGCGAGTATCACGACTGGCCGGAGATGGGGCAGTCGCTTCTCATCGACTCATGTCTGATTCTCGCGATCCGCGGGGCGAAGTGGAAACCAAGTTTCAATCCCACTCGCCTACCAGAGATGAACGACGATATTTAGTTTGCAATTAACATGAGCACGGCGTCTTCATTGGCGCTGACCACGCGGTACGAGACAATCTTCCCCGGAAAAAAGACCCTTGGTACCAAGCGAACAATGATGATGTCAGAGAGTTGGGGGTGTTGCGGGTCCCGGATCGGGTTTCAGGCAGATTCAACAGCTTTCTTGTAGTCGCGATTCGAATACCCACGAGATTTAGCTTTAGCTACCATCCCGAACAGCTCCATACAGCACTTCATCAAATCGTATAGACCTTTGCTCCGGCACAAGGTCGCTCCAGGCCATTCTGACGACGCGGTCTCAGGCGACACTACCGCGAGGATCTTCGGGGGAGGAATCTGCTGCGAAACGGACCCAGCAAATCGCCGCCAAGTATCATCTGGCTCTAAGATGACGACGAGATCAAACCTATGATCTCGAAGAAGCTTTAAAGCTTCAGAATGTCGACCGGAGATTTGAATCGCGAACCTAGCGCCGAGTAACATTTCCCGCGAATAGAGAAGAGTTATATCGTTTCCTACTAACAGGAGTCTGGGACGAATAAGGAAGGGGCCCGTCATTGATCTACCCTACAGCTATGATGAAAAGCAGCCGGCTCTAGTTATCTGAGCGAAGCTAGCCTATCGAACTCTCGATGAGTTTGAATCATTCCGAAGACTATAACTGCCTGAGGTGTGATCTTCCAGTGTTGATCGCACTAAATGGCATAGACTTCGCTCGGTACGCCCGTTTTCGCCTCGCTCAAGCTGTCCAGCGTGACCGTCAACGCGAATAATTCGTTTCGAGGACCACCGCCCGTGAAGTAAAGAAGGGTCTTGCCATCGGGGGACCAACTTGTCGGGACCTGGGAATTTTGTGCGAGCGCGCCGTAAACACCATTTGCCTGGGCCGATGCCTGTCTGTCATTGACCAGTGTTTGAAAGCACCGCAAGTCGACACCAAATACACGATAGTAAGAGGGCTACGAACTTGTGCCTGGCCTATTTGACACGCTGCTTGCGCGAACTTGCCTCCAGCAGCATTCGATCTTGGATGGCAGACCAGGCTTGTGACCGTGGCCAACAAAGTAGCAAAGCAGGCTGAAGTTCACATCAGGACTAACCATAACGCAGCAGTCGTTACGGGACGCCTACAGCGATTAATCAACAGGCAAGAACTGGCCGATGACTCGCCCTCGCTAAAACCTATATAGGTGAGGGTGGCCATTGGCTCGTAGTCTCATTTCACGCCTCGGAGGCAGCGCAACCATGATTGTTTTTGCTGTCGGGTTGAGTCCGGGGCTACCTGCTTCACAAGAGCAGACATGATCTGTTAACAACATTAGACATCATGAGCAACCTGAATCGCAGGGCCTTCACACAGCTTGCAGCGGCCGCGGCGCTAGCAAAAAGCGAGTGGCTTTCAGCTGCCATTCCTGATTCCGAACCGGCGCTAACGGGTAAGGTCACCGCCGATCTGAGCGGAGACGCAGTACCGTTCAATCGCATGATCTTCGGCCAGTTCCTTGAACATTTTCATCGCCAGGTATATGGCGGGGTCTTTGATCCCGGGTCACCTCTGGCGGATGGAAGAGGGTTCCGTCTCGACGTGATTGAAGCTCTGCGGGAACTCAGAGTTCCGATCGTTCGTTGGCCCGGCGGATGTTTCGTCTCGTCGTATCACTGGCGAGAAGGGGTAGGAAAAACTCGCACACCGAGTTTCAACAAGGCGTGGGGTGTCGAAGATCCGAACACCTTCGGGACGGACGAATTTGTCCAGTGGTGTCGCCTCATTGGCGCTGAGCCCTACATCTGTACCAACGCCGGAACAGGCACCGAAGAAGAGATGAGCGATTGGGTCGAGTACTGCAACTTGAAGAATCAGGGGCGCAACGCAAAGCTTCGCATCGAAAACGGCAGCCCCGAGCCCTTCAATGTTCAGTATTGGAGTATAGGCAACGAGAACTATCTGGGCGGTGAGATCGGCGCGAAGACTGTAGAGGAATGGGGACCACTTGTTCGAGAATCCGCAAAGATGATGCGCGCAGTGGATTCAAGGATCAAGATTCTGGCGGCGGCAACCGTGAATGGCGACTGGACTCCGCCGATGCTCAGAGCCGCGGGAAAACACTTGGATTACATATCAATTCATGGGTATTGGGATCCCTTGTGGCAGCACGGCACTCATCCGGCGGATTACCTGAAGTGCATGTCGCACTGTGAAGCTCCTGAAAAGCAGATCAGGCAAGCCCTCGATCTCCTCAAGCAGAACAGTGAAGGAGACCGGGTTCGCATCGCTTTCGATGAATGGAATCTACGCGGGTGGCATCATCCCAGCTTCCCCGGCGGGGGCGGAAACAGACTCGATTTGATTCGAGAGCGCGATGAGAACGATCTGAACGAAACCTACACAATGGCCGATGCGGTTTTTTCTGCTTCGTTCTTGAATAGCTGTCTACGGAATGCCACGAACGTGCAAATGGCGTGCATGGCTCCAGTCGTGAACGTTCGAGGACCTCTGTATGTCCATCCGAAAGGGATTGTGAAACGGACGACATTTCACGTACTCAAGATGTATTCCGATCTACTGGAGGGCAACGTGCTCGACGGTACTACGATCAGTGGTCCTCTCGACACGGGGTCAGGGACGGTACCAGCACTGGATGCCGTGACCACCTGCAGTTCGGATAAGAAGCGTTTTGCAGTGGCCTTGATCAACCGCGACCCGAAGCGCACCGCGCGATGGGAGCTGACTTTGCACGGGTTCGACCAGAAACAGGAACTGAGAATCACGGTGCTCTCAGGCAAAAGCACAGACTCCTTTAATGACATTGGACATCCAAGTGAAGTTGTGCCCGAAACATTCTCACGCTCTGCCAGCGGTCCATTGCTACTGCCGCCGCACTCGGTGTCAGTTGTGCAGTTCACCGCGTGACTTGATTCTGGTCGCGCTATCCTCGGTCTTAAAAGACAACCGACTGGTCCTGCGGAGCTAAGGCTTGCCAAGCAAACCTTGCGCAGCGGGATTCGGGCTCGTCGTATAAACGGGCACGTCCAACGCATTGTCACCAGCCCAAAACACATTGTATACAATATACAAAATGGAAGAGGAAAAATCACAGATGAAGCGCGGCCCCTTGATCGAGCCACAGCCAAACGAATCGCCTCTGGGAGCGTCGAGTTCCCTACCTGATCGTGTCTACGAACTCTTGAAGCGCAGGATCCTGACATGTGTCCTGCTCCCTGGCCAGAGGCTTAACGAGAAAGAAATCGCCGAGGAGCTGAAGGTGTCACGAACTCCGCTCCGTGAGGCATTGAATCGCCTGGGGCAGGAAGGACTGCTGGTGCGAACTCCCTACGCCGGCTATGTAGTGTCCTCCGTCAACGAAAGCGGAGTGCTTGACCTCTGCGAACTCAGGATGATTCTGGAGGTGGAGACTGCCGGCCTCGCTGCGGAACGAGCAACTTCGGATGATTTGCTACGAATGGAAAGGGCTGCCGAGCTTCATTACAAGCCGGGGGACAGGAAGACCTACGGCGACTATCTCGACAGCAATCTTGTCTTCCACCGGGAACTGGCTCGTGCCAGTCACAACAACCGGCTGTTGGAGAAGGTGATGGCGGTTCTGAATGAACTCCAAAGGCCGTTGTATCTCGGGTTGGATGTAGGCCTCGATGCGAAGGCGGCAACCCAGGAGCATATTGTCCTATTGGCTGCAATCAAGGCCAGGAAGCCAGACAGAGCGCGCGAGATTCATCGGAAACAGATCATGGCCGCCGGAAAACGCATGTTGAAAGGAATCAAGGAACATGCCTCCTTCCCAATAGGGCGATCAAGCAAAACTACATAGACTTCAACGGCGGCTGACGCCGCTCACCTAGCGAATCCACGTGAGATCTAAATGATGAATCAAAATTTGTGTCACTCAGCTCTGCTTAAGGTCGCGGCGGCCGTGCTTCTGGTCGCTAGCGGCGCACTCAATGGCCAGATACCCGAAAAGATATCGCCGTTGAAGCCCAGTCCCCCGTCTGCGTCGGCTGCAGTCGGCAAACATGAGTTGACGGCGGAAGACCTCGGTGCGTTTCTGGATGGTTTTATGCCGCTTCAACTGCATCGGGAGAATATTGCCGGGGCGGTTGTCCTAGTGGTGAAGGATGGCCAGATTCTCTATGAGCAGGGGTACGGCTACGCGGATGTCGAGAAGAAGACGCTGGTCTCCCCGAGCGGCACCCTCTTCCGCCCCGGGTCGGTGTCAAAGCTTTTCACCTGGACCGCTGTGATGCAGTTGGTGGAGCGTGGGAAGATCAACCTCGATGAGAACGTCAACACCTATCTCGACTTCACAATTCCAAACACCTTTGCCAAGCCAATCACGATGCGAAACCTGATGACGCATACGGCGGGCTTTGAAGAGACAGAGAAGGATCTTGTCATCCAACCGGGCACCGCAATGCCTCCGCTACGGGAGTATCTCGTTACCCTCATGCCTGAGCGCGTCTTCGCGCCTGGCGATACACCAGCCTACTCCAATTATGGAGCTACCCTGGCAGGCTATATCGTGCAGCGAGTCTCCGGCTTACCGTTTGACGAGTACATCGAGAAGAACATCTTTGCTCCGCTCGCGATGAAGCATTCCACGTTTCGTCAGCCACTGCCGGCTGCGCTTCAGCCAATGATGTCCGATGGTTATGCACTCGCATCAGATAAACCAAAGCCGTTCGAGATGATCAGTGTCGTCCCTGCGGGAAGTTTGTCGGCCACGGCCGAGGATATATCCCATTTCATGTTCGCCCACCTGCAGCAAGGGCAATATCAGGAATCAAGAATTCTGAACCCCGCGACCGTGGCCTTGATGCACTCCGCGCAGTTTGCTGCGCATCCGCTGCTGCCACACATGTGCCTCGGATTTTATGAAGAGAGCCGCAACGGTCACCGGATTATCGGGCATGGTGGTGATACGCAGTGGTTCCATAGCGATCTGCATCTGATGCCGGATGAGAACCTTGGCTTCTTCGTCTCTTACAACAGTGCAGGCCGAGACGAGATAGATGCCCGCGGCGCGTTGTTCCAGGCATTTTTGGATAGGTATTTTCCCTACTCCGTACCGCCGGCGCTTCCGCAGCCCCATGTCCTCGAAGATGCAAGGCTGGTGGCTGGGGAATACATAATGAGCCGTCGTTCCGTGACGAATATCCTCAGCTTTACCGGATTCCTGGGAAACCCCAAGGTGACTGCCGAGAAAGATGGCACGATTACGGTGGACCTTCTAAAGGGAGAAAATCAGCTTCCAAAGAAGTTTGTGGAGATTGGGCCGCTGCTCTACAGGGAGCAAGACGGGCAGAGCCTTGTGGCGTTCACCCGCGACAGCCAGAACAGGTTAGTACTCTCAAGGGATTTTCCCTTCGATGTAGCGACGAGGGTGTCTCTGGCGGACAACAAAATATGGAACTATGCTCTGCTCGGGTTTATCGCAACTGTAAACCTTGGAGTGCTGTTGTCGTGGCCGATTGCCGCATGGATGCGCCGGCACTACAAGCGTCCGCTGATGCTTGGCACCCAGCAGAAGCGGCTTCGCCTTGCAATTCGCACGGCCGCGGCCTTGGAAGTAATCTTCCTGTCCTGCTGGATGGGGCTGATTCTCTCTGACAATGGCGAACCGCTATTCGACGCTCATCTTGACCCTGTCCTTCGGTTGATCCAGGTCGTTGGTTGGCTCGGCGTTTTCAACGCCATGGTTGCTCTCTACGCCGTCGTCAAGACCTGGAAGTCCGGCGGAGAATGGTGGCTGTCACGGGCGGGAAATGCATCGGTCGCAATCGCAGCCATTTCGTTCCTGTGGTTCCTGATGCATTGGCATCTATTGCACTTCAGCCTTGTGTACTAGCTTGATCGCTTGGCTTTTGAGGCCGGGACACTTGCGAGATGCTTCTTACAGGTTCCGCTCAGGAACCAGGGAAACGGCGATGCCACGGCTGATGTCGGTACGAACTGTCAATACGGTACTTCTTTATACTCGAGGGCACACTCCATTTCGCCGTCGCCGGAGAGGAAGAGGTGCTGCGTACTGGGGGACTGTGTCGTGGTTGACAGCGACGCATACGTTACCTGCAACGCGTGCGGGACTTTTTCAACGCTGGTCCAGGCGTCGGAGACTACGAAATCGAGATCATCGCGCCTCGGGAATGCAGAGGATTCCCGTTACTTTTAGGGCAGGCAGCCGCCTCGCAGGGCCTCATCAGCAGAGAGAAAGGAACTCTTCTACCGGCAATGCTGCGCTAAAGAGCCAGCCCTGGAAGGAATTGCAGCCCAGACCAACGATAGAATCCCGTTCTGCTTCGGTCTCTACTCCTTCTGCGATCACGGAGAGGCGCAACGCGCGACTCAGTAGAATGATGGATTCCGCGACAGCTCTGCTGCTCGGATCTTCTACGACATCCTGCACGAAAGATCGCTCGATCTTCAGCTCGTCGATAGGAAGACGTTTGAGATACGAAAGCGAGGAGAAGCCGGTGCCAAAGTCATCGATGGAGAACCTGACTCCGTATTGTTTTAGAGCCGACATCTTCCGAATGGTATCCTCAAACCCCTCAACGAACATGCTCTCCGTCAGTTCGAGTTTGAGATTCTGTGGATTCGCCTTCGTGCTCTCAAGTGTATCCAGCACATGCTGAACGAAACCGGGGTGAGACATCTGACGCGCACTTATGTTTACTGCCAACGTCAGGTTCGCGGTCTTACGCTGGCTTGCCCAAGCTGCCAACTGTTCACAGGCCGTCTCCAATACCCAGCTGCCCAGCGTGAGAATCAGACCGTTCTTTTCCGCAATCGGGACAAATTCTGATGGAGATATCAATCCTCGTCTTGGATGCTGCCAGCGCAGGAGAGCTTCGGCACCAACGATCCGGCCGTTTGCCACTTGTGGCTGGTAGTGCCGTACAAACTGCTTCTTTGCTACGGCCTGACGGAGCTCTTCCTCCATTGCAGCGCCTTCAACGACTGCAGCATGCAATTCCGGAGCGAAGAAACAAATTGCGTTTCGTCCCGCTTTCTTTGCCTCGTACATGGCGATGTCTGCCTGCTGAAGAATCTCCTGCACTCCCTTTTCGTTATCTCCGAACAGCGTGATTCCGATGCTCGACCCGCTGCGACACTGATAACCCTCAAGATCATAAGGGACGGCTATTGACGAGAGTATCTTCTTAGCAATCGCTTCGGCTTGAGATCCCGCAATCTCAGAATCTTCACTCAGATCCTCTAGCAGCACGACGAACTCATCGCCTCCTAAACGCCCAACCGCATCGGTCTCACGAACGCATCTTGTGAGACGTCTGGCAACTTCCTGGAGCAGCAGATCACCAACATGGTGACCAAGCGTGTCATTCAAGATCTTGAAATCATCGAGATCAATAAACAGAAGCGCGCGTCGATGGTGTGTGCGCCCGCCCATAAGTACACTCCGCGAAAGTCGCTCAGAGAGCAAGCGGCGATTTGCGAGGCCGGTCAACGGATCATAGAACGCGAGACCTTTGATCTCTTGCTCCGCCGCTTTAGCCGCAGAGATATTCTGCGCAAAGGACAGGATGCATGGAATGTTGTCAATATCTATAAATGAGACCCATAACCTGGCCCAGAACGTTCCACCATCTTTCCGTCTGAATTGAGCCTCGAAGTCCCGGCACCGAGATCCGTCCCGAAGAGTCTGGACCAGTTTGGCACGGTCGCGAGAACTAACCCAGATTCGAAGCTGCGTGGTTGTCCTTCCGAGAACTTCCTCCCGCGTGTATCCAGACATGGCGATGGCCGCCTGATTTACATCCACGATTGTCCCATCGCTCACTTTGGAGATCGTGACTGCGTCCGGACTTGTCTGAAAGACAGTTCGATACCTTGCTTCACTTGCCTTCAGCGCATTCGAGGTTGCCTGGAGCTCATCGCTGAAGTGCATCTGCATCTCGTCTTTTGCGCGCTTGCGATTGGTGAAGTCTCGAGTTACTTTTGCATAGCCTGTGAGCGTGCCCCTGGAATCTCGAATCGCTGTCAAGACGACGTTTGCCCAGAAGCGAGAGCCGTCCTTTCGGACCCGCCAGCCTTCTTCTTCGATGTAGCCCCTGGCGGCGGCATTGAACATCAGCTGTGCGGGGTGTCCCTGTTCTTGATCCTCTTCCGTGAAAAAGCAGGCGAAGTGCTTTCCGATGATTTCATCGGAACAATATTGCTTAAGTCGCTGTGCGCCAGGATTCCAGGTGGTGACGAACCCTTCTTTGTCCAGAAGGTAGATTGCGTGGTCTCTGACGGCCTCGATCAGAGATCGGATCTGAAGGTCGCTCGCTCGCGCCCTCTCAAGTGCAGCGCGCTGTTCCGTCATGTCTCGAACAAAACTCAGCACCAGTGCGCCTGATGAAGTCTCAATCGGCTTTAGAAGTATGTCTACAGGAATCTCGGTTCCGTCTTTGTGCAGTCCCACCAGACTGGTCGTCGCGCCCATCTGACGAAGTCGTGGGTTGGCGTGAAAATTCTCGCGCTCGCTTGGATGGCGCCGGCGAAACCGACTTGGCACAAGAATCTCGATAGAGCGGCCAACGAGTTCGGATTCGCTATAACCAAACAGTTCTGCTCCATGGGTGTTGACACCCAGAATGGAGCCATTCGAGTTAGTGAGAAGGACAGAGTCCGGGTGCTGAGGGTGCGCGAAACCAGTGTTGAGGAGGGCATACTTACTCGGGTCTAACCAAGAGGATGACCGACCAGCTTGGCATAAGTCACTGGATTAGCGTACTCCAAAGCCTCTTCCAACAGGCCATTGCGTCCAACGAAAGTGAAGACGTAGCGCGGTTTGAGCATCCCGAACCAGATCACGCACGCGTTCCTGCGGGGCAACTTGTTAGACAAGAACCGAGAAACGGAATCACTATGAGTGCGATTTTGATCCATGGGGTTCCCAATTGAGCGAGTGGCGGAAAAGGCAGGTTTTCGATCCGCATCGGTGCTGCGGGAACACTTCGGCACGATCCGAATGCGGCTCTGAAGCTCCCAGATCTTGAAGAGTCGAAGTCTGCTGTTCTCAACAGCCTGCCATCCCAGAGTTCTGCCAGATTCGGGCGGGCTAGCGGCCGCCGGATACCCCCCATTGCGACAACCAGCATCAAGGGTGAGTTGGCTCGATGTAGCGATTGAACTCAACGTTCGCAACGAGGCAAAGCGGGCCGGAGGATCGGTGGAGAATCCAAGACAGGCCGAGGTTGATTCAAGAGGCCAGGAGATCTTTGAAGGGCTTGATTGGAAGAGCATTGCCGACGTTTGCGTATCGGCCGTTTTCACTTCTCAGCTTGCTAAAGCTTTCTATTCAGAAGCCAATTGCGGATGGCCTGGATCAGTTCTGCCTTGCATTCCAGCGGCAGCCAATGCGCTCCACGCAGACTCGTCACCGTAAGGTCTGGGCAAGTCGCGCGCATTGGATCGCCATAATGGTTTCCCTCGATTGTATTAATTGCATCAAGGTCGCCGTTGACGAAAAGTACGGGCTGCGAAATACGACCGCCATGTGGCGCCTTACGCGCATAAGCTATGTTCGCGTCGTCGTTCAGGTACCACGCGCAAGGGGGGCGAAAGCCGTGAGTATTGAACGCCTGCACCAGCGCGTCGAAGTCCTCAGAAGGCCAGAGCGCCGGGTCGGGCGGGTTTGGCGGGGCGTGATGCGCGGCACCGAA
>Ga0105240_10014816_pt1 | contig 10626 bp, 7 predicted proteins | sample KBSC54metaG_FD_80426 | JGI IMG/M metagenome (GOLD analysis project Ga0105240, IMG submission 80426) | Corn rhizosphere microbial communities from Kellogg Biological Station, Michigan, USA - KBS C5-4 metaG | ecosystem: Host-associated > Plants > Roots > Rhizosphere > Soil | place: Michigan, USA...
ACCGTCACTGCTTCGGCAACGAAATCGACTGATCATTGACATACATTCCTTGAAGAGTCGCTGAGCCCGGTCTCGTTGGTCCCCGCTCAACGCTCGACACATCGGCGCTGTAAGCCGGCCACCGGCGTGATTCCCAAGGCAAGGAGATCAGATGATTTCGATTCTCAACAGCAGAAAATCGCGCGTTCTCATCATCGATGATGAACCGTCGAACATCGTACTTCTCAGGCGCATTCTCTCGCGGGCTGGACTGGGGTCCATCTCGTCGGAGAGTGACCCGATGAAGGCGGTCGAACTGATTCTCTCGCTGGCGCCGGATCTTCTGATAATCGACCTGCACATGCCGGGCATGGACGGCTTTGAGATTCTGAGCGCGGTCAAGGCGAAGGTTCCTGCGGACTGTTTTCCGTCAGTGCTCGTCATCAGCGGAGATAATTCCCCGGCCACGCGCAATCGCGCGCTTTCGGTGGGCGCAAAGGACTTCATATCCAAGCCGTTCGATTCGGATGACGTCAGATTGCGCGTCGCCAACCTGCTCGAAACGTCCGAAGCTCATCGCACATTGAAGGAAGAGAACGACGTGCTGGCTTCCAGCTACCGCGATCAGACGGCTGAGCTCGAGGGGTCACGCATCGAGACGGTCGAGCGCCTCGCACATGCCGCGGAAGTTCGTGACGACGTCTCGGGGCAGCACAATATCAGGGTTGCGGCGATGGCCCAGGCGATGGCTGAAGCAATCGACCCGTCATCGGACTCGGCGCGCCTGCTCGGGCGGGTTGCGGCTTTGCACGACATCGGCAAAATCGGTATTCCCGATCGGATTCTTCTCAAGGCCGGTCCACTGAGCATTGCCGAGAGAGAGACGATGAAAACGCACACGACCATCGGCGCGCAGATGTTGTCTGAGGGGACATCCGATTTCATGCGACTTGCGGAAGAGATTGCTCAGTCGCATCACGAGCGCTGGGACGGCCGCGGATATCCGAACGGACTTCAGGGTACGGCAATTCCACTTGCCGCGCGGATCGTGTCGATTGCGGATGTATATGACGCGCTGTCATCCGATCGTCCATACCGGCCGGCATACACGGTCGCACAAGCCCGCGAAGCCATCGAGCTTGGTTCGGGTTCTCTGTTTGATCCGACGCTCGTGTCAGTGTTCCGGACGCTTGTGCCGAAGATCACCTGTTCGGTCCACCAGACAGCCTCCGCAGCCTGAGCCAATTTCTTGCCGGAGCGCGCCGCTCACGATAAAGTTCGCGGATGGCCACTGCCCCTCCGCGTCGCGCACTCTCTTCCGACAACTGGGCTGGCATTCATCCGGAGATCCTGACGGCGATTGCCGCCGCCAACGTCGGCCACGCTCCTTCCTATGGCGAAGACGATTACACCAAATCGGTAGTCCGGAAGCTTCGTGATGAGCTCGGCGCCGAAGAGGTGGTTCTCGTTTTTACGGGCACCGGCGCGAACGTTCTCGGTCTCGAAGCCCTCGTCCAATCGCACAACGCGGTAATCTGCGCGAGCACGGCGCACATCTTCACTTCCGAATGCGGCGCGGCGGAAAAACACATAGGATGCAAGCTGCTGCCTGTTCCGGCGGCAAATGGCAAGATCACGCCTGCCGGCATTGCGGAGCATTTGCACCATCTGGGCAACGAGCATCATGCGCAGCCGGCCGCAGTGTCGCTCTCGCAGGTAACGGAATACGGCACAGTGTATTCACCCGACGAAGTTCAGGTGATCGCCGATTTTGCGCACGCGCACGACATGAAGGTCCATATGGATGGTGCGCGTCTCGCAAACGCCGCTGCATTTCTTGGCCGGCCGCTTCACGAGATGGCGTCCTCGCTCGGGGTGGATGTCCTTTCCTTCGGCGGGACGAAGAACGGCGCGGTCGCTGCGGAAGCCATTGCGTTCTTCGACGGTAAGCTTGCAAGGAATTTTCCCTACCGGCGCATGCAGGCGATGCAACTGGCCTCCAAGATGCGCTTCGTTGCGGCGCAGTTCGACGCCCTCCTGACCAATGATCTCTGGCTGCGGAGCGCTACTCAGGCCAACCGCATGGCGGCGCGCCTTGGCAGGGAGCTCTCCTCAATCCCGGGGATTCAGCTGACCCAGAAAGTCGAGGCCAACGAAGTGTTCGCGATCCTGCCGCGAGAGCACGTTGCACGACTACAGGACAAGTGCGCGTTTCAGGTATGGGTGGAGGAGACAACTGAAGCGCGGTTCGTGGCTTCGTTCGATACGACCGATGACGACATCACGAGCTTTGTGCAAAGCGTGCGCAACGTCATGAGCGAGTGACCAACAGAAGGAGGCAATCATGGATCTGAAAAAGGCAAAAGCGCTCGTCACGGGCGGCAGCTCAGGAATTGGATACGCGACGGCTCAGCTCCTCCGCGACCGAGGCGCCGAAGTCGCCATTTGCGGACGCCGCGCCGATGCGCTCGAGCAGGCGTCATCGGAGCTCGGTGCGCTGGGCATCGTCGCCGACGTGTCCAGCGAGGACGACGTGAAGCGGATGGTCGCTCGTGTCATCTCCGAGCTGGGCGACTATAACGTCCTGATCAACAATGCCGGGTGGGGTCATTGGGCTCCTCTCGTCGACACGACGGTTGCGGATTTTCGTCGCGTGTGGGAGACCAACGTTCTCGGCGCGATGCTCGTGGCGCGCGAATCAGCGCGATACTTCGTGACGAAGAACGCCGGCAACATCGTGAACATCGCGTCGACTTCAGGTCTGCGCGGCTCGCCGGGCGGTACGACGTACGTCTCGACGAAGTTCGCGGTGGCGGGCATGACCGAGTGCTGGAGACTCGAGCTGAGGAAGAGCAATATCCGGGTGATGCAGGTGAATCCGTCCGAGGTGCAGACGAATTTCTTCGTCACCTCCGGTCGTCCGGCGCGCCCCGCGAACGCGACCAAGCTCGAAGGGTCTGACATCGCGCAGGCAATCTGCGGAATGCTCGAGCTCGACGAGCGGGTGCTTCTCACTGAGGCGACCGTCTGGGCAACTAATCCCAAAGACTAGTGGCGGTGTCTGGCGGGGAGCCTCGATTGGGGCCACGGAGAACCTAATGCCACAGTTTGCGCGTCCGGAGTTTTCAGTTTTTCAGTCCGGCGTTTCGAGAGTAGCATTGCCGTGACGACGTATCTGATTCGCGCGCCGTCGTGTCTGAAGATCCGACTAAAGTTTTTGGGGATTACTTCGAAGGATTCTTGGATACGATAATCGGCAGGAGGCGTGATGCGTCGCCACGGCGAGGCTACTCGAAACGCCTCACTGAAAAACTGAAAACTCCACACGCGAAAACTGAGCAGCCGATCACGAGCTTGGGTCGACTATTCCCGATATTTCCCGAAGAAGAAAAAAACAGCGGCAGTTCTCCGTGCCTCCGTGCCTCCGTGACAAGTTCACGGATCTATCAACGGCGATCGAGTCTATTTCAGCGCGAGACCAACGACTCTCGTCCTTCCAGCGTCGCTCGGACTTCGAGAAGCAGCGCGTCGGCGGTAAATGGCTTTTCGATGAATCTCTCGTTCGAATCGGGGCCAAGAGGTGCGACGAGGTCTTCGGTGTATCCCGACATGAAGAGAACCGGTGTCCGCTCGCTCAGGATTTTCAGCCGATCGGCAAATTCCCGCCCGCCCATTCCGGGCATGACCATGTCGGTCAGCACCATGTCTATCGGTCGCAGCTGGCTCTCCAGCCCTTCGTTGGTCTGCCACACCGCCATCGCGTCGATTCCATTGGCCGCCACCAGGACGTCGTAGCCGTTCCCGCGAAGAATTCTGCTGACGGCGCTCCGGACGACCTCTTCGTCCTCCACGACGAGGATTCGCTCAGTTCCGGCGAGCGGCCCGGTGGTCGGTGCCGAAGCGTTCTCCGCCGTCACTTCCGCGTTCACTTCCGGCAGGTAAATCCGAATCACTGTGCCGCGGCCGACTTCACTCGTGGCCGATATGTGCCCGCCGCTTTGCGTGACTATTCCATACACAATCGAAAGTCCCAGCCCCGTACCCTTTCCGGATCCCTTTGTGGTGAAGAACGGCTCGAAGATCCGTGCGCGAACCTCCTCCGTCATTCCTGAGCCGGTATCCGAGACACACAGCATCGCGAACATGCCATGATCCGCGGCGCTCGAGTGCGGGTATTCCGGGCCGAGCAAACCGTTCGATGTCTCGACTTTGAGTGTTCCGCCGTCCGGCATGGCGTCCTGCGCGTTCACGATGAGATTCATCAGCACCTGCTCGATCTGGCCGACATCGGCTCGAACGCAGCACACGGCAGGGTCCATGCAAATCTCGAGCTCGACGTTGTCGCTCACGAGGCGCTTCAACATTCCCTCGAGCCCGCTGACGACTCCGTTGAGATCTATCACCTGAGGCTCGACTGCGTGCCGCCGGCTGAAAACTCCCAGCTGTCTCGTGAGCGAGGCAGCCTTGTCGGCGGCCTTGCTTATTTCCTCGGCGTCCGCGTGGCCCGCCTCGTCGTGGCTCAGGTTCTCGAGGAGAAATCCGGTGTACGCCTTGATCACAGTCAGGACATTGTTGAAATCGTGAGCGATGCCGCCTGCGAGCCGGCCGACGGCTTCCATTTTCTGTGACTGGCGAAGCTGCTCGGTGAGGATGTTCCGTTCGGTGACATCCTGCACGCTTCCGTACATTCTCGCAGACGATTCTTCCTCGCCGATTACAGTACGGCCGAGAACGTGAATCATGCGGGACTCATCGGCGCCGACGCCGATGCGGTGCTCGAACTCGAATTTCTCCCCCGTCTGCATGCTCCGCTCAGCCACAGACCGGCCCTCGGCCAGATCGTCCGGATGAAGCTTCGCGTAGAAGTCGGCAGTTGTGAGCGGACCATTCCGTTCCATGCGGAAGATTCGATACAGCTCGTCGGACCATTCGACCTCATCCGATTTCATGTCCCACGCGAAGCTCCCGATGTGGGCGAGCTTCTCGGTCTCCGCGAGCATCTCCTCCCGCCGCCGGGCCTGCATCCGGTCGGTCGCGTCGCGACCGACGATCAGAACCTCCGTGTCGAAGCTCTCGCCGTAGAAACGACTCAACGAGCACGTCACCCACCGGAGGGAGCCGTCACCGGACCGATAGCGTGCAAGAAATGTCCGGCCGATCCCGTCAGCGAGGGTTGTCAGAATCTTTTCTCTTGCAAGAGCGCAGCTTTCCTGGTCGAGCAGATCGGCGAAGGCGCGCCCGATCACGTCCTGCGTCGTGCGGCCGGTCAGCTCAAAAGTGGACTCGTTTGCCGAGCTGATCCTGCCCGCTGTGTCGGTTGTGATGATCCATTCGCGGGCAGCGCTGATTATCAGGCGATGCCGTTTCTCCGAGCGCGTTAAAACGCGGATGAGAGTGAGCTGAATGTAGACGGCAACTATCAGCTCCACGCATCCAAGGAGCGCGACTCCGACCGCAAGAATGAAATTGCCGTGCAGGGAGGGCGCGCCGAGAAACGACCACCCGAGGCCAATTCCCCAAGCCTGTGCCAGCACCGCCATGACGAACATGAAGCCGGCGTACGCTGCGACGATCCGCGCGTGCCGGCGCTTGAGGACGGCGTAGGCTCCCATCACGATCACTGCATGAACCGTGGAGCTCATCCACCACGCACTCAGGCCGATGTATATCGTCGTGAGGACGGTTATGTCGGCAATGAACGCGAGGATCTGCAAACGGTCCACTGCTGCCGCGCTCGACGTCTTTCGAAGAATCGGCGCATAGAGAGCGACGATGCCCATGTACAGCGCGAAAATCGCGAGAACGGAGTCGGGCACAGGTGCCACAAGAAAGTGCACGACCAGAATGGCGGCAGCGAAGCCTGTCAGTACGAACATCCGCCTGATGTTGGTAACGGCAGTGCGCGATTCCAACAGTGACTTGCTGGGCCTGGTCATGAGGAAACCTACGGTGTCCCGGCGTTACTTTGGCGATTGCCGGGACGCATTGGGGCTATCGGACCGTAACTACTCCTCGCGAGGGTCTTTCGCTCGTGCGCCGCGTGAGATCAGAGTCCGAATCGCTTCCGCGCGACGAAGACTATGACTTCAGTCGCACCGGCAATTCCCATCCAGTCGGTGTTCACCGCGAGATGATAATTCTCGTGAGCGCGCCAGGTGCGGTGCCAGTGCCGGGCTACCCACGCTTCGCGGTGAGCGTTGGTCTCGTCGACGAGCTTCGCTGCTTCTTCGTGACCTATCCGATCACGCTCCATGGAGCGCGCGATCAGCGCTGCGCGAGGTGCGTAGCAGAATACATGAAGAGCATCGGTGCGGTCGGCCAGCATTGCCTGCGCGCCGCGGCCGACGATCACCAGCGGACCGGCGGCGATCGCCTCCTCCAGCACGTGCCGGGTGACCTCGATGAGCTGCTCGTCGGTGGGCTGCCTGCGCGCCGCAGTCATGGGTGTGATCCACTCCTGCGAGCTCAGCGCGAGCGCGTCGGCAACTCGCTGCACAAGCGAGGGCACTCGCTCCTCCCGCGCGGCAACCTGCGCTGGAGTGATGCCGAGCCGGGCCGCAACCTGATCGAGCATCGCGTTGTCGAGGAGTGACCATCCGAGCTCGGCGGCGACGAGCGCGGCGACTTCCGAGCCGCCCGAGCCGTAGAGTCTCGAGATTGTGATGACTGACAACTAAGCGTTACCCGCTACCCGTTGCCCGCTCATTCCTGGTACGGTCTCCGCCGCTTCTCCTCGTGCGAGCGGCCGTAGAGACCGGCATCGCTGCGCGAGATTTTCTTTCGGGCAACCAATGATTCGAGCAGAAGCTCACACGCCGCCGCAACCACCGGAGTATCTGCGCTCTCGGCGAGGCCGGTCAGCTCCACTGCCGGGATAAGTCCGGGCACCGTATCGAACCCGCTTACAACCGAGGCGGCTTCGACATCGTCGCCCACCTGGAGCGCGCCGCCGGCGTCGAACCACATGATGATCTCGTCGGTGTTCAAGCCGCCGGCTCGATCCTGAAAAGTCGCGTCGGCGGCGCGGCGGATGAGCTCGCGGGCGATGTTCTGGCCGCCGACGAGCTCACCTTCGTATTCCAGCTCGATCTTTCCGGTGATGGCGGGCAACGCGGCGTAAATGTCGCCGATGCGGGGCACGACTTCGTCTTCACCGGTGATGAGTGCGCGGCGCTCGGCGTTCGAGACGATGTTCTCCATCACGCTGATCGGCATCCGCTGAGAAACGCCGGAACGCTTGTCGATTCGCTTGTCCTCGCGTGCTTCGAACGCAATTCGCTCCACCACTTCGGCGATGAAATCAGGGATGCGCACCGGACGGAGGCCGCGCTCGGTCCACGCCTCCTGGTCCGTGATCTCCATTCCCAGCTCGACCGTCTCCGGATAGTGAGTCATTATCTCGCTTCCGATGCGGTCCTTGAGCGGAGTGATGATCTTCCCTCGCGCGGTGTAGTCCTCGGGATTCGCGGTAAAGCAGAGAAGCACGTCGAGAGGCAGGCGCACCGGATATCCTTTTATCTGGACGTCGCCTTCCTGCATGATGTTGAAGAGACTCACCTGCACCTTGCCGGCGAGGTCCGGCAGCTCGTTGAGCGCGAAGATGCCACGGTTGGCGCGTGGCAGCATTCCGTAGTGGATCGTGAGCTCGTCGGACAGGACGTGACCACCGCGTGCCGCCCGGATGGGGTCGAGATCGCCGATGATGTCCGCAACGGTGACGTCAGGAGTGGCGAGCTTCTCCACGAATCGGCTGTCGCGCTCCACCCAACCGATTGGTGTCGCATCCCCGCACTCATCGAGCATGTTGCGGGCATACCGGGAGATCGGAGCAAAGGGATTGTCATTCACCTCGCTGCCGGCGACGATCGGGATGACGTCGTCGAGCAGCGTGGTAAGCGCGCGGAGAATGCGCGACTTTGCCTGGCCACGGAGACCAAGGAGTATCAGATTGTGCCGGGAGAGAAGGGCATTCGTGATCTGCGGCATAACCGAGTCTTCGTAGCCGACTACTCCCTCGAAAAGGGGTCCGCCACGCTGAAGTCGAGCCAGCAGGTTGTCCCTCAGCTCGTCCTTCACCGAGCGAGTGGCCCGAGCGGGATCGCCGAATGACGACCTCTTGAGGGCTCCAAATGTTTGCGGATACGACGACAATGCCCGATCTCCGATTACCCGGGGTGGAATCGTAATCTACATGGCGTAAATAGGGGCTACTAGCTAGCGACACCGGCCCTCTCCGGTTACCTTCCCCTACAGCGCCACGTCTGGATGTCAGCACCCTTACAGTGCCCTTGACAGCAAGATGGAGCGCGGTAACTTTTTGCCCGCGCCAACCACGAGCATCGCGACTGCGTGCACGGACCGGCGTTTGACCACGTTGGCCCCCTCCAAGGAGATTTTTCAATGAAGCGCATTGCTCTCGTCGCCGCCGTCCTCGTACTTGCTGCATGCTCGAAGAAGGATGAGACCCCAGTCGACACAGGCGCCGCGATGGCCCCGGCTCCCGCTGCCACGGATACATCCGCCATGAAGATGACGGACTCGACCGCGATGAAGGACTCGATGATGAAGGACAGCCTGATGAAGGACAGCATCGCAAAGGCGGGAATGAAGAAGAAGTAAACCTTCTTCCTTCACCGTTCCAAAGAGAGGCGCGACAAATCAAGTCGCGCCTCTTTTTTCTAGCACGTTTGGGGGATAGCCGTCGATCGTGACGCGCGGCCATCCTTCACAATGACTGACCGTAGAGACACGCTGCTCAAAACGGGCGCTCTCCAGAGCGCCATTTTCAACAGCGCCTATTTCTCCAGCATCGCCACCGATGCCAAAGGGGTCATTCAGATCTTCAATGTCGGCGCCGAACGGATGCTCGGATACACGGCAGCCGAAGTCGTCAACAAGATCACCCCCGCCGACATTTCCGATCCCCAGGAAGTAATTGCGCGCGCTGAAGCGCTCAGCGTGGAGCTCGGCACGCCGATCGCTCCCGGCTTCGATGCGCTCGTGTTCAAGGCATCGCGCGGAATCGAAGACATCTACGAGCTCACCTACATCAGGAAGGACAAGAGCAGATTCCCGGCAGTCGTGTCGGTCACCGCGCTGCGCGACGCGCAGGACACGATCATCGGATATCTGCTGATCGGCACCGACAACACGGCGCGCAAGCACGCGGAAGAAGCACTCCTCAAGGCCGGAGCGCTGCAAAACGCAATTTTCAACAGCGCCAACTTCTCGAGCATCGCGACTGATGCGAATGGCGTGATTCAGATCTTCAACGTCGGCGCCGAGCGGATGCTGGGATACACCGCCGCCGAGGTCATGAACAAGATCACGCCGGCCGACATCTCCGATCCGCAGGAAGTGATCGGCCGCGCCAAGGCCCTGAGTGTCGAGCTCGGCACCCCGATCGCTCCGGGATTCGAGGCCCTGGTGTTCAAAGCCTCCCGGGGAATCGAAGACATTTACGAGCTGACGTATTTCCGCAAGGACGGCAGCCGGTTCCCCGCAGTCGTATCGGTCACCGCACTTCGCGACGCCCAGAACGCCATCATCGGCTATCTGCTGATCGGAACGGACAACACCGCGCGAAAGCAGGTGGAAGACGAGCGGATGAAGCTCGACCAGCGCCTGCGCGACCAGCACTTCTACACGCGCTCGCTGCTCGAATCCAACATCGACGCTCTGATGACGACGGATCCCCGCGGCATCATCACGGACGTCAACAAGCAGATGGAGGCTCTTACCGGGTGCACCCGCGACGAGCTGATCGGCGCGCCCTTCAAGAACTACTTCACGGATTCGTCGCGAGCGGAAGCGGGAATCAACCGCGTCCTGAACGAAGGCAAGGTCACGAACTACGAGCTCACCGCACGGGCGCGCGATGGGACGCTCACAGTCGTGTCGTACAACGCAACCACATTCCACGACCGCGACAGGAGACTCCAGGGAGTGTTCGCGGCGGCGCGCGACATGACGGAGCTGAAGCGGTTCGAGCAGACACTGCGGCAGAAGAATGTCGAGCTCGAGGCAGCGAGCCGCATGAAATCCGAATTCCTCGCCAACATGTCGCATGAGCTGCGGACGCCGCTGAATGCGATCATAGGCTTCTCGGAAGTGCTCAAGGATGGTCTGGTCGGGAAAATGACCGATCAGCAGCGCGGATTCATCGGCGACATCTTCAACAGCGGCAAGCATCTTCTGTCGTTGATCAACGACATTCTCGATCTGTCGAAAGTCGAAGCCGGCAAGATGATACTCGACCTCGAGCCGGTCGAGGTATCGTCGCTGTTTGCCAACAGCCTGTCCATCGTCAGGGAGAAGGCTGCGGCACGGGGGATTCTGCTCGCGATGATCGCCGATGAAGACCTTGGCTCGATCAACGTGGACGTTCGCAAAGTGAAGCAGATCATCTACAACCTCCTTGCCAACGCGGTCAAGTTCACCTCGGATGGTGGCAAGGTCACGCTCCGCGCGCGACGGACTTCGCGCGCGCAGGTCGGTCTGGTACCGAAGCCGTGGGAAGGACGCAGCTTTCCGCTGGCCGATAATGAGTTCACGGAATTTCTCGAGATCAGCGTGGGCGACACCGGTCTTGGCATTTCTTCCGACGGACTCGCGGGCTTGTTCAAACCCTTCAGCCAGATCGACAGT
>Ga0105240_10014819_pt1 | contig 10625 bp, 6 predicted proteins | sample KBSC54metaG_FD_80426 | JGI IMG/M metagenome (GOLD analysis project Ga0105240, IMG submission 80426) | Corn rhizosphere microbial communities from Kellogg Biological Station, Michigan, USA - KBS C5-4 metaG | ecosystem: Host-associated > Plants > Roots > Rhizosphere > Soil | place: Michigan, USA...
CCGCGATCACAAGAAGCCTTCCGTGATTGCCCCTAAACTCCGCGACGATACGGCTTTAACAGGACCCAGCGTAATTATTGTGCAGGCAGCCATTGAACCGGATGCCGTACCCGTTAAGGTTAAGGATCAATTTGTCGGCGGCAATCACACGCCGGCATTCTTTGATGATAAAGATCATTACAAACAGTTTTATATGGATTATGAGCCAGGATATGGTTTTCATGTAACTCGCAGTTATATTCTCCGTTCTCGGAGAGAATATCAGGAATTGCTAAAGGTTTTAGGGGAAGATTCCATCTCAGAGGTCTCTTCATCTCTGATGCCAGACGTAGATCGCAATATCGACACCGTTGTATTAGATTTAGACGGGACCATTGCTAAGACCGACCAGCCATTGAGTGATCGAGCCATTGTGATTTTGGCTGACCTTCTTGCGAAAGGAAAACGCATCATTATTGCAACAGAAGACATAGAGAAAAAGGTCGACAAACGCGTAATACAATTAATTCTAAAGGTAAGCCAAACATCACCCGGTAGTCTTAAAAATCTTTGGTTTGCCACTGACGGTGCAACCGTGGCGTACCGGTTCCTTTCACCAACACGCAAGGCAAAGCTGGAACAATACAATTCGTTGTCACAAATCGACAGAGAAGATCGCGAGCTTCTGCTCAATTTGCTGGATAGCCGTTTCCGTGGGCAATTTCAGATTGATACACGCGCAGAGCGTATCAGCCCTGATCATCGGATTGATTTACGCGAAGTTAAGGATCGAGATAAATTTATCGAAGAACTAAATGGCTTACTCGCTGCAAACGGTTTAACTTATTTAGCTTACAAGACAGGAAGTACTAGCGTAAAAATAGTCCGTAAGCACAAGGCCGATGTTGTGCAATATTTAATTGCAGGACAGGGTCTTCGAGAATCTAACATGCTTATTGTCGGGGACTCCGCTCGGACAAATCAGATTGATCGCAGAATGTTATCGGAATTCCAAGATGCTGTTTCGATCAATGTCGGAAAGCCTTCTCGGTCAATCGGCATGCTTAATCCTAAAATAGTTCAAATGGAAAGCGGAATCGATGGTACGCTGCGAACGCTTGAGGCTCTAATTCAAAATGGCAAGCTGCCGATGAGACCATTATTGCCTTATCAGACCGTATATGAAAGATCCACCTATGATAACGGCGAACAGGAGCAGGTGCGTCATGAAGAGGCAGTGGTCTTTAATTCCAACGGTGCATACCAGCTGGAAAAACTGCTATCACAGCATGCTTTAGTGGAATCGATAATTTCCTTTGCAATGGGAGTTGTTCTGACGTGGGGTGCATTGGGAGCTATCGGTGTACATTCCGTCATTTCCCTCGTCGTTTCTACTTTGCCTGTAGGATACTTATCGTTCCGCCGTTTGATCGACAATCCAGAAGTGCTGCTTTGGAAGCTAAAAATGAGATTTATTCCTCACCTCTACAACATTCGCGCCTCCGCATAAATCCCTCCGTCTAACTACACTCATTCCGCTTGGCGGGAGGTCATATGCCCAAGTGCAGGCTCATCGGCTACTAACACGCGATCGTGGATTTTATCGGACTTATTTCGACCCACTCGCTATTTTAGGCTAATTTTTTTGACAATGGGACCATGGTCATTCCCATCCCGAGCACCCACATCACATAGCCCACCAAGGGGGAGCATTTCCTCTTCTGGAGAAAAAATCAACATTAGGACGGAAGATAAAATTCCAACTAATACATACCCGTGAAAAATCGTGAATTTTATTCCCTGAATACCACCACAACTTAAATCGATGTTCTTGTTATTCTTTTATCGGGATAGCCCGAATCTGCGATCTTTGATGCGACGGCTGCGCCCAATCTTTCAAATCTAAAGTCGTTGCCATTGTCACTTAATGAAAAAAGACATTTCGTCTGCAATAAATTTAAGATGGCGCTCAACACGTTGCGGTCTATTTCACTAAATTCTGATTCAATGGTTTTCCTGTTTAAAGATTTTGATATTCCCGCTTGTCTTAATTTTTCGCGCACAAACATGATCACTCGGACTTCCATATCGGACAAATAAGGGACTAGTACTGCGGCCTCATTTACTAAGTCAAATTGTCTGTTCCACACCCCATGATGAGCGATGGGATGGCGTTTGGGTATCTTTGGAATCGGCTTTGGTTGTGGCGCGGGAAGCTCCAGTTTAGGACGTGACATAGCCACGTTTTCATAATGTGGAAACAGTTCCTTTTTGCTAACACCTAATATTTCTGACAACCTTGTAAGCTGATTTTCCGTTGGGGGCAAGCTTTTTCCAGGATAGTACCGCCAATTATTAAATATGGTCGCAGTTGCGCCGATATAACGGTAAATCGTGACCACTTTCAACCCGCTAGCTATATGTTTTTTTTGGATAGCCGCATTTAAGCACTGGGCGAATTCTTTTAGCGGATCAGGCCCGCCTTCTTTTTTGATCGTGAGTACTAGGGAGCAGAGCGCCATTTGAACGACCCACCGCGACAAATTTTCCAAGCGCGATCCCATCGGAAGAGGAACGAGCTTTAACGGAATGGAGGGGTCGATTTTCTTTTCCGGCTCGGGTGTTATATGCCGCTCATCATCGATAAATAACTGATAGGGGGGAAGTTTTCCTTCAAAATGGTCATCAAGCCAGGCTCGAATGGCCTCCGGCGTTCGCTTATCGGGCGGCGCATCCACCAATTGGCCCGTGTTCATAAAAGGACGAATGTCGCGCGTAATCAACATCGCCAAACGAATGGATACTTGATGGCGGTTCGGAGATAGCGGTCGTTTATCTTTTTGTTTCCTAAAATGCAGCGGAATTTCAATGCGCCATGTTCCCTTTACCGAGGAAGGCGCTCCATACGGAGGCCGCATACTGGGTGTATCAAAACGATCCTGCGCCGCTAAAGAAACCGTCGCCACCATCGCCAAGACAGCCCATTGAAAATGCCGAAACACGCCATGACCTGCAAGCCCGCTTGGATGCCACACCGCCAGCGAAGAGCGCATCGCCAACGTTTGCGTTTTAACAATACATTGGCGGGAGTTATTAAACCGGAGAGAAACGAATGGCGTTGTTTGAAAAGCAGCCTGCCCCGTCTGGGTCAGCATAGCGCCAATGAGCGCGATAGAAATAAACCGAACAGACCATGAATTCATCGATCATCATCATAATGATTGGGCTTCACGCAACCTATCAATCCATTGGGACTTTTAAAGTAGACAAAAGACCCACGATAAGCCCGTTATTCATGTCCCGCCATGTTTTCATGATCGCCCCAACCGACGGCACCGAAATGATCATTAAAGAGATAGCTGTACGTGACCAAGATCGTTTGTCCAAATTGATGGGCATTGGGTTGAATGCGGTATTCTGCATCATGACGCGAATACACAAAGCGAACGCCGATTGTATGGTTGGCAATTAAACGGATATTAAAAGCACTTTCCAGACGAATTATATTTTCTTCCGCGTTTTCCGTGGCAACGATATTACTCACATAATATTCACGGGCCGCGACCTCGAACAAGCAGCGATCGGCGATGATGCTGCGGAAAGCAATTAAGGATTGGGGTGTTGCCCCATAGTGATAATTTCGTTCGCCCGATCCGGCGGTGACGCCCGCACCGCCGAATCCTAGGCCGCCCATGGCGGTGCCTTGTAAAGCGATTTGTTTGGATACCCACCATTGCCACGTCGTGCCCAAGGACGCGGCTGTACTCGAGATGCGGAAGAGTTTTGGCGATATATAGTCGTAGCTGCCATAGAGCCCCCAGATGCCGCGAAAATCATCATTCGGCTCATACCGCTTTCCCCAAAGCAAGCCGCGCGTCATTAAATGATCAATGATGTTGGAGTTATCGGTGGCACTACCAATTTCAAATTCAAAATAATCCAGCGGTCGGAAGTACCGATAGCCCGGTTTTCCTGGCAAACCGTAGCTAATGGCGTAATCGATGCTCGCATCGATGGGACGCACGCTTTCGGCCAAACCATTATTGTCATGCACGGATGTCGTAAAGCTGGCGCCTAATTCAAGGCGCGTAAAAACGGCGGGATGCCGGGCATCGACAGCCTTAAAGCGCTCGCCAAAAATCAGCCGATTAAGACCCGTCGGTGGGGAAATGATCGTCGCCACCAATTCGCGTCCAGCGGATGGGTGCTCGCCGCCTTCTTCCAAAACGACGTTCGCCATGCGAAATAACTCTTCGCCTAAAATACTGCCGGCGTTACCGGTGGTGACCTGGTCATTGATCGAGGGATTATCCGTCTCACCCGCCATTTTCCATACAAAACTTCCAACGTTGCTATAGGCCAAGCTTTCCCAAAAGTTTAATCCCGCAGAACGCGCGAGCCCGTACATGGTTGCCCCTTGATAGGGGTGACCGACTTGATTGATGACAAAGGGATCTTGATCATATTCCCAAGGTTGGTGGACAATAAAATTTTTTGTGGATTGATAACCGCTGTTATAGACGGAGTTTGGATAAATCAACCGATCGGCCTGATTCAAGACAAACAAAAATGCAGGAATTTCAAACGCCGGCACCCAATAATTTTTTCGCTGCGCTCGCTCACCCGGCAAGACGCGATCAGCACTGGGCGAGCTATTTTCTTTTGATGTGCCTGTACTAGGAACAACGATCTTATCAGAGGCCGGACTCATAGGGGAGTCTAGAGCCCAGACCGGATTTAAAACACAAATGCTCAAGCCAAAATAACAAATCCAATGTTTTATGGTCCGACCACGTTTCGACATCCTTCAAAATAGCATAGCGTTTGCTAAGACCCTAGCAAATAACCTCATAGACGTTATATGGCTGTCTTTAAAAGAATGAAATCTTGAGGCGAATAAAACGCGCCCAACAGTTTTTTGATGGGGGATCTTCCTGGAGTCGCAGCGGGCGGCGCTGGGGCGCCGGGAGGCGAAGCGGGAATGGTCGGATTATAAAAGGCCGGATTTTTTAGCGATCTCACCGCGACGAATTACTAGCTATCCTGGATTGTCGCGTCCCATTCTTTATTCAAGCGGGATTCTTGAACGGCACTCTGTCGGTAAGCCTTGGCGAGCACTTTTCGATGGGACACTTGGCGTTTACGTGACAGCTTTTCGCGCACAGCCTCTGCAATGAAGCCACTAACATTCTTCAATTTTTTCAACTCGCGCCCGAGTTCGAGTGGAACAGTTATATTCAGCCGAAGTGTATTCATATGCGTATTAAAACAGATTTTTATACATCCTCAAGTGCGCATTAAAATGACATTGCAGCTTGCTTTTTATGCCGCGGAGAGAGTTTCTTTATGTCGCGGTGACGGCGGAGGGACGTAGCGAATGGGTTCGTCTTGGATCATGCGCGGGCCCCCATGACGTCGTCGGGGATGGAGATAACGGTCGAGATCGCGAACGGGATCGCCCACTTGCGAATCATCGACCACAGGCTCGACGTCCTTGATAAAAATTCGCGGAATTCGCTTGCCGGGTAGCGGGAGTATTCGGACGGCGATTCCGACAAATTTCTCGCCTGCTTTCTGAATCAGCTCTGGAGTTACGGGGACTTCGATGGTTTGGCTTCCTCGAGGATTTTCTTTTTGCGGACCAGTCAACAGGTCAGGTGTTTTCTTCGTTAAGATCGGCGTATACAAAGACCGCATCAAATCTTCGCTGGGCGTAATCACCGAGATTTCAATTTGTCCCGGATCGGCTTTATCGATATGCAAAATAAAGGATCGGAACGTGCGGAGATCGACGGGAATGCCCCAATTGATTTCTGTGTACCCGCTATCGTAGCCGGTAAAGTGCCAATGGGAAAGAACAAAAGGATCATGACTATAAGTGATGGTACGCTGCGTCATCCCATCCACCATTATCCCCTTGGAAAAAATAAGTCCGTATGAACCCGGAGCATCGCTCCGGGAGTAATTATAGTCGCCGATCCACTCCAAGACTTTTAAGCGCGGCTCAGCCGGCGCGGATTCGGCACTGGGATCGGACGGAATTTTTGGCGACTCGCGTGGGGGTTGAGGGTTATACAAGGAGTGGTCCGGGGGAACAGGGGGAGTTTCCTCTTGCTTACTTTCCACATGAGGTCCCGGGCGCTCCGAAGGCTCCGCTAAATAAGTGAGGGTGCCGGTTCCCCCATGCTCGCTCGTCACTCTTTTTTCTTCATACGTTTCTAATTCGTACCAGGTGCTGGGCAGAAAGAAGAAAAAAACAAGGGCCAGCGCCGTTAACACAATGCCGCGGTGGAAGGCATGGCTAAAGCTGAGCTGCAATGAATTCGCTGCTTTTGGCACTAGCGCTTTTTCAGGTGAACCCAACTGCGATACCTGCGATTCCATTGCCGGTAAAATGCCAGCGAGGACGGAAAGAATCGCTAACGAGACCATCAGGGCTAAAAAGACAATCGGTAGCAGGTAATAAGAACCCCATAGGGCAATAATGCCGACCGTGCCCGCATGCAGAATCAACGAGGCATAAAAGACAACCGGTGTGATTGCCGTTGAACCCAAAGGCTCCAGCATTGCGGTGATCGCCAATATCGACGGTGGCGGACGATGCTCAAAAATGTCGGCGTGAATCGTATCGAAGACTCCCCGAAGTAAGGGACTCGTCGCAACTCTACGCGATAAGGCCCCCTCGTCATCGAGGAGATAGAGCGCCAAAAACGAGGTGGCTTGCGCGCGGGAGAGATGGAGCGATTGAAAGACTGTCATATGCCGAATGGCTAGCCGCTCGGCCAGCGCACGGGCGTAGATCACACGAAAGGCTTGTCGCTGCCATCCCGGGAAAACGGAGGTCATGAATACGACCCATCGGCGAAATCCCGATGGACGATCGTCTGACGGTAGCCGTTCGAGCAAGATATCGGCATCGCGCTGAAATTGTTGGAATTGATACAAGAGTAAATTGACGGGATGGTGCAGCGCCAAAAATAAAACCAGCGAAGCGATCAGCGACTCCGGAGTGAAATCCAAAATGATCGCCGGCAAGGAGGCGATCGCGATGAGACCGCCCGTCGCCAAACTGCGTTGCGCGATTTGAACCGGAGAGGTCTGACGTAAATCCATGAACTCCAATGCGAGCAACGAAGCAGCCGCCGCCGCTGGCGGTAAGGGCCCATAGCCATCACTAAGCTTATAAATGATCGCGCCTATACTCGTTGCAAAGAGTGCCGAGAGGGGGCCCGACCATAACAGGCGATAACTTGTTTCAGACCACCCAAGTCGGTGATAGAAAGTGCGCTGCAGCCATTTCGAAGCGGCGGCGGCAATATAGATGCTCACTTGCGGTTCAGTCGAGGAATGGAACGCCGCCACATCAGGCGCAGTTAAGGCTTGCGCTGAAAAACTTTCCCTGTTCTGCGTGGTTGGAAAGAAATTAACAGCGGCGTTTCCAGGTATCGTTGGGAAACCTAGTATCAGGGACAGCCCTAAAGCGATAAGTGCGCGACGATTCATACGTAAAACAATATCAGGTTATCTTGTCGGATTGAATGCTTTAAAAGACTCAAAAACGGCGGCTGAAAGACCCGTGCAATTAAGGAAGTTCTCGCCAATGCGCGCCTCGGCGAGACCCAGGGTCTTTCAGACTGAACTTTTTGGTCTGTCCCGTAATCCTGATCGTGTTTAAAATTACAGCTGCTCCTCATGTCAAACATTTTCTTTCATCGTTTTGTCATTTTGTCGATCATCGGGTGCCTGGGGGGAGATCCCACTTTCGCAGCGGCATTGGTTTCTGAGAGGCCCCTCCCGAACTCTCTGGCGGTTTTGCAGGTCCGTTTCACGGAGCAAGTCTTAAGCCCTGTTTCAGGCGAGATCCCCAACGAACATCTTGGACATACCTCCGTGACCCTCGCGCAAATGACGAGCGCCGTCTTTATCGAGCGCGTCGGTATCGCGTTGCGCCGCTGGAAACATGATCCCGCCGTCTTTGGCCTGCTACACCATCAGGTGACTATCGCCGTGAGCAGGCCTTTGCTTAGCGGTCATTCAAATCCTGCGGGCGCTGGGATTTTGTCGTTGACCTTTTTTGATCAATTGCACAAAGCCTTTATTAAGCTTTCGGCTTTTGCGGATGAACTGCCTCAAGCCTGGCAAGACTCGCGAACAGGCCAACTGACCCAGAGTTCCGCCGATCGTTATGCAAAACGTCTGACGAACCTCGCCCGCTTATGGAGTGACTTATATCACTGCTTTGGACTCGAACACTTTACGGAATCGGTTATCGATTACATTCCCGCACGCCGGCAAAAATGGGTTGCGCCTTTAATTACCGCCATCTCGGCGATAACCGAGGAGTTGCAAAGCACGGTGATTTTCATAAGAGGAATGCCTATGCTGACGCCGCATCCGGTGGAATCAATCCTGTCCGCCAAATTGATTGCGGGTTGGTTTCCCGAAGCAACCATTGCATGCGAAAATCATGTGCCCCCGCAAACCCTTATTAGAGGGGATCGTTTAGCGCTCTCCAATGCCTTGCGCAATATTATCGAAAACGCGCTGTATTATGCGGGCTGGCGCCCCAACGGCCACCCTGTTTCACCGCGAGTGAAAGTTACCCTCTCCATCAAAGGGGGGCACGTCCACATCCAAGTGGAAGATAATGGTCCCGGTATTTCGGCAGCAATGCGCGCTTTAGATCCCGAAGGGAAAGAACGGCTTTACCATCTCAACGCATCGGACCGACCTGGGGGCACGGGACAAGGACTTGCCGACGCCTGGTATTGCATTCGCGCTGCGGGAGGATCGATTACCGTAGATTCTCTGGCTCTCGAAGGAACAACCTTTACTATTCAGTTACCCATCGCTTCTTCCCGACACAAAACGCCAAACAGACGGCGCTCACGCACACATGCGACGCAAGCGTAAAAGAAAATTGTTAAACTACTGCCTATGAATGAAAAGAATGCGTCTATGCTAGAAAAAAAGATCGAAGCGGCGATTGTTTGGGTCCGCACGCACCAAGAACGATTTTGGACGGTGGTCGGGGTCATTGTGATGGCCTCGCTATTCCTTTATTTTGCTATTCAACAGCATGTGCGACAGCAGAATGAAGCCTGGGCACAATTGGGTCCGATTCAAGGCGCATTGGCGCAAAACCAAACCGATACCGCGCGAAAAAGTTTGGCGGATTGGCAAACTCATTATGGAACCAGCAACGCGGCGTCCTATGCTCAATTTTTAAAAGGCGATCTGTTATATAAGACGTCGGACTATGTTTCTGCTGCGCAAATTTATGCCGAAGTCGCGCAAGCGGGAAAGCCAGCTCTTGTACAGCCTTTGGCCTTATCTGCCGAAATCTCCGCGGAAGAAATGGCGGGAAATATCAAGGCGGCGCGCGCGACCGCACAACGCTTTGTGGAAAAATATCCCGATCACTTTTTCGCTGCTTCGGCCTACTTGTCGCAAGCGCGCTTAGCGGAGATGAGCGGTGATATGCCGGCGGCACAAGCGATTTATGAGCGCTTTGTGATTTTGTACCCGCAAAGCCCATGGACGGCGTCCGTGCGCAGCCAATTGCAATCCCACTCGCCGGCCCCCACGGTTAATCCATCGCTCGCTAAATAATGGGGTTTCTTTTATAATCCCTTGCGAATGATTCTTCGACTCCGCCCAGGACTAGTCATTTCTAAATCTGCGCGTTTACTAGGCTTATTCTCAGCGCTTCTTACACTTTCTTTTTCTTCCGCCCGCGCGGCTTCGGTGCTCGATATTGGCACCAACTATCGCATGCGCGCCATCAGTTTTGACAAAGTCACTTTTGGTGCGGATGGCGATCAAAACTATTCGTATTTTTCCGAACGCGCGCAAGCGCACATCGGCGGCCGGTTTTCCCCGAATTTGGAATTTATGACGCAATTCCAAGCGTTGGGAATTTCGGGATCCTCCAGCAGCACTATTTCTAACCCCACATTAAATCCGGGTGGCGGACGCTATCCCAGCACAGGCTTTTCACCCTTTGTGCAGAACGCCTATCTCAAAGCAAAACAACTTTATGATTGGCCCATCGATTTAACGATCGGACGTCAACCGATTACCTTGGGCGATGGCTTCATTCTCTCCGATGATGATTTAGGTTTTACGGGCTTGCGCATGCAGTCACGTTTACCCGTCGCCGATCTGCGCGCCGATACGTTTTGGATGCGCACGGGCTCAACCCTTCAAGGCTCTAACAATTCGGATATTTACGGCTTAGAGCTGACCAAGCCCCTGCGCAACATTCGCTATCAATTGGCCATTGTGAATGAACGCGATTCTACGGGTCAGAACAATTACATTCGCCCGTCAGAAAATCCCGCTAATTTAACCAAGTATCCTGTGGGCACTGATTTTACGGCCTCCAATATTACGCGCACTTTTTATGACGCACGCGTGGAAAGCCGACTTTCGGAAGGCGGATTTCTTAAAGGGGAATTCGCGTTGCAAACCGGGCATGTCGATCGCAGCAGCGCGACTTTGGGTGCCGTGGATTTGGGCGGCTACGCCTTTTTAGTGTCCGGCGGTTTATTTACGCGTTTCAGCAAGTACGGGCCGATCGAAATTCACGGTAGTTTCGGCATTGCCAGCGGTGACTCCGGCGGGGGGAAAGACAACTCGTTTCA
>Ga0105240_10014823_pt1 | contig 10624 bp, 6 predicted proteins | sample KBSC54metaG_FD_80426 | JGI IMG/M metagenome (GOLD analysis project Ga0105240, IMG submission 80426) | Corn rhizosphere microbial communities from Kellogg Biological Station, Michigan, USA - KBS C5-4 metaG | ecosystem: Host-associated > Plants > Roots > Rhizosphere > Soil | place: Michigan, USA...
CTTCGAACTCGCGGCGGACTTCTGGCGCACGCGCGTCGAACCGATGGCCGCGCGCTGGCCCGGCTTCGCGACGTGGCTCGTCGATTCGGGCGCGGGCCCGGCCGCGCTCGACGCCCAGCTTGCTCGCCGGTTGAAGAAGCCGCTCGCCGCGCTGCGCTGGGACGGTGTCGTCGAACCGGACGAATCGGCGGAGGCCGCTGCCGCCGAGTGCTTTGCGGAGGCGGCGCGGCTGTGGGCCGACGAGCGCGATGCGATCGACGCGTTGCTGCGCACTGCGCAGCCCGCGCTCAACCAGCGCTCGCACAAGCCCGACGCGCTCGCCGATGCGCTCGCCGCGTGGAGCGCGCATTTCGCGCAGGGCGATGCCGCGGCCGCGCTGCCGAAGGCGGCGCTCAAGCTCACGCGCACCGCGCTCGCGAAGGCGACGAAAAAGGGCGGCGTGACGCCCGAGCACGCGTTCTTCGACGTGGCCGACGCGCTCGAAGCGGCGGTGGCCGCGGCCGAGGCCACGCAGCGCGCCCGCTGGCTCGCGCTGATCGCCGACTGGCTCGACACCGCGCCAGGCGAGCTGGCCGAACGCAAGCGTACGCGGCGCGTCGTGTCGTTCGACGATCTACTCGCGAACCTGTATCACGCGCTGCATGCGCACCCGTGGCTCGCCGAGACGCTGCGCGCGCGCTATCCGGCCGCGCTGATCGACGAATTCCAGGATACCGACCCGCTGCAGTTCGCGATCTTCAACCGGATCTTCGCGCCGGGCGGGCCGCTCTTTCTCGTCGGGGACCCGAAGCAGGCGATCTACAGCTTCCGCGCGGCGGATCTGCATACCTATCTCGCCGCACGGGCAAGCGCGAGCGCGTGCTATACGCTCGCGGTCAACCAGCGCTCGACGCCGGCGATCGTCGACGCGTGCAACCGCTTCTTCATGTCGAACCCGCGCGCGTTCGTGCTCGACGGGCTCGACTATTACGCGGTGCGCGCCGGCACGCGCGTGCGCGCACCGTTCGTCGACGCAACGGATCCGGGCCCGGCCGGCGATTTCCGGATCTGGTCGCTGCCGGGCGGCGATGGCACGCTGCTCAAGCGCGATGCGCAGGCGCAGGCCGCCCAGGCGTGCGCGGCCGAGATTGCCCGGCTGATGCGCGGCGCGCGCGAGGGCCATGCGCGGCTCGGCGATACGCCGCTGTCGCCGGGCGACATCGCAGTGCTGGTGCAGACACACCGGCAGGGCAGTCTCGTGAAGCGCGTGCTCGCCACGTGGGGTATCGGCAGCGTCGAGCTCGCGCAGGCGTCGGTGTTTTCGACCGGCGATGCGGAGCAGCTCGAGCGCGTGCTGGCGGCGATCGACGCGCCGGGCGACTTGCGGCGCTTGCGTTCGGCGCTGGCCGCCGACTGGTTCGGCCTCGATGCCGGTGCGCTGTGGCAGATGGAGCAGGGCGACGGCGACGCGTCGCGCGAAGCGGCTGACAGCGCGGACGCGATGAGCTGGGTCGAGCGCTTCTCGCGCTATCGGCTGCTGTGGCGCGAACGCGGCTTCGCGGTGATGTGGCGCACGTTCACGCGCGAGCTGCGCATCGCCGAGCGGCTGATGGCCGGCGCGGACGGCGAGCGCCGCGTGACCGACATCAACCATCTGGCCGAACTGACGCAGGCGCGCGCGTCCGCGCAGCCGGGCATCGCGCCGACGCTGCGCTGGCTCGCCGCGCAACGGCTCGACGGTGGCGGCGAGGAAGCACAGCTGCGCCTCGAATCCGATCGCAACCTCGTGCAGATCGTGACCGTGCACAAGTCGAAGGGCCTCGAATACGCGGTCGTGTTCTGTCCGTTCCTGAACGACGGCGGGCTGCGCGAGCCGCCCGCGTCGGGGTTGCCGGACGCGCGCGAGTATCACGACGACGCGGGCGACGCCGTGCTGCATTACGGGTGCGACGACGAAGCCGCCGAGCATGCCGCGCGCCAGGCGCTGCGCGAACAGGCGGCGGAACGCGCGCGGCTCGTCTACGTGGCGCTCACGCGCGCGGTGTATCGGTGCTATCTCGTCGCCGGGCCTTATCTGTCGTCGCGCTCGACCCGCGAGGCACGGCGCAGCGTGCTGAACTGGCTCGTGGCCGGCGCCGGCCAGTCGTTCGACGCTTGGCTCGACGAGCCGCCCGACGAAGCGGTGCTCGACTCGGCGTGGCAAGCACTGGCCGGCGGCCCGGTGAGCGTTGCACCGTTGCCGGTGCCGGCTCGGCGCGAACGGCTCGCGGCCGGCCACGATGCAACGCAGACGCTCGCGGCGCGCCATGCGACGCGCGTGCTGCGCGACGCGTGGCGGATGGCGAGCTTCAGTTCGCTGACGTCGTCGATGGCACGCGAGGAGGCGGGCGTCGCGGTCGTGCCGGACGACGAGCTTCGGCCTGATCACGATGCGCTTGCCGCCGTGGCGCCGGATGGTGCGTTCGTCGCGGCCGACACGGTTGCATCCGAGCCGCCGGACGACGACATCCTCCGGTTTCCGCGCGGTGCGGCAGCGGGCGAGTGCCTGCACCGCCTGTTCGAACTCAGCCGCTTCACGGAGCCCGATTCGTGGTACCAGGCAGCGCTCGGCGCGCTGCACGACCGGCCGGTCGAGGCCGAGCCCGAACTCGCGACGCGTCTGCCGGCGATGATGGCGCGGCTCGTCGACGATGTCGTGCGTACGGAGCTCGTGCCGGGCATGCGGCTTGCGGATCTCGACCCAACCAGGCGGCTCGACGAAATGGGTTTCCTGTTCCCGGCGCCGTCGCTCGAGCTGGGCGCGCTGCGCCGGCTGCTGGTGGCGCACGGCTATCCGGACGTTGCGCTCGACTCGGGCATGCTCGCCGGTTTCATCAAGGGTTTCATCGACATGATCCTCGAACACGACGGCCGGTTCTGGATCGTCGACTGGAAGTCGAACCATCTCGGCAATACGCCGGATGCGTATGGCCCGCGCGCGCTCGACGTCGCGATGTCCGATCACGCGTATCACCTGCAGGCGCTGCTCTATACGGTCGCGCTGCATCGCTATCTGCGCGGGCGGCTGCCCGACTACGACTACGACACGCATATGGCGGGCTACCTGTACCTGTTCGTGCGTGGCGTGCGGCCCGACTGGCGCAGCGGCGGCGAACCGGCCGGCGTGCATGCGCGGCGGCCCGCGCGCGAACTCGTCGACGCACTCGACCGGATGATGGAAGGGGGCCGCGCATGAACGCGTCCGACGATACGCTCGAATTCACCGGCGGCCTCGTCGCGCGCCTGCCCGAGCCCGCGGATTTCGGCATCGCGCTCGCGGAAGGATTCGCGCGCCGCATGGGTGACCTGTCGCGCCGCGCGGGTGCGCCGGCCGTGGCCGCGCGCTGGGCGGCGCGTGCCGCGTTCGCGGCGAGCCGCGCGACCGCGGGCGGCCACGTGTGCGTGTCGCTCGGCGCGCTCGCGCAGCGCTACGAGGAGCCGGTCGACGACGTGCGCGCGGCGCTTGCCGCGAGCGGCGTGGTGGCGTTCGGTACGCTCGCGCGCGGCGACGAGCGGCCGCTGATCGTCGACCGGCTCGACCATCTGTATCTGTCGCGCTATTTCGACTACGAACGGCGGCTTGCCGATGCGCTCGTCGCGCAGGCCGGCGTCGCCGCACCGGGCGACGCGCTGTCGCCCGAGCGCTTGCGCGACAGTCTTGCGCGTTACTTCGGGCCCGCGACCGGCGAGGTGGACTGGCAGCGCGTCGCGGCGATCGTTGCGCTGACCGGGCGCGTAACGATCGTCAGCGGCGGCCCCGGCACCGGCAAGACGACGACCGTCGTCGGCGTGCTGGCTTGTCTGCTCGACGCGCATCCGGGGCTGCGCATCGCGCTGGCGGCGCCGACCGGCAAGGCCGCGCAGCGGATGCAGGAAGCGCTGCACGCGCGGGCGGGCGATCTGCCGCCGGAACTTGCCGCGCGCCTGCCCGACACGTCGTACACGCTGCATCGCCTGCTGGGCGGCGGCGGCGCGGCGGGCTTCCGCCATCACCGCGACAATCCGTTGCCGTATGACCTGATCGTCGTCGACGAGGCGTCGATGATCGACGTCGCGCTCGCCGCGCATCTGCTCGATGCGCTCGCGCCCGGCGCACGGCTCGTGCTGCTGGGCGACAAGGATCAGCTCGCCGCGGTCGAGGCCGGCGCCGTGTTCGCCGAGCTCAGCGCACGGCCGACGTTTACCGCCGCGGCACGCACGCGCATCGCGGGTGCACTCGGGATCGACGAAGCGGCTTTCGTCGCGGCGTTGCCGGTGCCCGACGGCGAGGCGGCGGCGGTTGCGGCGACCACTCAAGCTCCGGCCGCAGCGCCGGCTCCGGCATCCGCGCCGGTGTCGACGAGCGCTGAGCGCAGGCCGCCGGCGCGGCGGAACGTGGATACGCGCCAGGCGTCGCTGTTCGACGACGATCCGCAGGACGAAGCGATGTCCGCTGCCGATGTCGCCGCGCCGCCGGCCGCTTCGTTGTCACCTGCGGCGGCCGCGCCGACCGACATCGATAGTGTTGGCGCTTCCGCCGATCCAGCATGGATCGAGGCCGACGAACTCGCGTGGCTCGACGCGATCGAGCTCGCGCCATTCGATCCGGCCGATGCAGCCGATGCGGCAAATGCGTCGCTTGCATCCACCGCCGCAACGCAAGCCGACGACCCCGCCGCAGCGTCACCCGCACTCGCACCCGCACCCGCACCGCTTGCAGACTGCGTCGTATGGCTCGAACGCAATTACCGTTTCGGTCTCGATTCGCCGATCGGCCGCCTGTCGCTGGCGATCCGCCGCGGCGACGTGCAGGCCGCGCTCGATGCGTTGCCGGCGGACGATGCCGCTGCCGCGTCGTTTCATGACGACGCGGGCGATACGCTTGCGGCGTCGACGGTCGAGCGGCTCGCGCGCCGGTTCGCCGCGTACCTCGACGCATTGCGTACCGCGTTGTCCGAGCCGGTGCCGGATCCGTTGCCGTTGTTCGATGCACTCAATCGCTTCCGGATCCTGTGCGCGACGCGCACCGGATCGCGCGGCGCCGAGCACGTCAATGCGCTGGTGGCCACGCACGTGCGACATGCCGCGCGCGTGCCGCTCGCGGTCGGCGCACACTGGTTCACCGGGCGGCCGATCATGGTCACGCGTAACGACTATGCGCTCGGACTGTTCAACGGCGACATCGGCATCGCATTGCCGGACGCGCACGGCGTGCTGCGCGTGTGGTTCCGGCGCGCGGACGGTACTGCGCGCGCCGTGTCGCCCGCCGCGCTGCCGCCGCACGAAACGGCGTTCGCGCTGACGGTCCACAAGTCGCAGGGCTCCGAATTCGACGAGGCCGCGCTCGTGCTGCCGGCGTCGTTCGGGCGCGTGCTCACGCGCGAACTCGTCTATACGGCCGTCACGCGCGCACGCACGCGCGTGCAGGTGATCGGTCCGCGGCGCGTGCTCGCGCAGGCAGTCGCGACGCGCACGCAACGCGATTCGGGCCTTGCGGCCCGCGTCGACGAGGCGCTCGCGCGGCGTCGCAAGGAGCCGTCGCGATGATGATCCGCTACACGCTCGATCCGGCCGAAGTCGAATGGACCGCCGTGCGCGCGCAGGGCGCCGGCGGACAGAACGTCAACAAGGTGTCGAGCGCGATTCACCTGCGCTTCGACATTCGCGCGTCGTCGCTGCCGCCCGTCATCAAGGAGCGGCTCCTCGCGCTGTCCGACCAGCGCATCACGCGCGACGGCATCGTCGTGATCAAGTCGCAGGAATACCGCACGCAGGAGAAGAACCGCGACGCGGCGCTCGCGCGGCTCGATGCGTTGATCGGCAGCGTGGCGTACACGCCGCGTGCGCGGGTCGCGACACGCCCGACGCGTGCATCGAAGGAGCGGCGGCTGGAACACAAGTCGCGTCGCAGCGCGGTGAAGTCGGGAAGAGGGAAGGTGACGGACTGACGAAGGGCCGTGCCGGTCGGCGTGGCGGACGGTTCCGGGCAGCCGCGCGCGCTACCGCATCACGGTGCCCGCGCTGTCCAGCACGAAGTCGACGCAGAACACGACGAGGCGGCTTTGCGCGCGAATCGCCACCGCCGCGGTATAGCAGTCGCGCCCTTCGGTGAGCGAGAAGTGCGGGCCCATCAGCGCGACGCGGCCCGGCGCCGCGATCGCGCGCTGGAAGTAGGGGCGTCGCGACCAGTTGCTGTGTGTTTCCGGGAACAGCGGCGAGAGCCGGGTGCCGCCCGCCTGGCCGTCCTCGGCGGGCGCGCCGATCGACGGCAGGAACTGTTCGCCGATCTCGTCCGTGACGAACACGCGGCGCGCGGCCGGCACCGCGAATACGCGCTGCGCGGCGTCGTTCAGGTTGCCGCTCGCGGAAAACGCGGCCGCGCCGGCGAGCACGAGCCGCTCGATCGCGTCGAAGCCCGGCTGCTCGGCGCTCCCCGGCGTATGCCGCTGCGCGATGAAACGCTGCCACGCGGCATCGAGCATCGCGGGCGCCGCGGCGCTCGCATGTGCGATCGATCCATCGGGCTGGCCGAACTGGAAGCCCTGGACGAAATCGATATCGGCGTCCATCAGCGCCTGCAGCGCGTCATCGTTTTCGACACCCTCGGCGAGCACCATCGCGCCGGCCTGGTGGAGCATCGATACCAGGTGATGCATGATGCGGCGATCCTCGCCCGACCCGGTCGCGCGTTCGACGAGCGAGCGGTCGAGCTTCACGATATCCGGCCGTGCGCGCCACACGCGGTCGAAATTCGAGAATCCGGTGCCGAAATCGTCGATCGCGATCAGGAAGTCGCGATGCTGGATCATGTCGATCGTGCGGGCGAGCGCGGCTTCGTCGCGCGACGGCTGCTCGACGACTTCCAGCACGATGCGGTTCGGCGGGAGTGCGAAATGCCGGCACAGCGCCTCGACGAATTCACGCTGCACGAGGCCCGAATCGAGCACGCGCGGCGTCACGTTCAGGAACAGCCAGCCGTCGCCGATGCCTTGCGCGACGAAGTTGGCCGTATGCAGGCAGCGCGCGAGCCGGTCGAGCAGCAACGCGTCGGCGACCGCGCGCGTCTTGTCGAACAGTGCGACCGGCGACACCAGCGTGCCGTTCGCGTCCACGACGCGCAGCAGCGCTTCGTAGCCGACCACGCGTTTGTGCGTGATCGACAGCACGGGTTGGAACACGCTGCGCAGCGTCGTCTCGCGATACGTGGCGATCCAGCCGCTGGGCGTCGGCGTCAGGCGTTCGAGCAGGGATTCGAGCGAGAGCTCGCGGGAGGCCTTCATGTCAGTGGTGCGCTGGCGCGCTCCGGGGGGCCGTGTCGTGCCGCCACGCCGAAGCCGTCGCACGCGCAGGTGGACGCGAAAGAACGTGGCGCATCGTGACCGCCTTCTGCGGATGAGTGTCCCGAGTGTAACGGGAATGGCGCGGCGCGCGTATCAGGGTAACTCCAGACGCAAACGCTACACAGCACGTGGGCGGCGTTTTGCGGCCGCGAGCATGCACCCCGCGAGGGCGCCGGTCGAGCTCGCGGCGACAGCGCAGCGTGGCCCGCATGCATTGCGTGCGAAGAATGCGGCGGGGTTCGGAAGACGGGGGCCGGAAGGCGGCGTACCGCGCGCGGTCGTCGGCCTTGGACGAAAGGCGCCGTGCTTCCGCGCGTATCGGTGGACGCGCGGTGTTCGAAGAAGACCGAGAACTGACAACGGGCGCGTCACGCGAAACCGACAACCGGCGGGGCGCCGGCCGCCACGCTCACCGCCGTTCAGTCCGCTCAGGCTGCTCAGTCCGCTCACACCGCTCAGGCAGCTTCCTCCCCCCGCGGGCGGACCCCGGGAATCCGCTTGATCACGCCGGTCGCAAGCGCGGTGCCGACGAGCACGATCGCGCAGCCTTCGAGCATCACGACCGATACGTGTTCACTGAGGAACAACGCACCCCACAGCAGCCCGAACACCGGGATCACGAACGTCACGGTAATCGCGCGGGCCGGGCCGACATGCGCGATCAGGTAGAAGAAGATGAAGTACGCGATGCCCGTGCACGCGATGCCGAGCGCGAGCACGGCGCCCCATGCATGTGCACTGACCGCCGCCGCGGGCCAGGTCGCGATTGCAAACGGCAGCAGCAGCACGGTCGAGCCGATCATGCTGCCGGTCGCGTTGACGAGCGGATCGACGCCGCTGAGCTTGCGCTTCGTATAGTTGGCCGCGATGCCGTACAGCAGCGTCGCGCCGAGCGCGGCGACGGCGGCCAGCGCGGTCGCGCTGGCGCCGGTGCTGCCGTGCGCGTTCGCGATCTGATCCCACACGAGCGTGAGCACGCCGGCAAAGCCGATCACGAGGCCGAGCGCGCGCGGCAGCGACAGCTTGTCCTTCAGCCATACGTAGGCGACGAGCGCGCCCCACAGCGGCGTGGTCGCGTTGATCACCGAGGTCACGCCGGCCGACAGCGTCAGTTCGGCATAGGCGAACAGGCAGAACGGTGCGCCCGAGTTCAGGAGTCCGACGACGAACAATGGCCACGCATGCCGACGCAGCCGCGCGGCGAGGTCGGCGGGCTTGAAACGCGTCAGCGCGAGCCCCGTCAGGAACAGCGCGCCGATCCCCACGCGCAGCGCCATGAGCGGCGCGACGCCGAATTCGGCGACGCCGATCCGGATGAACAGGAACGACGCGCCCCACAGGGCGGCGAGTACGGTCAGCAGAAAGGCGTTCTTGGGCGACATCGAGGGTGGCGGGCGAGGGGAAGGGATGCGCTGAATCTTACACCGCGCTACCACGCCGTCGTTTCACGATCGGATGAAACGACAAGAAACGGGAAATCCGCTCGCTGTGCCGCCGCGAACCGACCGGATGGCCGGCTCGGTGGCTCAGTGATGGCGATGGCCGCCGCGTCCGCCGAAACCGAAGTCCAGCGACAGCGCGGGGCCCCAATAGCCGCCCCATGCCGGCGCATACGCGGGGGCCGGATAGTAGTACGCGGGGCCGGGCTCGACATACACCGGCGCGGTCTGTACCGGCGCCGCTGCGTAATAGCCGGACGGATAGTAGCCGTAAGGGTAGTAACAACCAGCGAGTGTCGCGCACGCGAGCGCCGCGGCGACGAGGGTCTTGTTCATGATGTTTCTCCGGCGGGGCCGGCAATCGGCAGATGCTTAAAGCTTAGGCCGCGCGGCGATGACACGGTGCGCAAAACGGTAACGGATCATTTCCGGGCGTCGGCGTCGGCGCCGGATGCGAAAACGGCGCTTCCGCACTGCGGAAACGCCGTCTGGTCAAAACTGAAACGTGCCGCGCGTCGCACGGCACGCGTGGGGCCGGCTTACTTGCCGACCTGGTTGCCGATGAGGCCGCCGGCTGCCGCGCCGCCGAGCGTCGACAGTGCGTTGCCGCCGATCGCCGCGCCGGCTACGCCGCCGACACCCGCACCGATTGCCGTATCGCGCTGGCGCCGTGACATCGAATCGCAGGCCGACAGGCTGGCCACCGTCGCGACGAGGAGCGCGTATACCCCAAAACGCCGAATCGAGTTCATGATCGTTGTCCTTGTGGTAGTGGGCGGAAGTCGCGCGACCCCCGGGTCGCGCATGACCCCAATCTACGCGCCGTACCCCCACGCTGCTGTAAGGACTTGTTAAGCGTGGTACGGTTTCGTAATCAATTGTTTCCCGCCCCCGAGCAGGCATGCGTGATGCGGGCGCAAAAAAAGCCCGCTCGAAAGCGGGCTTCCTGCAGGGCGTCACGAGGCGATCCGTGCGGATCGCCATGCGCGCTTACTGACGGTGATAGATCTCCGCACCGGTCTTCACGAACTCGACCGCCTTGACTTCCATCCCCTTCTTCAGCGCCTCGGTTTCCGACACGCCCTGCTGCGCGGCGAACTCGCGCACGTCCTGCGTGATCTTCATCGAGCAGAAGTGCGGGCCGCACATCGAGCAGAAGTGGGCGACCTTAGCCGAATCCTTCGGCAGCGTCTCGTCGTGGAATTCGCGCGCCTTGTCCGGATCGAGGCCGATGTTGAACTGGTCTTCCCAGCGGAACTCGAAACGCGCCTTCGACAGCGCGTTGTCGCGCACCTGCGCGCCGGGGTGACCCTTGGCGAGGTCGGCCGCGTGCGCGGCGAGCTTGTACGTGATGATCCCTTCCTTCACGTCGTCCTTGTTCGGCAGTCCGAGGTGTTCCTTCGGCGTCACGTAGCACAGCATCGCGGTGCCGAACCAGCCGATCATCGCGGCGCCGATGCCCGACGTGATGTGGTCGTAGCCCGGTGCGATGTCGGTGGTCAGCGGCCCGAGCGTGTAGAACGGCGCTTCCTTGCACCAGTCGAGCTGGAGATCCATGTTCTCCTTGATCAGCTGCATCGGCACGTGGCCGGGGCCTTCGATCATCACCTGCACGTCGTGCTTCCACGCGATCTGCGTGAGTTCGCCGAGCGTCTTCAGCTCGCCGAGCTGCGCTTCGTCGTTCGCGTCGTAGATCGAGCCGGGACGCAGGCCGTCGCCGAGCGAGAAGCTCACGTCGTACGCCTTCATGATCTCGCAGATCTCTTCGAAGTGTTCGTACAGGAAGCTTTCCTTGTGATGCGCGAGGCACCACTTCGCCATGATCGAGCCGCCGCGCGACACGATGCC
>Ga0105240_10014825_pt1 | contig 10624 bp, 9 predicted proteins | sample KBSC54metaG_FD_80426 | JGI IMG/M metagenome (GOLD analysis project Ga0105240, IMG submission 80426) | Corn rhizosphere microbial communities from Kellogg Biological Station, Michigan, USA - KBS C5-4 metaG | ecosystem: Host-associated > Plants > Roots > Rhizosphere > Soil | place: Michigan, USA...
CACTTCCAGATCACTGTCAATCGTCTTGAATGTTGAGATATTGGAATACATTGGGTTATCCCAATCCTTGAACTTATCCATGTTAGCGATCAAATCACCGACAATTGTCTTCACGTCGTGCGCCGGATGGAAGCTCAATACGTTCTTGGCTTTTTCGATGCTCACTTTGTAGTTGCGAAAATCCTGAATATGCTTGATCACCAAGTGGATCGCCGTTCCCAACCGCTCTTCGATCGCGCTCTTCACGAGGTCACCCACTTCGCCGACCGTGAAGTTACCTGAGGCCACATTAAAAACGCCCGAAATCTTTTGATTCGCTTCAATGGCCCGGATGTACGCAGTGACGGCGTCTTGCATACCGAGCAACGGTCTCCAAATAGATGGATTATTGATCGTAATCGTCCGCTCGCGCATGGCATTCTTGAACATCGTGTTGATGATCAAATCGAGGCGCATCCGCGGGCTGTAGCCGGAAATTGTGCCCTTACGTAGCGCGATTACCGAGAAGTTGTCGTCCACCATCTGCAGTGCAGCCTGCTCACCCTGTAGCTTGGAAATTCCGTAAGGATAGCTTGAGCTTACCGGCCGCGTTTCATCGTAAAGCTCGTTCTCCGTGTATCCATAGACCGAGCAGGAGCTCGCATAAATGTACCGCTTCACCTTGGCTCTTTTGGCGATATAGGCCAAGTACGAAGGCGCTGCTGCGTTGAACACAAAATTCTTGCTCGGCGAGTATTCCGCCATTGGATCATTTGAAAGACCCGCAAGAAAAATAGCCTGGTCATATGGCTGCAGGTCTTCCTCAGTGAGCTGAAAAATGTCTTTATTGAGGACGCCCACCTGTCGAGGCAAACGATTGCCGAACCAAAACAGATCAACCACATCGACCTTATAGCCTCGGTCCAACAGCTTGGGAATCAAAGCGGATCCGACGTAACCTGCGCCGCCAGCAATGAGCAGTTTCACAATTCGCTCCTTAACTTTATCAGTCTAGTAAGTGAAATTCTGAGATTCGGGTCTTGCCAGCCATTGGGCAAGAGTCTGCGCGTTCTTATCTTTGTCAGAAAGTATCGGGTCTCGGACCGGCCATTCGATGCCGATCGCAGGATCGTTCCAGAGAATTCCGGACTCGCCCTTGTTGTTGTAGATTCCTGTGCACTTGTACTGAATCTCGGCCGCTTCGGACAGAACGCAGAAGCCACGAGCGAATCCGGCCGGAGCCCAGACTTGCCTGCGATTTTCGGCGGAGGCCTCTACACCGACCCATTTGCCAAGAGTGGGCGAGTTCTTGCGAATATCCACGGCCAACAAGAATGCGCTTCCGAAGGTGACTCGCATCAGCTTGCCCATCGGCGGTTCCCACTGAAAATGCAAGCCCCGAACAACGCCTCTTGTCGATCGAGAATGGTTATCTTGAACGAACTTTGTGGGTAACCCGTGTTGCTGGAACTGGTCTTCACGGAATGTCTCCATGAAGAATCCTCGAGCATCTTGAAAAACGTCCGGTACAAGCACAACCACATCTCTGAAGTGCCTGGAATCGATTTTTATGACCATTGTGTTCTGTAGCTTACCTGGGATGAACCGCTGTGCAGCTAGGCTACCGCCATTAACATGCCCGGAAAAACTCTTTAATCTATCGCAATCAATCTGCCAGAAATTCGAAAACCCAGCAAATCCTAGCCCTCTAAGGCGCTGAGGCGTCGTGCCTTAGAGTCCGGCTAAACCCAAGAGTCCGCGTTTGCCGTTAAGACGGGAAGCAGATTACCATTAAGTGCCCAATGGATTCCACGACCTCGCACCGCGGACCCTTCGTTCAAGTAACGGTTTTTCAGCTACTTACAAGGACAGGCTTCGCTGATCGCCGCTCGTGATGGATCGCAATCTTGAAGGCAGCACCCATCATCACGAGATCCAGCAAGAAGAACGGAAGCCCGCCGTAGCGATGCAGACGGCCATAGAGAAAGCTTGGATCAACGTACGCCGCAAGGCAAGAAAGTGTCACGATTCGCATGCCGTTCTTGACAACTGCGACCGGCAACACCAACGCCCAAAGCGCAAAAGTCGATACCTTTGATTTTAGCCATAGATGCGCTGCCAACACCGTGGTAATGAAGAGCGCTAGTGCAGAACGAATTCCACTGCATTCTTCCGCGACGCGAATCGTAACGCCGGGCAACCCGAATACAAAGCCGTCGCGAATAAAAGGAACTCCGATAAGTCTATAGATTGCCGCGGCAGCATTTGCACTGCCCGCCTGCAAAAGCCAGATCAAGTTTGACAGCGCCGGCTCTGGGATGGGAATCGCGAATACGAGAAAAAGAAGAGGGAAGCTCGCGGCACGAAATGCCGCCTTCCCAAAGAAAGCAGCAAAAAGACCCATCCAGATAAAAACAAACCCGCAGACCAAGAACGTCGGGCGGTTCGCCGAGCTAAACTTCAAAATATTTGATTGCGATAACAACAAACTGACAGCGCCCGGCAGCGCCAGAAGAAGCCCCCGGGACCGGGCGCGTTGAACCGATGAAAATATGCTTTGCCTGCTTGTATAGATTAGGAAAACGCTCACAAGTGGAATCAATGGTATGTGGGAATATGTATCGTTCTTCACTGCGAGAGCAGCGAGTTGGCGAGTCCCGTCCCATGCCAGAATAACGGGGACGAAACATGACAGGGCAAATCCTATCGCGAGCCAATGATTTCCGCGAATATCGCGAGAAACAATTGATTCGATGTCTGCGGACTTGACGCTTGCAGGCATGTTGCGCTACCGAGCGGCCGTCTGCAAAGATGCCTGCGGCAAACTCTGCCCCTCAGCAATTGAGACAATTCCATTCACGATGCACCTAAGAGCGTCGTTTTCCGTCGAAGATACTTGCATGGCCGGTGGACGTCTTTCCAACATTATTTTGTTGTGAACGTCTCCGGCACTCTCTATCAACGTGAGGCGACCGGTATCAGACAAATAGCGATCTACAGCTCCGATCTTGCCTCGAAAGATGCTGTATACGGGGATGCCAAGAGCAGCAGCTTCTCGATTCATGGTTCCGCCGCCGCTTATCACCAGGTCTGACAACCAAATCAGATTGAGACCGTCTACCGCGCGCTCTGGAATGAGGATCTTGCGCCTCTCTATCCAACCATGCCACTTCGCCCGCAATGCTTGCTCCTGCCGTTCGTTGCGTGGGAGCAAGATTACGCGCACATCTCGGCGCTCTACCAGCCGTTGCAGCACAGCATCCAAAAGGACTTCTGCTTCCGGGCCGTGATAATGAGCTTCCGTTGCGGGTGGACGAATCGTCACAATCAGATCTTCCGTATTCAGGCCCAATTGTCGTTTCAAGGAGGAGTCAACCTTAAGTTGAGGGACGTATACGTCTTCTTTTAAGCCCGGATATTGCAGAGAATGGGCTCTCTCATAGGCTGAACCGGACGCTGGAACGACCTGCGGCGAGAACGTCCAAGTTGGGTGAATCCACCCCAGTTTCGCCGTAAATTCATAATCGAAGATCGAGATGCTCGGAACACGCAAGAGGAACGACAAAATGATTTGTGCCCTCGATCCGTGTGAAACCGCCAGCTCGGGTCTGCTTTTCAAAACAACCGGAAGCAATTGCAGCACCCGCCAGCACGTACCGATAATTTTTAGAACTCTGTGCTTGCCCCAGTGCCCACCAATAACACGGCAGCGAAGCTGGTGTAGCTCGAGCAGATCCCGTACCTGGTAGGAATCGCGCGCGGTAAGCAGCAGCGGATAGCCTTTTTTCTGAAGCTGCTCGATGATCGGAAGAAAAAAAGGGACGTGAGGAGAGTTATCGAGATCGATCCATATTTTTTTGCGCGCTGTGGCTGTTCGACGACTCACGGACGAGCGGACTACGTCGGATGTTGAGTCCGCCTCAGATGAGAATTTAGGATCTACCATTTGATCGATGGCCAAGAGGTCTCCCGAAAATGCGGCCCTGTCGTGGGGCCCAAAAACTGGCTAGCTGACCATGCGCATTGCCGCGAACTCGGCAACGGCTTCAACCACGCGCTGCTGATCGAATGCCCGCAGGCCCGCATACATCGGAAGTGACAAAATTTGGTCGGCCGCTTCCTCGGCGACCGGGAAATCCCCCTTCTTCCAACCCATGGCCGAGTACGCCTTTTGCAAATGCACGGGAACAGGGTAATGAATTCCAGTGCCGACACTAGCCGCCGCTAAGTGCTTCTGCAGTTCGTCGCGGAATGCTGTCCGCACAACGTACAAATGATACACGGATTTCGAATAGTCCGGCTCGTAGGGACGTGCAACGCTACCAGCCATAGGCGTAAAAAGCTCATCGTAGACTCGCGCGGCTTGGCGCCGCTGCTCGTTCCACTTCGCAAGATGCTTCAGCTTCACACGAAGCATCGCAGCTTGAATCGAATCAAGCCGGCCATTGTAGCCCTCGATATCGTGAAAGTACTTTTTGGCTGAACCATGATCGCGCAACATCGCACATTTTTTTGCCAAGCTCTCATCGTTGGTAGTAATCGCGCCGCCTTCACCACACGCGCCAAGGTTCTTGCCGGGATAAAAACTGAACGCAGCTGCCTTGCCTACCGAACCTGCGGTCAGCCAAGCATTCTTCTTCTTAGAGAAATACTGTGCACCGTGCGCTTGACAAGCATCCTCAATCACGATCAGGTTGTACTTTTCTGCGATTTCAATGATCGCATCCATGTCGGCCATCTGACCGTAGAGATGAACCGGTACCACAGCTGTGACGGGCTTCCCGAACAACTTATGAACGTACCGTCCGGATGTTGGATCAAGCGCGCACTTCGTCTCAAGATACTTGCGTAGCTCGGTCGGATCCATATTGTATGTGCGCTCGTCCACATCCACAAAATCCGGATGCGCACCGGCTTGCGAAATCGCCTCCGTAGTAGCAATAAACGTGTTCGGCACGGTAATCGCAATGTCTCCAGCGCGAACTCCCGCCGCCATCAATGCGAAGCGAAGCGCATCCGTCCCGCTGTTCACGCCGACACAGTACTTCGCGCCGCAAAATTCCGCGAACTCCCGTTCCAGACCTTCCACTTCCGGTCCGCCGATAAAGCCGGCCGTCTCAATCACGCGCTTGCAGGCGTCGAGCAGCTCCGATTCAAGATCCTTATGCATCGAAACCAAATCTACAAAAGGAACTTTCCCGTTCTGTGTCATCCGTTCACCTTTGATAGAGAGCCTTCTTCAATCAAACGCAGTACTTTGGCAGGATTGCCGGCAACGATTGCGTTCGGCGGAACGTCTCGTGTCACGACACTACCGGCTCCGACGATCGCGTTTTCGCCAATCACCAGATTCGCGAGAATTGTGGCGCCGGAGCCAATCGAAGCGCCGCGCTTCACCAATGTCTTCTCGACTTTCCAGTCGCTTTCGGTCTGTAACCCGCCTTCCGAGGTGGTCGCTCGGGGATAAGAATCGTTGACAAACGTCACGCCGTGGCCAATAAACACATTGTCCTCAATCGTAACGCCCTCACACACAAACGTGTGGCTTGAGATTTTGCAGCAACGGCCGACGCTGGCATTCTTCTGAATTTCGACGAAAGCACCAATCTTCGTTTCGTCGCCAATCGAGCATCCGTAAAGATTAATGAACTTCGAAAGCTTTACCGATTGTCCGAGTTTAACGCTTGGCGCGATCGAACAGAATTCGTGATCGCTCACAGCTGAACGAGCTCCCCTCTTTTTTGAATCGACTCTTCAGCTGCTTCCAGCATTTGAACAACGCGCAGCCCCGCATGGCCGTCATTAAAAGGAGTTTCGCTTTTCACGATGCAATCGGCAAAGTAGCCCAGCTCCACGTGCAGGGCTTCGAGCTGTTCAACCTGTGGCGCCCACATGTCCCCGGTGCGATAGCTCACCAGCATGTTGCGAATGCCTTCACCGGAAGCGATGTTCACGCCCTTGTCGTAAACGCGAATTTTTTCATCGGCAACGAGATCGTTCCATACAAGCATCTTCTTCTGTCCACCGATCAACGTAGTGCGGATCTTCACGGGTGAGAGCCAATTGACGTTGATGTGCGCGATCACGTTCCGGGGGAAATAGATAGTCATGAACGCAACGTCTTCGACGCCGTTCAGATGCCGTTCACCTGTGGCGACGACTGCCTCCGGCTCGGCTTTGATCAGATGATCCATGATCGAAAGATCGTGCGGGGCAAGATCCCAGATGACGCTTACGTCGTGTTGAAATAGCCCAAGGTTTACGCGCAAAGAATCGTAGTAATACAACTCCCCGAGAGAACCGCTCTCTACCAACTGCCGGATCTTTCGCACGGCACCGGTGAAGAGGAACGTATGGTCCACCATAATGGTCAAACCCTTGCGCGCGGCAAGATCGATCAATTCCTTGGCCTGATCAGAGTTTGAGGTGAACGGCTTCTCGATGAAGACGTGCTTGCCATTTTCGAGAGCTTCTTTTGCAAGTTCGTAGTGCGCCCACACCGGGGTGATCACGGCGACTGCGTCGATTTCCGGTGAACGAAGAAGTTCTCTCGAATCCTGGGTAGTCCGCAGTCCTGGATATGCCTTGTGGACCCGTGTGAGTGCTTTCGCACTGCTGTCACAAACCATCTCAACGCGGGTGGAGTCCAAACCCTGCAAATTTCTGACGATATTGGGTCCCCAATATCCGTAACCGATCACGCCAACTCGAATCATATGTCCTCTGTCTTCTGCGGAGAAAATTGAAGGCTAGCGGGCATCATCGACACACACCACTAACGTTGCGATCAAACGCCTTGTGAAGGCTTCCTTAGCGATGAGACCGATTACTGGAAGCCGATTCGAAAGAATGCTCCGCGTAACAACCGCGGAAATACTGCGCTTTAGAAAGCACCATCGCCCATGAACACTGCTCGTGGCGTGGCGAGAAGAATCCGAAGATCAAGCCAAAGGGACCAATTTTGGGAATATCGCACGTCCAAACGCACCATGTCATCAAACGATGTCCGGCTGCGTCCGCTCACCTGCCAGAGCCCAGTAACGCCAGGCTTGACCTCAAGAACTCTGCGTCGATGCCAGCAATCATAGACATCGAATTCATAAGGAACCGGGGGCCGGGGACCCACGAGCGACATCTCACCGCGCAATACATTCCAGAACTGCGGAAACTCGTCCAAACTTGTTTTGCGAAGGAAACGTCCGACCGCCGTAATGCGAGGGTCATTCGTCAGCTTGAATACTGGCGCAGCTATTTGGTTACTGCCCTGGCTGGATGCTTTCCCTGCGATAAAGTTCTGAACATATTCGCGATGAATCTTGGGATCGTTGTTGGCATGCATGGTCCGGAACTTCAAACACTTGAACCGGCGCCCAAACTGCCCCACCCGCTCCTGTTCAAAAATCACAGGTCCTGCGGATGTGAGTTTAATCAGAAGCGCGATGACGGCTAGGATTGGAGAAAGGACTAGCAGCAGCAATCCACTGCCCAGAACATCGATCGCGCGCTTCACGACCATCGGCACGCGTTTCCTGGAGGACTTGGCATTCATGTCCGAGTAGATTTCCGCGTCACCCGAATGAGAACCGAGCTTTCTCCCCAGATCCTGCGGGAATACATGTACCGTAATAATCAGTTTCGAGCAGATTCCTTCGCCAAACGCGATCTTCAAGCCGGCCGCGATCTTGGACCGCAGGATTTCCGCTACGGAGGGATCTTCAGTCAAGGTGGTTTCGGTAAAAATTATGCCAAGTGTATTTGCCGTCTCATACCAGCCGACAACATCCGTTTCGCGCGTTGATCCCGATGCCACGGAAGTTAGGCCCTCAAAGAAACTAGCGCTATTACCGTTCTTATGGATTAAATGCGTATCAACAAGCAAGAGAACGAAAGGATTCTTCGATCGCTCAGCCCGACGCCGCTCCAGCGTCAACATCGCATGGAATGCTTCTTGGTCGAGCAACCGCTCACTCGCAATAGGCAACTGGCCGGAGCGTAACGCTGGCCCCCGATCGTTCGGGCGTTGATCGGGAGGAGCCGAACTCGGAAACTTGAAATTTGTCTGTCCCATTCGCGTTCCTGACACCCTCAAAACCGGTCGTGCTGGATGCACGTGCTAATTAGGCTCCGACGCTTTGCAATACAGGTTGCGGACCAAACACCTTAATCGCCTCGTTGGAACTCCCAATCGGCACAACGGACGAGCGATCGATATCCAAAGCTACAGAACGGCGAAGCAACGTCACAGAAACCACGATTCTGTGACGCCCCTTAAAATTCGTGAGAATTCCTTCAAGCCCTTGCAGCGAATCATTCTCGATGCGAACTCTCTGGCCTACTTCCAAGTAAGGCCATGGTTCAGCCTGGATTCCGGACGAAACCACATTCTGAATCGCGGCGATTTCCGCTTCTTCGACTGGTATAGGCGTCCGGCCGCGGCCAACAACCGCAAGCACGCCAGGCGTCACTAAGATCGGAAGCCTGTTATGAGCATCGAAGTGGCAGAACACGTAGCCCGGAAACAACGGGGCGCTTACCTCTCGGATTCTGCCGCTCCAGCGTTTCTTCGATTTGAAAGTTGGAAGAAAGGTTCGATAGCCCTTGCCTTCGAGTAATACAGACGTGGAGCTTTCCCACCGCGTCCTCACCTGTAGCGCAAACCAATTCTGCGAGTCGGCGTCGGTTTTCATGTGCTGAATGGGCTCCCTCAGTACGCTGTAACAGACCGTTTAAGCGGCGGTTAGGCTACCGCCATTAATGTTCTTCGCTTCGAGGCAGAATGTCGCAAGCGGCTTGCCAGAACAGACGGTTGCCACGGAACAGCTAAATTAAATTTATGCCCCTGTATTTAAAGGACTTAGAGTCTGTCCAACGCGTTAACCACATCAAGGATGTGCTATTTGAGGATGGAGCGGACCAATCGGGGTGAAAACTGTTGCCATGTTTTGCCCAGCGCCTTCCGTATTTATTCCCTTGCCGTTCTAAGCTCTTAAAGCGACCACGCTGGCCAATATCCCGTTTATTTTCAGCCGGATACGCAAGAGCAATCGGGAGAGCCGGAAATCGAGGCTGCGCGCATCCTTACAGGAGCGCAAAGAACTCTCAGGTTGAGAAGATTACTTTGAGACTGTGAGCGCGTGAGAACGCCCATTTTACTCAACAACGTCACAGAAAGCGGACGGGTCACCGAACGCGCGTAAACCATCAAGCAACTATTTGTGATCAGCCTTTAGACTCTCGTTTCCGTAACCATAGCGATAAGCGTGATAGTACTCGGAGTTGTACATATGTGCTTCGCCGACGTTGTTGAGCACAACGCCGACAATGTTTCGCGTCTGCAGCTCCTGCCGTGCACGCTGCGCAACCGCCGAGGGCGTTGAACCCGACTTCACCACCAAGAGAACGCCGTCACAGATGCCCGCCAAAATGCTGGAGTCGGCGACTGGTAAGCACGGGGGCGAGTCGAGAATGATCCAGTCAAAAACAGGCGCTAGGCGCTTGAGCAGTACACCAAGACGTCCGTTCGACAGTAATTCACTCGGGTTGGTGACTTCACTTCCCCCAGGGATTAGACACAGGTTTCCCTCCGGCCCAAATTGGATGATCTTGGATTCGTCGGCCTCGCCCCGAAGATAGTCAGTTAGACCCGGAGCTGCGGGCGCGCCCAGCAGCGTGTGTACTCTTGCGCATCGCAGGTCGGCGTCGATGATGATTGCACGCCTGTCCGGTTGGCGCACAATTGCCTGCGCCAGATTCACGGTTACAAATGTCTTTCCTTCGCCAGGTACTGAACTCGTGACCAGCAGGCTTCGAAGCTGCTGATTGTTGCGGCTTTGATACAAGCGCGAGCGCAAAGTCCGGAACTGCTCAGCGCCATGCTCGCTAAGGGTGGAGTTTATGAAAACATTAACGTTCGGATCCGGATTCCACACCGGATGCGCGCACCGCTTCCTTAGCTCGTCGAATCGAAGGTATTCGAGCGGCCCCGCAGCCGGCATCATTACCGAAGCTGCAGAAGCGGGAATCTCTTGTTGCATAAGGTCTTCGCGAGTGTCCACTCCAAGCGCAGTAGCGGAGGATGTCAGATCTCCATCAGCAACATCTTCCCTTGACAGCGATGGGCTGTTGTCGGCTCCGGCTCCGATTCCCCGCTCTTGCTCCGCTTTCTTTAGGGCATCGTGGATACGGCTCATGATTTCCTCTCGCGCGGAGACAAAGCGTTAGCTTGCCGCAGTCGTGTTACTAGTTCATCCAAATTCTCGAGAAGCGCCTCAGTGTTTGCAGCCCCTACAGCATGGTTTGAGCCATTCGCGGCAATCGGCGCGATCTCATCGAGCTGGAAATCTCTCGCCACTTCCTCAACCAAATGAGCCGCCACCGGCCGCACGCTGTCGACGTAAGCGTTGATCATCGCGTGCTCGCAAAGCAAATTGACCACGCGCGGAATGCCACGAGAATAGAGATGCACGGTTTGGATGGCTTCTTTCGAAAAAATCGGATCACCATTGGCTCCGGCGATACGCAACCGTTCGGCGATATAGCCGAACGTTTCTTCGAGCGAAAGGGGTGCCGTTCGACATCTAAGCGTGATTCTCTGTCGAAGCTGGCGCAGCTGAGGCACCTTCAGCTTTTCTTCAAGCTCCGGCTG
>Ga0105240_10014826_pt1 | contig 10624 bp, 10 predicted proteins | sample KBSC54metaG_FD_80426 | JGI IMG/M metagenome (GOLD analysis project Ga0105240, IMG submission 80426) | Corn rhizosphere microbial communities from Kellogg Biological Station, Michigan, USA - KBS C5-4 metaG | ecosystem: Host-associated > Plants > Roots > Rhizosphere > Soil | place: Michigan, USA...
GTCGCCACCGTACGGCAGCTTACCTCCTGGTACGCACGTTCGACGTCGGAGCGGCCACTTGGAGGCGGTCAGCCGTCGGTCGCGCTGCGTTGAGCTTCAGCCGGGCCCGACCCATCTGCGACATTCGGCGAACCCGAACCGAGGCCGAAAAGCGGTCGTTCAATCGACGTCGGTGAGTTCCGAAAAATCAGACTCTTTGAACTAGGCGCGATCGCAAAACGAGCCAGGAAAGCGGGGCAAAGATAGTCGGGTTATTCCCGCCGACAGAACTGCGTCTAAGCTCTGGTCGGGTACCGCGACACGCGCGTAGCCCTGAGCTTGGTCATCCCAGTCGTAGGCGAACAGGCCGACCTTGGCGTAGCTTCTCCAGACGGCATTCGATCCCCAGCCTTCAACGGCGATCTGATCGGAAATCTCACCATGCTGCTCAGCAACTGCCAATATTTGCCGAGGGATAGGCCCGCATCCAGCTGTTGCGAACAGCGCCACCTGGCCGTCTTCGTCGACAGCGAACCAGTCGAATTCCAAGCCCCTCAATTCAAGACAACGTGCTCAAGACTCACCCCCAATACAGCATCCCTTGAGCTCACGCTGTCGAAAGGCAGCAACTGCCGCATGCAGATATCGGTCGGCCCCGTCTGCAACAAACCGTGTCAGTCGAGGTAAACGTACTTCGCAGCCTCAAGTTTAGGTGCACCAGTCACCCAGCAAATGTGCCTCGACATCGGGAGCGCGCCGGTGAAAATCACGGGAAGCCAAGCGCTTCCATTTTCGGGGTATGCCCACTCGGTCAGTCTCTGAGATGCACCTGCAGTGACCGCCCGCGCCTGCAGATCCGCAACAGACGCTCCAACATGCAAGTCACCGCAGAACGCGCGCGCTTTGCGTTCAGCGGACTTCTCGGCTATCGCACAGTAGGTCACGAAGGCCCCCACAAGCAAAAGGGCTACAGCTGCGAACTGCACAAGGGCGCGGATGACGGGCGTGGCCATTCGACTAGCCTGCCTGATACCGGACATGTCCGACGGTCCGGAACTGGCCGGATTGCGACTTCGCCGCCGGCAGCAGCATCAACCGAGGCCGCGGTGGACGGCCGAGCGCAATGAGGAGCATAGCCGACCACTGCCGGCGTCGGCGTGACCTGCCCGGCTTTTCGAGACGATCTTTCCGAGAAGACGGCCAGCTGGCGTTGCCGCAGCCATCCGAAGGCTGTCAGCGTCTCGTGCCTCAGCAACGCAGTTCGCAGCCTGCCTGAAAGTTGCCGCCTCCGTTAGCGCTTCTTGCCGGAAACGCTTGCCCATTCAGACTAGCCGACGCGGCGCTTCGACTGGAAGATCGTTACCGCCGCGGTTCCGAAGTGTAGGCGTTGATGGTCGCGGGATTGGCTGCCTTGCTGGCGCGCACAAGCGGCAGAGTTCGCGGCCAGAGCAGAGGCTGCAGCAGACGAGCCTTGACGCGCTCAGAGCGACCCGCATTTCGGCTTTCCAATTCGTCCACGGCGGTTATCGAAGAAGCACGGGCGCCCTACTCCATTGCCTCTCGCAAGTCGTCCATGACCGAAGTGTCAGGAGGTATCACGCGAATGGTCATCGGCTCCCGCGGGATCGGCCAAGCCCAGAGCGCTTGCGGGTAGCTGTCGCGCCGCTTCCGTTGCCAAACATACTCCACCCCTTTGATGAGGATGCCGCGCGCCTCGATCCTGATGCGACACGCAAAGAGCTGCACGAGCGGGTCTGTGCTTGTGCCCGCAGGCATCAGCAGGCAGACCATGGAAGACCGTCCATGAGGCTGGTCTTCATAGCGCAGTTCGCCCACCAACGGAATCTCCTGGCGCAGCGCGTCGCGCGGCAACTTGAGCCCATGTTGGCGTAGGCGAAGAGCATTGACGAGCATGATCTCACAACTGTACCTCCATACAGTACCTTCAAGCCGATCCCAAGCGACCCTGTAGTCATTTCTGCTTATCCTCGACGCAGCGGCATTGGGCGGCGCGGGTTCGCGCCGCGGCGCTCCATGTGCGGCCCTCCTCCAGTGGCGACGCTGCGCGCGTTCATGAGTTCATGTGCGCGTTAAGAGGCAGGAGACTTCTACGCATCCACAGATGGCCACAAGCTTGCGAGGCCGTCGCGACCGGAATAGATTGCACCCTCGGTCAATCCACACCGCAGACGATGAAGGACGCCTGCAGAAACGGACGGAGAAAAATTTGGCTGCGGTTGATCTGATTTTTCCAGGAGCGACCCCCGAACAATTGACCCGAGGAGTGGCCGCCGCCGTTGAGATGCTGCGCGAAGCGCCGTTCACGATCGAACAATTGCAAGTGGCGTGGCACCTGCGAGGCGCCGGGTTCGAGTGGCCACCGGATGACTGGCGGTCGCGAGCGGTTCGGGTCTGCGAGCGGGCGCAGGCGGCGGCCTTCGCGGCATGCGCCCCAAGTCCTCCACCGACAGGCTCCTGCATGCTGATCAAGGTCGGTGCGCCGTTGAATTGAACGAGGCGAACGCCAGCGAGCCGGCCGGTCGATGCGGGTTCCGGCCCGGGTCGCACCATGCCGCGCAGCGCAGCCATACGAGCACTGAAGCCCACGCGATCGTCCCAGCGACCGTTGACGCGCTGGCGAAATTTCGGCGCGAAGCGGCCATCCATGGCGTCGTCGATCGACAGCCGCGCGTCATCGAGCAGATCCTCGATCGCCTTTTTCAACGCATGGGTCACGGCGCTCGACGTACGGTCAGCACGATCTTGCCGCGGATGTGACCGCGCGCGGCGCGCTCGTGGGCCGCGCGCGCGTCCGCGAGCGCGAAGGTGCTGTCGATCGCAACGCGAATCGCACCCGCATCGATCAGGCCCGCGAGTTCCGCGAGCTGGGCGCCACTCGATCGAACCTGTGTCGTCGAGACCGTGAAGCCCTGTTTCGCGGCGTCTTGCGCGCCGGAGAAGCCGAGCGGGAACACCGGAAAAAGGGCGCCGCCGGGCTTGAGGGTCGGCAGAAAGCGGCCGGTGGTGGGTCCACCGACGGTGTCGAGCACCAGGTCGACGTCGCGCGCGGTGTCCTCCGGGACTTCGCGTTTGTAGTCGATGAACTCGTCTGCGCCGATGTCCCGCAGGAAGGATGCGTGTTCTGTGGAGGCCACCGCGATCACGCGGGCGCCTTTTAGCTTGGCCACCTGGACCGCGAAATGGCCGACGCCGCCCGCGGCGCCGTTGACGAGCACCGTCCGACCGACCAGCGGCACCGGCCGATGCGGCGACGGCTGGAGCGGGTTCGGCGCGTCGTGTCCCGGATCGACCAGGAATTGCCAGGCGGTGAGCAGCGACATGGGCGCGCCGGCGGCATGGACGTGATCGATTCTTGAGGGTTTCCGGGCCAGTTCGGACACCGGCACGCTGACGTACTCGGCATACGCGCGGCTCTGGCCGTTGATGCCTGCGGGGAACCGCACCATCGCATAGACATCGTCCCCGATCGCAAAGTCGACGACGCCTTCGGCGACCGCCTCGACGACCCCCGACACGTCGGTGCCGATGATGAGCGGAAACGACAGCTTCGGCTGCCACTCGGGCGGCAGCATCCTGTAGCCGTCGCGCAGGTACCAGTCGGGTGGATTGAGCCCGACCGCGTGCACACGCACCAGCACCTCGCCGGCCTTCAGCTCGGGCAGGGGCGCATCCTCGTAGCGCAGCACCTCGGGGCCACCGAATTCGTGCTGTCGCACCGCTCTCATCGTTCGCGTCGTCATTCGTCAACTCCATCAATGGCCCCGAATCGGCGCCGTCAGGCAGAAGTGTGGATTAGCGACAAGTGCTTGATAATTAGTCGCAGCGTCACTTGTCGGATGCCATGATGGAACCAATCAATCTGGATCGCTTGGCCGGCATCGTCGCCTTCGCCCGCGCGGCCTCGTACGGCAGCTTCAGGGCGGCTGCGCAATCGCTGTCCGTGTCGCCCTCGGCCGTCAGCAAGATGATCCAGCGACTCGAGCGACAGCTAGGCCTGCGCCTGTTCACGCGCACGACGCGCTCGCTAGTCCTGACACCCGAGGGACACGATCTGCATGAGCGGGCGCTGCTTCTGCTGCGCGCCGCAGAGGACATGGCCCAGTCGGCTGCGACGACGCGCTCGGAGCCGGCCGGTATCCTCAAGATCGCCGCGCCGATGCCCATCGGCACGCGACTGCTCGCGTCGGGTTTACCGGAGTTCCGTCGCCGCCACCCGAAGCTGCGGGTCGATCTTCGGCTGAACGACAGGTTCGTGAACCTTGTCGAGGAGGGCATCGACGTCGCGATCCGCATCGGCCAGCACGACGACCCTAACCTGATTTCGCGCCCCCTGGCACCGACCCGGGTCGGCGCCTTCGCGTCGCCAGGTTACCTGGCTAGGCGTGGCACCCCCGCCCGCCCAGAAGACCTCAAGGACCATGACTGCGTCAATTTCCGCTTCCAGACGTCGGGGCAGACGCTGCGATGGACATTCAAGATCGGCAGCCGCATCATCGAGCTGACCCCCGATGCAGCCATCGTGGTCGATTCCAGCGAAGCGGTCGCGGAGGTGCTCGCTGCCGGCGGCGGCGTCGGCATGTCGGCTTGGTTCATCGCGGCCCCGTATGTCGAACGAGGATTGCTGGTGCCGGTACTCCATCCCTACGCGGTCGACATCTCGACCATCAGCGCCGTATGGCCCGAGAGCCGGCGAGCCAATCCCAACGTGAAGGCCTTTGTAGCCTTCCTCCAGGAACTCTTCCCGTCGCCTGCGCCATGGGATATTGCAATCACGACTGGCGCTTTGCAGTAGCCGATGGCCAGGTCTGCGCGGCGATTTGCCGGATGGACTCGGCAGCTCGATCGCGCGTGGCACTCTGCTTGAGGAATACGTCAGTTCACAGCAATCCCGTCTATCCATCCGACGTGGCAACTCTGAAGGCGTTGACGGAAGCAACGGCCGAGGTGTTTTCGAGATCAGAACGAAGCATCCGGACCATCCGCCCGTACTCATCGCCTTGAGTGCAGTTGTGCATTTCCACAGCGACGACGAAATCTGGCCGATGTGGGCGTCCTATGGGCCTTGGTGCGTCAAGGCGAGCTTGGACGGCGTTCAGCAGATCGGGCGGCTTGACCGGTTTGCTGATGTGGGAGGAATAGACAACTTCAAGGGACTTGTGCCTGTCCTCGGGGCGCGCAAACGCATCCTGCGCGGGCAACCTGACCTCGAAGCGTGCGCCCTTGCCAAGTCCCTCCTCAACGGCAAGGACGCTGCCGCCGTGAAGTTCTTGCCGGAAAGGTCAGACCGACTCGTGCTCCGGAAGTTTGGCGAGGGCGGACGGCTCCTTCGGGATCGATTCCGGATCAGCCATCAACTCCTGCTTCCGATCGAGGATGCGCTGGCCCAACTCCAGCATGTCGAGCTTGGTCTTGCGGGCCTTGGGGAACATCTCGGTCTGCTCCTCCTTGACGTGATGCTTGACGTATTCACCCATGACCTGGATGTGTGCGTCGAACATCTCGCCGTCGGGAACCTTTCCGTCGACCTTGGCGATGAATTCCTTGATGGTGGCGTGTTCGACCGTGGCTTCAGGCACGAGCTCCTTGTCCTTCAACGCGGCCTTTACGGCTGGATAGAAGATCTCTTCTTCCACGGTGGCATGAATGCCGAGCTCGCGGCAGATGTCGGCCACGATGGACTGCTTCTTCGAAGCCGAACGCGATTTTCCGTATTGCTCGAACAGCGCGCTGACCTTCTGGTGATCCTCCTTCAGGAGTGCGATTGCATCGGGCTTGCGGGCCGCCGCGCGCTTGGTCGCGGGCTTCTTGGGGGTCTTTGACGTTGCCATGGGAATCTCGCATGTTTTGCCGTCAGGCGACAGAGCAAACTTCGGACCTATCCCTGGCGCCGTGACCAACGCCGTTCAGCGTGTTGTGCTGCCGTCGTACGTCTTCACCCACGACGACGTCGTCACGAAAGCATCACCACGGTAGCCGACTCGAGTTCCGGAAGTCACACTGGCCAGGCCAAACCCCACCTCCTCGCCCCACGGCGCCTACAGCCGCGGTACGAGCCTTGCTGCGGCCGTGGCTCGTTGGCGCAACCCAGCGCCGATCATCATTGACTTTTGGAGCTTGTGATGGGCAATGAATCAGGTCGAGCGCAGACTCGGCGCGACGCGATGCGCGGACTCGGAGCGGGCTTGGCGAGCGCCCCCCTTGTTCTGGCCGCGGCGGGCGCAGAGGCTCAAACGCAGGCTCCTCAGGGCGCGAACGGCGCTCGGCGGCAGCAGGGTGTCCGAGATCCACGTGCGGCCTACCCCAAACCGCCGTTCGAGTCGCAGCAGCAGCCCTGGCCTGGCCTGGCCAGGAACATGAACCCTCGACCCGACCATGGCGAGACCAGCTACATCGGATCGGGACGGCTGGCCGGGCGACGAGCCTTGATTACCGGTGGGGACTCTGGCATGGGGCGCGCGGCTGCCATCGCATATGCCCGCGAGGGAGCAGACGTTGCCATCAACTATCTTCCAGCCGAAGAGCCCGATGCCAGCGAAGTGCTCGAACTCATCCGTCAGGCCGGTCGAAAGGCGATTGCAATCCCAGGCGACCTTCGTGAAGAGTCCTTCTGCCAGCACCTGGTCGAAGAAGCCATCCGCGCACTCGGCGGCCTGGACATCGTGGTCTGCAATGCCGGAAGGCAGCAGGCACGAAGCTCGATCCTCGACATCAGCACGGAGGACTTCGACGCAACGATGAAGACGAACGTCTATGCGCCGTTCTGGATCATCAAGGCCGCACTCCCCCATCTCCAGCCGGGCTCGGCCATCATCGGTACGACATCCGAACAGGCCTACGATCCGTCCCCGGATCTTTACGACTATGCCCAGACCAAGGCGGCCACGATGAACTACATCAAGTCGCTGGCCAAGCAACTCGGCGCCAAGGGTATTCGTGTCAACGGCGTGGCGCCGGGCCCGGTCTGGACGCCTTTGCAGATATCGGGCGGCGCAAGTGAAGGCAAGGTCGTCACGTTCGGAGCAACCGCCCCACTGGGCCGGCCCGGCCAACCCGCGGAGTTGGCAGGAATCTACGTCCGTCTGGCCGAGGACGACGGCAGCTACACGACGGGCAACATCTACGGTGCCGGCGGCGGTCAGGGGAATCCGTGATGCTGCACGAAGGCCCCCAACCACCCAGACCTGCGGATTTTGCCGAGTCAGCGGCTCAATCCGGAGGGTACGAACTCGCGGCTGCCAAGACAGCGCTCGCACAGAGTCGGAACGCGCAGGTTCGCGCGTTCGCCGAGCGCATGATCACCGAACATGCGCAGATGTCTGAGTGGTTGCGAACTGCCGCCCAGGCCGCGGGCCTGCCGGCCCCGGAACCGCACGTTGGCGGAGACCAAACCCGATTCCTGGCCAGCCTGCAAAGTCTGCGCGACGACCCGTTCGATCGCGAATATTTCCGTCAGCAAGTGCTGGCGCACACGAGCGCGCTCGCGGTGATGCGCAGCTATGCCGCCAAGGGGTCGGATGCAAACCTCCGCCGATTTGCCAATGCAGCAACGCCCATGATCGAGCAGCACCTGCAGATGGCCCTACGCTTGGCGCAGGCGGCCAAGTAGGTTCTCTACGCGCGACACTGGCGTGAGCGCAGTCAAATCGGAGGCGCACAAGGGCCGCGAGGAGGCTCGTCTTGCCAATGCCAGTTGTCGCCTTTCCCAAGGGCCAGCCGTCGAGGGCACCGTCGTTGCTGCTTTGCCCGAGCCCGCAAAGGTCGCGGGCGACAAACCAACGGAGAGCCCTCATGAACGCCATTCTCAAACTCACCGCGGTTGCTTCGGGTGCACTCGGCATCGCCGGCGGCGCCGCTCTCGCCCAAACCAGCACGTCCGGGAGCACCACCGCGGGCAGCTCGGCGGACAACAACGCCGCCATGTCGAACAACTCGAACGCGACATCGCCGTCCAACATGAACTCGAATTCGAGCGCCACGAATCCCAACTCGAACTCCCACCTGAACTCGAGCACGAATTCCAACGCTCACCCGAGCGGACGGTCGACGTCGAGTTCGCACGCGTCCGCCATGACCTCTTCGGCGGATTCAGCCGACAACCCGCGCAGCGCCAACCTTCAGCCCCGAACCGACCGCAATTGACATCTCTTTGCGACTGCACATTTGGCGGGCATCTTCTCGTGGTCCGCCACCTTCGCTTCGAACGATTGCGCTCTCGATTCTCGATGGAGTTTGGCTGACGCATACCGTCCGTCAGCGAAGGACTCGGCAGGATTCTTCTGGAATGCGCAGCGCAAGATTGAGCGCGCAGCCAATTGAACAGGCGGGCGGCATCGCCAACGGTGCCGCCCGCACTCCTTTGCTCAGTTTGCTTCAGCGCGATTGCTCATCGCGTCCGCGACTGGCGTTGTCGCTGCCCTGCTGCAGCGACGAATCGCGCGACGACGAACCGATGTCGTTGCCGCTCGCGCCGCCGCTGTTGCCTTGCTGATCGGTGCGCCCCGCTTGACTCTGCTGCGAGCTGCCCTGCGCAGATCCCTGCTGGCCGGCGCTTCCCGACTGACTCTGCTGGCTGCTGGGCTGGCCCAAACCCGTCGGGTTCGATCCGCCTGGCGTCGTTTGCTTGCCCGCTTGCTGTCCTTGCTGATTCTGTCGGCCCGATTGGCTCTGTTGGCCCGTGCCGGACGTGGTGCCGGACGAGGCGTTGTTGCCCTGGCCTTGTTGCTGGTCGTTGTTCATGGTGGCTCCTGAAGTGGATTGAATTCGCCGAGACCGGCGGACCGACTTCGGCGGCTGCCGGAGATCGTGGCATGAACCGGCAACGAATGTACCTGTTCTGCCCTCGACGGTTACCGCAATGGCCAACGAGCGCTCTCGCGAGCCAATGCGATGCCGTCCCCCGCTCCAGTTGTTGTGTGTTTGGCAATGCGCTGCGATGCAGATCTGGAACCACGCGCGGCCATGTGACTGAGAGAAAGTCGGACTGGCTTCGTCGATGCACATCGATCGCGCACTGGACGTTCGATCCGGTGATTTGCACTGCGCAGTCAACCACGAAGTCAAAGTGCCACTTCGGACCGTCGGTCAGACTTGCGGAGCAAGCCGCCGGTTCAAGAAGGTCTCCCCTTCAATCTCAGCGCGCGGGCGGGCGACGTCTTGATGTTCAACACACTCTGCAGGTGGTATAGCGCGCGCTGGTTTCGATGAGCCGTCATCGACGCGATGCAATCAGACGGCGCGACCACCTCGAAGTCCCGCATGCGCGCATCCACTGCCGTGTTCAGCACGCACTGGTCACCCGCGACGCCTGCGACGATCAGGCGCTTTGCCCGCAAATGGTCGAGCAATACCTCCAGGGGTGTCGCAAAGAATGCCGAGTGCTTTGGCTTGAGGACGAAGTAGTCGTCGGGACCCGGCTCGAGCTGCCGCGTGATGTCTGCGCCCAAACTCTGAGAGCCCAAAGATTCGCTGACGACAAACTTGAAGTCCGAGCGCCACTGGCCGCTATTGTCGTTCGCATAAATGACGGGCACATGCGCTGCATGGCAGCGTTGCCTCAGGCGCGCCAAGCACGGCGCAATCCGCGCCGCCTGCCTTTCCAATTGGCCGCCATTGGGAAATTGCCAGCAGCTAATCATGTCCAGGATGACAAGCGCGGTGTCATGTCGTCCATCGCACCTGATCAAGCCAGTCCGTTGCGTGCGATGGCGTGGCGAGGGGGGTGTCTCCATGGCTCGGGCGTTCAGTGGTCGGATCACGGCTGAGCAACATTCATTCCCCGAGGACGCGTGGGCACGGTCGGGGCACCGCAGTTGCCACTGGGCCCTATCGTCGCATCCCGTCTCGCGATGCACCGCCAGGGGAACTCATGAAAGCGTTGACTTATCACGGCTCGAAGGACGTTCGCGTTGAAACCGTGCCAGACCCAAGGATCGTGGAGTCGGACGACATCGTCCTGCGCGTTACGGCCACAGCCATCTGCGGCTCCGATCTGCACATCTATCGCGGCAAGATCCCCATGATGGAGCACGGCGACATCCTCGGCCATGAGTTCATGGGCATCGTCGAGGAGGTTGGCTCGTCAGTGCTACGCGTAAAGAAGGGCGATCGAGTGGTGATCCCGTTCACGATCTCGTGCGGGCAATGCTTCTACTGCAACCTCAAGCTGTTCGCGGCATGCGAGACGACCAACACCGGTCGCGGTGCCATCGTCAACAAGAAGGACACCAAGCCCGGTGCGGCGCTGTTCGGCTACAGCCACCTCTACGGCGGCATCCCTGGCGGCCAAGCCGAGCTCGTACGCGTGCCCAAGGCCAATGTCGGACCGCTCGTGATTCCTGACTCCGGCCTACGTGATGAACAGGTGCTGTTCTTGTCGGACATCCTGCCCACCGGCTATATGGCCGCCATCAATGCCGCCATCGGCAAGGGCTCGACGGTCGCCATCTTCGGCGCAGGCCCCGTCGGCCTGATGGCAGCAGCTTCGGCACGCCTGCTGGGGGCCGAACGCATCTTCATGGTCGACCACCACCAATATCGCCTCGACTTCGCGCAACAGGCGTTCGGCGTCGAAGCGATCAATTTCGGCCAAGTGGACGACCCAACCAACGTCATCATCGATCGCATA
>Ga0105240_10014831_pt1 | contig 10622 bp, 7 predicted proteins | sample KBSC54metaG_FD_80426 | JGI IMG/M metagenome (GOLD analysis project Ga0105240, IMG submission 80426) | Corn rhizosphere microbial communities from Kellogg Biological Station, Michigan, USA - KBS C5-4 metaG | ecosystem: Host-associated > Plants > Roots > Rhizosphere > Soil | place: Michigan, USA...
CGAATGGACCCAGGTCGCCGCACCGTGGCAGCGCGCGCAAAAGGACCGCGGCGCCGGCGATCCAAAGATGCAGGAATTCCGCTGGCTGTTGGAAGAGCTGCGCGTGTCGTTGTACGCTCAGGAGTTGAAGACGCCGATGCCGGTGTCGGTCAAGCGCCTGCAGAAGGTGTGGGAGACCATGCAGCGTTGATGGCCCTGCATGGAGTATTTGAAGAACGATGCTGCGTTTAGCGTAGAATTGCAGCACTTTTACCGCAATCTATTTCCAAAAAGACAATGGCAATCAAATCCGACAAATGGATCCGTCGCATGGCGGAAAACGAAGGCATGATCGAACCCTTCGAGCCCGGTCAGGTCCGCGAGGCCAACGGCCAGAAGATCGTGTCCTACGGCACCTCGTCGTACGGCTACGATATCCGCTGCGCCAACGAATTCAAGATCTTCACCAACATCAATTCGACCATCGTCGATCCCAAGAACTTCGATGAGAAGTCTTTCGTCGATTTCCACGGCGACGTCTGCATCATCCCGCCGAACTCGTTCGCGCTGGCGCGCACGGTCGAATACTTCCGCATCCCGCGCAGCGTGCTGACGATCTGCCTGGGAAAGTCGACCTATGCGCGTTGCGGCATCATCGTCAATGTCACGCCTTTCGAACCGGAGTGGGAAGGCTACGTCACGCTGGAGTTCTCCAACACCACGCCGCTGCCGGCCAAGATCTACGCCGGCGAAGGCTGCGCGCAGGTGCTGTTCTTCGAAAGCGACGAGATCTGCGAGACATCCTACAAGGATCGTGGCGGCAAGTACCAGGGCCAGCACGGCGTGACATTGCCGAAGACCTGAGCTGCAGTATTCTCAATAAAAAAACAGCCGCATGTTCCGAAACATGCGGCTGTTTTTTTATTGGCGTGTCATTGGCGCTTGGCTGATGCCTTCGCGCATTTCCTCGCCTCCACGATAAACCGTTTGACCGCCCCCGACTGCCCGCTGTCGCGATACGCCAGATGCAGCGGCGCTTTCAGGTCGGGCGCGTCATCGATGCCGAGATAGCTCACCGACTCCAGTTCGACGTGGCGCATCGACGCCGGGATGATGGAGATGCCCAGGCCTGCCGCCACCAGGCTCAGGGTGGACAGGTTCTTGCGCGCTTCCTGTTCGACGCGCGGACTGAAGCCGGCGGCGCGGCAGGCGGCGATGATGGTGTCGTACAGCCCAGGACCGCTGGGGCGCCGGTTGAGCACGAACACTTCTTCGGCCAGCGCCGCCAGTGCAATGCTCTTGCGACGCTTGTTGCGCACCAGCGGATGGCCCGCGGGCAGGGCGACGATCATTTCTTCCACCATCATGGTTTCGATTGTGATGTCGCTGACGTCACCTACCGGCGAGCGGATGAAGGCGACGTCGATGCGATTCTGGCTCATCAGCGCCACCAGGTCGGTGGTGCTGCTTTCTTCCACCGTCAGCGCAACGTCCGGGGCGGCGTCGCGGAACGCACGGATCACGGTCGGCACGAACGGATGCAAGGAGGCGGATTCGGTGAAGCCTACCGCGATGCGGCCCAGTTCGCCGCGCGCGATGCGCCTTACGCCGGCCACTGTGGAATCGACCTGCGCCAGGATCGCGCGCGCGTCGGTCAGCAGCGCCTGGCCGCTTTCGGTCAGCTCCATGCCGCGCGGCAGGCGGTTGAACAGCGTGACGCCGAGCTCGGCCTCGAGCGCGCGGATCTGCTGGCTCAGCGGCGGCTGCTGGATGCCGATGCGTTGCGCGGCCTTGGTGAGGTGGCCTTCTTCGGCCACGGCGATGAAGTAGCGCAACAGGCGCAGGTCGATGGCTGACATATGAATTATGTATGGTTGATGTGCTTGCCATATATTAGACAAAATAACGACGCAAGAGTAGCCTTCTGTTTGTGGTCGCAACGACCCGCAGAACAGAAGGCCAACAGCATGCTTAACGACAATAATCCACTCTCATCCTCGCTCGCCCCCGTACAGCAAGACCAAGTCGTGCCGACCTCGCGTGAGCTGTTCCTCGGTTTCCTCGGGCTCGGCATGACGGCCTTTGGCGGCGCGCTGCCGCTGGCGCATCGCATGGTGGTCGAGCGCCACCGCTGGCTGACCGAAGCCGAATTCGTAGAGCTGCTCGGCCTGTGCCAGTTCCTGCCGGGCGGCAACATCATCAACCTGTCGGTCGCGCTGGGCATGCGTTTTCGCGGCGTCAAAGGCGCGCTGGCGGCGATCTTCGGCCTGATCGCGGTGCCCTCGATGGTGGTGGTGATGCTCGGGATACTGTATCAGCACTACCAGCACGATCCTCTGATCAAGCACTTGTTCGCCGGGTTGGCCGCCGCCGCGTCCGGCTTGCTGATCCAGATGGCGGTCAAGATCGCTCTGCCGCTGCGCAAGAACCTGGTGCTGGCCGGACTGGCGACGATCTGCTTCATCGCCATTGCGTGGCTGCGTATTCCCCTGTTGTGGACCATGCTGGTGATGACGCCGCTGAGCGTGCTGATCACGGCGAAGTTCGCAGACAAGAAGGACGCAAAGAAGGGAGCCGCATCATGAGCGAAACCCTGATCGCGCTTGGACTGATTTTCTCGGAATTGTCGGTGCTGGCTTTCGGCGGCGGCAATACCATCCTGCCGGAAATGCAGCGCCAGGTGGTGGAAGTGCACCATTGGATGACGGCGGAAGATTTCAGCGCGCTGTTCGCGCTCGGCCAGGCCGCGCCCGGTCCCAACCTGATGATTGTCACGCTGGTCGGCTGGCATGTGGCCGGCTTCTACGGCATGCTGGTCACGACGATCGCCAAGTTCGGCCCGTCCTCATTGGTGACCATCCTGATGCTGCATGTGTGGGAGCGCTTCAAGGACCGGCCGTGGCGGCGCCACGTGCAATCCGGCCTGTTGCCAGTGACTGCCGGCCTGGTGGCCGCCAGCGCCGCGCTGATTGCACATGCGTCGATCAGCAACGGCATCCTCGCCGCGATCACGGCGGCGACAGCGATCATCGCGCTCAAGACCAAGCTGCATCCCTTGTGGCTGCTGTTCGGCGGCGCCATGTCGGGAATGATTTTCCTGCGATAGATCGTCGTTGTTTCGGCAATGCCCCCGGCAATAAAAAAGCCGATCCGGCTTCCCGGATCGGCTTTTTTACTTGCCCATGAGGCTGTCGCTTACTGGCGCACGCAATCCACGAAGTAATCGCGGCGACCGTTCACTTCACGCTTGACCAGGCCATGCACGTCGGTTTCGAAGCCCGGGAATTTCTCGTTGAAATCACGCGCGAACTTCAGATAGTCGACGATGGTCTTATTGAAGATTTCACCTGGAATCAACAGCGGGATGCCCGGTGGGTAAGGCGTCAGCAGGATCGAGGTAACGCGGCCTTCGAGTTCATCCAGCGGCACGCGGTCGATTTCGCGGTGGGCCATCTTGGAGAACGCGTCGGACGGCTTCATCGCCGGCTGCATGTCGGACAGATACATCTCGGTCGTCAGGCGCGCGACGTCGTAGGCGCGATAGGTTTCATGGATCTGCTGGCACAGATCGCGCAGGCCGAGGCGCTCGTAGCGTGCGTTGCGGCCTTGGTTCGCGGCGGCGAACTCGGGCAGGATGCGCCAGATCGGCTGGTTCTTGTCGTAATCGTCCTTGAACTGCTGCAGCGCCGTCACCAACGTGTTCCAGCGGCCCTTGGTGATGCCGATGGTGAACATGATGAAGAAGGAATACAGGCCGCATTTCTCGACAATGACACCGTGCTCCGCCAGGTACTTGGTGACGATCGAAGCGGGGATGCCGTTCTCGCCGAACTTGCCGTCCAGCGACAGGCCCGGTGTGACGATGGTCGCCTTGATCGGGTCGAGCATGTTGAAGCCCGGCGCCAGGTTGCCGAAACCGTGCCAGTCGTCTTCGGCCTTGATGACCCAGTCTTCGCGCTCGCCGATGCCGTCGGCGGAGAAGCTGTTCGGGCCCCACACCTGGAACCACCAGTCCTTGCCGAATTCCTGGTCGATCTTCTTCATGGCGCGGCGGAAGTCCAGCGCTTCGAGGATGCTTTCTTCCACCAGTGCAGTACCACCCGGTGCTTCCATCATCGCCGCGGCGACGTCGCACGAAGCGATGATCGAGTATTGCGGCGAAGTCGATGTGTGCATCAGGAAGGCCTCATTGAAGGCGTCCTGGTCGAGCTGCACGGTTTCCGATTCGCGCACCAGGATTTGCGAGGCCTGCGACAGGCCGGCCAACAATTTATGGGTCGATTGGGTCGAGAAGATCATCGACTTCTTGGCGCGCGGACGGTCCTTGCCGATGGCGTGCATGTCTTTGTAGAAGTCATGGAAAGTCGCGTGCGGCAGCCAGGCTTCGTCGAAATGCAGGGTGTCGATTTCACCGTCCAGCATTTCTTTCAGCGTTTCGACGTTGTACACCACGCCGTCGTAGGTCGATTGCGTGATGGTCAGGATGCGCGGCTTCTTGTTGACGGCTTCGCGGGCGAACGGATTGGCTTCGATCTTGCGACGGATGCTCTCCATCGTGAACTCTTCCAGCGGGATCGGTCCGATGATGCCGAGGTGGTTGCGCGTCGGCATCAGGAACACCGGAATCGCGCCGGTCATGATGATGGAGTGCAGGATCGATTTGTGGCAGTTGCGGTCCACGACGACGATGTCGCCGGGCGCCACCGTCGAGTGCCAGACCATCTTGTTGGAGGTCGAAGTACCGTTGGTGACGAAGTAGCAGTGGTCGGCGTTGAAGATGCGCGCGGCATTGCGTTCCGAATCGGCGACCGGACCGGTATGGTCGAGCAGCTGGCCGAGTTCTTCGACGGCGTTGCAGACGTCGGCGCGCAGCATGTTCTCGCCGAAGAATTGGTGGAACATCTGGCCGATCGGCGACTTCAGGAACGCCACGCCGCCGGAGTGGCCGGGGCAGTGCCACGAATACGAACCGTCCTGCGCGTAGTGCACCAGCGCGCGGAAGAACGGCGGCGCCAGGCCGTCGAGGTAGGACTTTGCTTCGCGGATGATGTGGCGCGCCACGAATTCCGGCGTGTCTTCGAACATGTGGATGAAGCCGTGCAGTTCGCGCAGGATGTCGTTGGGGATATCGCGCGAGGTGCGGGTTTCACCGTACAGGTAGATCGGGATATCGGCGTTCTTGTGGCGGATTTCGCCGACGAAGGCGCGCAGTGACTTCAGCGCAAAGTCGGTTTCTTCGGACGAGCCGGCGCCGAACTCTTCATCGTCGATCGACAGGATGAAGGCGGAGGCGCGCGATTGCTGCTGGGCAAACTGCGAGAGGTCGCCATAGCTGGTTACGCCCAGCACTTCCATGCCTTCTTCCTTGATGGCGTCGGCGAGGGCGCGGATGCCCAGGCCGGAAGTGTTTTCAGAGCGGAAATCTTCGTCGATGATGACGATGGGGAAACGGAATTTCATAGGTTCTCCAGGAGAACGCATGTGAGATCAGGGTCATGCGTTCAGTTCAGTTAACACTTGGACTGCGCCTGGGCGAAAAGCTTACGCGCTCGGACGGTTGCTTTTTGATAGGGCGAACCGGTCAAACAATGCCGCTGCAAGTTGGAAGGCAGGATCGGAATGTTCCGGATCCGGGGCGCTTCCAGCCTGGCAGAACCTTCGTGGACCTGCTGCTCGTGCTGGCGTTCCGGATCGCGGCGACGGTGCAGCGGAGGCAGGTTTTAAAAAGAAGCCGAATTTTCGCAGATATCGCCAAACGATGGGGCGAAAAATCCGCGCGTTTTTGTTGAAAATCAGGGAAAAACAACAAAAAGGCCTGCAGGCCTTTCAGCGTCTTTCGTATGTCACAAATGCGTAATCAAATCCCTGAGCAAATCCCTGCGTTTCGGCGCGGTGGCTTTCGCGCGCCGTCTCGCGCCAGACCCCGGCGTCGATGGCCGGGAAGAAGGCGTCGCAGTCGAAGGTCTTGCCGATTTCGGTCACGATCAGGCGCGTCGCCAGCGGCAGCGACTCGGCGTAGATCTGGGCGCCGCCGATGATGAAGGCGTCGACGCCGGCCACCAGCGCCGCGGCTTCTTGCAAGGATGACACTGTTTCGACGCCGGCGTGCGACCAGTCGCGGTTGCGCGTGATGACGATATTACGGCGATTCGGCAAAGGCCGTCCGATCGACTCGAAGGTCTTGCGGCCCATGATGATGGGATGGCCCGAGGTGGTGCGCTTGAAATGCGCGAGGTCTTCCGGCAGATGCCAGGGCAGGGTATTGTTGATGCCGATGCCGTTCTGGCTGTCGGTGGCGACGATGACGCACAGTGCGCCGGAGGCGGAAGGTGTAGGTGACATGCCGATACTTGTGTAGGATTGCCGAATTCCGGCGCGCCTGATGGTCTTGCGTCGCCGGTGAGCGCGTCATATTACAGGACAGTCCGACCCCGATGGAACTTTATGGGGCGCAGCTGTCCTTATAGAGGTATCCCCGGTAGCGTCCGCAAGAACCTGGCCAGCCCGTATCCAGTGAGTCAGCGATGGTTCTTTGCGGCAACTTCGATGCCGGCGTAGTCTGCAGCACTGTTGCGGGAGGTCCGCGGGTGCGGTGGCCCGGCCAGCGCAGCAATCTTTCACGGTCTTGCCTGTTTCCCGACGAAGTGTTCGGTCAACTTGGGCAACATTGGGTAAACTACGCCAGCTTTCGAAACTGGAAGCGCGTTATCGGACAAGAAAAACTGCATGTCAGACGGAAATCCAATGGTCTTATCTTTGTATCGGCGGGGCGCCTTGAAAGCTGCCGTCACATCTTCCCGTCTTCTGGGCCAGGTGCTCGTGCCGGCTGCGCTGACCGCGCTGCTGGCCTTATATGGAAACAATGCGGCGGCGTTCGACTTCAACGACGTCGCGGTGCGCGCCAAGGCGCTGGCCGGCAAGTCGTACAAGAAGCCAGCCGACAAACTGCCCAAGGAGATCAAGGATCTCAGCTATGAGCAGGCCAATCAGTTGCATTTCAAACAAGATCGCGCCTACTGGCGTCCGGAAAAACTGCCGTTCGAGTTGTCGTTCGTGCATCAGGGCGGCGGTTACGTCGAGCCGGTGCGCATCAATGAAATCATCGGCGGCGGCGTGCGCGAGATTGCTTTCAATTCGGCCTTGTTCGACTACAGCCATACCCGCATCGATCCGCGCCGTGTGCGCAACATCGGTTTTGCCGGTTTTCGCATCCGCTATCCCGTCAATTCCGCGAAGGAAAAAGACGATGTGCTGACCTTCCTCGGCGCCAGCTATTTCCGCGCCATGGGCAAGGGCCAGGGCTACGGTATTTCGGCGCGCGGGCTGGCGCTGGACACGGCATTGTATTCGGGCGAGGAATTCCCGCGTTTCACCGAGTTCTGGCTGGCGCGACCGAATCCGGGCGACAAGGAACTGACGATCTATGCACTGCTGGATTCGCCGCGCGCCACCGGCGCTTATCGCTTCGTGCTGCGTCCGGGCGTGGACACGACCATTGATGTCAAGGCGCAGCTGTACCTGCGCGCCAACGTCACCAAGCTCGGCATCGCTCCGCTGACCAGCATGTTCTTCTTCGGCGAAAACCAGAACGGCCCGAACGACGACTTCCGTCCCGAGGTGCACGACTCCGACGGCCTGTCGATCCAGTCCGGCACCGGCGAATGGATCTGGCGTCCACTGGTCAACCCGAAGCGCCTGCTGGTGACTGCGTTCAGCCTCGACAATCCGCTCGGCTTCGGGCTGATGCAGCGCGACCGCCAGTTCTCCAGCTATGAAGACCTGGATTACCATTACGAAGCGCGTCCGAGCACCTGGATCGAACCCAAGGGCAAGTGGGGCGCGGGCCGCGTCGAATTGGTGCAGATCCCGACGCCGGACGAGACCAACGACAATATCGTCGCGTACTGGATGCCGAACGCCATGCCCAAGCCGGGCCAGCCGTTCAACGTCGAGTACAAGATGTACTGGCAAAAGGAAAGCGAGAAAAAACCACCGCTGGCCTGGGTGGCGCAGACGCGTCTGGGACACGGCTACCGCGCCAAGTCCGATGACAGCATCGGCATGTCGATCGACTTCGACGGCGGCGCGCTCAAGAAGCTGCCTGCCAATGCGAGGGTGGAGGGGACAGTGGAAAGTGACGGCAACGGCAAGATCGTGAGTGTGACAACACGACGCAACGACGTCACTGGCGGCTGGCGCATGGAGTTGAAACTGCGCCGCAATGAAGATAACAAGCCGGTCGAACTGCGCGGATTCCTGAGGAATGCCGCCCAGAGCGGCGCCGGCGCAACCCTGTCCGAAACGTGGAGCTACATATTACCCCCCAACTGAGGCACGCCTCCGAAGCAGCACATGCATCGCAACAGCTGGAGCGTTACCTCGATCGCCTGCCGCTGACGCCTGAACAGCGCCAGGCGTTGCTCGCCCGCGTGGGCGAACAGGATGCCGGCGACGCCATGGGTGCCTTGCACGGCCTGTTGGCAGGGGAGCAGCGCAGCCTGCACGACAATCCCGCGCAGGACTCCATCGCCGCCCGCCTCGAACTGACTTACCCGCGCGCGGCGGCCGACGCCATGGCGCCTGCCGCGCGAGCTCGCCCGGTTGAATCGCCAAGGCCGGTCCCCAGTCCCGGCGATAACGTCAAGGTGGCGCCGCCGCTTAATCGCCGCTCAATGGTGCCGCGCCCCTGGGGCACGCTCAATCCGCTGTCGCGCTGGGTCGAAGAAGCCACGCGCGCCTTCGAGCAGCGTGCTGCGCGCCGCAAGGGCCTGCCGCCGAAAGAACCGGCCTTCGTCGAAGACACGCTCGACTTGCCTGATTCTCCCGACCCGCGCGGCTACTGGACGCACAGCGGCAACGTGCGCCGGGTGGTGCTGCTGATCCTGATGCTGATGCAAAGTGCGCTGGCCACCTATTTCATGAGCGACGTGCTGCCGTACCACGGCGAGAAGCCGCTCGAGATGGTGATCCTCGGTTTGTTCGGCTTGCTGTTCTGCTGGGTCTCGGCCGGATTCTGGACCGCCATGACCGGTTTCCTGGTGCTTATGCGCGGCGACGATCCGTACCTGATTTCGCACGAGCAGGCCGGACCGAAATGGATTGCACCCGATGCGCGCACCGCCATCGTCATGCCGATCTGCAACGAAGACGTTGCGCGCGTGTTCGCCGGTTTGCGCGCGACCTATGAATCGGTGCAGCGCAGCGGCGACCTGGATCGTTTCGACTTCTTCGTCCTCAGCGACAGCGGCGAGTCCGACATTTGTGCCGCCGAGGTGCAGGCGTGGGCCGCGCTGTGCAAGGAAGTCGACGGCTTCGGCCGCATTTTCTATCGCCATCGCCGCCGTCGCGTCAAACGCAAGAGCGGCAACATCGACGATTTTTGCCGCCGCTGGGGCGCCGACTACCGCTACATGCTGGTGCTCGACGCCGACAGCGTCATGAGCGGCCAATGCCTGTCGACGCTGGTGCGCCTGATGGAGGCGCATCCCGGCGCCGGCATCATCCAGACCGCGCCGCGCGCCGCCGGCCGCGATACGCTGTATGCGCGCATCCAGCAATTCTCGACGCGCGTCTACGGCCCGCTGTTCACCGCCGGCCTGCATTACTGGCAACTGGGCGAATCGCATTACTGGGGCCACAACGCCATCATCCGGCTGGCGCCGTTCATGAAGCATTGCGCGTTGGCGCCGCTGCCGGGCGAGGGCAATCTGTCCGGTCCGATTCTGTCGCACGACTTCGTCGAAGCTTCGCTGATGCGCCGCGCCGGCTGGTCGGTGTGGATCGCCTACGACCTCGACGGCAGCTATGAAGAAATGCCGCCGGCGCTGCTCGACGAACTCGGTCGCGACCGCCGCTGGTGCCAGGGCAACCTGATGAACTTCCGCCTGTTCCTGGCGCGCGGCATGCACGTGGTGCATCGCGCTGTGTTCGTCACCGGCGTCATGGCCTACCTGTCGGCGCCGTTGTGGGCCTTGTTCCTGGCCTTGTCGACGGTGCTGCTGGCGACGCATACGCTGATCGATCCGCAATACTTCGTCGAGCCGCGCCAGCTGTTCCCGATCTGGCCCGAATGGCATCCTGAAAAAGCCCTGGCGCTGGTCTCGGCCACGGCGACGATCCTGTTCCTGCCCAAGATCCTTAGCGTGCTGCTGATCATCGTCAAGGGTGCGAAAGGCTACGGAGGCGCACTGCGCGTGACGCTGAGCATGCTGATCGAATTGCTGTTCTCGATGATGCTGGCGCCGGTGCGCATGCTGTTCCACACGCGCTTCGTGCTGGGCGCTTTCCTTGGCTGGGCGCTGAGCTGGAAGTCGCCGCCGCGCGCCGACAATGAAACCGGCTGGGGCCAGGCGGTGCGCCGCCACGGCGTGCATTCGGTGTTGGGCGTCGCCTGGGGCGCATTGGTGTACTGGCTGAATCCATCCTTCATCTGGTGGCTGATGCCGATCGCCGGTTCACTGATGTTCTCGGTGCCGCTGTCGGTGCTGTCGAGCCGCGTTTCGTTCGGTCGCCTGTTCCGCCGTTTTCAATTGTTCGTGATTCCGGAAGAAGTCGACGCACCGCGCGAACTGCGCGACACCGTGGCCCACCTCAACGCCACCGCACCGCTGCCCGGCTTTGTCGACGCGGTGGTCGACCCGGCC
>Ga0105240_10014832_pt1 | contig 10622 bp, 8 predicted proteins | sample KBSC54metaG_FD_80426 | JGI IMG/M metagenome (GOLD analysis project Ga0105240, IMG submission 80426) | Corn rhizosphere microbial communities from Kellogg Biological Station, Michigan, USA - KBS C5-4 metaG | ecosystem: Host-associated > Plants > Roots > Rhizosphere > Soil | place: Michigan, USA...
AACGCGAACATCGCGAGCTTGCCGCCCAGCATTCCAGCCAGGGCGCAGTAGATTCCGAGATTCAGTACGGTTTCCTGATTCAGCCCCGCCCTCTTAGCCAGGCGGCCGACAAGCCAGAGCGCGGTCAGGAATGCCAGGGCTACCATCAAGCCGTAGGTGGGCAGGAAGAAGTCGCCGTAGCTGAAGAATTTGGGATACATCAGGTGTTTACCGTTTGCTTCCGGGAGAGCCACATGTCGAGCAACAACAGCCCAGCGCCAATCGTGATCGAACTATCGGCGACGTTGAATGCGGCGAAATGGTATTCACCCAGATAGAATTCCAGGAAGTCGGTGACTTGGCCGCTGACAATTCGATCGTAGATATTGCCCGTCGCGCCGCCAAGGACCAGCGATAGTCCGATGATAGTAAACCACGAGCCCGAGAACCCGCCGCGAGCGGGCCGCAAAAGCAAAACGGCTACGAAGACCAGCACCAATAGGGAGACGCCGATCAGTGCAATGGTGCGGAACTCGCTGGTGCTTTCCGAGAACATTCCGAAGGCGGCGCCGCGATTCGTGGTGTGAACGATATTGAAGAAGCCGGGTATCACGTGCAACGTGTCCCACAACGAGACGTTCCGCTCGATCAGCACTTTTGTGAAGCGGTCGAGCAGGAACACGGCAGCCGCTAACACCAGCGACCAGAGGCGTTGCGATGCAGTCGCCATCAGGCCATCATTCTCCGAAACTTCCGCCCACGACTCCGGCGCAGGAAGCGCAGATGGTAGGGAATCGAACGTCCGATCCGACATCGCCTGTATACTTCCAGCAGCGTTCGCATTTAGCACCGCCGGCGCGTGTGACGCGGATAGAGATCGGTTCGTTGACCTGGTTTTCGAGCGCGACTTGCGAAACGATAAACAGGCCCGGCAGGTCATCCAGGTATTGCGCCAACAATGGATAGACGTCGCCGTTGGCGGTGATGTGTACACGCGCTTCGAGCGGCGCTCCGATGAACTTTTCCTGGCGGGCCGCTTCGAGGCTCTTGAGCACCTGCTCGCGGACTTCCATGAGGCGATGCCAGCCCGCGGCACGGTTCCTATCGGCATCGGTGAAATCACCGGCCAGTTCCTCGGGCTCGGGGAACAACGCAAGATGGACGCTGTCCGGCGCGCGTGGCGGAAGCTTCGCGTTCGACCAGACTTCTTCCGCTGTGAAAGTGAGAATCGGCGCCAGCAGGCGGACCAGCGCGTAGTTGATTCGATAGATGGCAGTCTGTGCGCTGCGCCGGGCACGAGATGCCGCGGCCGCTGTGTAGAGCCGGTCCTTACAGATATCGAAGTAAACGGCGCTGAGATCGGTCGTAGCGAAATCGTAGACGGCGTGATAGACCTTGTGGAACGAGTATTCGTCAAACCACTGGCGGCACTTGCGCACCAGTTCTTCGGTCTGCAACAGGATCCAACGGTCGACTTCCAGCAACTCGCTTGCGGGCAATGCATCGGTCGCGGGATCAAAGTCGCCGAGATTGCCCAGGGCGAAGCGGAACGTATTACGCAGTTTGCGATAAGCTTCGCTCAGGCGCTGCAGGATGGTTTCGGAAAGACGGACGTCTTCGGTGAACTCGACCGACGCGACCCAGAGGCGCACCAGGTCCGCGCCAAACTTCTTGACGATGTCATCGGGCTCGATGCCGTTGCCGGCCGACTTCGACATCGCGCGGCCTTCGGCATCAAGCGTCCAGCCACTGGTAGCGGTTTCACGATAGGGTGCGCTCCCTTTGAGCGCGACGCCGATCAGAAGAGAGCTGTGGAACCAGCCGCGATACTGATCACCGCCCTCGAGATACATGTCGGAAGGCCACGGCAATTCGTCCGAATGGCCGAGCACGGCCAGATGACTGGATCCGGAATCGAACCATACGTCGAGGATGTCTTTTTCCTTGGAGAACCCGGTGCCGCCGCATTTCGCGCACTTCGTACCGGCCGGCATCAGTTCAGCGGCAGAACGCTCGTACCAGATGTCCGCGGTGTGTTCAGCGAAGAGCTTGACCACGTTGTCGAGGATCGCGCGATCGGTGACCGGTTCGCGGCAGGCGTCGCAATAGAAGATGACGATCGGTACGCCCCACACGCGCTGGCGCGAGATGCACCAGTCCGGGCGGTCGGCCACCATGTTGTAAATGCGTTCTTCGCCCCAGGCGGGCAGCCATTTCACATTGCGAATGGCCTTCAAGGCGCGCTGGCGCAGATCGTTGCGCTCCATGCCGATGAACCACTGCTCGGTAGCGCGGAAGATGGTTGGCTGGTGGCAGCGCCAGCAATGGGGATAGCTGTGGTCGAGTTTCTTCAGACCGAGCAGCGCCCCGCTGGATTTGAGGATCTCGATGACGATCGGATTGCCTTCCCAAACGGTCTTGCCGATCAGTTCGTCCGGAAGATGGCCCGGTGCGCCGCCGGCGCGATAGAAGCGCCCGCCGCCGTCCACAGGGCAGTAAGTGTTGATGCCGTACTTCATTGCCACGACGTAATCCTCGTTACCGTGGCCTGGAGCAGTGTGGACCGCACCAGTTCCCTGCTCCAACGTAACGTGATCGGCGAGGATACCGAGTGAATCGCGCTCGAGGAATGGATGCCGGAACACCAAGCCTTCGAGCTGCTGGCCGGTCACCGTTACGATGGTCCGGTAGCTTTCCCAACCGAGGTTCTCCGCTGTGGTCTTCAGCAATTCCGTTGCGACGATGTATGCGGCACCGTCCACATCCACTACCGAGTATTCGAACTTCGGATGGAAGGCGATGGCCATGTTGGCCGGAATGGTCCAGGGCGTAGTGGTCCAGATGAGACCGTAAACCTGCTTGCCGGCGAGGGCGCGATCGATCTGTGCGGGATCCGAAGTGAGCGCGAACCGTACCCAGATCGACGGGCTGGTGTGCTCTTCATATTCGACTTCGGCTTCGGCCAGCGCCGTGCGATCGCGGATGCACCAGTTGACTGGCTTGAGGCCTTTGTAGACGTAGCCCTGTTCGAGGAAATCGACGAACGCGCCGGCGATTACGGACTGGTACCTGGCACTCATCGTGAGGTAGGCGTTTTCCCAATCGCCGAAGATGCCGAGACGCTTGAAAGCTTCGCGCTGGATGTTTACGTATTTCTGTGCGTACTTGCGGCAGGCCTGGCGGATCTCGGCGGTCGACATCTTCGCCTTCTTCGAACCGAGCTCGTTGTCGACCTTGATCTCGATTGGAAGCCCGTGGCAATCCCAGCCTGGTAAGTAAGGAGAATCGAAGCCGGCCATTGTCTTCGATTTGACGACGAGGTCCTTCAGGATCTTGTTCAGTGCGTGGCCGAGGTGGAGATTGCCGTTTGCGTACGGCGGACCATCGTGAAGGATGTATTTGGGGCGACCGGCGCGTGACTGGCGGATCTTGCCGTAGAGATCCGACTCGACCCAGCGCTCGAGCAATTTGGGCTCGGCTTGCGGCAGATTGGCCTTCATGGGGAAGCCGGTGGACGGCAAGTTTAGAGTCCTCTTCAGGTCAACCTCGTTCAATTCCATGGGGATGTTCCTATTATCGCAGCAAAGATTCGCGGCTTACAAAAAAGAAGAGGCCGGGAGGGTTAGCTCCCGGCCTCGACTGGAGGAAACAGTAAATTACGAAATCTATGCGAGCTTGCGGCGAACGAGACCAAATGCCAGAAACGCGGCGCCGAAGAGCGCCATGGTGCCCGGCTCGGGCGCCTGGAATGTCTCAGTGAAGGAGGTAAGTTGTGACGCGATCCGCGGGTCGCTGGCGTTCAAATCCTTCCAGATCCAAACCTGGGACACGGGCGTGATTTGTTGGAGCGGGACAGTCTGCCCGACAAATGCGGTGACGCTGAATAACAAGGTCCCGCTGCACGCACCGCTATCCTGGGCCATCGGCGTGGTGCAACCGTTTTCCTGTACGTGAGTACCCGACCCTGTGTTCGTCGGGCCACCCGGTACGATTACACCGACCTGGTAGACGTTGGGGATGGTAGGATCAGTTGCGTTCGTGACGCTGAACGTCAAGTGGATGTCTGCCGGGGTGGCGGGCGCGATCCCGAAAAGCTGCGGATCGAAAATCAAACCGTAGATGCTGTTGGCCGGATCGGAAAAAATCCCGGTTATGACTACCGGTCCCTGGTTTGGGGAGATGCCGGCCGCGGTCCAGTCAAAATTGTTGAACAGATACGCACCCGCGATGCAGCCTCCCGCGATTGTGTTGACGTCGATGTTTTCGACAGCCGTACACTGCTGGGGAGCCGCCGTGCACGCTCCCGCCAACGCCAAAACACCGAGAGTGCTAAACAGTGCCTTCTTCATCATTATTTTGACTCCTCCGAATCAATACTAATTCTCAAACGCGACTTTTACGACGAAGCAGAGCCAAAGCGCAGAGCCCTGAGCCCATCAACACGAACACGCCAGGTTCGGGCGAAAAAAGGAAATCTACAGACCCGCCGGTCATTGTGGACGACCCGGGCGCCTGATTGTCTCTCCAAACATTTACCGTTGTGTAAGACCCTGGCACGAGCAAGGGAAGAGGTCCGTTGGTCGTCTGCGTTCCGGCTAGCGTGATATCTTGCAGCACTGTGCCGGCACAAGCGCCGGTGAGCAAGGTGATAGCGCCAGTGCAAACAATTTGATGCACTGAAGTGACCGGATTGCCGCCGTTCGATGCCGATACCCCGAGGATAGTGCCACCGCCCAGAGCCGTAACGGTAAACGAAAACATATCTTCTTCCGCCCCGACAGGGTTGTTCAGGCTGGGGTTGATATTCAATGTCACGTCGAGCCCGGCTACAACCGTACTGACCAGAATCACAGGACCGGGCGCTCCAGCCACCAGGTTGACTGCAAAATTGCTGAATAAACCGGAACCTGCAATGCAACCATCGGGGTTGTACGAGAGAACATCAGCCGGTGGCGGTGCACACGGAGTTGCTGCACCGAATATTGTGGTGCTTACGCCGAGCACCAAAGCCACTAAGAGAAGCTTTTTCATCCGCTAAAATCCTCCGAAGGGCCGCTTGACAAATGCGACCTCTAAACAATGTACAGTGTATCCGGGATGAGAGTCAAGCCAAAAAACGCGATAAGCCTAACAAAAAGCTAGAGTAGATTCCCTTTCGTAGTACTTTTTGCATTGTTCGAGCGATCCCGTAGCTTGTGTCTAGAGTAGAGTACTAAACTTAGCAGCCTAGGAAATTCCCCTTCCATGCGTAAGTGCCTGTAAAATCGAATCCATATCGTAAACGGAGCCGCCCCAAGTACCACCGCTGACTTCCTGTAAAGCAGCCCACAGTCGAGTGTCATCCGGGAGATCGGGATCGGCTGTCAAATCGGAACGCAACGGGCGCGACGCCAGCATTTGGCTTCCCTGCTCCGCTCCCCAGGTGTCACTGCCATGCCCAACGAGGTTGACAGTGCCCTCGAGACTGTTCCGGTCCACCACGATTTCGATCAGATCGCCGTCTAAAAGTTTTCCAACCGGCCCTCCGGCCAAGGCTTCGGGCGACACGTGCCCGATGCAGGCACCCGTCGAAACGCCGCTGAATCTGGCGTCTGTGAGAACCGATACATGTTTGCCAAAAGGGAGATGTTTCAGGGCCGAAGTAACCTGGTAGGTTTCCTCCATACCCGATCCCATGGGACCCCGGCAGATGATCACCAGAACGTCGCCAGCCTTGATCTGATTCGACTTGATGGCGGCGATTGCGGCGGTTTCGGTGAGAAACACCCGTGCCGGACCGGTTTTTCGATAAACCCCGTCGGCTCCGACAACGCTGGCGTCGATGGCTGTGCTCTTGATAACCGAACCTTGCGGCGCGAGATTGCCGTGCGGGAAGCAGACGGTGGAAGTCAGACCCCGCCGGGCCCCAGAAGCGAAGTCCATAATGACGTCGTTTGGATCTACGCCGTCCCGTTCGGTGAGGCGCTGACGCAGAATGGCGCGCCGCTCCGAGTTCTCCCACCAGTCGAGCATCTTGTCGAGCGTCTCACCGGAAACAGTGAGGGCCTCGGTTCGCAGCAAACCAGCGCGGCGCAAATGCAGCATCACTTCGGGCACTCCGCCGGCCTGGAACACCTGCACTGTGGGATGGTTGCGTGGACCGTTCGGCAGCGCGTCGACGATGCGGGGGACCTGGCGATTGATACGCGCCCAATCGTCCGCCGTTGGGCGTCGAACTCCCGCGGCATGGGCGACGGCAGGCAGATGAAGAATGAGATTCGTGGATCCGCCGAATGCGGCGTGCACTACCATCGCGTTGTGTATGGCATCGTCAGTGACGACGTGCTTCATCTTTAAGCCGAGCGAATCGAGATGGAGGGCGGCTCTCGCAGAACGCCGGGCCATGTCGGTCCATATAGGATGGCCGGAAGGGGCCAGCGCGGAGTGTGTCAGGGTCATGCCGAGAGCTTCGGCCACTACCTGGGCGGTGGCGGCGGTGCCGAGAAACTGACAACCTCCGCCGGGCGAACCGCAGGCGCGGCAGCCCATATCGGCGGCCTCTTCGAGAGTGATTTGGCCGTGGGCGAAACGCGCACCGATGGTCTGGACGCGGCCCAAGTCTTCACTTTCTTCGGCTAGCAGTGAAACGCCGCCGGGAACAAGGACGCAGGGCAGATTGTGCATGCCTGCCAGCGCGAGCATCATCGCCGGGAGGCCTTTGTCGCACGTGGCGACTCCGATTACGGCGCGGCGCGTGGGGAGAGAACGGATGAGGCGGCGGAATACGATTGCTGCGTCGTTGCGATAGGCGAGGCTATCGAACATGCCGGTAGTGCCTTGCGTTCGGCCATCGCAGGGGTCGGTGCAATAGCCGGCGAATGGCGTTGCACCGAGAGACTTCAGCTCGTGAGCGGCGGCTTCCATCAGCAGGCCGACTTCCCAATGACCGGTGTGATAGCCGAGTGCTATGGGCGTGCCGTCGGCCGCTCGTATGCCGCCGTGGGTGGAGAGCAGCAACACTTCGGGGCCGCCGAGGCGCTTGGGATCCCAACCCATTCCGACGTCCTGCGTGAGGCCGAAGAGGTCACCGGACGGCTTGGTCAGGAGCATCTCGGCGGTAATGGGGAGCGAGCCTTTGGGACCGGGCGCTTTGGTTCGGACGTCGTACAGGGAGGCGTCGCGCGAGTCGACTATGGAGCCGGGCGAGATGGTGGTCATGAGGTCATTCCCATCATAGTCGGGTAATCGCTTGCTCACGCGCGCGGCTCTGTTCCGAGGTTGTTACTTTCGTTTGGCACAAATGTGTTTTTTCTTTCGCGGTAGTCGAGAAGTGCGCGGGTGTACTTCAGCAGGGAACGGGAAAAGCGGGCTTCGTAGCGACCGATTTTATCCAGCGTGTCTGGTCCGTTGGTTTTTCTCGTAGGCGATGGCGAGACGGACTGGCTCGGGGATGACGTCGAACTCCTTCTTGAGTTCGCCGGAGTGTTCCATGCGAGCCTGGCGAAGGTCGATGGTTTCTTTTTCGACGCACATGGTCCGGTGTATGCGCCAGTGGTTGGTCACCATGAGGTGGACCAGACTGGCTTCGTATTCGGATTCCGGCTGCCATTCTTCGTAATAAAACTGGCGCATGGCTTCGAATCGCTCTTTGCTTTCGTTGGCGAAGACGAGGGTCTGGGCTGTTAGGCCGTGTTTGACTGAGTTCAAAGCGCACTTCTGGCGCGCTTCCTCGGACTTCTTTCCTCTTGCCAGGAGACCGTTGCGGCGACCGGCTTCTACTCTTGCCTTGGACTTCATTTTGTTTCTCCTGACTGGAGAATACATGGCTGGGGGGCACGGATAATGCTTTTTGCCTGTAAGTAGCTGATACATATCAGTAATCTTTTTGTGATCGCCGCAGATTAACGCAGATTAACGCGGATAAGAAAGGCAATCACGGCTTTCTTTAATCTTTATTTGGATTGTTTTCATGGGGACCGCGCGTTCTTGGGCTTTGGGCGGCTTTGGTGGTCATTAGCCTGGGGTGTGAGATTAACTATGGTTGCCGGCTCTGTGCCGGTTTGGTCGGTGGTGTTTCGGGTTGTGCCGGAAGTGTGTGAGTTCGTGGATGCGGTCAGTTTTTCGCGGGAGCGGTTGGATTTCTTTCCGGATTTGGTGCAGGCGGAGCTGTTGGGGCGGCGGATTCGGCGGGGGCTCGTGAATTGTACGCGGCAATGGGGGAAATCGACTGTTACGGCGGCCAAGGCGGTTCATCAGGCTTACTTTTTTCCGAATTCTTTGACTTTGCTGGTGTCTCCTACGGCGCGGCAGTCGGCGGAGTTTCTTCGTAAGGCGGCCGGGTTTGTGGGGCGCTTGGGAATTCGGGTTCGCGGCGATGGGGACAACGAGAATTCGCTGCTGCTCCCGAATGGGTCTCGATTGGTGGCCTTGCCGGGTAGTGAGGCGACCGTTCGCGGCTTTTCGAAGGTCTCGCTGCTGTTGATTGATGAGGCGTCGCGTGTTTCGGATGAGATGTACCGGGCGGTGCGTCCGATGCTGGCGGTGGGCGATGGCGATTTGCTCATGATGAGCACTCCGAATGGGCGGCGGGGTTCTTTTGGGAGGAATGGTCGGATGGGGGAGAGGGTTGGGAGCGGTTCAGCGTTCCGGCGACGGAGTGCGAGCGGATTCCGGGGGCATTTTTGGCGGAGGAGCGGCGGGCGATGGGCGACCGGCCGTTCCGGCAGGAATATATGTGTGAATTTCTGGAAATGGAGGGGGCTTTATTTACTGAGGAGATGATTCAGCGGGCGTTTCGGGATGATGTGAAGCCGCTGGACATTCGACGGCGATGAGCGCTCTTGAACATTCTTGGGTTCGATTTGAGGCAGGTTCGGGATCATACGGCGATTGCTGTGGTGGAGCGAACGGATAGGCGGCTGATGGAGCGGGATCGCGTGACGTGTGAGTTTTTTGCAAGAAATGCGATCGTACTTGCAGCATTTGGAGCGGGAGGGTGCTGGGGAACTTCGTAAGGAGCCGCCCGTCGTTGTAAAGGAACCGGCTGTGATAGATGGCTGCTTACTGAGATAAGAGGATTCCCACTTCTCCTGGCGACAATATTACGTCACCTTTTGCTCCATCTGTCAGTCGACGAGCCGGGAGTCTCGAAGGATTAGTCGGATAGCTCTTGCCATCAAACGAAAGCTCCGCCTCATAGCCGGGCTGAATACCTCCACCTTGCACCCAGACACCTAAGTCATGCCAACCATTTGATTTGGCCGCTAAAATGCGAATTGGAAGTCCTGTGATTGGAATCCTCGTGACAATCCTATATGATGAATCCTGCGGCGCCAATACTAGAGTGGTGCAGCCACCGCTCCCACACCAACTGTCACCAGTTATGTAGGTAACGATCTCCTGTTTTCCGTTACCGCTGAGATCAACAAAGGCATAGAGGTAGCGCGTCGTTTTACCGTCCACCAGACGCCGTTTCACGTAATCCTGAAGAAACTTCCTTAAAGAGTCCTCCTTGGTCGAAGGCGACTGATAACGATCTTGGGCAGGCGTGCCGAGCATTAAGTAGGCAACGAGGAGCGCGGTCGAGATTACATGAGAGCTACGAGACATGATCCTCATATTGACTTCATTTGAAGCACTTCATGAGCTGCACCACATCACTTCCATAATTATTGTGAGCCGTCCCTACGTCAATCGTGTTTGGATTACCGCTTATGTTGCCGACGCCAAAGTTATAAGACGCAGCTGTTGCCTGCAACAACTGGTCCTGGTTAAGATTTGGGTGGGCCTTCGCGATTGAGTCATGTTTGAAAGAAGTAGCTTGGCCGCCCAGTTTGCAGCCCAAGCGATGTCACCGGCCTGCGCTGCGGTTACGCCGGAAGTGGGGCTTACAGTGATTTGGAAAATGCCCACGCCAACGCCTGCGCCGTCCGCTTCGGTCGTATTAATGAAACCCGTCTCACGGACGCCTATGGCGGCGAGCAGACTCCAATCTACACAGGATACAGTGCTTCCCGCCAGAACTCCCGTTTGCGCTCCTGCACGGCCAAGGGCATCTAGGCGCAACTGCGCTGCAACGACCGCGCTTGTTCCTGGACCCACAGGGAGTGCGGTACGAAGCCCGGCTTGACAGTCTTCATTAAGAGCATTCCACGCATCCAAGATGATATCGCCTCCTCCATTATCGGTTCGCACAAACGTGCCCGGCTGACTGGGACCGCCGTCGTTCTCGAAGCCTGGAGTCTCGACGAAAGAAAGTCCATTAGGAACATCTTCTCCTCCGCCCATGGCGGCCGCATCATAGAATAACCCACGAGGATCACCATTATTAACCGGATCGCCACCCGCGTAGCTATATCGATTCCACGGTCTTAAAATCACCTGGGCTATTCGCGCCGCTCGCGCTGGCCATGTAGGGATCAAGTGTCATGAACCTTCCCAGACTGGAGGAATAATAGCGGTGATCGGCATAATCCAAGCCAGTGGTCAGATCCCGATAGTACGTGGCAAACTTGTCCGCATCACTCGGCGGAGCCGCCCCGTTTTAATTACCCACAAGTTTAGTGGATCGTCGGCATTTCTGAGTGACAAGCATTGGAGCGTAAAATGAATCGCCAAGATGCCAAAACAAAAGTGGCTCGAATTGTTTCAGGAGTCTCTACATT
>Ga0105240_10014833_pt1 | contig 10622 bp, 7 predicted proteins | sample KBSC54metaG_FD_80426 | JGI IMG/M metagenome (GOLD analysis project Ga0105240, IMG submission 80426) | Corn rhizosphere microbial communities from Kellogg Biological Station, Michigan, USA - KBS C5-4 metaG | ecosystem: Host-associated > Plants > Roots > Rhizosphere > Soil | place: Michigan, USA...
GCCCCCAAACGTGAGCTGCTCCGGGAGCTCGAGCTGCTCATCATTGACGAGATCAGTATGGTCCGGGCAGATATGCTCGATGCCGTGGATACTATTCTCCGTCATTTCCGCAACCAGCCGCTGCTACCTTTCGGGGGCGTACAGGTCCTTTATATAGGCGATCTCTTTCAGCTCCCACCCGTCATATCACAGGAAGAGTGGCAGCTGCTAAAGGAATATTACAACAGCCCCTTCTTTTTTGATGCCAAGGTCATCCGCGAGCAGCCGCCCATCTACCTGGAATTAAAAAAGATCTACCGGCAACAGGACGTAGCCTTCATAAATATCCTGAACAATATCCGTAACAACAGCGCAACTCCCTATGACCTGGAAAAATTACACGATCATTACCAGCCGGACTTCACGCCACCCAGGGACAGCAGCTATATCACCCTCACCTCGCACAATGCGCGCGCCGAACACATCAACCAGGCCGAGCTCGGCAGACTGCGCGGCAAACTCCACGCCTTCGATGCCACCATCACCGGAGAGTTCAGCGACAAAGCCTTCCCCGCCGAAAGGATCCTGCAGCTAAAGGAGGGTGCCCAGATCATGCTCATCAAGAATGACAAAGGCGAATCCCGCAGATATTTCAATGGCAAGATAGGCGCCATCAAGGCCATCACAGGAGACAAGATCACCATCCTCTTTCCTAACGAGCCCGGCGAGCTCGTACTGGAAAAAGAGACATGGAAGAACATACGCTATCAATACGACAGGGAGAAAGACAAGATCGAAGAGGAAGAGCTCGGCACCTTTTCCCAATACCCCATCCGCCTGGCCTGGGCCATCACCATCCACAAAAGCCAGGGACTGACCTTCGACAAAGCCGTCATCGACGCCGGACAATCCTTCGCCCCCGGACAGGTATACGTAGCCCTCAGCAGACTCCGCTCCATCGAAGGGCTCGTACTGCAATCCCGGATACACCCAGCATCCATCAGCACAGACCCAAGGGTCATCGACTATACCAACAGCCGGCAGTCCGATGAGGAGATCCACAGTTACCTGCAGGAAGAACAGCATACATATATCCGGCACACCCTGCTGAAAGCCTTTGAATGGTCGCGCCTTACAGAAGCCATACAGGATCATCAGGCCGGCTTCGATCACCGCCAGTTCCCCGGCAAGACAGATGCCATCAGCCTGACAGCATCCTGGCTGGAAACCTCCTTCCATCAGCAGGACACCGCTCTCAAATTCACCCGCCAGTTGGAACAGCTCTTTTACACCGCCCCACAGGACGGCTACCGGCAATTACAGGAAAGAATGCAGGCCGCCGCCACGTGGTTCCTGCGGAGCCTGGAAGAAGATCAGCTCCAACCCTTACAACACCATATAGAAGAGATCAAGGTGCGCAAGAAGGTAAAAAAATACAATACCGAATTGAAGGAGCTAAAGACCATGCTCACCCGAAAAAAGCAACAGCTGGAGGACGCGCTCGCTCTGGTAGACGGCCTGCAAAAGGGAGTAGACACCGAGCAGCTCCTGTCCGAACTTCAGGGCGCCCGCCTCACCCCCTCCATAGAGGCACATCCCGATGCAACGGCTCCCGAAAATGCCACCGGCAAAACAAAAGCTCCCAAAGGAGAGACCCATCGTATCAGCCTTCATCTTTACAAGGCAGGGATCCCCATTACCGAGATCGCATCACGCAGGGGCCTCGCCCTCAACACCATCGAAGGCCACCTGGCATCCTTTATCCCCACAGGAGAGATAGATATAAAAGAGCTCGTACCCGAGCACAAGATAGAGTTCATCAGGGTCGCTCTCCTGGAACTGGGAGACGATACAAAACTCGGTCCCATCAAAGCCCGGCTGGGTGACGATTACAGCTTTGGAGAGATCCGCGCCGTACAACAACACCTCCGCCTGCACGGCCGCCTCCGATAGAGCTCACTCGTCCGCCAACGTCTCCCGGTCCGCCAACGTCCCGGCCAGCCATAGCCTCCCGGTCCGCCAATGTCTCCTCACTCCGTCCGCAAACTCTTCACCGGATTAGCCACCGCCACCTTCAATGCCTGAAAGCTCACTGTCATCAGCGCAATCAACAGCGCCGCCCCACCCGCCAGCAGGAACACCCACCACTGCACATCGATATGATAGGCAAAATTCTGCAGCCACACATGCATCGCCCACCACGCCAAAGGAGAAGCCACCACAAAAGCGATCAGCACCAGCAGCAGGAACTCTCTCGACAATAGCCCGAACAATGTACCAACCTTCGCCCCCAGCACCTTCCGGATCCCAAACTCCTTCGTCCGCTGCTCCGCCGTAAACATCGCCAGCCCCAGCAAACCCAGACAGGAGATAAATATTGCCAAAAATGCAAAACAGTTCGACAGACTGTGCACGATGGATTCGCTCTTGTATAATTTCTGATATTCCTCATCGGCAAATCTGTACGTGAAAGGAAATTTCGGATTCAGCTCCCTGCACAACCTCTCCAGTTCCGACAATGCCTGTTTCGTCTGCCCCGCCTTTGTCCTTACCAGTGCACTCCCCCAGTTCTCCGCTTCCCGCAGCCGGATGATCAACGGCTGAATAGGTTCATGCAGCGAATTGAAATGAAAATCCTTCAACACACCCACGATCGTTCCCTTTTTTTGCCAAAAGGTCAGCCGCTTGCCAACAGGGTCCTTATATCCTATCTTCCTCAGGGCGCTCTCGTTGATAAGATAGCCCACCGAATCCGTAGCAAACTCGGGAGAGAAATCCCTGCCCGACACAAATTGCAGACGTAACGTCCTGGCCATATCATATCCCACCGAGGCTTGCGTGAACATAGGCTGCACATTCGGGTCCTTCCCGTCCCAGTCAACCCCACCCGTCCCATTCTCGATCTGGGTAGGCGTCTGCGTAATACGCGAAACTTCGCTCACACCCGGAAGACGCAGCGCCTCCTGCTTGAAGGTTGCATACTTACCCGTAAGATCCCCTTCCAACGGTATATAAACAAGGTTCTCCCGGTCAAAACCCAGGTTCATCGTCCGCACATAGTTCACCTGGCTCGCTACAACGATCGTTCCGATGATCAGCACGATGGACAGTACGAATTGAAAGACTACCAGCCCACGCCGAAACGAGGCCGCCCCGCCACTAAATTTCAAGGTACCCTTTAACACGCGGATAGGCTGGAAAGAAGAAAGGAACAGCGCCGGATAAGAGCCGGCGATCGCACCCGTCACCAGCGTGAGGGCCGCCATCCACAGCCAGAAAGAAGAAGAGCCATAAGGGAAGGCGATATGTTTCCCCGTCATCTGATTAAAGAAAGGCAATACCAGCGCCAGCAACCCCAACGCCAGTATCATCGAAAAAAAGGCCAGCAGGATCGCCTCGCTGATAAATTGCCGGACCAGGGCCGGCCGTACAGCGCCAACCACCTTGCGGATCCCGATCTCCTTGGCCCGCTTCACCGAACGCGCCGTCGTCAGGTTCATAAAGTTGATACAAGCTATCAGCAGGATAAAGATCGCTACGACGCTGAACAGACGCACATATTCGATACGGCCACCCGCAATCTTCCCGTTCTTAAAGGTCGAATGCAGATAGGCATCCCCCGCACGCTGCATACCCAGCTCGATCCGGAAACTCTTGCTTTGCTCTTTATTATAGTTATCCAGGAAATGCGCAATTTTCTTTGTCACCAGGTCCGCATTCGCATCCTTCCGCAGCAACAACAACGTATTCGGCCCGTTATTCCCCCACTCTTTTGCCCAGCTGTTCTCCTCCAGGAAATTATCCCAGCTCTTCAAATAGTCGAACTTATCCGACGATATGTCCGGCACATCCTCGAACACCGCCGACACCTTAAAAGTCTTGCTGTTCTGATAACGGATCGGTTTGCCGATCGCCTCCCGCGGCGAGCCGAAAAAGTCCACCGCCATCTTCCGCGAAATGGCAATATCCGTCGGACCAGGCAGGGCCGTCGCCGGATTGCCCTCCAATAAGGGATAGCTGAACATTTTAAAGAAATCAGGTCCCGCCGAACACCCCTTCTCCTTTAAGATCTTTTCCCCAACCTGGAAGGTATTGTCCCCCTCCCAGGTGAACCCTGATGCCAGCTCCACCTCCGGCAATACCTTCTTCATCTCCGCCGGCAACAGCCCCGGAGTATAATACCCCGCCTCGATCTTCCCGTCATAATACTGCCGCTCGTACACCCTGAAAAGCCTGTCCCCTTTGTCAAACCAGGCATCCACACTCCGCTCGTCCTGTATCCAAAGCAGGATCAGCAGGCTACAGGTCATTCCCATTGCCAGCCCAAAAATGTTCAGAAAACTGTACCCCTTGTGCTTCCAAAGGTTACGAATGGCGACTTTGAAGAAATTCTTTAGCATATGACGTATTTTCTCATTTGAGTAATTCCCGCTCCGCCGGTTTGACGGACCGGGCCCGCTCTGAAAAGGCGCACGATAGCCGCATTTGTTGCATAAACCCCAAAAAAAGTCACTCCCCAACTAAACCAAACGCCACCTTCCGGGTCTAATCCCCCATAAAACTATACTATGAGACGAATCCATGGCATATTGATAGTAAGTTCTTTAGTCCTTTCCCTAGCCAGTTGCAGCAGCTCCAAAGTATCCAGGTCCAGCCTGGTCCCCTTTACCAAAGACTTGAAACAGAAGTTGGAAGGCGGAAATATAGACCTCAAACAGGTACAGTTCTATGTCGACCAGAAGATCGTGCTCGAACGAAACCTGGGCGATCAGAGAGTAGAGGTCACCTCCGGCGTCGTAAAGCTCGAGAACGGGAAATATATCAACGAGGTCATCATTCCCGCCCTTACCCCCGGCATCTGTGAAGCAGTGGAAGGAGATAAATTGATGATAAGCTTCGAAAAGGGTAATAACAACCTCCCTTTCGGCCCTGGCAGCGGATACACATTTAATGAATATTCGTTATATGGCGTGGAATGGAAGAATGGTAGCACCGCCGTGATGTATGACTCCAATAAATTCAGGGCCCATTGCGGAAGTTGCCAGGACGTTGCCTCCGTCACCCTCCTGATAAGGAAGAACGTAAAGGACAAGCTCGAACATAAATCCCGCACCCTCAAAGGCCGGACGGTTGGGAAATAGACCCATCCCCATTGGACAGCTCGCTGAGCACCTCCATTTTCCCATTTACTATGGAAATGGTCCTGACCAGGGCGCTGTTCTCCATCGTAATATAGTAAGCCTTCTGGTCCAGGCTGGAGACCTCTGTCACCACCTTGATCTGGCAGCCAGGGTATTTGTTTCGTATCATGGTCGATAGCTCCGTGGCAATGTCCTTGCCCGCATAGTATTCCAGGTTGAATAAAAACGCGCCCTTCAGATTGAAGAAAACCTTTATCAGGTGACTATGCGACAAAAAGGTCGCCATCAGCTGACCATCCATTTTGTACCAGGCTTCGTCAACAACGGCCAGCCACTGTTTATGAAAATACCGGTAGGCGCGAACACTCACTTCATTGAGCGGCACATTGGCAGTAATAGGGCCGCCGTCGCCGCCAGGGTATAAATGGTCCGGGACACCGGGTCCTTGCTCAGCATGGACAAAAAAAGGTAAAAGGAGTACGACCAGCAACAGGTGCCGGTGGAGGAAGGAGGTTTTCATAAAACAAGCATTTAAAGGTTCGTTAGATCTTCCACAGGATTCTATTCAAACAACGTGCCCTCCCCCGTCTTGTTTTATGGAACGCTTACTTTTTTTCACCAGCCGACTTCAGGTTTGAATTTTTCCGATATTTGTCCCTCCTGACTCCGAGCATCAATGTCAAAAAAAAGAACGCCTAAATTACTGGCAGGCTATACGCAACACAACAAGATCAGGCTCGTCCACGGCGGCAGCGACTATTTTTCCACGCTCATACAAATGATCGACCAGGCCAGGATCATGGTACACCTGCAGACCTATATCTACGAGGGCGACGAGACAGGCCGCACCGTCAGCGCCGCGCTCATACGGGCCGCCCAACGCAAGGTGCAGGTATACGTGCTCCTGGATGGATATGCCTCCCAGGACCTCCCCAAGGATATGATAAAGGAATGGAAGGAGGCCGGCATACGGTTCCGCTGGTTCTGGCCCCTCCTGAAAACCCGCAACTTTTACTTCGGGCGAAGAATGCACCATAAGGTAGTGGCCGTGGACGCCACCTATGGACTCGCCGGAGGTATTAATATCAGCGACAGATACAACGACATCGGCGGACAAAAAGCCTGGTTCGACCGGGCCCTGCTCGTGGAAGGCGAAGCCGCGCTCAAGCTCCATATCATCTGCAGGGACATGTGGACAAAGGCCTATTGGAAAAAGGACGGAGGACGTAAGGAAAAATTTCCCTGGCTGCCCGGCGCCATACCCGCCGAAGAATGTATGGTAAGAGTGCGGCGCAACGACTGGGTACAGGGCAAAAGCCAGATATCCAAAAGCTACCTGGAGATGTTCCGGAATGCCCATTCCCATATCACCATATTGTCCAGCTATTTTCTACCCGGCTCCATCTTCCGCCGTCAAATGGCCCTCGCCGCGCGCCGCGGAGTCAAAATAAAGGTCATCGTAGGCAACATCTCCGACGTAAAGATCTCCCGGCATGCGGAGCGGTTTATGTACCGATGGCTCCTTCGAAACAAGATCGAAGTCTATGAATACCTCGACACCATTCTCCATGGCAAGCTGGCCGTATACGATGGACAATGGATGACCAACGGTTCCTATAATGTAAATAAGATCAGCGCCTATGCCAGCGTGGAATTGAATATGGATGTCCGAAATGCCGGGTTCGCGGAGACAGTGGAAAAAGAGATGGACGAGATCATTGAGAAACATTGTGTCCGGATCACGGAAGATAACCTCCGCCATTCCAGCTTCGCCCAGTTCATGCAATGGCTGTCGTTCCAGACCATAAGGTTGATCTTCTTCCTTTTCACCTTTTATTTCCGGCAGGAGAAAGGTTGATCATTCCCCCCGGATCTTTTCCAAAAAGACTTGAAGGCTATGCCTGTTCCACCCCGCCATACGCCCCCGTTGAAGTATGATCTCATTCTCCCCCGGCTGCTGCAAAAAATAATGGAAGACAAACCGCGCCTTAACATACTCCCAACCCCGTATCTGCCCAAACCGCAGATCATTGAACACCAGCGTATCGCCCCATTGTTCCACCGTATAATAGCCCTGGGAGAATTGCAGCAGCTCACGTACATCCGCTCTTGATGGCAGATTATGCAAAAGACTGTCGTTACGGGGAAAATAGCTCCAGTGCACCAACCTCGAATGTCCCAGCAAAGACAGATATCCTGTATGAAAACCCGTAGAATCCTCCGCCACGATATACCACAGCCAGGTGTTCATCGGGGTGGGCGTAGTGAAGTACCTGTCATATTGGATCTGCTGCGCATGCAGCGCCTCCGTTGCCCACTTGTCGATCCGGTACTTATTCAGCAGACAATAATAGAGATAACAGCAGCTCATGATCAGACCAAACCGTATCCAGAAGACACGCCGCCTGTGACTTCTTTTTAGGATCAGCAGCGCGACGAACGATATGCCAAGCCATATCGAGAAGAAAGGATCCGCGACAAAGAGAATATTAAAGGACACCCGGTAGTGACTGAAAGGCTCGAACCAGCCCGTACCATAGGCGTTGAATGCATCGATAAAGATGTGAATGAACAGCTCCAGCCACGCGAATAACAGCCACCACCAAAAAGACATGCCCGCGCCATGCCACCGCCGGCGCCCTATCCATGCAAACAGGAAGGCCACCACCGTCACGAACAAAAGGGAATGCGTAATACCCCGGTGCACCATCACATCATGCGCCGTATCCATCCAGGAAGAAGCCACAAAGTCGATGTCCGGCAGACTTTGCGCCACCGCCCCCAGCACGATCGCCCATTTGCCAATTTTTCGCCCCGCCACGGCATCACCGATAATGGCGCCTAACGCTATATGCGTGATCGAATCCATGTACTGTGCTTATGCAATCCCCAGACCAGCCGGCATTTTATTCACCATCCAACGTTTTCCTGCCACTCACGGCAGCACCCTCGCGCTGCTGCAGGTCCAATACCATCATTTCATTCTTTCCCTTCTTTAACCAGGAGGCAGGGCAGTATAGCCGTTGCTGCGGACCTACATACCAGTATCTTCCCAGATTATGACCATTGACCCACACTACCCCTTTCTTAAACCCGCTCATATCAAAATAGGTATCCGCCGGCGCATTCACATCGAAAGTTCCCCTGAAAAAGATACCCTCCTTTTCCGAAACCTTCTCCCCGACCACCGTCAGTCCTTCCACATACGATTCATTCAGCGGCAGGTTGAATATCTCCCAATTCATCAACGTCATGCCATTCAACGTCACCCGGTCCGTTATCCCCTTCCGGTCGATCATATACTGCGCAAAATTAATATGCCCCATCCCCTCCACCAGTATTTCCAGCAGCGGGTCCTTCACCTCCGACTTCGGCAGCTTCACTGTCCATTTACCGCCATCCCGGAACACCGTATCCACCAGCCGCCCGTTTAAGAATATCATCGCATAATCATGTGGCTCGGTGATCGTGAGACTGCCACTCTTATGCCCGATGAGATGGGTCCTGTAAAGTATCATACCACTGTGCTGACCATAGTCCTCCATGGGACGCGGCTGCGGCGACCGCACCCCCACGGGTAAATGTGCCCACAGGGAAGTGAAAGGCGCCACGTTAAAAGAAGCCACTTCCATCGCAGGCACAGACGCCGGTACATCCGGAAGCTTTTTACCCGTGTATTCCCCGATGAGCTTTCGCAATGCGTAATATTTAGGCGTGGCATTGCCCTGCTCGTCAATAGGCGCGTCATAATCATAGCTTGTCACATCCGGCTGGAACTGGACAGGAGAAAATGCATTGGCCCCCGCCGTAAATCCAAAGTTGGTTCCGCCATGCACTACATATAAATTGAAGCTCCGGTGGTGGGACAACAGATACCGTACCTCATGCAGTATCCCCGAAGTGTCCGGACGTTGCCATTTTTCTTTCCAGTGCGTGAGCCATCCCGGATAAGTTTCGCTGCTAAAGGCAGGCACATGAGGGTTCTGCGAAAAGGCCTGGGCGAAATCCCCATCGCTGCCACCACTGTCCAGACCGATTGCGCAGTCCGGCAGGCTCCCAGCCCCCAGCATAAAATCCGTAGGGCCATCCGCCGTATAAAAGGGTACGCTGATCCCGCTCTCACGCCACCACTTCCGCAATGTCTCCAGGTAGGTCCTGTCATTCCCATAGCTGCCATACTCATTCTCGATCTGCGTCATCAGGATGGGACCGCCCTTGTCACATTGTAAAGGCGCCACCTCCGCAGCTACACGAGTGATATAGCGCCTCACCGCGCTCATATATCGGGAGTCCATACAACGCACTTTTATATCCGGTGTTTTCAACAGATAGAACGGCAGACCACCCCAATCCCACTCCGCACACACATAAGGACCCGGACGCAACAGCACCCACATCTTCTCCTCGGCGCATAGCCGGATAAAAGCAGCCATATCGTGATTGCCCGTCCGGAAATCCCATACACCCGGAGAGGACTCATGATAGTTCCAGAACAGATATACCGCGATGGTGTTACATCCCATCGCCTTTGCCATCTGTATACGATGGCGCCAGTACTCCCGGGGAATACGCGCCGGATGCATCTCACCGCTGATGATCTGAAAAGGCTTGCCGTCCAGCAAAAAGACGCTGTCACGAAAGGAAAATACATGCTTGTCCTGAGCCATCAGAGCGTGGCCTGCAAAGAATACTACCAAAAAAGCCACAAGGAATTTATTCATGTCCCGAAGATAAGTAAGTTGTACATTTATAGATAACCCTTACTTATGAACGACCCATTATTATGGAAGGCTGATGTCTCAGAATGGGAGAAGATATCCATCGACACCTATAAGTTTGTTATTGACCAGGCAAAAGAACGCTTGAATGAGATCGTAGAGGAATCGCAGGCCATTACAAAAGCAGGCATGTCGATCCTGCTGTCTTACATTGTAGCTTTATCAGGACTATTAGGATATGCCTTCTCTGAAAAGTCAAAGATTACACACGGCGATGGCTCCCTCATCTGCTTTTCCACCTGTATTGCTATTCTATCTATATATTCATTCACGCTCTTATTTCAGTTGATATATCCCAAAACCATCTTCTTCAAAGGCAGTCCATCCAAAGAAATATTTTACCAGGAAGTTTTTAACGGTCTTACATCTGAAGAAAGCTACAAGAATGTATTGTATAATGAAATAGAAAGGATCCAGGACAAGATTGACAAAATGGAAGCCTCCAATAAGGAAAGGTCTACGCAGTATAGGAGAACATTAAAAATATCGCTGCTGCTCGTAGCAATAGCTATATTCGTAATAGTACGTGCTATTTATACCTAGCCTCGGATACTGGTATTAGGAGTATTAGGTCTGGGAAGTGCTCTGGGCTTTGCCATATTCTCACAAATTTATCCAAAGATACAAATTTCCCCTCGGTTTTCAAATTCCCTCCATCCCCACAAGCAACTAAATATCAATTAATTACAATTTCGCCCGCTCGATCAACCTCGTCCCCCCATCC
>Ga0105240_10014834_pt1 | contig 10621 bp, 8 predicted proteins | sample KBSC54metaG_FD_80426 | JGI IMG/M metagenome (GOLD analysis project Ga0105240, IMG submission 80426) | Corn rhizosphere microbial communities from Kellogg Biological Station, Michigan, USA - KBS C5-4 metaG | ecosystem: Host-associated > Plants > Roots > Rhizosphere > Soil | place: Michigan, USA...
AACCCCGATACGGATCAGGAGGAGTTGCACGAAACTGGTGGCCATTCCACACAGCGCCACCATCAGACTCCATATGGCCACCGCCAGGGAAATGATGGTCACCCGATTGCCACGGTCCGCCCAGCGAGCGATTGGGATCCCCATAATGGAATAAAACAGCGCGAAGGCAATACCTGTCAGCAGACCCAGCTGGGTGTCACTCACCCGGAAGTCTGCTTTGACACTCTGCAGGACCAAACCCAAAACCAGTCGATCTACATAGTTAAAGGTGAGAATGATCAGCAGAACGACCAGGAGGTAATACTTATAGAAGGAGCCCTTCACTGGGTAACTCGAGGACTCATGCCCTGCGGGCAGCCGGTCACTCGCTGCTCCAAGCGCAACTACGAGACTCTAAGAAACAGCCTTTCGGTGTTTCCCAAATGCCGCATACGGCCGCTCGCATCCGGATTGCGGAAGGCGAACACCCTAAATGCCTCGAACGCGCGATCCTCAGTGTTCTGAGACTCCAGCAAGAACCTATCATCCCCGAGTGGCATGAGCCGTATTGGAGATGTTGGATCGGTACTAATACTCTCGTAAGGGGCGAACTTAGCTTGGGAGGAAATTTCTAAACCCGCAGCAACCTGCGCGACCACATAGCGCACGGAGATGTTCTCATACACCCCGACATAGCGACTGCAATCCACCACTGGTTGTGTTGCTGGACGCTCGACCGGCCTCGTACCCAGTGACTGCGTTGCCCCCACCTTGTTGAGCCAAGGCGTCATAATCTCATTAATGAGCGCCAGACTGTGCTCGGCGTTGGTGAGGACCGCGATTGCAAACTCGCGCCCCGGGTGGGCGTAGAGTGCTGCAACAATGCCCGGTCCCCCACCGGAATGGTGCACAAGGCCCTCGCTCGAGAGCATCCATCCGAGGCCAATATCGCTGTCAGCGTAGCCCTTCCCTTTATTGATCACCGTCCTTTGCCGCATCAGCTCTGCGCTCTGCGCCGACAGGATGCGAGCCCCGTTGCAACCGAGGCCCTGGTGTAGGTGGGCCCGAGCAAAAGTAACCAGCTCTCGAGCCGACATCATCAAAGTTGTTCCGCCCGGACTGAAGCTGAACGGCAAGAAAGCGCATGAGGTTCGGGTCAAACGTTGATCGGCAGCCAGATTGAAGTAGTGACCTACACTGGCCCTATGCAACAGGGCTTCCTCCGGCAGTGTCGCCACATGCTGCATCTGCAGCGGTTGGAAGATCCTCTCACGGATGAGCTGATACCAACTCCGACCGGTTACGCGCTGCGCCAGGTAACCCGCAATTACGACCGCGGCGTTGCAATAGGAGTATTCCGTGCCCGGGGCGAAGATCTGCCCCAGCTCAGCAAACCGTGCGACGCCCTTTTCGATCGTTTCCTCGTCATGTCCCTGGTCCGGCAGCATCTGGCCGTCGATTCCGGAGGTGTGATTGAGCAGCATCTGCACCGTGATCTGCTCGACGGCGTGGCGATCCTGCAAACGCAGATCGGGTACGTATCGAACGACCGGCGCGCCCAACTCCACAGCCCTCGAATCTACCAGCTGCATAATCAACGTCGCGGTAAAGACCTTGGCAATCGAACCGACTAGCATGACCGTGTCCTGTGTCATCTCCACACCGGTAGTCACGTTTGTCACGCCGGCGGAGGCGGCCAGCAGGTCACCCTCGTATAGAACGGCCACACTCGCGCCCGGCACAGGGTGCCGAGCGAGAGCTGCAGTCAAAGAATCCTGCAAATCCTTTGTGGCGCTAGACATGATAAGTCGCGCTCAAAAAGTGCGAATGACCGAAAGTCCAATGGTGCGTGGCTGGATGAAGTCGAAGGCATAGGCAGGGAATCCTCCCAAGCCGCCATACAGCAGACCGCGGCGGTCAGTTACGTTGTTGACGTAGATATTGGCAGTCCAGAGTTCATATTTGAGTCCCCCGTGCAGATCGGTCTTGGTGTAAGCAGGCAGCTCCTGACGTTGCGGAGTTGCCGTGAACTCTCCCTTACGCGCGCCAACATAACTCACACCCCCGCCAACAAATCCACTGAGGCTGCCGGCAATCGGGAAGTCATCCTCGAGCGCCAAGTTACCCGAAAAGCGACTGCTGAAGGGCAGCCGGTCACCGGAAGCGCCGTAGGTGCCCGCCGTAAGCGCTGACGGTGGGAACGCTTGTGTTAGGACTGCATCGTCAAAGGCGACCCAGGCGCTAGCCGTCAGGCCGCGCCACGGTCTTGCCTGAACTGACAGTTCGGCGCCTTCACTCTTGGCGCGCCCCGCGTTGCCTTGATAAAACTGATGACTGTCGGAATCGAACAGGCCGACCTGGATATCTTTCCAATCTATGTAATACAACGATGCGTCAATGGACAGGGTATGGTCGAGAAGATCGGACTTCGCGCCGACCTCATAGTTGTAAGTCTTGTCGGGATTAGATTCACGCGGCACATTCAGTGGCGCGTTAGGGGCGCCGGCGCGATAGCCGGAGGCCAGGCGTGCATACACCATGAGGTCGGGTGAAATCCTGAACCGCGGTGTCAGCAGATACGTGAAGGCGTTCGCCGCCGAGGTCCGCTCAGGGGTAATGCTCGGGCTAGCGCCCACCAGCAGCCCGGAGAGGACCTGCGCGTAGGACTGATCAATGTGAGTCTCACGCCCACCAATCTGCAAATCGAATTGATCCGTGAAGTGCAACGTGAAGTCGGTGAATGCAGAGTACTCGGTATAGGTCGTCGGGAAGCTGTCATAAATCAGTTGACCGCGGTTTACACCCTGGTCAGTCAAGGCTTGGACCGTCTCCACGAACTTGGAGCTCTCGTGGGTATAGAAGCCGCCCAGCAGCCAGTCGATGTAGGGTCCAATGGGAGTCGAGAGACGCAGTTCCTGCGTCACTTTGTTGGTCTTGTTGTGCTCCGGGAGCAAAGCGTTACCTACTTGGAAAGCGCCCTGCGCGGCTTGACCGTAGAATGCGGTCTCGTCATAGGAGTAATTGAACTCATTTATGTTATATCCAGTGATGGATGTGAGCTCAAAGTTCGCTAGCTTATCTTTCAGGATCGCACTATAAGCCTGAAATTTACGGCCATACGCTCCCGCTTCGGCAATGTAGTTCTGTTGTAAGTCGCCAAGTCCCGGCAAACGATCAACGTCCTGGTTGCCGGTACCGTGGCTATCCTGAAGCAACGCGCTGAGCTTGACCGAAAATGTATCTGTAGGGCTCCACAGGGCGGAGAATCGGCCGCCATAGGCCTCAGCTTTATTCACGCCATCGATATGGAGGATGGGGTTGTCGATGTATCCCGGATCCTCCCGTGTGAAAGCGCTCGCGCGCACGGCCAAGTCCTGACTAAGTGGAATATTCACGGAGCCACGCACGTTGTACCCAAGCTCCGCCCCGTTGTGCACTCCATCCACACCAGCTTCGAGACGCCCACTGACCGCGCTCGTGCTCGGGTCCACCGTGACAAACTTGAGTAAGCCACCAATGCTGGCGACCCCGTAAAGCGTCCCTTGCGGACCCCGCAGCACCTCAACCTGGGCGAGATCGCCAGGATCGATATCCGGAACCGCCGGACCTCCGCCGAGCAATGTCGAAGACCCGTATGGCACGTCATCGATGGTAATGCCCACGGTCGGTGTGGTGGAGCCCGCCGTAGTAATGCCCCGGATCGAAATTCCCTGTTGTGTCTGACTGACCGGCGTGACAGTCAAACCCGGTACACTCGAGGAATAGTCCTGCAGGCGCAGTTGGTTATTCTCGACAAGCGTATCCGCGTTGATTGCAGTGACCGGAACTGGGACGTCCTGAAGCCTCTCTTTGCGCTTCTCTGCGGTGACTACCACCTCCTCCAGCCGAACAGCCTCCTTTTTAGGAAGCTGTTCTCCATTGGCTTTCTCTACGGAAGAATCACTCTGAGCGCCGCTCAAAGTCGCTTGCGCCAAGTGCAAGGAGCGCTCGTCGTATTCCTGGCCGGCGGGCCGATTTTGCGGGCTGAGCTCTGCTGCGGGGGAGAGTGGTGCCGCACTTGTTGTGGCCGAGTCGGATCTCGGCCGTGTTACCACAATTGTGTCCGGAGGCAGATCGCGGATACCCAACGTTGTACCAGAAAGCAGCCTCTTTACCGCCTCGCTCAAAGAGAGCTGGGCGCGCAGCGCCGGAGCGGTGCGCCCTTCTACCAACGCTGGATCGAACAGGACATTCTTACGCGTCTGTTGACCCACAGCCCGTAGAGCCTGCCCGAGCGGTTGCACCGGCAGATCAAACTGATAGGTCGCTTCCTGGGCTGATGCCCACGGCGGCGCGAGAGCTAGAGCTGCTAAAGCGCTCACGGATAAAAGAAGGCGATGTAGGCGGTCGTTCACGTTTCCCCCGTTTATAACACTCGGCCGGTGTAAGCGAGTGTGCTGTATTCGTCGCGGGGTAGACGTTTCAGGGCTTAAAAAACCTCCATCCGCCACAGCGGGCGATCAGTGCGGTGGAGCGTTCGCCGGTCCCAAATGGATCAGGTCACCTTTACGCACAACCTCGATGTCATGAACGACCTGTAAGGCGCGGGCGAATCCGGCACTGTCACCGGTTCTATAGACGCCGCTCACGCGTAGTTTCCCAATATTGGGGTCATCGATTACTAGCTGGGTTCTCTCGTAGCGATTCATCTCGTCAACAGCGTCCGCTAAGGCGGACTTCTCCAAAACCACCTCACCACGCCGCCAGGCAATAACGTTGTCAACTCGTGGCTTATCAAATTGAGGCGGACGGCTCTGGGCGAAAATTAGCCGCTCTCCGGGAGAAAGAGTAAAGGTATCCACAACACCAGATGAATCGCTGCGTGCCTGACTCGTAACCTCATCGACACGCGAGGTAGGGATCTGCGTGGGTGTGCCGGACGCGGATAAAGGCGCCACGGTAACTTTCCCGTCCACCAGAACGACGGCGAGGCGATTCGGCTCGTAGCGCACGGAAAAAGAGGTTCCGAGCGCCGTCACCTTGCGGTTACCGGCGGACACAATGAATGGACGCTGCGGGTCGGGGTTAACTTCAAAAAAAGCCTCGCCTTTTTCGAGCCGTAAGCGCCGCACCGTACTGCTGTACTCCACGGCAACTCGGCTTGCGGAATTCAGCGAGACACGCGAACCGTCTTTGAGCAACACCAAGCGCTGCTCTCCAACATCGGTACTATAAGCGTTCCCGGAAACTCGCATAAAGAGCCCGATACCGCAAACGATCAACACCGCAACAGCAAGCTTCCATGCGTGACGCTGCGGCCTTTTCCAGACTCTCAATCTGGGAAAATATCCTGTCGCAACGTTGGTAGCATCTTCCCACGCTTCGGTCATACGTTCGAAGGCGATCGCATGCTGCGCACGCTCCGACAACCAGCGCTGCAGGCCAGCTTCGAGCTCCGGAGAGCGTTGCGGACCATGCAGTCGGACAATCCATGCCGCCGCTTCCGCACGCACAGCTTCGGAGGGCTCCTCGACGTGCCTGATTCCCATCTGGCTCATTCCGGGTCCTCGTTATGCGACCACGCCTCAAAAAAAAGCACCGCTTTCGCCATATGTTTTTCGACGGTACTCACGCTGATTCCAAGCTTCTCAGCAATCTGTATATAACTGAATCCTTCCGCGCGGTGTAACAGAAACACCTCGCGCGCCCGCGGACTCAACATATCCAACGCCCGCTTCACCCGTTGCAGGCGTTGTTGCACCGCTAAGGCTTCATCAGTCGCAGGCCGGGAATCCGCTAGTCTGAGCATTTCGACGGGAGTTGCCACAACCAGTCGGTTGCGCGCCCGGCGCCGTTCATCAACCGATAGGTTAAGCACCGTGCGCACCAGGAACGCTTCGGACTGCTCGACCGGCTTGTCCTGGCAGTAAACCTGTAGCCGCAGAAAGGCTTCTTGGATTAGATCGTCGGAGTCATGCGAGCTCTGCCCGCGGCTCCGCAGGAGTCGACGTAACTTGACCAGCAGGAGACCGATAGCGTCCACGGTATTACGGCCGCCTGGAGTCGCACCAGATACTCGCAGAGTACACCATACCCTCCAGTGGCCGGGCCCGCCACACTACCCTATTGGTCATTTTCACAAGCAAGCGCCCGCCTACTGGTTGGGGTGTCACATCGACCCGTTCCTTTGGGTAGACGTTTCAGGGGCGAGAAAACCGCTATATAAGGTCAGCAGACGGCGGGCCGGGCCCATCGCGACCCCCGACAAGCCCGGCACCTAGCACCTGTTGCGAGAGGATGCCCCGCCTCAACTGCGCTTGCGCGCGGCCCGCTTCGCCTTCTTCGCGCCTTCTTTCCCCAAGGCGGTTCGTGTCTTAGCACTTAGATGGGCGATCGTTTTTTTCGACTTGGCGACCTTTGCCGCCTTTTTGATGTTGCGTCGGGCCGCAGCTGTCTGCTTGGCTGAGCTCATTGATGCTTTTACGAGCTGCGACTGCGCCGTTTGGACGACTTGCGTGGCACCTTCGCTCCTGCTTTGCGTGCCTCGGACAGGCCGATTGCGATCGCCTGTTTGCGGCTCTTAACCTTACGTCCCGAACGACCGCTGCGTAGCGTTCCCTTCTTGCGCTCCGACATCGCTCGCTTCACCTTCCGCGAAGCCTTCTTGCCGTATTTGCGTGCCATAACTCAATCTCCAGAATTTTCAGCCTGCGTCGCGCCGGCGTCGCCGTGCTTGCCATCGTCAGTCGGCCGATCGCGATAGCCCGCAGATGTGTTGGATGAAGTGGGCAGCTGCTGCTTTTGCGGCTCATCCGAGCGCAAGCGCGAACGAGGTGGTGAAGTGTAGCTGGAAGCCTTGGTCTTCTCGGGCATAGGCATCACCGTTAGTGTTTCCGAACCTAGGTTTGTAGGAGCAGGATTCGTTCCGGCATTTCTCACAAGAACAATTCTTGCTTTCGTTCGCGAGAAGCACAGCGCTTCCGGAGTAATTAGATGAGTGCAAAAGCAGACGGCCAGACACCCGAGCCGCGCCAGGGGCCGGCGGATGTCGATTTAACTTGAGGAATTCACCCGGACCCGCCTTCGCCGCTCCGGATTACGACATGCCCAAAGACGATGACCTACTGCGCCGCCAGGTGGCAAGCGCACTTAGGAAGGCTTTGCGCGCGGAAGCTCGTCGCCGCTGCGGGTGTACGCGGGAGGCTGATAGAAGTTGAGTGTCTTCAGCAACCCCCGGCCGTTATTACAGATCTCATGGGTATCGCCATGTTCAATCAACAGTAACGTGCCCTCAGAGAGCCGGTGGCGACGTCCCTTCACAATAGCCACTCCCGTCCCGCCGACGACATAGAGCCACTGATCCGCTCCCCGGTGTCGATTCCCAGGTCCGCCTTCGGATTTGCCGGGTTGCAATACCATTTCGGCAGCTTGTGAGCGTCGATTACCGAGCGCGACTCGAAACCCCTTCCCAAAGCGCAGCAGCTTGTGCTTCACCAATCACTCTCCGCAGCCTCACAACCACGCATAGCGTTAATTGCTGGTAACGCTCATTCAATCGGTGAGCGGCCCTTTATCCCGTCGGCGCGGTCCTACATGTCCTGTATACCGCGCCGTGGAGCGCACGCTAAAGGCATGAGTTATATTCGACAGTCAGACCCTGACTGCGAGGATTCTTTATGCCACGAGCACTCTGGCGCGGAGCCATTTCCTTTGGGCTCATCTATGTACCTGTGGAGGTCCACACGGCGTCGAGGGACAATACGCTACCGCTGCATATGCTCGATAGCCGGGACTTTGCGCCTATTGGCTACCACCGCATCAATAAGCGCTCCGGCGAGGAAGTAGATTGGAAGCACATTGTGAAGGGATACGAATACAAGAAAGGGGACTACGTGGTTCTCACCGATGCCGACTTCAAACACGCCAATGTGAAGGCGTCGGAGACCATCGAAATCGAAACCTTCTGCGACGCGAGCGACATTCCTTATCTATATTACGACAAACCCTACTATCTATCGCCGGCGAAAGGCGGTACGAAAGTCTACTCCCTGCTGCGCCAAGCGCTGAATGCCACGGGCAAAGTCGCAGTGGGGACCTTTGTGATGCACCAACGCCAACATTTATGCGCTATCGCACCTGCAGATACGTCCCTAACTTTGCTGACACTTCGCTTCGCGGATGAAATTTTGCCTAGGTCCGAATCCGGTGGTGATGCTCGAGTAAGCGCAGCGGAAGTTGCACTGGCAAAGAAGCTGGTTGAGCAGATGTCAGGAAAGTTCTCGCCCGAGCACTTCAAAGATACGTACCGATCTGATCTCAAGCATCGTGTGCAGGAAAAGATCCGGAAAAAGGAAACGCACGCTCTGGACATAGAAGAGCCCAAGAAGGACGACCGTCCGAAGGCGCAAGTCATCGACATCATGGAGGCGTTACAGGCCAGCTTAGCCAAGAACAGGCGCCCTTCGAGTGCCCGTCCAAACCGTAGATCGACTTCCAAAGCCCGCAGGCGAGCTTAGCCCCAACATCACCGCTTGGGCCCGCAGTGCTAGGCCGCCTACATAGCGGCCCGACTTGTCCTTGCAATCTCTGCCATCATTCAAGCTGTTTGAATGAATGTTGCAGCACATCCAGCTTGCTTTTCATCGGCTCCTGCGGCTGGGTGCCTTCCGCAACGACCGTCAGACCGTAAAGTACTTTTACTCCGTCGGCGGCTGGAGCGGATGCGGTGGTTGAGATACGGGTCGCGCCACTCTCGTTCGAGATTGTGCCGCTGAACGGAAACTCGCGAGCCGTCATCTTGTGCCAGTCACTCTGAAAACCTTCCGGCAGGTCCTTGGAAGGGGCGGTCCTGCGCCAGAACAGAATCCAGTTCTGGCTATTGGGTCTTTCGGCCACATACAGTCCGGCGACATCCCAAACCACCGTGTCGTGGTCGTGAAAGAAAGCGAAATTGAGCCTTACAACACTACTGTTGCTGATCTTCAGCAGCGCTGGGGTGAGTTCGAGCTCGCAGCGCTGCGAGCGGAAGCGCACCAGGCGGTCGCCATCGATTTCCAGCTTCAACGAGTCAAAGACCTTCGGGCGCACCCGCTTCTGGAGGAGATAGCTTTGCCATCGGGTTAGCGAGCCCTCAAAGGTCACAAAAACGTAGTCGAGCAATAATTGCTGCTGTCGCACCGCCAGATTCCAGAAGCCCGTCGGGAACTTGAAATAGGCGCCCGCAAAACCCTCCGGCGTTGGCAGACTGATCACAGTCAACATCGTATCTTCATACGGAATTGCCCAAGCCCGGGTCTGCCACACCCGGCCGTATGCATCGGTATAAGTGCTATCGGTCTTCGCTTTACCCAACGAGGTCACCCGAACCGAATCGGTGCCGACCCCGCGATGCAGGGTGTACGCTTTGAGTATCAAGTCCATTTCCAGCTTCGAGTCTCCATACAAGGCGCCCAGATCCACGTCATCAGGTGCATGCATTCGAATCATGTCACCGGTAAATTCCACGAAACCGTCGTGCTCGAGCTGCACGCTCTGGGGCTTGGCGCCGTTGATCACCCAGTTGCCGTTCTGTACCTCATGTATCCGTTGTGGAAAGGGCGAGCGCTCAATGGTGTTCAGCATCCTCTCGGAGCCAGTGCCATGAGGAAACACGTGCGCGGCGTTGTGGGCCAACAGTTGCGCAGAACCGCGCTGGGTTGCCGTCTCGACAATGTTCGTCCAGGTCTTGTAGAAGTCGGGCAACCTCAGGGGGAGCGCGAAGTGCTCATCGACCTGCACAGTCTCCGCGGTGTCCATAATGGGTAGTCGGATGGCTGCCCGTGAGGACACCCTGCCGTCTGTTTCCTTTGCATCGAGAACCTGACTGATCGATAGCGCGTAATTCAGATTCTCGGATGGAGACTTGCGCAGCACCACCCCAATCAGGAGACCATGTCGATCGACCAGCGGCCCACCACTGTTACCCGGCGAAGCCGCCGCGGTAAAACGCAACCAATTCCATTTCCCATCCTGTTCTTCCGGACTGTTGGAGGTGTACACGCCATCACGAATTACGACCCCCTCGCCGAGGGCATTGCCAACAGCGAATACCGCGTCGTTGAGCTCCGGTTTCGGACCCGCCTTTAGGTACTGTGTCTGTTTGGGCGAATCGCGGAGTGAGAAGACCACGAAGTCCTCACGCTCAGAATATTCCAGCACCTGGTCAATGGGGTACACCTTGCCAGTGGAGTCGCGCAACGCTGGAGGGCCAAATTGACTGCCGCTCCCCAACACGATGACGTGTCCGGCCGTGACGTACCGATTCGGACCAACTGCAAAAGCAGTACCGACCGAGCGGTAGAGGTCCGTGCGCTGCTGATAGGGCATAAGCTCCATCGGCAACGGGCGCTCGTAGGTCACATCCCCATCAGGTGGTTTGAGCTGCACCACTTCGAAGGTCGCCGCACGAATACGCTGCTGGAGGCCCGCATCGAGCTCGGCTGCGATAGCCGAACCGCCCAGAAAAGTCGAGGGCAGTGCGAATGCCAGGATTGCACCCGCGAACGCTCTGCTGCCACGCCCAATAATCATGGAGACTCCATTCACATGTTGCAGTAAATACTCAATCATCCAGCAACACCGCGCACGGAGCAGCGCCATACGTCACAATGCGGAGCCAGCCCTT
>Ga0105240_10014835_pt1 | contig 10621 bp, 8 predicted proteins | sample KBSC54metaG_FD_80426 | JGI IMG/M metagenome (GOLD analysis project Ga0105240, IMG submission 80426) | Corn rhizosphere microbial communities from Kellogg Biological Station, Michigan, USA - KBS C5-4 metaG | ecosystem: Host-associated > Plants > Roots > Rhizosphere > Soil | place: Michigan, USA...
GTGAGCGAGGACCTCCTCCTGAACCGACCAAGCGGTGACCTGTTCGGTTGGACGCAAAATGTCGGCATGGGTTGGAACCCTGCGGAGATGGGGCGCAAACAGTACCTGATTCTTAGCACGCAGGGCGGGATGCGGGCTCCCGACGGGAAGCCTATCGCGCTCGGCTATCACACGGGGCATTGGGAGATTGGGTTGCTGGTCCAGGCGGCCGCCGAGGAGTTTCGGCGGCAGGGTGTCATACCATTCGCGGGGTTTTGCTCCGACCCTTGCGATGGCCGAACCCAGGGAACAGACGGGATGTTCGACAGCCTTCCCTACCGCAATGATGCCGCGTTAGTGTTCCGTCGCTTAGCCCGGTCATTGCCGTTGCGGGCCGGCGTTCTGGGAATCGCCACGTGTGACAAAGGGCTGCCGGCCATGATGATGGCTCTGGCCGGCCTTCGAGATCTGCCTGGCATCGTAGTTCCCGGAGGAGTCACGCTGCCGCCCGAAACCGGTGAGGATGCGGGGACGGTCCAGACGCTCGGGACACGTTTCGCGCATGGGCTCATTACTCTCTCGGAGGCAGCCGATCTGGGTTGCCGTGCCTGCGCTACTCCGGGCGGCGGGTGCCAGTTCCTCGGCACGGCGGCCACCGCACAGGTAGTCGGCGAGGCGCTCGGTATGTCATTGCCGCACTCGGCGCTGGCGCCGTCGGGACAAGCGGTATGGCTGGACACCGCTCGGCGTTCGGCGGTGGCGTTGCAGCACCTGGAACTGCGTAAACTGACCATGAGCAAGGTCTTGACCGGCCGCAGTATTCAGAACGCCATGGTCGTCCACGCCGCTTTTGGAGGCTCGACCAACCTATTGCTCCATATTCCTGCTATCGCACATGCGGCCGGGTTGCCGCGGCCGACGGTAGATGATTGGATTTCTGTAAACCGGCGAGTGCCCCGACTGGTGAGTGTGTTGCCCAACGGTCCAGTGCATCACCCGACCGTGCGCGTTTTTCTGGCGGGAGGCGTGCCGGAAGTCATGCTGCATCTGCGCCGCCTCGGCTTGCTTGATACCGAAGTGCTGACCGCCTCGGGTCAAACAGTTGGAGAGAACCTGGACGCCTGGGAGAACTCAGAACGGCGGAGGCGTTTTCGCGAACTGCTTCAACAGCTGGACGGGGTCGATCCCGATGACGTAATCCTGAGCCCCGCAAAGGCGCGCGCGAGAGGCCTGACGGGGACATTGGTCTTTCCGCGCGGCAACCTGGTTCCGGAAGGGGCGGTTGTGAAGAGCACAGCGATCGATCCTGAGGTGGTTGACGAGGACGGCGTCTACCGAAAGGAAGGGCCGGCACGCGTTTTTGTCAACGAGCGCGATGCGATCCAGGCGATCAAGAGCGGCGCGATCCGTGCCGGAGACGTGATCGTGCTCACCGGAGTGGGTCCGATGGGAACGGGCATGGAGGAGACGTACCAGGTTACGGGCGCACTGAAGCATCTGCCCTTCGGCAAGCACGTCGCGCTGTTAACAGACGCCCGTTTTTCTGGAGTGTCAACGGGGGCGTGCATCGGCCACATCGGCCCCGAGGGCTTGGCGGGGGGGCCCATCGGGAAAGTCCTGGAAGGGGATCGAATTCGGATTGTCCTGGATCGCAATCGCGTCGAAGGAACTGTGGATTTGGTGGGAGAGGGCGAGCGCGTGTTTACTGCCGAGGAAGGGGCGCGGGTGTTGGAGCGACGCCAACCTCGACAGGATCTTTCGCCCAATCCCGCTCTGCCGGAAGACACCCGGCTTTGGGCGGCACTGCAACTGACCTCCGGCGGGACTTGGGCCGGCTGCGTGTACGACCCCGAGCGCATTATCGCGGCTCTGGAAAAAGCCCGCTGAGCAGAGATCAAGCCCGCGCGATGGCAGCGGCTGCCGACTGATCGCGCCGCTCAAAACGCTTGCCGGTGCGGGCGTATTGTGCCTTACTCCCGAACAAATCAACCGCCTCAGACCACATGAACCCATCATCCAATTCTCCAGAGCGACCAACTTTCCCAGGCCAAAGAAATCTCGATTGGATCGTACTGAGCAAAGCCCTGGTCGTTTCTGTTTGTCTGGCTTTGGCGTCCGACGCTATGGCTGCCTTCCGCGCCGGGATCGCGGTTCGGACGGTGACTCCCGACCCGCTTTTGCCGGTCATCGGCGGGGTAGGTCCGGCTCATCCCGTCACTCGCAAGGAGGGCGAGCTTACAGTTCGGGCGTTGGTTCTGGAAAACGATTCCACGCGAGTCGCCATCGTCAGTTCTGACTTCCTTGGGTTTCCATCCGCTTTAGGTAACCAGGTGCGAGCCGCGGTTCGAGACATTCCGGCCTCGAACATCTTGATCGGGGCCACTCACACGCATAGCGCTCCCGATACCTACGGGTTCCCGGCCGGAAATGGGCCCACATCCGCGAACCCTAAGTACCTGGCGAGCGTCTGCGCAAAGATGGTCGAGGCGATAAACGGGGCGGTATCGGGGCTCCAGCCTGCCGAACTGAAAATTGCCACCGGGGAGGCCAAGGGCAAAATCGCTTATAACTACTATGCCGAGCAACTCTATGATCCGCGTTGTCACGTCATCCAGGTGCAAGACCCTTCCGGTCGGGTCTTTGCCACTCTCGTCAACTACGCCATTCATCCGGAGGTGCTCGGGTGTGAAGTCGGGATCTGCAGCCCGGATTTAGTCGGCCCGCTTTGTGACCGACTGGCCGCCGAGGGCGGCGGCACGGGGATTTTCATGAATAGCGCCCAAGGGGGCATGGTGACCGCCGACAACCGGCGGCCCGAGGGCAAAGAGGCGAGGGACTGGGACGAGTGCAAACGCATCGGAACCCTGCTGGCGGACGAGGCACTCCGCATCGCGCAGAAAGCCCCCGTCCAAAAAGCTCCCAAGCTCTTCTGCGCCGCCCGCTCGCTTTCGCTTCCGGTGGATTCCCCAGACATGCGCGCGCTCATGAAGGAGATGCCTGCGATCCCGGGTGCGAGCTCCGATTCAGTCACGGTCCAGGTCAACGTCGTCAATATTGGTAATGCGCAGATTTTGACGATTCCCGGTGAAGCCCTGCCCAACATTGGCTTTTACCTGAAAAGAAAAATGCACGGCGAGCACAACCTCCTGTTCGGGCTCACCAACGATGCGTACGGTTATATCCTGACCAAGGAGGATTTCGACAGCTTCAAGCGCTACGCTTATATCACCCGAACCAGCCTGGGTGAGCGTACGGGCGAAATTCTCGTTGCCGAAGGCCTGAAATTTGTGGACGAGTGCCCCCGGCCCGAGTCCACTTTGACCAAGTAATACTGCCCTGGACCGTATCGGATGGTTGCCAGTCGCCTCGCGAAAAGGGCAAGATGGTGGGATGGACCGTCAGCAAGCTATTCGAGAAATTCGCGAACGGGTGAACCAGATTGCGTCCGGGGTGACAGCGATTCACCCACAGGTGCCTGGACTGGCTGATGCACCGACGCAGGCAGAACTTTTCAAGGCCTTGTTCGAACTCACCAAACAAGTCGAGGTGATCAAGAAGCACTTGCTCAAACTGGAGCGTCGCGACGATTCGACGGTGCTCTGAGTTTGGCTCCGGGCGCTGGGCCGCAGATCTGGACGCTTGTCTTATCCAAGGCTCAGGTGCCCCAGCGCCAGTAGCCCGTAAAAAGTATACTCCGCGTCCAGATGGTCGTCCGCCCAGTGGCCGTGAAAACCGCCCTGGGCATTCCACAAGCTGTCCAGAAAATCGAGGCAACGCTCGTGAATTTCGCTGGGCAGACGGCGATCCATGGCCGCCAGGGCATGCAGGGTTGTGGCGGTGGAAAGCAAATCGGGCATCGGCGCGCCCGGGCTGGCGATGAAGCCCCCCTGGGGATGGGCCTGGGCGAGCATCCAGTTACCTACCGCCTGGTTTACGGGAAATCCTAAATGGCGGATCAAAGTCACCGCGCCCGCCGTGGCGTTCGTCGCACCGATCCGCGCACCCGGGACATTGCTCCAGGCGCCATCGGCGGATTCCAGACGCTTGAGGCTCTGCACCAATTTCAATAAGTGCGGTGGCATCGCGCCGAGGTCCTCGTAGGCTCCCAGCCCGACAAACGCTCCGTAGGCCGTGCCGTAGTTGAGCTTAGAGTCGCCTTCGTACCCACCATCCGATTTTCGGAAAACCTCGATCCGGTCCAGCAACTGTCGGTCGAGACCCGCGGGCATGCGATCCTTGCCAATGGCCGCCCAGCAACGAGCAAGTGCCGAGACGTGAACGAAATCGAGGTTTGCGCCGGCGCCCTGCGAGCGAAGAAATCCCTCTACCCGTTCGCGGGGGATCTCGCAGTCCAGGGCCTGAAGGCCAGCCAGGGCAAAGATCGTGTAATACAAGTCCGGGCGACCGTCTCGGTCGAGTCCCGCGCCTTTCGGAGAAACCCGCGTCCGAAAAAAATCGCGGGCGAGCTCAGTCGAGTCCGCGAGTAACCGAGGCGCGAGGCGGGCTACTTGGAGAAGCTGGAGGCGAAGGCTCACTTCCGCTGGTTCCGCGGGGTTGGTTCAACCCCCACCAACTCAGGAGATGGCTTCAACGACCTGGCTGGGCTGCCGACGATTCTGCATCTCCTGCTCTTTGCACCAGCCTTTGATTTCCACGTCGTTGAAGATTTTACCGAGGACGCGGCGGAGGAGGCCCTTGAGGTTGGGGTTCTCCAGATCGCGCAGACAGCGGATGGCTTCTTCCTTGTAAGTTTCGAGCAGCGTTCGGCAGCGGTCGTCGGCGTGAAGTTCAGTATAGAGTGCCTCAATAGTCGCCGTAGTGGTGTCGGGAGGAAGTTGGCGGCGCCACACCGAAGCCAGCAGTTGCTTTTGCTCAGCCTTGGCTTTTTCGTGCGCGACCGACAGGAGCAAGCTGGGCCGCAGACCCGCAATGTCATTGGTTTCACCACCGGCGCCGATATCGCTTAGGTCGTCACGGATCTGGTAAGCGATCCCGAGCGCCTCGCTGTAGACCTTGAGGACGTGCTCGACTTCCTGGTGCTGCTCAACCCCGGCGCAGAGCGCGCCGAGCCGCAGAGCGACCTCGAATGCGGGCGCGGTTTTTTTGCGGAAAATCTCGAGTACCTGGTGCTGGGTGAGCGGCTGTGGCGCTCGCGCCCAGCAGAGCTCGGCTCCCTGGCCGCGGCATAGCTCGCGCTGGCCATTAGCCGCGACGCGAATCATCTCCGCCTTTTGGGAAGCCTCCGCGCCAGAGGCGGCCAGCAATCGATAACCTTCGCCAATGAGCAAATCGCCCACGTTGAGGGCCACCGGCACGCCATGTTCTTCGTGGAGGGTCTTCTCACCGTAGCGCTGCGCGTCATCGTCCTCGATATCGTCGTGAATCAGCGAGGCTTTGTGAAAGCACTCCACTGCGAGGGCGGCCTTCTTCAGATCTTCAGGCAAGGCTGCACCCGGCTCTTTCCGGAGCGCCTGGAACGCCGCGGCGGTGAGGAAAGGACGCCACCGTTTGCCCGCGCGCATCAGCCACTCGCGAGCGATGGTTTCCGTCTGGCCGGAGCCCGGGCCGAGGATTAATTCCAGAGAGACGGGAGTGAACCAGGAATCCACTTCGTCGCGCAACGCGCCCAGGTCGAGCCGGCGGGTCTGGTCGTCGCTCGTCAGGTGGATATAATCCCACACCCAATCGAGATCGACGGTGGTGTCAATGCAGTCATCCTGGAGCAAAGGGATCGCGACGCCGGGAATGGCGGCGGCTTCCATGTATGGGAAGGCCCGCTCGAGCACACTCAGGCAGCTCACGCCGACGATGGCCTCGATTTTGCCGGTCTGAATCAGCGACATGACAATCGCCGAACCCTCGGCGACGAGCGTGGCGTAACCGAGCTTCTCAGCTTCCGCCTGCAAATCCTGGATGGTGCACAGCCCGCACTGCTTACAAAGAAGGCCGAACTCGTCGAAGGGCGCGGGGCACTTGCTTTCGACGCGCAGGCACTTCGGCAGGAGCAGGAGGCGCCGCTCGTACGGGACGCTAGCCAACGATTCACGCCACATTTCGTTGTTGATGAGCACGCCCACGTACTCGCGATAAATCGGGTCGCAGTTAAGAATCTCGAGCAGGCGGTCGGCGTGGACTTTGAGTTCGTCTTGCGGCAGGGGTGGAACCGGATTGAACTCCGCTACATAGTTGCGCACCACCTGGAGGATACGGTTCCGCTCGATGGCAGTTTGCGGGATATTCTTTTTGGGCGTGCGAAAGCGCTGCTGGACGACATGCTTGGGGATGCTGACGCTTCCGGGTGTCGAACTTCCGGGCTGAAGAGTGATAGGCTGCATCTTCTTTAGTTTTCGTTCACGTCGGACATCCGGGCAACACAACTTCGGGTTCGCGCCCAGTATCAGGAGAAACACCGGGTTGGTCGAGCTTGGATTTTAACACGCGCGCCTTGGCCTCGGCGTCATGGGCCACGTTGCGATACGCGCCGAAATCATAAAACCAATACTTTTTCGAGAGGCGGTACATCCAATGCTTTTCGGGAACCTCCTCGCCGGGGAGCCATTGGCTGAAGCGCGGGGTCATGGCCTCCAACTCGGCCATTGCTGTTCCGCGGGCTGTGGTGTCGCGAGCACCGTGTTTGACCACCAACTCCTTGACCAAATCCGGGCGCTCCAATACGACGCAACCGCGGGTGTGATGGGCGCTGAGTTCACGAAAGTCCTTCAGAAAAAGGCTGTCGCGCATCGTGGCATAGATACCCCGGGAGTCGTGGATGGTTTCTTTGGCAAACTGTAGGATGGGGCAGGGCTCAATATCGCCTTTCGGGCCGATGTGGTGAGAGACGCCGGTGCTCATGGGGCAGAGCGCCTGGCCGCGATCATCGTAATACGCATCGATGATCGCGATCGGCATCTTGGCGCGCATCTCGACTACAAACTTCCGCACCCGGACCAGTTGGTCAGGCCGCAAGGCGAGTTGGAAAAACGGCTTGGGTCCGACGGGGCGATAGGAATGGTACCAGGCGTAATGCACGCCCCGGTTGATGAGCTCCTGGAGCCAGGCCTCGGTGAGCAACTCGTCGATGTTGGATTGGCAGACGCTCGTCGCGATGCCGGTGAGCAGGCCCTCACGCAGGCAGTTGTCCAATCCGCGTAGTGTGCGGGTGAAAACTTCTTTCCCCCCGCGGCGCTGATCACTGGTGATTTCGCGGCCCTCGATGCTGATCAGCGGTGTGGCGTTGCCGATCTCTCTCAGGCGTTGAGCTTTCTTTTCCGTGATGAGCTGGCCATTGGTGAAGATCTGGAAATAACAATCGGGATGCGCCTCGAGCAGTTCGAATAACTGGGGGTGCATGAACGGTTCCCCGCCGAGAATGCCAAAGAACGAATTGCCGTGGCGTTTGGCATCGGTAATGGTGCGGTTGAGGGCATCGAGTCCAATGGCGTCCTTCTCATCCACATCGACCCAGCAGCCCTGGCAATGCAGATTGCACGAGTTCAAAATCGAGAGATAGAGGAACGGAGGGAAGAACTCGCCGCGTTTGATGCGCCGCTTGAATTTCTCGACCGAAAGCATCCCTTTGATCCCAAAATTCCAGGCGAACTTTGCCAGGCACCGCTTATTGGCGGAGCGCAGGCTGCGGTAAAGGAGTTGAGGAAGCATGCGCTAGCTGGGTTGAGCCGCGAGGGCGGCGGCCGCTTTCGCTTTGGCCTCTTGGGCGCGGCGTTGAATTTCTTCGGGCGAAGGCAGGTTCATCAAAACCTCGAGGGGGATGTCGCCGCCCTGGGCCAGTTTAACAAGACAGGCCTGGCGTTCCTGCAACGCCTTCTTGTCGTCCCGCTCTTTGCTGAAGCGCGCCTTGGCCGCCTCGTTGCGCTGGCGCAAAGCAGAGTAAACGTCGCCGCCCAAGAGCGCGGAGATGTCGACTTTCATCTTCTCTTTGCCCAGATCCGAGTCGCGCACGACGTCGCCGTTGATCGGCCCGGCCTTGTATTTGGGGAACATGATCGCCGCTTCAGGACAGACGCGGGAGCAGGCCGGGCAATTGGTTTTACAATTGTCATGGTTTTGCGCCTGGATGCGCTGTTGCTCGTCGACGCCGTAGACGCCGAACAGGCAGAAGCTCAGGCACTGCATGCAGTTGGTGCAGCGGTCGTAATCGATCACGGGAAACCAGGGCTTCCAATCGCCATGCTTCACGGCGCCAGCTTCCGCGCGGACAGACTCGACGAACTCTCCCAGGCGAGCGAAATCCAGCGTGGAGAGGTCATGGACGCGGACGGCTGGTTCCTCAGGGACACTTTCCACGCTCGGCGTCCGTCCCTCCGCGAACTTGCCCAAAACCAACAGCGACCCCCGTTGGTGTGGGGCCACGCGACCGCCAGAGACAGCGCGCGTCACGGCGAAGCCTTGCTCCAGCAGGGTGGTGAGCGCTGAAAACCGGTCCGAACTGGCGAGCGGTTCTGCGCCTGTCCCTTCGTAGAGCACGACGCGGAGGGTGGCTTGAGTGGTGAGAGGCATATTGGTGCGAGACGTCAGGCGGCGGCGACTTGCGGAGCGTCGCCGGCAGTGACTTTGCCCTTAGGCAAATTGGGTTTTACTTCGGCGCTCAGGAGGGCGGCGACCACTTCCTCGGCGGTTTGCACGCGCATATTGAGCACCTCGGCGTTATCCAGGGGCAGATCCGCTTTCGCGGTATGGAAGAGCCATTTCACCGCTCGCGGATAGCAAGCGGCGATTTTCACCGCGCCGCCTTCAGCCAACCGCTGGAGCGAGGGATCCTGGCGGGCACTCATTTCACACAGGTCGGCTACGGCATCAAAGGCGAGACCGGAATCAGCCAATTTGCGCAGGACGGCCGCTTTGATGTCCGGCGGGACGACTTGGGCATATTGGCAGTGGCAGTAAATAATGCGGGGAGTGCTCATTCATTTTCATCCGGCTGCGGTTCGCCGGCCGTTTGCTTTTCCAGCAGCCGATCGATGGTGGCCTTGAGATGCTGGGCATATCCCTCCACATCGAGACTTTGCTCCTCGAGTTGACCGTCAATTTCGTAGAGCCAACCCTCGGCGTAGGAAGACTCATTGATTAATCCGATGTTGTCGTTCAAGGCCGGATTGGCTCCGGCAAAGACGCCCTGGGCGGCGCAGATGACGTCCGAGATCGCCTTGAAACCCTCCACCCACCCCAGAACCTGCCCGGGTTGCACCACCGCGCCCGGTTTCGTCTCCACATTGTGGTCTACCAGTTCACCCAGCATCCGGGTGGCAAAGCGTGTAAAGCCGAGCCGGAGCCGATTACCTTCGCGGCGTTCGGCCCAAAAATGGGAGCGCGTGTAGCGGTAATCGACCGGCAAGTGCGTCACAAAATGTGATTGCTTGAAGAACAAAGTCTTTTGTGGCACCCCAGTCATGCGTTTCGGAAATGGGGATTGCCGGGAAGTCGAGAGAACAAACCTTCCCCGCGGACTGTTTTCACGCCATAGGCGACCGCCGGCATAGTTGAGAGTTGATGCGTTACTTTGACTACCATGCCAGCACTCCGCTCTGGCCGCAAGCGCTTGGACGGTCACTGGGCGAATAAATGCGCCACTGCGTGCGCCCTCTGAAGGGCTGCCACGGTAAAAATCAAGGGGTAAAGCTTTTCGGAATACCAAAGTTTGGCGAAATAAAAGCCGATGGGAGAAGGTTGGACCCAGGAACCGTCTTCGAGGCGGTCTAACAGCCAGGAGGCGCCGGTTCGCAAAGCCCGGGCAACTTCCCCGGGAGCAGCGCTGGATTGGGCCCTCCTCCCGCCCTCCAGTACCCCAGCCAGTGCTTCCACGGCCAGTGCGCTCTCTTCGACCGAGGTTCCTTCTATCCCCAGACCGCCGCCCCAGCCCCCGTCGGTCCGTTGGGCTTGAAGCAGCCAGGAGACGGCGGGTCGGGTCAAGCGTTGGACTGGCGAAGGTTCCGGAACTGTCCGAAGCGCCAGCAACACTCGGGAGGTGCCGTACGTCCAATTGACCTCGTCCGGACCTTGTTGGTCCCCAAACCAAAGGGGTTTCCAGGCGCCTGCAAGCTTACCCTCTGTCTGCTGTGCGGTGGACAAGAAGCGAATCCCTCGAGATAGGGCTCTGCGGACCCCAGGTTGATCCTTGAGCGGCAATCGATCGAGCCAGGCGACCCACGCTCTAAGCGCGTGAGCTGTCAAATCCGCGCTACTTTGGTCAAACGCCAGCTTACCCCAACCTCGGCAAAAGGTCGGCACACCGCCGTCCCGGTTCTGCAAGTTCAGCAGCCAATGGATTCCGGCCCGGATGGCCTCCCCGGCCGGAAGGTCCTCGCGTTCGAGGTGTCGCAAAGCGAGCAGCGCTCCAGCGGTGTCGTCCGCATCCGGCACGCCTCCTGGCAGGTCCGTCCAGGCCCAACCGCCCGCTCGGGCATTGGTATAGGGGTGTCGCTTGCGATATTGTTGGCCGAGCAGCCAATCCCGAATCGGGTCCAGCTCGCTGGCAGGCAAACATTGATGAAGCGCAGGTCCCAGGGCATTCACGGCCGAAGTCGTGAGCCACGTCGTCAGGTTGGTATCAATCGGCCAGCTGCCATCCGGTCGCGCGGAAGCAAGTAGGAACTCGACTCCTTTGCGGGTGACCTCGTGGTCCGCA
>Ga0105240_10014837_pt1 | contig 10620 bp, 7 predicted proteins | sample KBSC54metaG_FD_80426 | JGI IMG/M metagenome (GOLD analysis project Ga0105240, IMG submission 80426) | Corn rhizosphere microbial communities from Kellogg Biological Station, Michigan, USA - KBS C5-4 metaG | ecosystem: Host-associated > Plants > Roots > Rhizosphere > Soil | place: Michigan, USA...
GATATCGCGTTCGTCTGTCATTGCTTGACCTCCATCGCCGAACGCAAACCGTCGGACAACATGTTGAACGAAATCGATGTGATAAAAATAAAGGCACCCGGCAATGCCGCCACCCAGGGTTGCGTGTAGATCGCCGTGCGCAGCGTGTTGAGCATCAGACCCCACTCCGGTTCAGGCGGCTTGACGCCGAGGCCGAGGAAGGACAAACCCGACGCCAGAATCATCGACACCGAAATCAGGCTGGTCGAATACACGAAGATCGGCCCGAGCACGTTGCCCAGCACATGCGCACGCACGATGGTGAAAGCGCTCGCCCCTGAGGCCCGCGCTGCATCTACGTAGTCGCTGCGGCGCACCTGCGTGGTGACGCTCTCGGCAATACGCGCAATCTGCGGAATGAAGACGATGGTCAGCGACGTCAGCGCATTGACGATACCCGCGCCGAGTGCGCCCGACAGAGCAATCGCCAGCAGCACCGAAGGGAAGGCATACAGCACGTCGATGGTGCGCATGATCGCGGTGTTGATGAAGCCGCCTGCATAGCCGGCGAGGATGCCGATGCCGCTGCCGATGACGAAGGCCATCAGCACAGGCGTGATGCCCATGAACAGCGACAGCCGGCCGCCCAGCATCAGGCGCGACAGCAAATCCCGGCCCAGCTCATCCGTGCCGAAGAAATGATCCGGCGTGCCGATCGGTTTGAGACGGGTGAACATCGAGGTAGCGAAGGGATCGGCCGGCATGATCCACGGTGCGAACACGGCGATGCCGATCAGCGCCAGCAGGATCACGGCAGCGATCATCGCCAGTGGATTGCGTACGATGCGCGCGGTGACATTGGCCCAGTGGCCGCGTGAGCGCTTGTAGGGCGCTACGGCAGGAAGAGAAGAAACAGCAGCAGTCGCCGGCATGGATTGCAGTGTCATGATCAGGCCCTTTCTATGCGAGGATCGAACACGGTTTGCAGGATGTCGACCAGCAGGTTCAGCGACACGAAGAACAGCGCCAGCACCAGAATCGTGCCTTGCAGCAGCGGCAGGTCACGCTGGAAAATCGCCTGATTCAGCAGGAAGCCGGTGCCGGGCCAGGAGAATACGGTCTCGATCAAAATCGACCCCCCCAACAGATAGCCGAGCTGCAAGCCCATGACAGCCATCGCGGTCGGTGCGCAGTTTTTAACCACATGACGAAACACGCCGAACTCGCCGAGACCACGGGCTTTCAGGCCGATCACGAATTCCTGCGACAAGATGTCGGCCACCAGTGCGCGTACCGTGCGCGCAATGATGCCCATGGGGATGAAGGACATCGTCACCGCCGGCATGATCAGATACTTGACGTGTTCAAAATCCCAGATCCACGCGCCGGAACCGTCCGGCCCCGCACCGGTAGCGGGCAGCCACATCAGTTGCGACGAAAAGATGATGACCAGCACCATGCCGAGCCAGTAATGCGGCACGCTCACGCCGATCACGGAGATGAACGAAGCGATCTTGTCGACCCAGGAATTGCGGAAATACCCGGCGACAAAACCAAACAGCGAGCCGAAGAAGAAACCGATCAGTGTCGCCAGTGCGGCGAGCATGAAGGTATTGCCGACGGCCTTGAAGACTTCTTGCGCGACCGGTCTTCCGGTGGCGATGGAACTGCCGAGGTCGCCGTGCACGGCACGCCAGACCCAGCTGAAAAATTGTTCGGGATAACTGCGATTGAAACCATAGAGTTCCATCAGCTGCTTCTGCAAATCGACGGAAGCATCCGGTGGCAGAATCGACACCAGCGGATCGCCCGGTGCGATATGAACCAGCATGAAGCACAGGAACGCCACGCCCAGCATGATGGGCAAGGCATACAGTACACGGCGGATGAGATAGGAAATCATGGGGAGTCTTCAGTAAGTCATTCTTGCCACCGGCATTACCCTCGCAATGCCGGCAGCAATGTTTACAACGTCAGTTCAAACCTGCACTCAATCCATCGACATCGTGGCGATATCGATGAACCAGCTTTGCGGCTGCACAACACCCTTGACCTTCGCCGAGAGGGCGCGCGGACCAGTGTCATGCGCCACCCAGACGAATGGCGCTTCATCGACGATCTTGGCGTGCAACTGGGCCAGCAAGGCATCGCGCTGTTTGGCGTCAAACGTGGTGCGTGCCTTGGCGATGATGGCGTCGACTTCCGGGTTGCTGTAGAAACCCCAGTTGTTCGACACCGGCGGCGCTGCCTTGGAGCTGACGAAGCGCACCATCGCAAAGAACGGATCCATCGATGCGAAACTGATGTTCACCGCATCCGCACCGTGTGCGCTCGGATCCTTGGCGCCGATGCGCCAGTTGGTGTACAGCGTGTTCCACTCGATGACGTCGAACTGCACATCGAAGAAGCAGGCTTTCAGGTTTTGCTGCATGAACTCGTTCATTGGCAACGGCTGCATCTGGCCGGAACCGGACGCCGAAATCTGCACCTTCACCTTGAGCGGCTTGGCAGCGGAATAACCGGCTTCCGCCATCAGCTTGCGTGCGCCGTCCGGGTCGTACTTGATATGGAAACTCGGGTTGCCGCGCCATGGATGACCTGGCTCAACCGTGCCGGTGGCCTCGCCCATCAGACCACCCAGCAGTTGCTTCATCGCCGGACGATTCACGCACAGGTTGGCGGCATAGCGGACACGCTTGTCCAGCCAAGGCGAACCTGGCACGAAAGACAACTGCCACGGCCACACGTGCGGTTGCGGGTTGGAATAGATCTTAAAGCCGCGTGCCTTGATGGTGTCCAGCGCATCCGGCGCCGGTGCTTCGATCCAGTCGACCTGACCGGACAGCAGCGCGGCGGTGCGCGAGTTGGCTTCCGGCAGCGGCAGCATCACAACCTTGTCGATTTGCGGACGGCGTTTGGCATCCCAGTATTCCGGATTCTTCGCCAGTTCAAGACGCTCGCGCGGCACGAACTTGGTCATCTTGAACGGGCCGGTGCCGGAAGCATCGGCAGCGAAAGCAGCCCAGGCTTGCTTGGCGCGCTCGGCCTTGTCGCTCACCGAACCCGGCACGGCGGCCAGCTTCTTGGCCCATTGCAATGGCGACGCCATGAACAGGTTGGTCAGGTTGATCGGCAGGAAAGAATCCGGCTCGGACGTGGTCAGCTCGACGGTGAGGTCGTCGATCTTTTTGGCCGAACGCAGCGTCGGCATGCGCGACGCGGTCACACCGACCTGGCTTGGGTCGAAGTTGGGCGCATCCTTGTCGAGCACCTTGTTGACGTTCCACACCACCGCATCGGCGTTGAAAGCTGAGCCGTCATGGAACTTGACGCCGGGGCGCAGTTTGAAGACCCACTTGGTCTTGTCCTTGGCGTCAACCGCCCACGACACTGCCAGATCGGGAATCACTTCGCTGGGCTTGTCGGCCTTGGACAGATCCCACTGCGTCAGACTGTCGTACATCGGAATACCGGTGAAGCGATTGCCTTCAAAACCTTGATCGGGCTGGCCCAGCGTGCGCGGAATATCGCCCGCGGTCATGGCGATGCGCAAGACTTTTTCTGCGTGCGCACCGGCGCTGAAGAGCAAGCCAAAGGCCAATGTACAGGCCAGGGTGAGTGCGCTTGGTTTGGTCAGTTTCATGTTGATGCTTCCTTTACGATAACGACGTGATGGAGGACTTGGTTTTTTACGGTGAATCAGGGTGGTATCTAGGTTGAATCTAAGTTGAAGCAAAGCTGAATAAAAAGTGAGTCAGAGGTGAAACAAAACGGTCATGGCTGTAAAAAGGAAATGCCTGCACGCGCCGCTGTATGCAGCAAGTGCACCTGCATCGCCGCCCGGGCACCATCGGCGTCGCCTGCGGAAATTGCCGCGGCAATGGCGCGATGTTCTTCTGCCGGTTCCCAGATGCGCGAATGATCGGCGAACGGCAAGCGCAGGCTGTGGCTGATGCGGGTTTCGAAATCACGGGAAATTTGCAGCAGGCCGGAGTTGCCGGACAATTCTGCGATCAACTGATGAAAGGCCAGATCAGCCTGCGATGCACTGACCAGATCGACGGTCTTGAGCGCATCTTCAAAGCGCGCCTGGACACCCCACAGACGGGGCGTGGTGTGCACGTTGATGACGCGTGCGGCCAATGCGGCGGCATCAGGCTCGAAGATATAGCGCAGCTGAAAAGTGGATTGCAGCTCTGCCGAAGAAGGCGCTGCCGACGTCGCCTTCGCCTTGGCGGCGGGATTGCTGCGGCCGGAGGTCACCAGCGTGCCCTTGCCCGGCATGGAGCGGATGAAACCCAATGCTTCCAGCATCGACAAAGCTTCGCGCAACGAGGCACGGCTGATGCCCAGCGACTCGGCGAGATCGCGCTGACCGGGCAGCATCTGTCCGGTCTTGTACGTCCCGGACAGGATCTGGCGTTGCAATGTTTGCGCGGCAATATTGGGCATGCTCATCGGTTTTCCCTTTTTTGGTCTGACTGGTCAGACCGCAAGAACCGATATAGCAATTGACATGCCACCTACCCCGAAAAATGGCGATTACATAGACGGGACGAGGTTTACGGCGTTGAAGAACGCAAGCGCAAATAGTTGAGATGAGCGCCGAAAAAACGCTCCGAGAAAAGCCGCCGCACGAATTTCATGCAGGCGCGTGCGCGAAAGCGTGCACGGAAAAAATGGAAATGAAACAGGGGAGAGGCGATCTGCAAGTGGGTGCGAATTTCTCCGCCCGGTGCATGCTCAGCATATACCGTCGTCCTGACGAAAGTCAGGACCCAGTGTCGTATCGGAGGTCTTCACGACACTGGGTTCCAGCGTTCGCTGGGACAGCAGCAGAAGACAAGAAGTTATCTGCGAAACACTTATTGAGCCATGCTGACGCAATCAGGCCTGACGCGTCACCGTCTGCGTGGTGTGACGCGCAACGTAGCGGTACAGCAGCAGCGCGGCAACGCCACACACCGCCATCACCGTGACCAGCGGCAAGGCCGTGCCGTCGTGCCACAAACCCATCACGACTCCCGACAACATGCCGATACCGAATTGCAGTGTGCCCATCAACGCCGCCGCCGTGCCGGCCTGCTTGCCTTGTTGCGCCAGCGCGATGGCCGAGGCATTGGGGCCGACAAAGCCATGGCAGGACAAGAAGCCGAAGAAACCGATCAGCAGCAGCGGCAGACTCTCGTAACCACAAACGACCAGTACGGCCACCGTTGTGGTCAGGATGGCGGGAATCCAGATGATCTTGCCCAGTACGCGATCAGCGCTGCGTTTGATCACCAGACGCGCATTGATCTGCGAACAGGCGATCAGACCGATGGCGTTGGCGCCGAAAACGAAGCCGAAGTTCTGCGGCTTGATACCGTGCAGTTCGATGATCACAAACGGGCCGCCGGAGATATATGCAAACAAACCCGCCTGGATCAGACCGCCGCACAAAACGTAGGCCATGAACTGGCGATGCCGCAGCAGATCGAGATACTGACGCAGCACGCGCCCCAGATGCAGGGGCACCACGTGTGCCTGATCGCGGGTTTCTTCCATCACGCGGTGAGTGCAGATCAGACAGATGGCGCCGAACACGGTCAGCGTCGCAAAAATCGCGCGCCAGGTCGAGAAGGTCAGCAGCAGGCCGCCGATGAACGGCGCGAGAATCGGCGCCAGGCCGAACACCAGCATCAGCATCGAGAAAGCGCGGGCGGCTCCTTCGGCGCCCATCTTGTCGCGCACCACGGCACGCGGGATCACCATGCCTGCGCTACCGCCCAGACCCTGGAAGAAACGCAGCACCAGCAGCGTCTCGATATTCGGCGCCAGCGCACAGCCGAGGGCGGAGATGACGTACAGACAGATGCCGAAATACAGCGGCGGCTTGCGGCCGAAGCGGTCACTGATCGGGCCGTAGAACATTTGCCCGAACGCCAGGCCAATCAGGAAGGTCGACAGCGTGAGTTGAATCGTGTTGCTGCCCACGCCGAGATCCTTGGCGATGAAGGAAAAACTGGGCAGGTACATGTCGATCGCCAGGGCGCCCATTGCGGTCAATGCGGCCATCAAGATCAGCCAGCCGGGAAGGCGTTTGCCCTGAAAAGGCGAAGAGTCTGTTTGCATGAAAAAATGACAAATGCCGTCTGATGCTAAAGACGGTTGAACCAGAGGAGAGGGAATGCTTTGCGCAAATTGAGTGCCGCGAGACAGCTTGCGGCGACCGCCATTATACCGTCTGAGAGACAAACCTTCCGGCAAGCGCTGTGGCCGGATAAACAGCAGATCACCAGGCGCGAGCCGAATACAGGCAAAGCATGGCGCGGCGACAACGAAGATATAAATTTTTCTACAGCATTCTCAACATTCGCCTGCAAAATAGACAAAAGATGGCACACTGAATATTAAATAAAGATGGCATAAAAAGCTGGACGAACACTTCTCCGTACTACGCAGAATGTTTTTATCGGTAGCCAGATTGGGGAAGGTCTCAGGAAAGATTCATGGGTCACGCAAGAAGAAAAAGAGCCTCGGGTGTTCTCACCACGTTTGCCGTCATTGCCGTTCTCTGTTGTTGCAGTTTGTTGTCGGCCTGCGATCAATCTGCCGACAGCACTTCTTTCGCGCCTGCAGCGCGTACACGTCTTACCGCATTGGTATGGGCGCCGGACTGGCCGGAAGAAATGCACAAGATCGCCGATGCTTTCCACCGGGAAAACCCGGACATCACCGTTGACGTGCAGTTCATGATCGGCAACTCGGTGGAAGAAAATCTCAAACCCAAAGTCGCCACCCACAATCTGCCGGATCTGGTCTCGGTCAATCCGAATGCGTATTCGGCCGAACTGGCGAATCAGGGGATTCTGGCCGACGTGGGCGACAGCGCGGCCTGGGACAACATGCTCGATTCGCTGAAACCCGACTGGACCAATCGCTACGGCAAACGCTTCGGCATTTCCGGCGGTGTCGCCGCCACGCTGATCTATTACAACAAGGACATGTTCCGCAAGGCAGGCATCAAAACGCTGCCTGCCAACTTTGAAGAATTCCTCGCGGCCTGCGCGGCATTGCGCAAGGCCGGCTTTACGCCGATCATCTGGACGGGCGCGTTTCCCAACATGCTGGCAAACGGGCCGTTCAGCTTCGGTTTTGCCAACAATGTCGTCGCCCGTCATCCGAACGACTGGAAGCGTCGCATCGCCGACGGCAGCCTCGACCTGAACAATGACGACGCCGTCTACATTTTCGCCAAGATCAAACTGATCGCCGACAAGGGTTATGTCCAACGCGGCTACATGAATACCAGCTACGACGAAGGTAACCGCTTGTTTGCCGAAGGCAAGGCGGCCATGGCATTTCAGGGCACGTGGTCGTCGGGGGACTTGATGCATGGCAACCATTTTGAAACAGGCACGTTTGTCCCGCCATGGAATGCTCCGGGGAAAACCGTGGTGCCGGTCGTCGGCAGCGAAACCGGTTTTGCCGTCTGCGAGACGCGCAACAAAAAGGCGGCGATGAAATTTCTCGAATTCATTTACGACAGGGGCTATCCCATCCTGCAAAACAAGCGGCAAAATGTCTCGCCGCTGAAATATGTCGGCGGCAAGACGGTCACCGATCAGCAAATCGTCGACTACGTGCAGCATGCGACGCAGGCGCCGCTGACGGCCGGGCCTTATTATTCTTATCTGCCGACCAACACCATCGACATGTTGCACCCTCTGCTACAGGATGTGTTGCTCGGGAAAAAAACACCGCGCCAGGCTGCCCTGGCGCTGGAAAAATCGATCCGGCACGAAGCCAGAACGGAGAACAAGTAAGCGATGCTCTTCCTGTCTGCCCTAACAATATCGGCGTACGCCGCCATGCCGTCAGCGATGCCGGCACGGGTGGCAAGATCTGCAACGCCAGGCGACTTTTCCGGAAAGCAATAGCCATGAAGAAGGCGCTGGATTTTGTGTCCCTGAAGCTGCTGCGCAAGATTGAGATCCGCTATCGGCTGATCAATTCTTTTGTACTGGTATCACTGGTGCCGTTGCTGATCGCCGGTATCGTTGCCTACCGCGAATCGAGCAGCGCCTCGCAGGAAAAGATTCGTATCTTCGCCGGCGAAGTGGTCAAACAGGTTGCGCAAAACATGCTGCAACAAGTCGAGAAAATTGAATCCTCCAGTGAAGAGCTGGTCGTTTCCGAACGCATGCAAAATGCGCTGTCGGCTTATTACAGCGGCAGCGAATCGGATCGCGCCGCGGCACGCGCGGGCATGACCCGGCTGATGCTGGAGAACTACGGCTCCTTCGAATACATCAACCAGAAATACGTGCTGGATCGCAAGCACAGGATCATCGATTCGCAAGTGTTTGCACAACTCGGCAACGGTGTCACGCATTTCGCCGACGACGCACCCGATATGAAGGGCCGGCCCTACTGGAGTGTCTACAGCACCGCTGCCGGTCAGAAGAGCGTGGTGATGCTGCGCGACATTCTCTTCAAGGGCAACAACCGGCGGGCGGGCACCTTGTTCATCGGACTCAAACCGACACATTTTTCACGCATCTTCGATTCAGTCGATCTGGGCTATGGCTCACGGCTGTTCGTGGTTGACAGCCGTGATGGCCGTATTGTCGTCAGTGGCGGCCAGGACAACAGCGATGCGGTTGAGTCAGGTCTGGTCGCCGCCATCGCCCAGACGGTCGCCAATGGCGGCAAAGATTTCACCTCTTATCAGGACAGCAACAAGAAGAAACATCTGGCCGCCTTTGCCCCGATTCCGCATACCGACTGGATGGTGGTCAGCACCACGCCGCTCAATGCGCTCAATGCCGAAGTACGATCGATCCGCAATAAGATCATCCTGATCGGTGTGCTGTGCTTCATCGTGTCGTTCGCCCTGTCCTTCATCATTGCGCGCAGCATCTCGTTGCCGCTCAAACAGCTGGTCGGCGTCATGAAAGAGACCAAGACAGGCAACTACCTGATCCGCATGGATTACGAGGGTAAGGATGAGATCACCGTGCTGTCGCAGCGCTTCAATGAAATGGCCAGCAAGGTCTATCAGCACAACGAACATCTGGAAGAACAGGTTGCCGCGCGCACGCGTGAGCTGGAGCTGGCCAATCAACAGCTCGAAGCCCTCAGCGCCACCGACAGCCTGACCGGCATCGCCAACCGCCGCCGTTTCGACGAAGCGCTGACCAGCGAATTGCGGCGTTCCGTACGATCGCAAAAACCGCTGGCGCTGTTAATGCTGGATGTGGATTTTTTCAAGAATTACAACGACCGCTACGGCCATCTGGCCGGCGACGCCTGCCTGCGCACCGTGGCGCAGATCCTGCGCACCAGCTCGCGCCGCGCCACCGACCTGGCGGCGCGTTACGGCGGCGAAGAGTTCTCCGTCATCGTGGCTGAGAGCGACAGCGAACGCGCCATGCAACTGGCCGAAAATATCCGCGCCGCCATCGAGAACCTGCATATTCCGCACGAAGATTCGCCCTTCGGCTTCGTCACCTGCAGCATCGGTGTCATCGCCGTGCAGGTCGACGACGGCATGAGCACGGACACCTTATTGCGCTTGGCCGATGCCGCGATGTATCTCGCCAAATCGCAGGGGCGTAATCGCGTCGTGCGCAATGACGGCAACGTCACCACCGGCAGATCGGCAGTCTGATGGACTGATGTCACGTTGATTGATCTTTCAACAACAAACACAAACATTGTTGTCATGTAGTCAGTTACAGCGGCCATAAAGCGCCGCTTTACCGGCTTTTTCGCTCAATTGCGACGCTGCGTGCTGAACTACTATGCGTCTTGCCCCGTGCATCCCCGGTACGGGAACAACAATATCTGGACGAGACAAACATGAAAAATATCCGTATTGGTTCGCGACTGGGACTCGGCTTTGCGCTGGTGTTATCCCTGCTGGTGTTGATGACGGTGATCGGCGTATGGCGCCTGCAGGATATCGGTAGCCGCACCGCAAGCATGATCAGCCAGGATCTTCAGAAAGAACGGCTGGCCTCCGAATGGGCCGCCAATATCGATGCCAATGGCGTGCGCACCGTGGCGTTCATCAAGAGCAATAACGCCGATCATCAAAAGTTCTTCAAGGATCAGGTTGCCGGGACTGTCGATCGCACCAGCGCCGTTCAGAAGCAGCTCGATGAGATGGTCAAGTCCGACGAAGGGCGAAAATTGTTTAACGCGCTACTGGATCAGCGCAAGGTATACAACGATTTGCGCAACAAGGTTTTCAAAATGAAAGAGGCCGGCGATGAAGCCGGCGCCTTGGCCGAACTCGACAGCAAGCTGATTCCAGCCATGAAGGAATACTCGGCACGTGTCAATGCGGTGGCCATTCACCAAAAGGATGTGATCAATCGCAATGCCGCTATCGTCGACGATCAATATCGTTCCGGCCGCGCGATCCTGATCGCGGTCGGCGTCATTGCGCTGCTGCTGGGTATCGTGATTTCATGGCGCCTGGCCGAGGGCATCACGCGTCCACTGCACCGCGCCGTACAAGCTACGGCAGCCGTCGCAGCAGGCGATCTCAGCACGCATGTCGTGGTGGATCGCAAGGATGAAATAGGCCAGTTGCTGCAAGGCCTGCACGACATGACGCAGAACCTGCTCAAGACCGTGCGCGAAGTGCGC
>Ga0105240_10014839_pt1 | contig 10620 bp, 7 predicted proteins | sample KBSC54metaG_FD_80426 | JGI IMG/M metagenome (GOLD analysis project Ga0105240, IMG submission 80426) | Corn rhizosphere microbial communities from Kellogg Biological Station, Michigan, USA - KBS C5-4 metaG | ecosystem: Host-associated > Plants > Roots > Rhizosphere > Soil | place: Michigan, USA...
ACCAGCGATGGCGGGCAGATGTTACAGAACCATTGCACGTCAGCGTGGCGAGCGGTCCGCTATGGGCGTTGACGTCCGAGACCAACTCCACCAACGGGTTCAACGATGACGTTCGATTCGAGGGCGGCGATCAGGGGACGGGCCTGGGCGATGGCGGATTGGACCGCAGGAAGCGTCAGCGAGGCATCATGACTGGCCTTGTCGGCCCATGCTTCGATGACCCAGAGAGTATCGGGTTCGACGCTATCGTTGGCGACGATGTAGGACAGGCAGCCGGGCATCTCGCCGATTGAGCCGAGCATTACCGCCGCGAGGGCGTCACGTTGGCCAGGGTGTGCGCGCATTTTGGCCAGCATCCCGAACATGTGGGCCGCCTGAGGGGAGAGGTGGTGGGCGATACTGGACTCGAACCAGTGACCTCGTCGGTGTGAACGACGCGCTCTAACCAACTGAGCTAACCGCCCCGGCAACACTGGCCGCGATGCGGCCCTGCAGGGGGATCTCCACCACGAAGACCCGTCCGCGCAGAGTACCATCGAGCGGCCGATTTAGCCACTGATTGCGGCGGCCAGCGGCGTTCGCGATGCCGTCGATCGTCTGGCTGTTTTTCTCGCGCCAATAGTCGCGGATGCCATCATCGCCTTCGGCCTCAGTCCAACGCACGGGCGTGTCGCGTTGGGCGCGGACGCCGGGGGCATGGCGTTGTCCGTCGCGGATCGGCGACAATGCCGCCGCAAGGAGGAGGCGAGGCGTGAGCGAAGGAGCGTTGGCTGGCATCCGGGTAGTGGACCTGGCGCAGGGCGTCGCGGGCTCGTACTGCGCGAAGATGCTGGCGTGCTACGGCGCGGATGTCGTGAAGTTCGAAACGCGCGCCATCGAGACTGCGACGCAGGCGGCGTGGCTCTACCTGAACACCGGGAAAGCTGTAATGACTCCTGACACCGACGCCGCCGAACTGGGGCGCTATGTGGCGTTAGCCGACGTGCTCGTGACTGACGAGTCGTCGACGGCCGCGTTTGGAGATTCGCTGGCATTTGATCGTCTTCATGGCGAGCATCCGGGGCTGATACGCGTCGATACGTCGCCATTCGGGACGAGTGGTCCTTATGCCGGCTGGGCGGCGGAACCGATGACGGTGTATGGGCTCGGCGGATACATGTACCTGACAGGCGAGCGCGAGCGCGAGCCGCTGCAGGGCCCCGGACCGCAGCCGGGGTACATGGCGGGCGCACAGGCTTTTGCGGGTGTGCTGTTGGCGTTGCTTGCGCGAGGCAACGGATCGGGCCAGCGCGTAGAGGTAGCGGAGATGGAGGCGCTGGCTTGCGCACACCAATGGACGGTAGCGCGCTTCAGCTATTCGGGGATGGTGCAGCGCCGGATCGGTAACCGGTATGACTCCGGCCATCCGATCACGATCCTGCCATGCAAGGGCGGTTTCGTTTCCATCGGCGCATCGAACGACGAGCAGGCATCGCGGTTCGCACAACTGACCGGCATCCCGGAACTGCTGACCGATGAACGATTCGCCACGAGCATCTCGCGGCTGGTGAACGCGGACGGATATGACGCCGCTGTGCAGCCGTGGCTGGATGAGCGGACTAAGGACGAGGTGACAGAACTCTGCCAGGAGTGGCGGATCCCGTGCGCCCCCGTCTCGACGCTCGAAGATGTGCTGCGGCATCCGCAGCTCAAATTCCGGCACTTCTGGCGCGAATTGGAGACCGCGGAGGGCACGGCGTTGGCATATCCGGGGCCGCCGTTCGGGATGAGCGAAACGCCGGGTGCAATCGAGCCGGCCGTCGCGCGAGATGCCGCATCGGTGTTGTTGCGATGGGGCCAGCGCGCTGATACCAACATCGAGGACCAGGCGAAGCAGTTGCCTCTCGCAGGTATCCGCGTCGTCGATTTCACACGCGTGTGGTCGGGCCCGCTCGCAACGAGGATCCTCGCGGACTTCGGGGCCGAGGTGATTCGGATTGAGCGGCCTATTGCGCCGGGCGCGAGGCGGATACCGCCCGAACAGGCGAAGCGCAGCGGGTTCTACCCGGACAACGACCCGGGCGAGCAACCATGGCACCGGAATGCGTTCCTGAACCTATTCGGCCGGAACAAGCGGTCGGTCGCGATAGACCTGTCGCAGGATGCGGGACGCGATGTCGTACGGGAACTGATCGCGAAGAGTGATGTGGTCGCTGAGAACTTCAGCCCGCGGGTGATGGCGAACCTTGGATTCGATTACCCACGGCTGCGCGAGGTGAACGAGGCCATCATCATGCTCTCGATGCCGGGCTACGGGATGGATGGGCCGTATCGCGACCGCGTCGCATATGGGACGACGCTGGAGCCCGAGGTAGGGTTCTCAGCGATGATGGGGTACGCGGATGGCGGCCCGATGCGGCTCGGGGTCGCGTACCCCGACCCGGTGGCCGGCATTCACGGCGCGGCCGCTATCCTTTTGGCGCTTTTTCACCGGTCGCGTACGGGCGCAGGGCAGTACATCGAGCTTTCGCAAATGGAGACGGCGTGCTCGTTCATCGGCGATGCGCTGATCGAGTACCAGCTAACCGGGGAGCTGCCCCGTCCTCGGGGCAACAGCCACCCCGCGTATGCGCCGTATGGGTGCTTCCCGTGCGCCGGAGATGACCGTTGGATCACGATCGCCGTGCGGTCGGACGCGGAATGGCGGGCGCTATGCGAGATTGCCGGCCGTGCCGAGTTTGGGGACGACCGCCGGTTCGCCACCGCATACTCGCGGATCGCCCACCGGGCAGAGGCCAATGCGCTGGTTGGCTCGTGGACACGGACGCAGGAGATGCAAAGCGCGATGCGCCGGTTGCAGGCGGTTGGGATCGCCGCCGGCGCCGTAAGCGACGCCCGCGACATGGCAGCGGACGCACATCTGAGCGCTCGCGGATTTTATGTTGAGCTCGAACACCCCGACGCGGGCCGGCACATCTATCCGGGCCAAGCGATACGGCTCTCGGCGACGCCGGCCGCGTTCCGAAGCGACGCGCCGCGGTTGGGCGGCGATACCCGCTCGGTGCTGCGCGACCTGCTTGGGATTGACCCAAGCCGATACCGGGCGCTGCTCGACGCCCGGACGGTCGCCGAATCCCAGGCGGTTAAATAACGAGCCGAGGAGGGCGCTGTGTCGTGGCAAGCAGAAGTCGATGAACTGGCGAGGCGGCGGACGATGGCGGCCGCCATGGGCGGACCGGAAGGCGTCGCGCGTCAACATTCGCGGGGCAAGCTCACGGTACGCGAACGCATCGAGGCGTTAGTAGACGCAGGATCATTTCGCGAGTTCATGCCGCTGGCGGGCGGGGCCACCTATGACGGCGACCGGCTTACCGCGTTCACACCGAGGGCGGCGGTCGATGGGTTGTGCACGATAGATGGCCGCAAAGCGATCGTGACGGGCGGTGATTACACGGTCCGAGGAGGATCGGGCGGCGGCTCGCACGGCGGCCTTGGGATGGAACTGGCCACGAACCGGCGCGCGTTGGAGTGGCGCGTCCCGTACATCCGGCTCCTGGATGCCGCCGGGGGTAGCGTCCGGTCGTTCGAGGAGATTGGCCGGACGTACTTACCAGACGGCAATTCGTTCACGTGGCCGGACGTGCAGTTGCTCCGGGCGGTGCCGGTGGTTTCGGCGGTGCTCGGTTCCGTGGCGGGGCTGCCGGCTGTCAACGCGTGCATGGCGCACTTCAACCTGATGGTCCGGGACACGAGCCAGTTGTTCCCGGGCGGGCCGCCGGTCGTGAAAGCGGCGTTGGGATACGACATTTCGAAGGAAGATCTCGGCGGTGCGGAGATGCATACGCGCCAGAGCGGGGTGATCGATAACCTGGTGGCGGATGAGGACGAGGCGTTCGCGACAATCCGCCGGTTTTTGAGTTATTTGCCGTCGAGCGCCTGGGAGATGCCGCCTCGCGCAGAGAGCACCGACGCTGTGGAGCGGCGCGCCGAGTCGCTACTTTCGATTATTCCCAGGAACCGCAAACGGGCATACAACGTGCGGCGGATTATCGAGAGTGTGGTAGACGCCGGTTCGTTCTTCGAGATTGCGGCCGGCTACGGACGGGCGAGAGTCACGGGGCTGGCGCGACTGGATGGCTACCCAGTCGGGGTTATGGCGAACAACCCCGCATTCGCGGGCGGGTCAACGGACGTTGCCGCTGGCGACAAGGTGATACGACTTATCCGTCTATGCGACACGTTTCATCTGCCGATGGTATCGTTCGCGGACGAACCGGGGTTCATGGTCGGGCTGGAGTCGGAGAAAGCCGGGATCGAACGCGCGGGCGCACGCCTCGTGATCGCGACCTGTGACAGCCAGATGCCGTGGGCGACCGTGGTGCTCGGCCAGTTGTACGGCGTGGCGGGACAGTGTCAGCATCGCCCGAGCGGTATGTTCCAGCGATGGGCGTGGCCTTCGGCTCGCTGGGGGTCGATGCATATCGAAGGTGGCGCATCGGCCGCGTACCGACGCGAGATCGAAGCGTCTCCCGACCCCGAGGCGGCACGCGAGGCAATCGAGGCGCGGTTGCAGGCGATCGCCTCGCCCTTCCGGACAGCAGAAGCAACTGGCCAGGAGATCATCGACCCGCGCGACACGCGGCCGCTGTTGTGCGAGTTTGTCGGGGATGCCCAACGGATCGTGCGGTCGCAGCTCGGCCAGACGTCGATGCCGTACTTGCCATAGCCGGCGCAAACGTGTGGCCGCCGGGACTGAGAGGGATCGGCCGGTATAATGCGGCGCGGGCGGAGCTGATGCTGCGAGGAGGGCGGAAACGCGATGAGCGACGATGCCGGGTATCTCTTTTCGGGGTTGAAGGTGCTGGATGTGGGCACATGGATCGCGGCGCCCGTGGCAGCGACCATGCTCGCGGACCTTGGGGCCGACGTCATCAAGGTGGAGCAGCCGGTGCACGGCGACGCATACCGGAAGCTCGCGGACAGTCCGATCGGACCGCGGCCATCCGTGAATGCGTACTGGATTGGCGATGCACGCAATAAGCGGAGCATCACCTTGAACCTGCAGACACCGGAGGGGCGCGAGGTGTTGATGCACCTCGTGCGAGAGTGCGACGTCTACATCACGAACCAGCCGACGCCAACGCGTGAAGCGTTCGGGCTGACGTACGAGGCGCTCGCGCAGGTCAACCCGCGGATGATTTACGCCTCTCTGACGGCATACGGCGAAGAGGGGCCCGATGCCGGGCGTGAAGGCTTCGATGGCGTGGCATGGTGGGCGCGAAGCGGGCTCATGGACCAGGTTCGAGCCTGGGGCCAAACGCCAGGGATGTCGGTCCCCGGGATGGGCGACCACCCGACAGCGGTGACGATGTACGCGATGATCGTGACGGCACTGCTGTGGCGCGAACGTACGGGCAAAGGGACACGCGTGCACACCAGTCTGATGGCGAACGGGGCGTGGGCGAACGGGTGCTACGTGCAGGCCGCGCTTGCTGGAGGCACGTTTGAGCGACGGGACGATGCGCCACCTGAACCAATGAGCCCGAACCGTGTGCTGTTCGAGACTGCGGATGGCCGATTGTTGCAGCTCTACATGATCCGGAGCCACGACGAGCTGGACGCGCTGCTACTCGCCGGCGAGCGTCATGACCTGCTCGCTGACCCGCGGTTCGCAGAGGCGGACGAGCGCGCCGTGCACATCGCCGAGTTCATCGCCGAGCTGCGGACCATGTTCGTGGCTCGGACGGCACAAGACTGGTTGGCACGCTTCCACGCAGCTGGCGTAAACGTCACGCTGGTCGCGCAGATGGAGGACATCCCGCATGACGAGCAATTGAAGGCCAACGGTGCGCTGGTGGCGCCAACGGACCCTTCGGTGCCGATGCCACTCATCCTCAACCATCCGATGCACATCGATGGGTTGCCGGCAGTCGGGCCGAAGCACGCACCCGGACTCGGTGAGCACACCCGGCAGGTCCTGGCAGGGCTCGGCCTGAGCGCGGCCCAGATTGCGGACTACGAGGCGCGCGGGATCGTCTGAGAGCAGCGGACAACCGGAGCAGCCGTCACATTGCCGCAAGACACACGTGCGGCTGCTACGCGCGTGTTCAACTCCCATACGAGTATGGTGCCCGGAAGGAGCGACGCGCTTTGAGCGTCGCGAAGTTGCACAGGTGCGCATAGATTATGTTAGCTACGATGCGAGGGCGTGTACGCAGCGACGTTGTAGCGCCGGCGAAACAACTCGTCAGCCGGCTGAATGAACGCACGCAGCGTGTGCGCTCTCAAGCTGTGTCGCGGCTTCCAGAGCCGGTGCGACGGGTCGGGGCGGAGGTTTATCGCGACTACACCAGACACGACCTCGGCGGGCTCTCGGCGGAACTCACCTACCGGCTCTTTCTCGCGTTGTTCCCGTTTCTCATCTTGCTCGGGACGCTCGCGGCGTTCATCAGTAAAGCCACGGGTGTCGAGAACCCGGCCGAATCGATCGTGAATTCGCTCGGCACTGCGCTTCCAACGAGCACGGCGGACTTCCTGAAAGATCAGATCGATCAGGTGGTGGGCGGACGGAGCGCCGGGCTGCTGACCTTCGGGCTGATCGGCACGATCTGGTCGGCGGCGGGCGGCATCAATTCGATCATCAAAGCGACAAACCGAGTCTGGGGCGTAACCGAGAGCCGTCCCTTCTGGAAACGGGCGCTCATCATGGTAGGCCTGACGCTATCGGCGGGCGTGGGTTTATTGCTGGCGTTTGTGGTGCTCTTTGGCGCGCAGGTGTACGGGGCGAAGATCGCGGATGCGATCGGCGCGGGCGAGGCGTTTTCGATCACCATCGCCGTCCTGCGGTTCCCTGTGGCAATCGCTCTGATCCTCGCGGCAGTGGCGATCCTCTACTGGGCGGCGCCGGACAACAACCAGCCGCTGGGCTGGGGGTCTATCGGGGCGGTGTGCTTCACCATCAGCTGGCTCATCGCAACATCGCTCTTCGGCCTCTATGTCAGCCATTTCAGCTCGTACAACAAAACCTACGGCGCGGTCGGTGGCATCATTGTGCTGCTGATCTGGTTGAACCTGACCTGTCTGTTGTTGTTGCTCGGGTCCGAGATCAACGCGGTCGTGCGGCGCGAACGGCTGAGGCGCGATTCTGACGATGCGCTGCTGAAAGACCAAACCACGGACGACTCAGCCAGCAAACGGTGAGGCCCCACGACGCGGCTATCCCTGCCAGCTACGGACGACTCCAGCCGCCTCGAAGGCAGCGATCTCGGCGGCATCATAGCCGAGCTCCGCGAGGAATTCCCGGCTGTGCTGGCCCAGTGCCGGCGAAGGGATGCGAATGCCGGTGTCGGCGTCGCTCATGCGCAGAGGGCTGTTCGCCATACGGATTTTGCCCACGATTGGATGTTCGACTTCGAGCATCGCGTCCTCGGCCCGGACGTGGGGGTCATCGAAGAGTTCAGCCGTGAGTTTGACGGGGCCGCACGGCACGCCCTTCGCATCGAAGAGCGCTACCCATTCTTCGGTGCGCCGAGTCAGGAACGTCGCCCTGATGTGCTCCCCGAGGCTTTCGGCCTGTTCGAGGTCGAGGGCAAGGGGGGCGAACTGGTCGCCTTCGACGCGGGCGTCTTCGATTTGGAGCGCGTCACAGGCGAGGCGGCGGAGCCGGTTATTGAGGCAGGCCAGGGCGATGTACGAATCGAGCGTCTCGTAGATCTTGTAGTACGGATTGAGGCGGCGGAGTTCATCGCCGACGTGTGCCGTCGCGCGCAGGGCTTCCTCATCGCGGCGGCCAGCGGCGCGGCCTTCGCTGAGTGCGTCGAGCAGTTTTTCGCGCGCAGCCTGGTCCTTATCCTCGATCGAAAACATCGGCCGGTATTGGATTGCGATGCCAGCAGCGAAGAGGCTGGTCTCGATGTGCTGGCCGCGGCCGGTAGATTCGCGTTGATAGAGGGCGGACGCGATGGCGAACGCCATGAACATCCCGGCCGAGAGGTCGGTCGGCGACGTGGTAATGATCGGGTGGGGTGTAGCGCCGCCGCCTTCGAACGACATGATCCCGGTGACTGCCTGGGCAACGAGGTCGAAGCCGGCCTTATCGCGGTAAGGGCCGCGTGTGCCGAATGCTGTGTTTTCGCAGTAGATAAGGCGCGGGTTGATGGCGGAGAGTGTTTCGTAATCGACACCAAGGCGGGCAGCCACACCGGGGCGATAGTTCGCGAGGAAAACGTCGGCCGACTTGATCGCTCGGGCGATAATCTCGGCGGCCTCGGGGCGTTTCAGGTCGAGCGAGATGCTTCGCTTGCCACGGTTCACCCCAATGAATCCGCGGCTCTCGAAAGGGGCGACCGGTGCGGTATGCCGCCAGAAGTCGCCGTGGGGAGGTTCGACCTTGATGACCTCGGCGCCCATGTCGGCGAGCATCTGACCGGCGTACGGCCCCGCGATGTATTCGCTGAAATCGAGGACGCGGACGCCCGAGAGTGCGCCGTTCATCAGGATTTGCCTCCTGTGGAGAGTGTTTAGGCAGCAACCTGAAGCGCTCGCTTACGGGTCGCGCTACTGACCGATTGTGGTTAGCCGCGAGGGAGGCCGAGGCCGCGCGTGGCAATGATATTGCGGTTGATCTCCGAAGTGCCGGCGGCAATTGTGAGCGAGACCGTCGAGAGGTAGAAGTTGGCAATTTCGCCATGCAGCGGGACATCCTGGCCGCTGCGAAGTTGGCCCTGAAGGCCAAGTGCGTTGATCGCCACCCGCGCGAGGCGCTGGTGGAGTTCGGTGCCGAGCGTCTTGGCCATCGAGGCCTCGTAATTCGGTACAAGGTTCTGGCTTTGCATCCATGCGACGCGGTATGAAAGCAGTCGACCTACGCTGAAGCTGAGTCCGATGTCAGCCAGGGCGTGCCGGACGGATGGCACATCGAAGAGCCGCTTGTGGCGTGTTGAGGGCGACGGTGCCTGCTTCGCGTAGTCGAGCATTGCCTCGTAGGTTCGCAGGCCGCCGATGACCCGCCCGATGCCCGAGCGCTCGAAGTCGAGAGTGGCGGTGGAGACGTACCAGCCGCGATTCAGTTCACCGACCATCGCCGACGCGGGTACGCGGACATCTTCGAAGAAGACTTCGTTGAAGCCAGCCTGTCCGGTCATCTGCACGAGGGGACGAACACTGACACCGGGCGACTTCATGTCCAGCAGGAAGTAGGAGATGCCGCGGTGCTTGGGCGCGTCGGGGTCGGTGCGGGCGAGCAGGATCATGTAGTCCGCGAGTTGCGCGCCGGACGTCCAGATTTTCTGGCCATTGACGACATATGTATCGCCGTCACGTACCGCACGGGTCTGGAGGGATGCGAGATCGGAGCCGGAGCCTGGTTCGGAGAAGCCCTGGCACCAGTGGAGCTCGTCGTTGGCGATGCGGGGCAGGAAGTCTTTCTTCTGCTCATCGGTGCCGAACAGGATGATGGTCGGGCCGACACGATCGGTGCCCATGGATTGCCCGGGCGCCTGGTAGTAGGCCATCTCCTCGTTGTAGACGAGTTGTTGGAGGTGCGAGGCCGCCTGGCCGCCGTACTCCTTCGGCCAGGACATAGTGAGCCAGCCCTTTTTCGCAAGTTTCTTGGCGAACGATTCGTCGCCGGCTTTCGGCGGCCACTCATCCTTGATGAACGAGCGGACTTCGCCGCGAAACGCTTCCTGCTCCGGAGTGAAACGAAAATCCATGGTGCCTCCCTGGCGCGCGGTGCAACGCTACCACTTTTGTCCGGGAATCGGGAGCGGGGGAAGTAGGCAGCTGCAGGTGGGCAGGCGGGTAGCAGAGGTGACGCGATGGGCTCCGGAATGGACAGGGTGGCGGCTGTTGCATAGGATTTTCGGCCAGAGCTAACTAAATGGGACGCGTCGCTGCAGAGACAAGAGGGCACGCGTGCAGGGAGCAATCAGGGATGTATCGACCTCAACGGATGACCTTCGGGATCTTCATGGCGCCGTTCCACCGCATCGGCGAGAACCCAACGCTCGCGTTCAAGCGGGATCTGAAGCTCATCGAGCACCTGGACGAACTCGGGTACGACGAGGCGTGGTTCGGCGAGCACCACAGCTACGCGCGTGAGCTGATCGCGGACCCGATGGCGTTCATCGCGGCGGCTGCGCAGCGGACGCGGCGCATCAAGCTGGGGACGGGGGTGACGAGCCTCCCTTATCACCATCCATTCATCGTGGCTGACCACATGGTGTTCCTTGACCATCTGACCGAAGGCCGCGCGATGCTGGGATGCGGGCCAGGGGCGCTGACCTCCGATGCTTACATGATGGGCATCGAGGCGACTGAGCAGCGACCACGGATGAACCAGGCGCTGGACGCGATTATCCAGTTGCTGCGGAGCCGGGAGCCCGTTTCGATGGAGACGGAGTGGTTCACGCTGCGCGAGGCGCGGTTGCAGCTGGCGAACTACTCGCAGCCGCATCTGCCGGTTTTCGCTGCGGCCACATTCACGCCAACCGGACCGATGGCGGCGGGCAAGCATGGCATCGGTCTGTTGTCGGTGGCCGGCGCGGGCAACGACGCATTCGAAAGGACGTGGGGCTGGGTCGAAGAGGCGGCGGCGGAGTCAGGGCACACGCCGGACCGGTCGAATTGGCGTGTGGTAGT
>Ga0105240_10014841_pt1 | contig 10620 bp, 3 predicted proteins | sample KBSC54metaG_FD_80426 | JGI IMG/M metagenome (GOLD analysis project Ga0105240, IMG submission 80426) | Corn rhizosphere microbial communities from Kellogg Biological Station, Michigan, USA - KBS C5-4 metaG | ecosystem: Host-associated > Plants > Roots > Rhizosphere > Soil | place: Michigan, USA...
AGATCTGGAAGAAGCTGCGATAGTAGAGCCCGTCGACGATGGGATTGACGGAAGACCAGCTCATCTCGTGGAGGCCCTGGATGCCGGCGTCGTTCTGCCAGGTCCAGGCACCCTCATCGGTGGTGAGCTCCTGGAGATTGAAATAAAGCCGGAGGAAATCGGAGTTCCCTTCATCGGCAATGATCTGCGTGGGAATGTCGGCGCTGCCGGTCCCGCCGACGTTGCCGGTGTTGGCGAAAGAGGCATAGACCTTGGCCATGGCCTGCGTGAAGCCCAAGGAGGTGCTGTAGACCTCGGAGGCCGTGACATCGTTGGTCGGGATGCGATCCAGCTTTTTCGAGCAGGCCGCAGCCAGGATACAAAGGGCGAGAGGAATGAATATGTTGCGTTTCATTTTTTGCATTTTTTAGAAATCAAGGTTGAGGCCAAGGAAGTAGGTTCTTGGTCTGGGGTAGAGATTGTTATCGATGCCGGGGGTGTTGCCCGTGCCTGCCGCGATCTCGGGATCGAGGCCTTTGTATTTGGTGATCACGAATACGTTCTGCACGCCGGCGTTGACGCGTAGGTTGGCGCGGGAGTGGCTGATCGCGCCGAAGTTGTAGCCGACGGTGGCGTTGTCCATCCGGAGGAAGGAAGCGTTGGAGATGTAGTAGTCGCTGAGCAGGTCCTGGGCATTGCTGCCTTTGAAATGCGTGACCAGGTAGTTGGATGAGGCATTGTAGAGGACGGGGCTGCCGAGCACCTGGTTGAGGGTACCGGTCTGGCTCCAGTTGTTGTTATAGGCATAGTTGCCGAGGGAGGCGCGGAGTACGAAGCCCGCGTTCCAGTGGCGATAATTGACATTGGTCGTGAAGCCCATGAAGGTCTTGGGATCGGCGGGCTTGGATTTGTAAAGGTCCTTCTGGTTGATGATCCCGTCGCCGTTCTTGTCCTGGAAGACCCCTTCGATGGGGTTGCCTTTTACATCATAGACCTGGCGGTAGAGGTAGAAAGTGTTCTTGCTGCCGTCCACGGCGTTGATCTCGGCGAACTGGCCGCCGATGCCGCCTGCGATCGTACCGCTGGGGAAGCCGACATAACTGGTGTCGTTGGGTACGACGGTAAGATTGGTGATGGTGTTCTTGTTATAGGTGACGTTGAAGCCAAGGTCCCAGGTGAGATCGCGGGTGCGGATGGGCTGGAGGTTGATGCTGAACTCGACGCCTTTATTGTTCATGTCACCGACGTTGGCGACGATATAAGCAGAGAAATTACTCCCGGCGGGTTGGGGGACGTTGTTGAGGAGATTGGTCGTTTTCTTATAGTAGACATCGATGGCGCCGGTGATGCGGTTGTCGAGGAAGCCGTAGTCGATGCCGATGTTGGAAGTGGCGGTCTGTTCCCATTTCCGGTTGGCGTAGAAGCCGCCCGGGCGATACCCCTGGTAGTAGTTGTTGCCGAACTGGTAGGCGGCGTTGGAGTCGCTGAGCGCGTAATAAGACAGGTAGTCATAGTTCCCGATACCGTCCTGCTGGCCGGTGAGGCCGTAGCCTAACCGCAGTTTCAGATCGGAGACGACGTCGGTGTTTTGGAGGAATTGTTCGCTCTTTATCTTCCAGGCGAAGGCGACGGAGGGGAAGAGAGCCCAGCGATTCTGCGGGGCGAAGCGGGAGGAGCCGTCATACCGGATCGTTCCTGTCAGCAGGTATTTGTCCTCGAAGTTGTAGTTGGCGCGGCCGAACCAGGAGATGAGGGTATGTTCGGGTTTATCGAAGGCGAAGGCGGGTTGGGAGTTGGGAACCATTTTCCCGCTCGCGTAGTAGTTAGCGTAGTTGTAGATCTTCGTCAGGTAATTATTATAGGAGTAGCCGCCGAGCACATCGAAATGGCTTTTGATGGCCTTGAGGTCCTTATTATAGCTAAGATAGAATTCGAAGAGGGTGTTTGTCTTTGTCGACCGGTATTTGTTGTTCGAGCCGCCTGTCCCCCCGGCGAGATACGATTCGGCGGCACTGTCGGGGATAAAGGTGGTGCCTTTCCCGTCGGCGAGGTCGAACCCCGTGTTGAGGTTGGCGTGGAGGTCGGGCAGGAAGTGGAATTTATAATCCAGCTGAAGGTTGCCGATGCCGCGTTTTGGCGTGGACTTGTCGTAATGCTCTTCCAATAGTCCAAGCGGGTTGCGGCCGGCGAGGTTGGTCAGGCCGGTGGCAGAGGTGGGGTCGAGCCATTCGTAATAGCCGCCGAAGCGGGGGCTTTTTGTATAGACGGGCTGGGTGGGATCGAAGGAGACGGCGCCGCCGATGGCAGCCTGGTTGCCGAAGCGGGCGTTCTCGATGCTGCCCTGAAGTTTGAGATCGACCTTGAGATGGTTATCGAAGAGCCAGGGGTTGAGGGTGAGGCTGGCCGAGGTCTTTTGGAGATTGTCCGTCTTCAGGATGCCGTTCTGGTTCTGATATCCCAGGGAAAGGCGATAGGGAAGGTTTTTTATCCCGCCGCTGAGGCTGATGTTGTCGGTGGTTCCGAGACCGGTTCGATAGACCTGGTCCTGCCAGTTCGTGTTGGCGCCACCGAGCATGGCTTTCTGGGCGGCGGTGCCGTTGGCGTTGACGACGGTGCGGAACTGGGCCGGGCTGAGGACGGCAACCTGTTTGATCAGGTTGGAGACGGTATTATTGGAGGCAAAGTTGACTTTGAGCTCACCGCCGCTATGGCCTTTTTTTGTCGTGATGAGGATGACCCCGTTGGCGGCGCGGGTGCCATAGATCGCGGCGGCGGAGGCATCCTTCAGGACGGTGAAGGACTCTATATCATTCGGGTTGATAAAGCTGAGGGGGTTGCTGGCGCCGGCGATGGCGCTTTTCTGGCCGAGGGGTATCTCGTTATCGAGGGGGACGCCGTCGATGACGATGAGGGGGTCGTTGCTGGCGTTGAGGGAGGAGCCGCCGCGGATGCGGATGGTGCTGCCGGCGCCGGGCTGACCGCTGTTGGAGATGATGGAGACGCCCGCGACCTTGCCGGCGATCATCTGTTCGGGGGTCGTGATGACGCCTTTCTGAAATTCCTTTTCGCTGATGGTAGCGATGGAACCGGTGAGGTCTTTTTTGCGGGCGGTGCCGTAGCCGATGACGACGATCTCATTCAGGCCGGAAGAGCCGGCGGTGAGCGCGATGTCCATGGGAGCGCCGGTGACGGGGCGTTCGATCGTCCCGTAGCCGACAAAGGTGAAGACGAGGATTTTTGTGTTGGCGTCGACGGAAAGGGAGAAGCTGCCGTCGCTACCAGTGACGACCCCGGACCTTGGGTTTCCTTTTGGCTGGACGGAAACTCCCGGGAGGGGGGAGCCGTCTTTGGTGTCCGTCACCTTGCCCGTGATGGTCCTTTTTTGGGCGGAGAGGACGGAGGTCAGGGATAGGAACAAAAGAAGGATGGGTATCCTTACAAGCAATCGTGTTTGCATAATGCAGGTGGTTTTGAACTGGGTACAAGGTAGGGAGCCCAGCCGACCGGCATTTGTTCTATCTGGCATTTTTGTGGTTCTATTGTTTAAATTTGAGTAAATGATGAAATCCCTTATTATAATAATAGGTGTGCTGGCGCTCGCGGGTCCGGTCCGCGCGCAAGGGCCCAAGTTGCGCTTCACTCATCTTTCGGCGGAGCAGGGTCTGTCGAACAGCACGATCGAAGCCATCTACCAGGACAGTCCCGGGTTCATCTGGATCGGGACGCGGGATGGGTTGGACCGCTATGACGGGCATGAGATGGTCGTGTACCGGAACGACCCGGCCGACAGCGGGAGCATCAGTGACGGCTATATCCGGTGTATCCTGGAGGACCGGCAGCATCAGCTGTGGATCGGAACGGCGAACGGCCTCAACCGGCTCGACCGGGTGAAGGACCGGTTCACGCGCTGGAAGCACCGGGATGATGATCCGGCAAGCCTTAGCAACAGCGGGATCACTGCGCTGCTGGAGGACCATAAAGGACAACTTTGGGTTGCGACTTCCGGGGGCATGAACTTATTCGATCCTTCCACCGGACGATCCCGGCATTTCCGGATGGGTGGCGGGCCGGGGTCGCTACGGGATGACCGGATCAATTGCCTGCTGGAAGACCGGTCGGGTCAGATCTGGGTGGGAACGCAGTCGGGGCTGGATGTTTTTCATTCGGAGACCGGGCAGTTCACGGCGATCGCCAACCTGGCGATCACAAATACGAGCGGGAATACCATCATTTCCATAAAAGAAGACCGGCAGGGCAATCTCTGGCTGGGTACGGAGGACGATGGGCTTTATCTTTTCGATCCGCTGCGGAAATCCTTCACCCGGTATGGGCATTCGGACAAGGAAGCATCGAGTCTCGGCAACAATATGATCAAGTGCATGCTCACCGATCACAAGGGGCAGGTGTGGGCGGGCAGCATCAATGGAGGGCTCAATCTTTTTCATGCGGCTTCCGGCACCTTTTTTCATTATACCTATGAACCGGGCAATGGAACGAGTCTATCGCAGCGAACGATCTCGGCCTTATTCGAGGACCGCCAGGGGAATCTCTGGGTCGGTACCCACCGGGGCGGGATCAATATCTATTCACCAGGGATGGAGAAATTCAATCTCTGGCGGCAAGAGGCTTCGTCCGGCAGCCTTTCTTATAACGATGTGAAGACCTTTTGCGAGGACCGGACCGGGAATGGAGATATTTGGGTGGGCACCGATGGCGGCGGTCTCGATCTGTTCTCACGGGAGGCACGAACTTTCCGCCACTACCGCAACGACCCTTTCAACGAACGGAGTCTTGCTTCGAACGCGGTGCTGGACGTCTTCCAGGACCGGGAGGGGGAGTTATGGGTCTCTACCTGGGGTGGCGGACTCAATCATTTCAACCGGCAGCGGGGAGATTTTACGCGTTATCAGAATAATCCCGCCGATGTGCATTCCATCAGCAGCAATTTTGTACAGAAATGTTTCGAAGATTTTTCGGGAAATTTTTGGGTCGCCACCTATTATGGCGGCTTGAACCTCTTCGACCGGAAGAAGGGAGTATTCAGCAGGCTGATCGATGACCCCAGCGGCGAGAGCAGCTTTACGGGGAAGAATATAGTGTCGCTGCTGGAAGATAAGGAAGGAAGGCTGTGGATCGGCACCGATGACGGCGGTCTCAACTGCTGGAATGAGGGCACGCGGCATTTTACGCATTACTTCGACAGGGAGGAACGAATGCCCGATCTGCGGGTATTGTTCCAGGATAGCCGGGGCCGGCTCTGGGTGGGGCAGAAAGGGCTTTATCTTTTCGATGCGGCGCGGGACAGTTTTCTGCTGTATCCCAACCCGGCCGGGCTGACCACTGAATTTATCAAGGGGATAACGGAGGATGGACAGGGCAATCTCTGGATCGCCTCCTCCAACGGGCTTACCCGCCTCGATCCCGAGACCCATGGGTTCAAGAAATATAATACGGGGGACGGACTGCAGGATCTCGAGTTCGAGGCCAATGCCTTTCTAAGGACCAAGGATGGGGAGATGTTTTTTGGGGGGATCAATGGATTCAATAGCTTTTACCCCGGGGCGATCCGAGCAAACTCCTTTGTACCGCCGGTGTATATCACCCGATTTCTGCTGGCCAACCGAAAGATGGATATAGGGCTGAAAAAGGAGATCAGGCTTTCTTACCGGCAGTCGACCTTCTCGTTCACTTTCTCCGCGTTGAACTATACGACGCCGGAGAACAATCAATATGCTTATAAGCTAGAGGGGTTGGATACGGACTGGAACTATGTAGGCAAGGAGAATAAGGCGGTGTATACGAATCTGAGTCCGGGGGATTATGTTTTCCGGGTAAAGGCCTCCAACAATGATGGGGTATGGAATGAGGAGGGCGCCGTGATCCGCGTGGTGATCACCCCACCCTTCTGGCGAACGGACTGGTTCATCACGCTGTTGACGTTGCTGGTGGCGGCGGGTCTGTATCTTTTGTATAGGTTCCGGACCCGGCTGAAGATGCGGGAGCTGGAACAGAAGAAACGGGAGGAGATGCGGCAGGTGCAAATGCAATTCTTTACGAATGTCTCGCATGAATTCCGTACGCCGCTGTCGCTGATCCTGGGGCCGTTGGAGAAGATAATGAAGGAGCATAATTCCCCGGCGCTGCACCGGTATTTCCAGGGTATGCACCGGAATGCGCAGCGGATGCTGAGCCTGATCAACGAGCTGATGGATTTCGGGAAGCTGGAAAGCGGGTCGTTACGGCTTTGCGTGCAGCCGGGTAATCTGAATAGTTTCATGGGAGAGCTGGCCGAGGAGTTCCGGGACTGGGCCGTGCAGAAGGAACTGGATTTCTCGTTGCACGGGGCGATGCCGGGCGAGGTCTGGTTCGACCGGCAGGTGCTGGAGAAGATAGTGCTCAACCTGCTGCAGAATTCCTTCAAGTATACGAAGGCGGGCGGGAAGATCACCCTGCAGGTGTTTGCATCGATGGACGGGTTTGCGCCTTCGTATAGCGGGGAGCTGGTGTTGAAGAATCCCTACCGCGGTAGCCGGTATGCCTATATCCGGGTTGCGGATACGGGTATCGGCATCTCGGCGTCCAGTATCCATCATTTGTTCGAACGGTATTACCGGATCACGGAGTCTCACCTGGGGTCGGGTGTTGGGCTTGCCTTTGTGAAGAGTCTGGCGTTGTTGCATAAGGGGGATATCTATGTGTATAGCGGGCGGTTGAAGGGAACGGAGATCATTATCGGCATTCCGGTTGGAGTGGAAGATTACAGTGTGGAGGAAAAGAGAGCTGTGGTGCCTGAGGGCGGTGTGAGGCTGGAAAGCTTCCCTGTTGCCAGGGTCGAAGGCAGCGCGCTGAATTTACCGCCGGTGGAGACGATCCTGGTAGTAGAGGACAACCAAGAGCTACGGCATTTTTTGAAGGATTGTCTTAGCGCCAACTACCAGGTAGTGGAAGCCGTCGATGGCCGGGATGGGTTGGCTAAGGTGCGGGATATCTCGCCGGGGATGATCATCAGTGATGTGATCATGCCGGAGATGAATGGGTTCGATCTATGCCGGGCGGTGAAACAGGATATCGACACCTGTCATATTCCTTTTTTGATCCTGACGGCGAGGACCGCACCGGCCGCGCAGCTGGAGGGGTTGGATGCGGGAGCCGACTATTATTTTTCGAAGCCGTTGAACATGGAGCTGCTGTTGCTGACCATCCGCAACCGGTTCGACCAGGACCGGAAGCTGAAGGAGCGGTATTCGCGGGATTCGCGGGTGGCGGCGATGGAGCTGGTGCATTCGGAGAAGGACCGGGAGTTCATGAAGCGGCTGCTGGACACGATCGATTCGCAGTTGTCAAACCCGGATTTCGATATCGAGTGGCTTTGCCAGGAGATGGGGATGAGCCGGACGAGGCTGTATCAAAAGATCAAAGGGATCAGCCAGCAGTCGATCGGGGATTTTATCCGGACGATCAGGTTGAAGAAGGCGGTGCAGATCATGACGCATGAGGATGTGACGCTGACGGAGGTGATGGTGCGCATCGGGATACAGACGCAGTCCTATTTTACAAAAGCGTTCAAGAAGGAGTTTGGGAAGACGCCGACGCAATTCATGCAGGAGATGCGAAGGTAGGGCGCCAGGCCGGACAGCGGGCGTATCGAAAGCGGACAATCCGGGTATTGGGGGCGATTGCTGATTGCTGATAATTAATCAGATATAAAAGCGGCATTCTTTTTACGGCAAAAAGATATGCTCAAAAACTACTTCACCATTGCCTGGCGCAATCTTAAAAAAGACAAGCTATTCAGCTTTATCCATATTTCGGGGCTGGCTCTTGGGATGACCGTTGCCCTGCTGATCGGGCTCTGGGCCTGGTATATGTATAGCTATAACCGATTCCTGCCGGGTTATAAGCAGGCCTACCAGGTGAAGCTGAATTTCGACTACAACGGCAAGATCCTTACGCAAAGCGGGGCTACGTTGCCGTTGGCCGATGCGCTTCGCAGCAAGGTCCCGGGGATACGGTATGTGGCGGAGTCCGACTGGATGGGTCAACATGGGTTGGCGGCGGGCGAGCATAAGCTGTATTTGACGGGGGGAGCCATGGGGGCCGATTTCTTCCGCATCTTTCCTTTCCCGTTTGTTGAGGGCGATGCGGGCAGTGCATTGCAGGATCCCTACTCTATCGTACTGACCCAATCGGCGGCCAAGGCTTTGTTCGGGTCGGAGGACGCGCTCAACAAGATGGTCCGTTACGAGAATACGCATGACCTGAAGGTGACGGGCGTGGTCAAGGATCCGCCGGGGAATTCCTCTTTTCAGTTCAGTTATATCATCCCCTTCGGCTATGACGAGCTGACCGGCGATTGGGTGAAGAAAAGCCGGTCGAACTGGGGAAACCATTCTTTCCCGATCTATGTCGGGCTGGAGCCCAGCGCTTCCCCGGAGCAGGTAGGGCGGCTGGTACATAATCTTCAGCAGGACAATGAACACTCTACGACGGCAAAGATCGGGGTGATCCTGCATCCCTTTGCTAAATGGCGGTTGTACGCCATCTTCGAGAACGGCAAGGCCGTCGGCGGGTATATCGAATATGTCCGCATCTATAGCTTCATTGCCGTGCTGGTGTTATTGATCGCCTGTATCAATTTTACGAATCTTTCGACGGCGAGGTCCGAGAAGCGCGCGAGGGAAGTGGGGGTTCGCAAGGTGGTCGGTTCGGGGCGGAGGGATCTGATCGTGCAGTTCCTTGCGGAGTCGCTGGTCATCGCTTTTATTGCCTTTGGGATCGCACTGTTGCTGGCGCAGCTGGCGATGCCCGGCTTTAATGCCCTATTCGACGTGACGCTGCAGATGCCCTTTTCCAATCCCGTCTTTTGGGCGGTGATGGTCGGTTACGTGCTGCTGACCGGGCTGCTGGCCGGGATCCGGCCGGCGTTTTATTTTTCGGGTTTTGAGCCGGTGAAAATATTGAAAGGAACATTTTCGTCCGGGAAGTCGGCCGCGTGGTCCCGGCGGACGCTTGTCGTTGTGCAATTTGCGTGCAGCTTTGCGTTGATCATCGTGACATTGATCGTTTACCAGCAGGTGCGATATGCGCAGAGCCGGCCGGCGGGATTCGATAAGAATGGGTTGATCGCGGCCGATATCAGTCCCGACCTGGCGAAGAATTACGAGCCGTTGCGAAACGAGCTCCTTCAATCCGGTTTGGCGACCTCGGTCACCAAATCTTCCGCCTCGCTTGACGGGTGGGCGGCATCCTTCACTGTCAATGACTGGCCGGGCAGGAGGAAGGATGAGTCGATGGAGATGGCGATCACGGCTGTTTCGGACGACTATTTCAAAACGGTTGGGATGACCCTCAAAGAGGGCCGGGACTTCAAGGCGGCGGTGGATACGATGAGCCTGGTGTTGAACGAGGCGGCGGTGAGGCAGTTACGGCTTACGCATCCTATCAATAGCCTGGTCACTATCAACGATATGACGGTTCCGATGCGGGTCATCGGCGTCTTGCAGGATGCCGTAATGGGATCACCCTTCGGGGCGGCGGTCCCTACCCTTTTTCTCTACAATACGGGATGGGCGAGTACGATCCTGGTGCGGATGGCACCAGGGCGGCCGCTGCCTGAAGGGATGAAAAGGATGGGGACTGTGTTTGGGAAATACAACCCGGCGTATCCCTTCGTATACCATTTTGTCGACGAAGAATATGAACATAAATTTGACGCGGAGGCGCAGGCGGGTCAGCTAGCCGCGTTGTCCGCCACGCTGGCCATTGTGATCTCCTGCCTGGGACTGCTGGGCCTGGCGAGCTATGTTGCCGAGCGGCGGACGAAGGAGATCGGTATCCGGAAGGTGATGGGTGCGACACCCTGGCGGCTCTTGCGGCTGTTGTCGACGGAGTTCCTCCTGCTGGTGATGATCAGCTGCGCGGTGGCGTCGCCGGTGGCTTATTTCCTCGCGCATGGGTGGCTGGCAAGATATAGTTATCGGATCAGTATCGGGCCTGGCGTATTTATAGTGGCTACCGTGCTGGCGCTTATCATCACTCTTATTACCATCAGCGCCCAGATCGTCAAGGCGGCGCTGGTGAATCCTGTAAAAAGTCTGAGAAATGCTTAAGAATTATTTGGTTACCGCCCTGCGGAATCTTTGGAAACAAAAGGGTTTTACTGCGATCAACCTGACAGGTCTTGCATTGGGTATGGCGTGCAGCCTGCTCATCCTTTTATGGGTGCAGGACGAGCGGGGAGTCGATGGCTTCCATGCGAAGGGAAGCCGGTTGTTTTACGTCTATGAGAAGAACCAGATGGGGGCAAAGCTGCAGTCCTGGTATTGGACGCAGGGGCCGCTGGCCGAGGAGCTGAAGAAGGATATTCCCGAGGTGGAGGGTGCGACGGCTATCGCGTCGGGTTATACGGGCTTGTTCAGTGTCGGGGACAAGAAGCTGAAGGAGGCCGGATTTGCGGCGGGGCCGGATTTTTTTTCGATGTTCAGCTATCCGGTGTTGGAAGGGAATGGCCGGAATGCGTTGGAGGCGCCGGATGGGATCGCGATCTCGCGGCGGATGGCGGTCGGGCTGTTCGGCAGTGCGGAGTCGGCGATCGGCAAGACCGTTCGTTATAACGATAAGAAGGATCTCGCCGTGCGGGCC
>Ga0105240_10014843_pt1 | contig 10619 bp, 10 predicted proteins | sample KBSC54metaG_FD_80426 | JGI IMG/M metagenome (GOLD analysis project Ga0105240, IMG submission 80426) | Corn rhizosphere microbial communities from Kellogg Biological Station, Michigan, USA - KBS C5-4 metaG | ecosystem: Host-associated > Plants > Roots > Rhizosphere > Soil | place: Michigan, USA...
CGGCCGCGGCTAGACGGAGGCCGGCTCGCGGCGCAGCCATTGCGCGCAGGTCAGCCCCACGGCGACGAGCACAACGGCCCCCGTCAGCAGCAGCGGCTTGATGCCGAGGCTGCTCGACAGGCCCGCGCCATAGAAGGCCGGCCCGACCGCCTGACCGAGAAAGAAGAACACGGTGTGCAGCGCCATCGCCGAGCCCCGCGCCGAAGGCGCGAGCTCGCTGGCGTAGATCTGGATCACCGCGTGCAGCGAGTAGAAGGCGAAGCCGAGCAGCATGAAATTGGCGAACTCGATCGGCCAGGGCAGCATCGCCGCGATTCCCGCGAGGCACAGACCCATCCCGACGCCGCCGTATCGCATCATGCCGCGCTCGCCGAGGATCGGCAGCAGCCGCGACACGAACACGCCGTAGAGCGCCCCGCCAATGCCGAACCCGGCGATCACCACGCCGACGATGGCCGCGCTCGTCTCGCCGGCATCGTGCATCATGGTCGCGAGATGCGGGAACGACCCGTACATGAACAATCCCTCGAGGAAGACGGCGCCGAAGCAGATCTTGGCGAGCGGATTGCGGAAGATGATGCGGTAGTTCCGGACGATCTGCGGGAGGTCGAACGCGCCCGGCGTCTCCTTGATGCCGCGGAAGCCCGGCACCGCGGCCGCGAGCACGATGAGGCCGAAACCGCCGAGGCTGAAGAACATGCCGCGCCAGCCGAGCAGGTCGCTGACGATGCCGGCGAAGGTCGCGCCGAGCAGGTTGCCGGTCATGATGGCGAACAGGAGCCGGCCCATCGCGACCTGCCGTTCGGCGACCGGCACCATGTCGCCAACAAGCGCGAAGGCGATCGGCACCACGCCGCCGGCGGCCATGCCCGCCACCATGCGGGCGCAGATCAGGACTTCGAATTGCTGCGCCGAGCCGCAGACGATGGTCGCCGTCGCCACGATGAACACGCAGGCGAGCATCAGCCGCGCCTTGCTCATGGCGTCGCCCAGCGCGCCGAGGAAGGGCTGGATCAGCGCATAGGGCAGCGTGAAGGCGGAGGTCAGAAGCGCCGCCGTGGCCGGCTCGACCCCGAGGCCGAAGGCGATCTGCGGGATCACCGGATCGGTCGACCGCATGAACAGCGAGCAGGCGAAGACGACGAGAGCGATGAGGTTGAGCGTCCGAGTCATTCTTGGTCTGCAATCGCCTCCGCGCCGGAGGCTCAGGACTCAGGCCTTGGCCAGTCGATCGAACTCAACCAATCTACGCAGAAGCCGCTCCATCTCCTTGAGCGGCATCATGTTCGGCCCATCGGAGGGGGCCCGGTCCGGATCCTGATGCGTCTCGATGAAGACGCCGGCCACGCCCACCGCCACCGCGGCGCGCGCCAGCACCGGCACGAACTCGCGCTCGCCGCCCGAGGAGGTGCCCTGCCCGCCAGGCTGCTGCACCGAATGGGTGGCGTCGAAGATCACCGGCGCGCCGGTGCGCGCGAGGATCGGCAGCGCCCGCATGTCGGAGACCAAGGTGTTGTAACCAAACGAAGCCCCGCGTTCGGTCACCAGCACGTTCGCATTGCCGGCGCCGGTGATCTTGCCGACGACATTGGTCATGTCCCACGGCGCCAGGAACTGGCCCTTCTTGACGTTGACGACCTTGCCGGTCGCCGCGGCCGCCACCAAGAGATCGGTCTGGCGGCAGAGGAAGGCCGGGATTTGCAGGATGTCGACGGCTCCCGCCAGCGCCGCGCATTGCGCCGCCTCGTGCACGTCGGTCAACACCGGCAATTTCAGGCTCTCGCGAATCTCGGCGAACACCGGCAGCGCCGCGGCTAGGCCGACGCCGCGCGCCGATCCCGCCGACGTGCGGTTCGCCTTGTCGAACGACGTCTTGTAGACGAGGCCGATCCCCACGCGGGCGGCGATCTCCTTGAGCGCCGACGCCATCTCCAGCGCGTGCGCGCGGCTTTCCATCTGGCAGGGGCCGGCGATCAGGGCGAGCGGCAACGCATTGCCGAAGCGCACGGCGCCGACGGAGACGATAGGGTTCGGTTTCAGGCTGCTCACGGATACCTCGCAGGGCGCGCGACCATGCGGCGGCAGGCCGCCTTGGTCAACCGGCGCCGGCAAACAGCAGCATTGCCCCCATGCCGGTCGCGGCGGGCACGACCAGCGACCCGGCCGCGTGGCGCGTCGAAATGCCGGCGGCACCAAACAAAGCGCGCGCCGCGGCGACGTTGGCAGTGGCGAAGCGCAGCCCGGCGAGACGCGCGCCGCCGCCGGTTTCGGGCGCCGGGATGCCATAGCGGCGGACGAACTCGGTGCCGGTCATGATCTCGAGGGCCCCCCGCGGCAGCGCGATCGAGTAGCCCGTCCCCTCTTCGCGCACATGCTCGGCGCCGGTGAAGGCGAGCAGCATGTCGCGATGCGCCGCCGGATCATCGGCGACGATGACGACGGCGGCGATGCCGACGACGCTATTGGCGTGTGACTGGAACGCCGGATTCCAGAAGTTCTCCGGAAAATGCTGCTGACAGGTGGCAAAGTGAATTTCGGGCGCGGCGCGGTCCTTGGCGAAGGCCAGCGAGAAGCCGACCTTCACGATGGTGCCGTCGGGACGCCGGGCGTCACGCTCGAAGCGCAGCGTATCGGAGGCCGCGATCGCGGCGACGCGGAAATCGGCGACGTCGTGGCCGGAGTCCTTCGACTCCAGGATGAGCATCGACAGGCCGTCATGCGCCGCGGCGAAATCGCGATTATAGGCAGCGAACAGTGTCGAAATGCCATCGTCGCCGAGCTTTTCGGGCTCGACGAAGGCGAGCAACTCGATGAAGCAGCCGGCAAACTGCACGATGTGGTTATGCGTGCCCCACGGATGCCGGTTGCGGGCGCCGACCGTGAAGCCGAGCCGACGGTATAGCTCGGCGGCGCGGTCGAGATCGCGCACCGCGTGGACGATGTGGTCGACGCCTCTGGCCATGGTCACCCCGTGTCGAGGTGCATCATGGCAAGGCGAAGGCGAAATGGCCACGGGACGCTGTGGATGCGGCCCGTGGCCGGCGATCGGCGCTGTCGGCGGCTCAGTGCGTCTGATGCCTACGGTGCCGATGCGCGACCGGCGCCGCGACCGGGCATGGCCTCATGTAGCCGTACAATCCGAATGGATCGGTCGTCACCTGGCACATGCCGGCGTGCTGGATTTCGCCGCCGGGATAGTAGGCCGGCTCCGCACTGGCGGAGGCGAGCGAGATCATGCCGAGCGCGAGCGCGCCGGCGAGAGCGAGACAAATGCGCATGTTTGGTAGTCCCCGAGTTCGTGTTCGTAACGAACGACAAACGGAGACCGCGCCGCGGACCCTGCGTAAAGGGCTCGTATCGTCCGGAAACGCGGCGGTACACGACGTGTAACCGCGTGCCTGCTACGAACGTCGCATGCGGATGCGTAAATCGTTGAATTGCAATTTCAAAAAGACAAAGGCGGCGCATCAACGGAGCGCCGCCTCGGAGCCAGCGGATCGGTCTTCGTCGTTACTTGACCGCCGAGAACGACGTCGGCACCAGGAAGGAACTGGCGATGTTGGCGACGATCGCGCCATCCTTTTCGGTCTCGGCGCGCTTGGCGATCCACTCCGGATCGGACTGGAAGGCGTTCCACTTTTGCTCGCGCTCGGCGAGCGAGTCCCACGCCAGCATGTAAGTGAGCTCCTGATTGGATTCGCCGATCAGAGTAGTCCAGAACCCGGCCTGGCGAATGCCGTGGCGCTTCCACAGATCCAGCGTGATCGTCTCAAAGCGCTTCATGACGGCCGGCAGCCGGCCGGGCACGGCGCGATAAATACGCAATTCGTAGATCATCTCTCTCCCCTGAACTCGCTTGCTTGAGAATGCTGCCGATGGCCGACGAGATCACACCAGCCGGCTTCGCTCCACCGCCGCGCCGATGAACGAGGCGAACAGCGGATGCGGCTCGAACGGCCGCGACTTGAGTTCGGGGTGGAACTGCACGCCGATGAACCAGGGATGGTCCTCGTACTCGACGATCTCCGGCAGGATGCCGTCGGGCGACATGCCGGAAAAGCGCATGCCGTGCTGCTCGAGGCGGTCCTTGTAGGTCGTGTTCACTTCGTAACGGTGGCGATGGCGCTCAGAAATTTCTGTCGAGCCGTAGATCCCGGCGACGCGGCTGCCGCGCGTGAGCACGGCGTCATACGCGCCTAACCGCATGGTGCCGCCGAGATCGCCGCTGGCGGTGCGGCGCTGCAATTCGTTGCCTTTGAGCCACTCGGTCATGAGGCCGACGATCGGCTCGGGCGTCGGGCCGAATTCGGTCGAGTTGGCCTCCGTCAGGCCGCACAGATTGCGGGCCGCCTCTATGCAGGCCATCTGCATGCCGAAGCAGATGCCGAAATAGGGCACCTGCCGCTCGCGCGCGAACTGCGCCGCGCGGATCTTGCCCTCGGCGCCGCGCTGGCCGAAGCCGCCGGGCACGAGGATGCCGTTGACGTGCTCGAGGAACGGCGCCGGATCTTCGTTCTCGAACACTTCCGATTCGATCCAGTCGAGATTGACCTTGACCTTGTTGGCGATGCCGCCGTGCGAAAGCGCCTCGATCAGCGATTTGTAGGCGTCCTTCATGCCGGTGTATTTACCGACCACGGCGATGGTGACGTCGCCTTCCGGATTGCGAATGCGCTCGTTGATAAGCCGCCAACGTTCGAGGTCGGCCGGCTGCTGCGGCTCGATGCCGAAAGCGGAGAGCACCTCGGCCGCCAGGCCCTGCGCCGAATAGGCTTCCGGCACGGCGTAGATGTTGTCGACGTCGCGCGCCTCGATGACGGCGCTTTCGCGCACGTTGCAGAACAGCGCCAGCTTGCGGCGCTCCCCTTCCGGGATCGGCCGGTCGGTGCGGCAGAGCAGGATGTCCGGCTGAATGCCGATCGAGCGCAACTCCTTGACCGAGTGCTGCGTCGGCTTGGTCTTGAGTTCGCCGGCGCTCGGAATGAAGGGCAGCAGCGTCAGGTGGACATAGACCGTGTGGTGGCGCGGCAGGTCGTTGCCGAGCTGGCGGATCGCCTCGAAGAACGGCAGGCCTTCGATATCACCGACCGTGCCGCCGACCTCGACCAGCACGAAATCGAAGTTCTCGTTGCCGTCGCGCACGAAATCCTTGATGGCGTTGGTGACGTGCGGGATCACCTGAATGGTGGCGCCGAGATAGTCGCCGCGCCGCTCCTTGGTGAGGATGTCCTGGTAGATCCGCCCGGTGGTGACGTTGTCTTGGCGCGTCGCCGGGCGCCCCGTGAAGCGTTCGTAATGTCCGAGGTCGAGATCGGTCTCGGCGCCATCATCGGTGACAAAAACCTCGCCGTGCTGATACGGCGACATCGTGCCCGGATCGACGTTGAGATAGGGGTCGAGCTTGCGAAGCCGGACCTTGTAGCCGCGCGCCTGGAGCAACGCGCCGAGGGCCGCCGAGGCGAGCCCCTTACCCAAGGAGGAGACCACGCCGCCGGTGATGAAAATGTACCGCGCCATGGGGCCTAACCTTTAGCGAGCGCGAATCGATTCGACGAGGGCGAAAAACGGAGGGCCGCTCTGCGCCTGTGCGTAGCCCGAAAAACGATCTTTATTTCCGAAGCTTGCACCCCGAACCTCACCTATTGCGCAATGAAGAAGGGCCGGTTGCCCGGCCCTTTGTTGAAGGTCATTTCGACTGCGGAACGGTCGGACCGCTTGGCGCCGCGGGCGCAGCCGGCTTGGCCGGCGCGCCGCCGAGTTGGTTGAGCAACCCACCCTGCCCGCCCAGCGGCGGCACGCTGCCGGGCGCAGCAGGCGCGGTTGCCGGCGCGGACGAACCGCCGAGGATCGAGCTCGGCCGCCGGTCGAGGCCGGCGAGGATCGACAGGATCAGGCTGGTGGCGAAGAACAAGCCCGCCAAAATCGCAGTTGCACGGGTGAGCACGTTGGCAGTGCCGCGGCTGGTCATGAATCCGCCGCCGCCGCCAATGCCGAGACCGCCGCCTTCCGAGCGCTGCAGCAGCACGACGCCGATGAGCGCGAGCACCAGCATCAGGTGGATGACGATGACGACTTGCTGCATGAGCCCAAATTCCGTTCAAACCAATCCGCCCGGGCGTGAGGCCCGATCCGGTTATTCCCGCTCCATATAGGGAGGCGGGGCGGTCTCTACACGATCGAAACCGCTTTTTCCACCCTACCCGTCCTAGCGATAGGCCGCCGCGATGCCGAGGAAATCCTCGGCCTTCAGGCTGGCGCCGCCGACCAGGGCGCCGTTCACATGCGGCACCGCCAACAGCTCGGCCGCATTGGCCGGCTTCACCGAGCCACCATAAAGGATGCGGATGTCGCCACCATCCGGGCCGAAGCGGCCGACCAGCCGCTCGCGGATGAAGGCGTGCACCAGGGCCACGTCCTCCGCGGTCGGCGTCAGCCCCGTGCCGATCGCCCAGATCGGCTCATAGGCGACGACCAGATTGGTGCCGGTGCCGCCGTCCGGCAGCGAACCGTCGAGCTGGCGGCCGATCACCGCGAGCATCTCCCCAGCCACGCGCTGGTCCCGCGTCTCGCCGACGCAGACGATGGCGACGAGTCCGGCCCGCCAGGCGGCGTCGGCCTTGGCGCGAATTTCGGAGTCGGTCTCATGATGGTCGGTGCGGCGTTCGGAATGGCCGACGATGACGGCCGTGGCACCGGCATCGGCCAGCATTTCGGCCGCAATGTCGCCGGTGTGGGCGCCGGACGCCTTGGCGTGGCAATCCTGGCCGCCGATGGCAACCGCCGAGCCGCGCGCAGCCTCGGCGAAGCGAGCGATCAAGGTGGCCGGCGGACAGATCATGAGGTCGGTCTTGCCCGCGAGAGCCGCTGCCCCTGCGACGATTCGGCCGAGTTCGGCGACCGAGGCCGCCAGGCCGTTCATCTTCCAGTTGCCCGCGACCAGCGGGCGCAGAGCGTTCACCGCCATTCCATGGTTTCCTTTTGATCAGCGGTTAGCAGACCGTCCCGGGCGGCGCCAGACCCCGATCCCTCTTGTGTTGCAGGGCGTTGGACGGGAGCTTAAAAGGGCCCCGGTCTCCCGTCATCGAGCCGGAACGTTACAGACAGGACGAAATCGCGCGCCCATGCTCCGCAACATCAACAAAGCCTCCTCGACCTGGCTCGGCAAGGGCATCATGGCCGCCGTCATGGGCATCCTGGTCATCAGCTTCGCCATCTGGGGCATCGCCGACATCTTCCGCGGCGGTTTCGGCCAGAACGAGGTCGCCAGCGTCGGCAGCACCGAAATCTCGATCGACCAGTTCCGCCAGTTCTACAACGACAAGCTGCAACAGCTGAGCCGCCAGATGGGCCGGCCGCTCCCACCGGACCAGGCGCGCTCGCTCGGCCTCGACCGCCAGTTCCTCGGCCAGATGATCGCGCAGGTCACGCTCGACGAGCAGGCGCGCAACATGCATCTCGGCCTGTCCAACACCGACATCGCCCAGCGCATCACGAGCGATCCGAATTTCCGCGGCGCGACCGGCCAGTTCGACCGCACCCGCTTCGAGCAGATGATCCGCGATGCCGGCTACACCGAACCGCGCTTCGTCGCCGAACAGCGCAATGTGCTGTTGCGGCGGCAAATCGCGACCACGGTCGGCGGCGACATCCCGGTACCGACCGTGGCGATGGACGCCATCAACCGTTTCCAGAACGAGCGCCGTGACATCGACTTCGTCGTGCTCGGACCGGCCCAGGCCGGCGACATCCCGGCGCCGACCGACGAGCAGCTCACCAAGTATTTCGACGAGCGCAAGGCGCAGTTCCGCGCGCCGGAATACCGCAAGATCGCGTTGCTGGCGCTGTCGCCGGCCGAACTCGCCAAGCCCGACGCGGTCTCCGACGCCGACGCCAAGACCTATTTCGACCAGCATCAGGACCAATACGGCACGCCGGAGAAGCGCGAACTGCACCAGATGGTGTTTCCGGACGAGGCCAAGGCCGCGGCCGCGCGCGACGAGATCGCCAAGGGCAAGAGTTTCACCGAGGTCGCGACCGAGCGCGGGCTCAAGGCCGCCGACGTCGATGTCGGTGTCGTGACCCAGAAACAGATCATCGACCCGGCCGCGGCGCAGGCCGTCTTCGCGCTGCCGCTCAACGAGGTCAGCCAGCCGGTGAAGGGCCGCTTCGGCACCCTGCTCCTGCTCGTCACCAAGATCGAGCCCGGCTCGCAGAAGTCCTTCGACGAGGTCAAGCCGCAGATCAAGCAGGCGATCGCCGAGACGCGCGCCCGCTCGTCCATCAGCGACCTCCGCGACAAGGTCGAGGACGAACGCGCCGGCGGCGCGACCCTGCCCGAGACGGCCAAGAAGCTCGGCCTGAAATCGATCACCGTCGATGCGGTCGATCGCTCCGGCCGCGGCCCGGACGGCAAGCCGGTGCCGATCATGATGGGCTTTCCGCAGAACCTGATCACGTCGGTGTTCGCCAGCGACGTCGGCGTCGACAATGAGGCGCTGCAACTGCCGAGCGGCGGCTTCCTCTATTACGACGTCGTCGGCAGCACGCCCTCGCACGACCGCAAGCTGGACGACATCAAGTCCGAGGTCGAGGCGCGCTGGCGCGCCGACCAGACCGCGGAGGCGTTGCAGAAGAAGGCCGACGCCATGCTGGCCAAGCTCAAGGACGGCGCGACGCTCGCGCAGGTGGCCGGCGAGAACGGCGTGACCGTGCAAAAGGCCATCGATCTGCAGCGCGGCAAGGCGGCGCCGAACGTGCCCGCGACCGTGGTCGATGGCGTGTTCAAGACCGCGAAGGACGCCGCCGCCAGCGCCGAAGGACAAAGCGACACGCAGCGCTACGTCTTCCGCGTGGCGCAGACGACCGATCCGGCGCTGGACTCCAATGCCGTCACCGTGCAGCAGGTCAAGAACCTGTTGCAGAACTCCTACTCGGACGATCTCGTCGGAGAGTACCTGGCCCGGCTGGAAAGCGACTTCAAGGTCAGCATCAATCAGTCGGCGCTCAACCAGGTGGTCGGCGGCACGACCGAACAATAGTCATGCAGATCGAGCCTTCGGAGGACGCCTTCGCCGCGCATTACACGCGCGGCGTTGCGCAAGTGGTGTGGACGACGCTCGTCGCCGACCTGGAGACGCCGGTCTCCGCATTCCTCAAGCTCGGCGGCGGCAAGGCGATGAGCTTCCTGCTCGAATCGGTCGAGGGCGGCGCGGTGCGCGGCCGCTATTCGATCATCGGGCTCGAGCCGGACCTCGTCTGGCGTTCGCAGGACGGCGCCGCCGCGATCAATCGTCATGCCCGCACCAAACCGGACGCCTTCGAGCCCTGCACCGCGCCGCCGCTCGAGGCACTGCGCGCGCTCATCGCCGAGAGCCGCATTGCGCTGCCCGACGCATTGCCGCCGATGGCGGCCGGCGTGTTCGGCTATCTCGGCTACGACATGGTGCGCGAAATGGAGCACCTGCCGGCGGTGAAGCCGGACCCGGTCGGCATCCCCGACGCGGTGATGGTGCGGCCGACGCTCATCGTCGTGTTCGATGCGGTCAAGGACGCGATGACGGTGGTGACGCCGGTGCGGCCCGAACGCGGCGTCGACGCCAAGGCGGCGCTGGCGCGCGCCATGGAGCGTCTCGCCGCCGTCGTCGACGCGCTCGACCGGCCGCTCGACAAGTCGCTTGCCGAATACGTCGAAGGCCCGCTCCACGTTACGCCGCAATCGAACACCACGCCGCAGGACTTTGCCGGCATGGTGGCGCGGGCCAAGGAGTACATCGCCGCCGGCGACGCCTTCCAGATCGTGCTGGCGCAACGCTTCGAGGCGCCGTTCACGCTGCCGCCGTTTTCGCTCTACCGCGCGCTCCGGCGCACCAATCCGTCGCCCTATCTCTACTTCCTCGATTTCGGCACCTATGCCATTGCCGGCTCGAGCCCGGAGATCCTGGTGAAGGCGGCCGGCGACACCGTCACCATCCGGCCACTGGCCGGCACGCGGCCGCGCGGCGCCTCTCCGCACGAGGACAAGGCGCTGGAAGAGGAACTGCTCGCCGATCCGAAAGAGCGCGCCGAACACCTGATGCTGCTCGATCTCGGCCGCAACGATGTCGGCCGGGTGGCGACGATCGGAACCGTAACGGTCACCGACCAGTTCTTCGTCGAGCGTTTCAGCCACGTGATGCACATCGTTTCCAACGTCGAGGGCAAGCTCGATCCGAAATACGATGCGCTCGATGCGCTCGCCGCCGGCTTTCCGGCGGGCACCGTGTCCGGAGCGCCGAAGGTGCGGGCGATGCAGATCATCGACGAACTGGAGAAGGACAAACGCGGGCTTTATGCCGGCTGCGTCGGCTACTTCTCCGCCGCCGGCGAGATGGATACCTGCATCGTGCTGCGCACGGCGCTGGTGAAGGACGGCACGATGTACGTGCAGGCGGGCGCCGGCATTGTCGCCGATTCGAACGCGGCCTTCGAACAGCAGGAATGCATCAACAAGGCGAAGTCGCTGTTCCGCGCCGCCGAAGAGGCACGCCGCTTCGCCAGCGCCGCCAAGCGCGGGCAGTGAAAGGAACCGAACCATGAGCGGCCACGATCACAGCCACGACCACGATCATTCGCACGAGCCG